>Ga0268262_10000289_pt1 | contig 66943 bp, 62 predicted proteins | sample TergutNc150P3_FD_190354 | JGI IMG/M metagenome (GOLD analysis project Ga0268262, IMG submission 190354) | Nasutitermes corniger P3 segment gut microbial community from laboratory colony in Florida, USA - Nc150 P3 (SPAdes) (version 2) | ecosystem: Host-associated > Arthropoda: Insects >... | reverse complement strand
AGGGAGATAACCACCGTAAAGGCAAGGCCCGCGAAAAGCTCTCCCGCCATTTCCAACAGGCCCTGGAACATAACCAGAGGCGCGAAAACGCATATGGTTGTCAGGGTAGAAGCCGCAATGGCAACGAGCATTTCCTGGGTGCCTATTACCGAAGCGGTAGCCAGCTTTGCGCCCTTTTCCCTGTAATGGTAAATGTTTTCCAGAATAACAATGGAGTTATCCACCAGCATCCCTATTCCCAAAACCAGGCCCGCCATTGTCATAAGGTTTAGCGTAAGCTTTGCGAAATACATCAGCATCATCGTTATAACAATGGAAACCGGGATACTGATCCCAATGATGAGCGTGGGTTTTATGGAACGAAGGAAAAGAAAAAGGATCAGTACCGCCAGAACTGCCCCGCTGACTGCGGTGGACGTTACCTGGTTAAGAGAATTTTCAATTATATCCGTGGTGTTAAACAGCTCAGTGATCTTAATGTCAGGCGGCAGTTCCCTGCTCATCCTTGCAAGCCTGTCCCTGAGATCCTTTGCGGCCTGGACGGAATTCTTGCCGCTCTGCTTTTGAACGGTCATCATAACCGCGCGCTGACCGTTTACATAGACAATACTGGTTTCATCGCGGTAGTTCTCGTACACATCGGCCAGGTCGCGCAGGTAAACCTGCCGCGGCATCTCTATCTGGCCGCCTGAAACGCCGCCGCCCTTGTAGGAAATGACCGTGTTCTTGATTTCTTCCAGAGAGGTGAATTCGCCCATAGTGGTAAGGATGTAGGAAAGGCCATTCTCGGTGATGCTTCCGGCTGCGGTCTGCATGTTCTGGCTGGCAAGCATCTGCTGTATCTGGGTAATGGTAAGGCCGTAGGCTTCCAGGCGGCTTTGGGGTATTTCCACCCTGACAATTTTATCCCGTCCGCCGTTTACCGAAGCCGTCGCGATCCCCGGCGTCTGTTCTATACGGGGGATAATAACGTCTTTCGCCATTTCGCGCAGCTCTTCGGCGGAACGGTTTCCGGTTACCATAAATGCCATGATGGGGATTATGGCAGGATCGAATTTGAAAATCGTAGGCGTGTTCGCGCCCGAAGGCATATAGTTTCTGACGCGTTCCAAAGCGTCCCGAACAGAATTTGACGACTCGGCAAGGTCTGTACCGTAGTTAAAACTCATGATCACCATACATGAGCCTTTGCTGGAAGTGGAAGTAACTTTTTCCAGTCCCGAAACGCCTGACAGTGCGGCTTCCAGAACCCGCGTTACGGAGCGTTCAACTTCCTCCGGCCCCGCGCCAGGAAAGGAAGTGTATACAACCATAATGGGAAGGTCTATCTCCGGGTAAAGGTCAACGGACAAATTCGCAAGGGAAAAGAAACCCAATCCTATGAGGAGGGCGAAAATTATAAAGACCGTGGTAGGCCGGGAAACTATTGATTTGGCAACACTCATATTATTCCCCCTAATCCGCGCTCAAAGGCGAAAGCTGCTCGATAATATTGACCCTGGAACCCTCTTCCAGAAGGGTTTGGCCCCGGACGACGACTTCCTCGTTAGGCGCAAGGCCCTGCCGGATCTCCATCACTCCGTCAATAACTATTCCCGGAACAATAACCCTCTTACGGGCTACCGGCACCTGGGGATTGGTATTGTCAACGGAAAAAACGTACTGCTCCCCGAAACGGTTCACCACCGCCGATGATGGGATTTTCACGACGTTCTCTTTAGTTTCAGTGATAATTCGCACCTTTGCGAACATCCCAGCCTTTAGGCGACCGCCGTGGTTTTCAATCCCTACCCTTATCTCCATTGTCCTGGAAGTGGTATCCACTGTCGGGCTTACTTCGGTAATGCTCCCGCGAAAGATTTCCCCCGGATATGCGTCCAGGGTAATTTCGCAGGGCTGGTTTAAGCTGATTTTAGATATAAACCTTTCCGCCACATAGAGCCTTGTTTCAAGCCCGGCCCCGCCTGAAATACGGGCAAGGGGAACCGCCTGGCTGACTGTCATGCCCAGTTGTGCCGGAAGCGCGATAACGGTTCCGGCAACGGGAGCCCTTACCACGCTGGGAATAAACTCCATTCCCGGACGCGAGGGGTCAACTTCAGCAACGGGATCGCCCCTTTGAACCCGGCTGCCAACGGAAACATACAGCCTGCTCACCTTGCCCGCGGCATCGGAATAGGTATCCACTGTGGACGAGGAGATAATGTCGCCGGAAAGCGCGAGGTAATCCCTTATCTGTCCGTTTGCCGCCGGGATGGTGTTTACCGCATAGACCTGGACAGTTATAATTGACTCGTCCGTCCCGCCCGAAGGATCGCCTGAGGTTTTAACTTTGCCATAGGTTTCTTTTATTCTCTGGCATCCGGAAAAAAATAAAAGCGTTATCATTAAAAGCGATGCCCATTGTGTTTTTTTCATTTTACACTCCCAATATTGCCACTTGCATTTGTGGAACCAGAGGTTCCAGCGGAACTTCCAGTTCCGAACGAACTCAAAGTCCCGAAAGGAACTCCTGTCGAATATTCCAAATCAATCAAATCATTCAGGTAATTAAAATTGACAGATAGAAGCTGAAGTTTGGCCTGATCCAGAGCCAAAGACGCGCTCTGCACCGCCTGGAAATCCTGAAGGCCCCCGCGGTAAGCCTCTTCGGTAAGCCTGTAGGACTGCTCAGCAAGATTCACCGCGTTTTTCTGGGCTTCCGCGCTGGTTCGTATTTTTTCCAGCGAGGCAAGCTTTGTAAAAACTTCCAGTTCTGTTTCCCTAACCATCTGGGCAAGCCTGATGCTTTGAATTTGAAGATTGGCTTCCATGTCCTTTCGCTGCTGGCCTTCTTTGGTAAAGGAGAAAAAATTGTTGAAGGTCATGCCAAGGGTGAGGGAAAAATTACCGCCTTTGTTCCAGTTGTCGCCATTGAACAGGCTGTCCTTGAACGGATCCAGCATCGGATTGAAAAGAGAGGTTAAAGACCAGCCCAATCTCAAAAAAGGCGTGTACTGCTGAAGGGACAGAGCTTTTTTCTGGCTTTGCAGGGTCATAATGTTGGCTTGCAGTTCCAGAATATCCGGCTTTTCCGTGGACGCGCGGGAAATAAGCTCCGAGAGCTCCATGGGAATTTCAAAAATACTAAAAGAAATTTGCTCAAGCTCAAAGGGAGTATCGTAAGAGAGGCCCAAAAGCAGGGCAAAATTTCCCTTCAGGCTCTTTAGGTTATTCTCCAGATCATACACAGAGGGCTTCATGTTTTCCGCGGCGACCTGCGCCTGTAGCCATGTGAGCCTAGGGGCCAGTCCAGCCCTGAAATTGGCTTCCGCAATTGAAGCCTGGCGCACGGTGTTGTTATAACTATCGTTTAGAAGCGCGACATTCGCTTCCAGAAGGAGGATTTGGTTGTACATCTTCCTCACGGCCTGTTCGATTTGAAGTTTGGCTTTTTCTAAACTTATGAGACCGGCCTCGTAATCCAGACGGTAGCTCTTTATCCCCTCGACAAGGGCAAAACTAAAATCCAGGGTAGCGGAAAACGAACCGTTTATATGCCATTGGGGAAGGGTTATCGAATACGGAACGATATTAGGGAGAGCGGAAAAATTTATGCCCTGGCTTGTAGAAGCCCAGTTGTCACGGGACAAAGTTCCGGTAGCACTGGCGCTGGGAATAAATTGGTTCCATACAAATTCGGACTTTCTTTTTTTTACATCCAGCCCAAGCTTGGCGGACTGGAGATTAAGGTTGTTTTTTATTGTCATCTCCACCGCGGTATCAGGGGAAAGCCTAAGAACGGTTCCCTGCTGGCCGTAGGCGGAAAAGATTCCGCACAGGAATAATCCTGCCAGCAGCATTCCCCTGAAGGAGCCCAAAAATCGTAGAATTTTGCGGCTATTTGCTGCAAAATTCTTCAAGTCCGACAGGCTCCTAGCAGCCCCGAAAAAATGGGTCATAGTGAGACTCCTCCTGGCCGGAGCCGGACAAACGTGACCATCACCGATCCTCCCGCTTCGCCTGTTATTTATTCGAGCCCGCAATACGCGCGGCCCGATACGATAATGCAAATTATTACATTTTTTCTTCATTAGTTTAAACCCTCTAAACCCAAAGAAATGAACCTAAAAAGTACCCTAAAACATTCATTTGGAACGGCAACCGCGCTTTTCGTCCATGCGTTATCGTCGGCGGCGTTTAGTTCGCTTAGTTTTTTGAATCTTGAAGGCCAAAGGGCGAGGGTATTCACTATCATGAAAATAACCCACTGGGCCGCCCAAAAAAGAAAATGCTGATCGTATTTCCTTATGGCTTCCATTTTGATGCTTCGTATTATCCGGTAAAGCCGACCGGGCATAGCCTTTCCCAGATCAAGCTGCCTGGTTTTAAGCCAGTCCATTGCCACAAAGATCTCCGGCCTGGATCGCAGATAGTACACAATGGATATAATAGCCAGGTAGAGCTGCTCCTCGTGGACTTCGGTTGTTTCGATTTGCGCTTTGGCGAAATTTACGATCTTGCTGAATTCGGCAATAAAGAGCTGCGCCAGCATATCCTGCTTGTTCTTGAAATGCGCATACAGGCCGCTCTTTGAAAGCCCCGAGCGCTTTGCCACCATTTCCATGGACGCGTCCCATGGGCCGGCCTCAGCCACCGCTTCCGCAACCGCTTTAAGCAGAGCATTGTCCTCCTTATTTTCGCATACAAGACCGGCAGCCTGCTTTTCAAGGCGCTCGTAATCAAGAGCGCTTATTTTCTGCCCGTCCATTTTTAGTCCTTTTTTAATCAGGTCTTCAATCCGGTTGAGGACGGCCTTTATCATCTCTTCATGCGGAATACGGTCGGCTTTAAAATTTTCATAATGAAAATTAGCGATACAAAAAACTGCCGTTACCAGCAAAAGCTGCATTTTTGCAGGGTACGTTCCGGTTTTATTCTCAAAAACCGGATGTTTAAAATTAATCCCCCGGTTTTTTAATTCCTCAACCGTGTTTTTTCTTTCATGGCAGTTATAGACCAGAATATGGGAAAAAATAAAAGCTTCTTTGTTTCTGATATAGTACTCGGCGATAGTTTTAATAAAAGCAAGATAAGCTTCCTGCCTGGAAGCCGCAGCTTCCGCCTGTTCGCAGCCCCTTTTAAGAAAAAGCGCGCAGTCGTCATAAAACGCCGTGTGCATAGCGTCCAAAAGGGCGTTTTTGTCCTTAAAATGGCGGTACAGGGCGGGCTTGCTAACCCCCAACTCAATGGCAATTTCAGCGAGACTGGTAGTCCGGTAAAGATCCCGCCCCCAGACTTTAAAGGCGGCCTTTATTATATCGTCGTTTGTCATAAGTAAATGTTACCGACCGGTCGGTAACATAACTATAACAATTTGGAAAATAAAAGGCAACAGGGAGAAGGGGAAGATCCATAAAAGAATTTAACCACGAACCACACGAAAAACACGAACTCATAATATCAACAAAACTTTGGTCTTCCCCCGATTTATCGAACAGGTAGCTAAGCCGCCTCGTTAGGTCAATTCTTACCGTTGTTCATGTTGTTTCACGGCCGCTCAAATAATGGGCGGCCTCCTCTACTCGATATTAGTCGAATTTATACAGCCGGTTGATCTCATTAATTGCTCTTCCGGCGGCTTCCATGTTTTTAGGCTGCATTTCGCCAAAACCCCTGCTCAGTACCGTACCTGTGGCACCGGCCTTGGCAATAGTCAAAAGTCCATTATAGACATATTCAGGCTCACACGGGCGGAATATATTGCCGGGATTTCCGGCGGGCATATCAATCCCGATTCCGGGATAGACAGGTACTTCTCCGTGAACATCGGCTATATAGGCTTTCGTGTCCTTTTCAAGGTAATCAAGCCCCAGCCCGTCTTTCGGAAGCGAGTTAAAATCAGCGTAGTCCCAGTTAAATATTGCATTGTGAAAGGCTGCCGCCTGTTCAATGGTACGGTCTGAAAATAATGCCTGGTGGAAACGCAAAACTGTACGGTGGTAGCGGAACCCTCCGCAGGTATGATCCATTTTCGGTTTGATCCAGTCGCAGTACAACCGCATATCCCGCATATTGAAAAGAGCACGTTCAATAGGGTCAAAATCACGGGCATGCCATACATGGTATCCGATTTTTTTATCCGGGCTCACAGCTTTCGTGATTCCGTAAATACCCCGCAGCAGATCCTGCATATTATCATACCACATTTGATTCCAGGCTAATATTTCCGGATAACGGCTTAGGATCCTGATAAATTCGATAAAATAACCGTCGGGTGGAGGACTACTGTCCCTGTTATCGGTAAGCGGATGGCCCGGAGCTGCATCCTTGTCGCCTCTCTCCTTTGCGGCCAGCCAGCTCCTTTCAGAAAATTCCAGAAGCTTGAGGAAACCTTCCTTTGCGCGGGCTATGTTGATTCCGCGCTTGTGAGCGGTATCCTGGCAGTGAGGGCAGAAACAGGATGCGGCCTGGGGTTTCCTTCCCATGCGCGTTCCGCCAAACAAGGTGGCGTTGAGGGGCCCGCCTCTCTCAATATTGAAATTGATGCCATCAATAGGATAATCACGCAGCTGATTTTCAGCGACTGCGTAATGGTACTCGCGGTAATCCGGATGGTTGAGACACGGCCGCGTTGTTTTCCTGCCGAAAATATCGATCTCAAGAATGTGGGAAAGATTATGCAGCTTTGCGTTTGGCAATACTTCAAACCCATATTGATCCCGTTCTGCTTTGCCGAACTCCATTGAGGCGGGGTTGATAAAATCATAGGACTGGAAATGGGAATACACTTCCATGCCACGCTCGTGCGCCTTGGGTGTTATTTCATCAAAAGCGTCGAATCCGCGTTTCTTAAGATCGCTTGGATGGCTGCGCAGATTAGTGAACGCGTAGTATTCCTCGTTAGGAGTGTAGCAAAAATCACCGCCAAATGCCTTGAACGCTACGATAACCGCGTTTACCTTTACCTTGTCCTTAAGATAATCAAGTATGGTCTCAACTCCCTTTTTTTCAAATTCCTCAGTACTTACAGGCAGACCTACAAAAAATGACATCATATTCCTCCTTAGTCGAATTTATACAGCCTGTTAATTTCATCTATGGCTCTACCCGCCGCTTCCATGTTCTTTTCCTGCATCTCGCCGAAACCTCGGCTTAGTACAGTGCCCTTCGCGCCTGCCTTTGCTATTGTCAGAAGGCCGTTATATACATATTCCGGCTCACAGGGACGGTAAATATGATCCCGACTTCCCGCAGGCATATCTATCCCGATTCCCGGGTATATAGGAACCTCGTTATAGACATCTCCTATGTAGGCTTTTGTGTCTTTCTCAAGATAATCCAGCCCCAGCCCCTGCTCAGGCAGCTTGTCAAAGTAATCGGGATCATAATCCCAATTAAAAATCGCGTTCATCGCCCTGGCGGCCTGCTTAACATCCCTGTCGTAAAAATAAGCCTGATGAAGCCTGAGGATGTTTCTGTAAAAACGGTAGCCGCCACAGGTATGGTCCATCTTAGGCTTGATCCAGTCGCAGAAACGCCTGATTTCTCCTGGATTGTAAAGTGCACGCTCAAAGGGGCTGTATGCGCGCTGATGCCAGACATGATATCCCACCTCGCGGCTCGGACTGACCGCCTTGGCTGTACCGTAAACACCTGCGAGCAGGCTCAGCATATTGTCGTGCCACATTTGATTCCAGGCCATTACCTCGGGATACTGGCTGATGAGGCGTATAAACTCAATGAAATAGCCGTCCGGCGGAGGGGAAGTATCCCGTATATCCATCAGAGGCAGACCTGGAATGGCAAAGGGATCATTGTTTTTGAGCGCCGCCTGCCAGCTCCTTTCAGAAAGCTCAAGAAGCTTTAGAAATCCCTCTTTCGCCCTCGACGCGTCTATTCCGCGCCTGTGGGCCTCCTCAAGACAGTGAGGGCAGAAACAGGTCGCGGCGATAGGTTTTCTTCCATTACTGGAAAAACCGCTGCCGATCATTACCGTAGCCAAAGGCCCATAGCGCTCAATATTGAAATTGATGCCGTCAATCGGATAACTGCGGAGCTGATCCTCCGCAACCGCGTAATGGTAGGCTTTGTAATCCGGATGATTAAGGCAGGGACGGTTATGCTTCCGGCCAAACATATCTATTTCAAGCACATGAGACAGGTTACCCAATTTGGCGTTGGGGTTTGAGGCAAGGTCCTCCCCATACGGCTTTTTCAAATCAGGAAGGGTAATGAAATCATAGGAAAGGAAATGCGAATACACTTTCATGCCGCGCTCATGCGCTTTGCCCGTTATTTCCCCAAAAACGTCAAAGCCCTTCTTTTTCAGCTCCGACGGCCTGTCGCGAAGACATGTAAAAGCGTAGTATTCATTATGGGTTTCATAACCACTCTCCCCATGAAAAGTTCTTCCTTGCACTATAACAGCGTTTACCTTAACGGTATTTTTCAGATAATCCAACAATGGCTCAACACCTTTATTGCAAAAATCCTCCGCAGCCGCAGGTAACCCGACAAAAAACGGCATACTATTTCTCCTTCTGAAGGTTTAAAAAAAACGTGGAGATCCGACATCGGATCTCCACGTTTAAAAATGTTATCGGAGTAACAGTGAAAAATTCATTTACGGCTTAAGGCCTAGGCTTGCCTGTAAACGCGTAATACTGATCTGTCCAAACTTTGCTATAGATGTTCCCTTCTATGGCGTTATACTGCGCCAGGACTCTATCCCAGTCAGAAAGCGGCATTTGGCCGATGACCATTTTGGTTATAGCTTCCTCTATCAGGGTTGATCCATCCGCCGTTATAAATTCCGCGTCTGTTCCCTTATATGTATATGGAACATGCGAGTCAAATGGGTAGTTGGACGCTTTCCATGACCTGATTGTGTCCATAAGGCGGTAAATATCCAATTGCTTTGGATTATCCGGAGATGTGGTGAGTTTGGGCATCAGGCCATCCCAGTAAAGGTTTGCCATTGCATAAAATTCATTGTATCTTGCCTGGCCGCTTGCTGTTACCACAGCAGCGGACTTGTCATTGTTCCAGTTCCAATGATCTCCTTCAATCCCGAAGTTTACTATGAGGTTATTTTCGGGACTGGAGCAGATCCAGTCAAAATACCGCATAAGGTGTACTGTATTTTTTCCCGTTTTGAAGAACATGATCTGCGGGGCATTTTTGGGGTTAGACGCCCAGACGGATCTGCCCGAAGGCGCATCTTTCAGCGGCGGAATAGGATCTGTCCAGGCAGCCGGTCTATTGGGATTCGCGACACTCCAATCAACCATGTTGCCGCTTCCGTCATTGTACCACCCTGCCTGCATGCCAAACACCGCTGAGCTGCGAAGATTATTCAATTGAGCGGTTTGAAGCAGATGAATATCCTGTGGCATATAACCCTTCGAATACCACTCGGCAAACTTGGCGATTACCTTAATCAGATCAGGATGCCCGATAACAGGGCGGATTATTCCCCTATCATCCATATAGCGGGCCTGGGGGCTGAAACCTGTGGTGGTAATATTTCCATCTTTTACTTTAAGGTAATAAGTAAAGAAATTGCTGAGGCCGTATGTCAAAGTATTCGGCAATAAGGGAATCTCGTCGTTTGGATTGCCATTACCGTTCATATCTCTTGCTTTTACGGCAGCCAGATAAGCGTCAATTTCCGCCATAGTTGTGGGCATGGGCATATTCAAGGCTTTAAGCCAGTCCCCGCGGATTGTGGGGACATAGCCTTCGGGGAAACGTTCCGATCTCGGCAGTCCCCATATATTTCCGTTCTTGTCGGATACGGAGAAAAATCCGCTTTGCATCACTTTCTTAACATTCGGTCCGTATTTATCAAGAAGATCATTAATGGGAATAATTGCGTTTCTTTCCTGCAAGCCGGTATATGTTTCGGCATATCCTACAATGTTGATACCGTCAATTTCCTCATTGGCCGCGATCATAAGGTCAATTTTTTCCCTGAAGCTCTCATTGGCAATAGCGGTGAGCTCCATTTTTATTCCGGTCTTCTGCTCAATATATGCCAGTAACTTTGGATTTTCCGGCGCCGACTCCCTGCCGCCATTTGTACGGCAGAAATACTTAATAGGACTTGTCTGTACCGGTATACCGCCGGATGATGCCGTTCCTCCGGACGAGCTTTGGCCGCCACCATACACGATGGCTGCTGTTGCAATGGCAAAAACAGCAATGATAAAAATCCTCTTTGCGTTCATTTAATTCTCCTCCAAAAACAAAAATTTGGTTACCCTTTTAAAGAGCCTACCATAACCCCTTTTACAAAATACTTCTGTAAAAATGGATAGAGACACAGAATAGGAACCGTGGTTACCACAATTGTAGCCATCTGTACGGACTCGGCGGGTGGCATATCCTCCGGCAGCACCGATCCGTCGGTAAGAGTCATAGCTTGAGCGTTACGCACAATCTCCCGCAAGAAAAGCTGCATTGTCCATAATTTGCGGCTGCTGTTATACATCATGGCGTCAAACCACGCATTCCACTGGCTGACCGCGTAAAAAAGCCCGATCGTTGCGAGAGCGGCTGTGGAGAGGGGAAGGACGATTTTTAAAAATATGGTCCAATCATTCGCTCCGTCTATACGCGCGGATTCATACAGTGTTTCCGGAATCGATTTAAAAAAGTTGCGCAGAATCAGCATATTCCACGCGCTGATAAGTCCTGGCAATATGTAAACAAGAAAGTTGTTGTTCAGGCCCAGCGCCTTAATCAGTAAAAAGTTGGGAATGAGCCCGCCGTTAAACCACATGGTAAACACAACCATCAGGGTAAGGGGAGTTTTAAGGGGATATTCCCTGCGGGAAAGAACATACGCGAACAGCGAAGAAAAGAAAAGACTGCTGAGAGAACCAATGATAGTCCTGGATATGGTAATCATATAGGCGTTTCTGACATAGGACCCGCGCATAAAAATAAATTCATAGGCGCTAATCGATACTGTCTTTGGAAACAGCGCCAGAGGACGGGCCGCGCGTTCAATATCTGACATAAAGGAACGTCCCAGGACAAACAATACCGGATAAATCATCAGGAAACAGACTATAATCATGAATAAATAGTTGATGATTTGAAAAACACGATCTCCCTGCGACTCTCGCTTAAACACCCGCTATTCTCCTCTATTAGGCAGACTCTAATTACCAGAGCCCTTCATTTCCAAGAAGGCGCGCGACTTTATTCGATAAATACACAAGTATGAGCGATACAAACGCCTTAAAGACACCTACCGCCGCCGAGTAGGAGTATTGGGCATTGACAATACCGGTTCTGTAGACATAGGTCTCAAATACATCACCTACCTCATACACAGACGGGTTGTACAGGTTAAATATCTGCTCAAAATTTTCATCCAAAATCCGGCCCACCGCAAGAATGAACATAATTGACACAATGCTCGTCAATAACTGAGGCAATGTTATGTGGAATATTTTTTGAATCCTGGATGCCCCGTCTATGGTAGCAGCCTCGTATATCTCCTGGTCTATCCCGGTTATGGCGGCAAGGTATATGATAGTTCCGAAGCCTACGCTTTTCCATATTTCACTCATTACAATGAGGGATCTGAAATACCTGGATTCGCTGAGAAAAATGACCGGCGACATTCCCAGCCCTTTAAGGATAGCGTTTATAGGTCCCGCGGTGGGCGAAAGCAGGACGATCATCAACCCCGCTACAATGACCCAGGAAAGAAAATGCGGCATATATGTAATTGTCTGAACTATCCTCTTGAAACGCTTACCGTTGATCTCGTTGATCAGGATAGCCATGACAATGGGAGCCGGAAAAGAAAAGATAAGGCGGTAGGTACTGATGAGAAGAGTATTTCGTAATAACCTGCCAAAGTAGGAGGAAATTTTAGTTCCGGCAACATTTTCTAAATGAGGCAACGGGTCATTTGGGTAACATTCTGAAATTTTGTGGTAAAAAATTTTAATGATATTGCTATTTGGGAATAAGCTCTAAAACTCCTCTGTCCAAGGTATCTCTACATAGTCGCCTTCGATTTTGACCGGCAGAAAACTATAACCCGAATTCCCCAGATCTTTGGGATTCCAGTGATCCAGCATGATGTACCACTGCCCGTCCAGATTGAAAGCATTGGCAGTTTGGCCGAAAAAGGTTTTGCGGTAATTGGGGCCTGAGCAGGGGTTGTCAACCAGTTTCCACACTCCCATAACAGATTTGGAAATGCCGTAGAGCATGGAATTCGGCGCCCAGCCTGTACAGCCGGAAGAAAACATATAATATGTGTCTTTTTCTTTGAGTAAAACTTGCGCTTCCCGGTACTGTTCAACAAAAATCATCTTTGAAGGGCCGGAAAGCCCCGTGTATGTATCATTAATGGCGCAGACAAGAGTGGTACTGTTCCAGTCTGAACTACATATTAGGTACGCCGCGCCGTCGTCTTCCCGGTACACAAACATATCCCGGCTGTCCCTGCCGGCGGGGCGGATGCTTCCCTGATAGGCAAAAGGCCCGGCGGGGGTGTCTGAAAGCGCAACGCCTACCCGCGCGTAATCGTAACCGCGCTTGTCCAAATGAAACCAGAGGGCGAATTTCCCCGTTTTTGCGTTAAAGAAAACTTTTGGGCGCTCTCCCACGCCCGCAGGGTTTAGTTCGTGCCCTGGTTCGTCCACCGCCTTGAGAACCACACCCTCATTTTTCCAGGAATGAAGGTCAGCGGATGAATAGCAGGAAAATCCGGCGAATTCCACCCGGCCTTCCTGGGTCTTTACGGTTTTGTTTTCGCCGTACCAGTAATAAAGTCCTTCGTGCCTTATTATGCAGCCGCCGTGGCCTTGCATTGGGTTTCCGTCTGTATCGAGCCAGCAGGTTCCGTTTTTCATAAAGCCAGTTTATTATTAATCGTTCGCCATTTTCAACAGGCGATACTATAATTTAACTATACATGGAAAACAAGAATATCCGGGAACGGACCGAAAGAACCCGCTGGTTCTGTGAAGCGCGCTTTGGAATGTTTATACATTGGGGACTATACTCCATCCCGGCCCGTGGCGAATGGGTAAGAAGCGTAGAACGCATACCTCATGAAGAATACCTGAAATACTTCGGGGAATTCAGCGCTAAAGAGTACAACCCCGGCGAATGGGCACGTCTGGCAAAAAAGGCGGGGATGAAGTACGCAGTCCTAACCGCCAAGCATCACGACGGCTTTTGTCTCTGGGACACTAAACTGACGGACTTTAAGGCTACCAATACTCCCTCAGGCAGGGATCTGGTTAAAGAGTATTTGGACGCCTTTCGGGCCGAGGGTATACGGGTAGGGCTCTATTTTTCAATCATAGACTGGCGTCACCCTGATTTTCCCCACCTTGGCGACAGGCAACATCCAATGCGGGACAATCCGGCCTACGGAAATGAAAACCGGGACTTTAACCGCTATCTGGAATTCATGCACGGCCAAATCAGGGAGATTTTAACCGGTTACGGAAAGCTTGACATAATGTGGTTTGACTTTTCCTACAATGAATTAAGAGGCAGCGCCTGGAAAGCGCAGGAAATAATGAATATGGTGCGATCTATACAGCCCCATCTAATAATCGACAACAGGCTTGAAGGTTCCGGGGAACAATCAGGAACGATACTTACCGCCAACCCATCGGATTTCGCGGGGGATTTTGCCTGCCCCGAACAGATGATCCCTCCTCATGGTATTATCAATGAACAGGGAAACGCCGTTCCCTGGGAAGCTTGCATCACCATGAACAACCACTGGGGGTACAATTCTACGGACAAGCATTGGAAGAATGCGGAAATGATTATCCGTATGCTTGTGAATTGTGTTTCCAAAAACGGAAACCTCCTCCTCAATGTCGGCCCAGATGCCAAAGGCCGCATCCCTTCTGCCTCGGCTGAAATCCTGGAACAAGTGGGCCGCTGGATGGCGGACAATGGTGAAAGTATCTACGGCTGCGGAATGGCGGATTATGAAAAGCCTGAATGGGGCCGTTTTACCCAAAAAGGGAAAAAACTCTATGCTCACGTAATGGAAGCCCAAACCGGCGGCATCTGCCTTCCGGGCTTGGCGGGAAAGATAGAAAAGATGAGGCTGCTCTCTGACGGAAGCGAAGTTAAAATCGCGGAATATTGGAATCTCGCCGAGTATCCCAATGACGCCTTTTTCTTCACCAGCCCCAAAACCTTTGACAGTTATCCTCTACCGGACGAGGCTGATACAGTTATAGAGATTGCATTGAAGTAGCAGTTTTTAATAAAATGTTATAAACTACTTGCAGTTCAAAAAGGTTACAGCTCGAAAGGAGGCTTAAAATGCCATACACCGCGAAAGAAAACCGTTACGAGACAATGAAGTACAGAAGGTGCGGCAAAAGCGGCCTTGATCTGCCCGAAATTTCGCTGGGGCTCTGGCATAATTTTGGCGACAAAGACAGCTATGAGACAGGACGCGAAACGGTGTTAAGCGCCTTTGACTCAGGCGTTACCCATTTTGATCTTGCCAACAATTACGGGCCGCCGCCTGGTTCCGCGGAAAAAACCTTTGGCCGGATTCTAAAAGAAAATCTTTTGCCTTACAGGGATGAAATTATTGTTTCCACCAAAGCAGGCTATGCAATGTGGTCCGGCCCCTACGGCGATTGGGGCAGCAGAAAATACCTTGTCGCAAGCCTGGACGCAAGCTTAAAAAGAATGGGCCTTGATTATGTTGATATTTTTTACCATCACAGGCCGGATCCGAATACTCCGGTTGAAGAGACAATGAACGCCCTCGCGGACATTGTCCGGCAGGGCAAGGCGTTATACGCCGGAATTTCAAATTACAACGCGGAAGAAAGCGCCGTGGCAATTTCCGCGCTTCGTTCCCTTGGCGTGCCATGCCTCATTCACCAGGCAAAATATTCCATGCTGAACCGCTGGACAGAAGATGGGCTGCTTGATGTTTTGGAAAAAGAAGGAACAGGCTGCATTTGCTTTTCGCCCCTGGCGCAAGGGCTTTTAACCAGCAGGTATCTGGACGGCTCCATTCCTGAAGGCTCCAGGGCTTCAAAAGGCGTTTTTCTAAAAGCTTCCGCAATAACGGATGAGCTTTTGAAAAAGCTAAACGCTCTAAACGCTGTGGCTAAGGAAGGAGGCAGAACCCTTGCGGCTCTTGCTATAAAGTGGATCCTAAGGGATAAGCGCAATACCTCGGTTCTTATAGGAGCCAGTTCTTCCGCACAGTTGAAAGAAAACCTCATATCGCTGTCACAAGCGCCCCTTTCAACGGATGAACTGGAAAAGATAGATAGTATTTTACCTTAAAAGGCTCATAAAAGCAGTTTTCTCCGACTGTTTGGCTATATCAAGCGGGGTCATCCCCTTTAAACACTTAATTCTCTTGTCCGCCCCGTATTGAAGCAAAAGCCTGGCTGCGGCTACGTTATTCGCGGCCACAGCGAAATGCAACGGAGTATAACCGTTTCTTGTCGCCTTGGCGTTGGGATCAAAGCCGTGATCCAGAAGGAGTTTTACCACTGAAACGTTAGGCTGCAACATAGCTTCATGGAGGGCGGTCGCGCCCAGGGCATCCCGAACATCTTTATCCACTCCGGCGGCAAGAATTTCCTGCATAGTTTTTAAATCACCGCGGTATGCGGCGTTTATTATCGCACAGGGAGGAAATTCCGGCCCGCAATCCTGCATTTCATCCGAAAACACAGGCAAAACAGTAAAAATCAGGCTTATAATGACAAAAAAACAATTCCGTTTTTTCATTGTATAATTATTATAATATAATGAATGAATAGTTTACAACCCCATTTACTTTATGTATTATAATTTAAGTTGTGCCGGCAATGATTCCGGCAAAAAAAATACCTGTGAGGGGTTTTCATGGCCAAAAAAGGTAAAGTTGTCATTGATCGGGAATTGTGCAAGGGATGCTATCTATGTATCCGCGCCTGCCCGCTAAAAGTATTGGAAAAAGACGCTGAACCAAACTCGACGGGGTCTTATCCGGCAAAATTCGCATGCCCGGAAAAATGCATAGCCTGCGGCAATTGTTATGAAGTTTGTCCGGATGTATGCATCGATGTTTTCGAGCTTAGCGCCTGAGAGTAATTCATTGTATTTATCAAGGAGGAAACTTGAACTCAGAAAAAGTATTAATGAAGGGCAATGAAGCCATTGCGGAAGCGGCAATAAGGGCAGGCTGCGGCGCTTATTTCGGTTATCCCATAACTCCCCAAAACGAACTTACCGCATATATGGCTCTGCATATGCTCGAAAAAGACCGGATTTTTATCCAGGCCGAAAGCGAGATCGCGTCAATCGTTATGGTTTTTGGCGCTTCCAGCGCGGGCGCCAGGGCTATGACTTCATCATCAAGCCCCGGCATAAGCCTGAAACAGGAGGGCATTTCTTACGCCGCCGGGGCGGACGTTCCCTGTGTCATCGCCAACGTCTCCAGGGGCGGCCCGGGGCTGGGTTCCATCGCCCCGGCTCAGGGCGATTACTTTCAGTCAACGCGGGGCGGCGGCCACGGAGACTACTACTGCATAGTATTGGCACCAAAAAGCGTTCAGGAATGTGCCGACTTTACATACCTTGCGTTTGACCTTGCGGACAAGTACCGAATGCCCGTAGTAGTCCTGGCGGACGGCATGATTGGCCAGATGATGGAAGGGATAGTCCTTCCGGCTGAAAAATCCCCCAAAGACCTTCCAAAAAGGCCCTGGGTTGTTGGGAACATGGCGGGAAGGGCGTCCAGGCACATAACATCCATCAACCTTGTTCCGGCGGAGCTTGAAGCCAAAATCAAGGCCAGGTTTGAAAGGTACGAGCTCGTTAAAAAAACCGAAATCCGTTTTGAAGAAGTAGATACGGCTAACGCTGAAATTACTTTGGCAGCCTACGGAACCTGCGCCAGGGTTTGCCTTGGCGCAAAAAAGCTCGCGGACAAAGCCGGGCTAAAGGTCGGCTTGTTCAGGCCAATAACCCTCTGGCCGTTCCCGTACGAAGCCCTGGGCAAAATAGGCGAGAGGGGGAAACCCATTCTCACTGTAGAGATGAGTATGGGCCAGATGGTTGAAGACGTGCGCCTTTCGGTTCTGGGCAAGTCGCCGATTCATTTCCTGGGCCACACCGGAGGAGTTATTCCAACCGAAGAAGAGGTCTTTGAAGAAGTAAAGAAAATTTTAGGGAGCGTAAAATGAGCGAAAAGAAACTTTACGGCCATCCCAAAAGCCTTTGCGATGTGCCTACCAAATACTGCGGGGGCTGCGGCCACGGCATAATTCACAGAATCATCACCGAAGTTATTGACGAACTGGGCGTACAGGAAAAGACAATTATTACCAATCCGGTTGGCTGCTCAATATGGGCGGATCTTTATTTTGATTTCGATTCCGTTCAGCCTCCCCATGGCAGAACCCCCGCAGCAGCCACTGGCGTCAAGCGGATTCTTCCCGATCACATTGTAATTTGCTATCAGGGAGATGGAGACATGGCCGCAATAGGAACCGCAGAGATGATCCACGCGGCCAACAGGGGCGAAAAATTCACCACGATTTTCGTCAACAACGCGATTTACGGCATGACAGGCGGCCAAATGGCCCCTACAACCCTAATTGGCCAAAAGGCAACTACATCCCCAAAGGGCCGCGACCCTGTGAAAGCAGGAATGGGCTACCCCATACGCGTATCGGAACTCCTTGCCACCCTGGACGGAACCGCGTACATTGCCAGGGGCGCGGTCAATAACGCCGTAAATATCCGCAAAACAAGGGGTTACCTGCGTAAAGCCCTTCAACTGCAAATGAGCGGCATCGGCTTTACAATGCTGGAAATACTGTCCCCCTGCCCAACCGGCTGGAGCCTTAGCCCCTCTGACGCGGCGGACTGGCTTGAAAAAAACATGATCCCCGTATTTCCACTGGGCGAAGTCAAAAACAGCGCCGCAGAGAGCCAGCAAAAGCCTATTGCCGCCAGGTTAGATGAGCCGGTAGAGGGGGCAGCATGACAGAAAAAAGTTTTTTCGCCGGTTTCGGCGGCCAGGGCATCATATCCCTGGGTCAGATCTGGGTCTATTGCGGCATGAAGGAAGGAAAAAACGTTTCATTTTTTCCTTTTTACGGCGCGGAAAAGCGGGGCGGCATTGCAAGGGCGGGGGTAATAATCTCCGATGAAGAAATTGCCAGCCCCCTGGTAACCACTCCCGATTCGGTGCTGGTTATGAATGTGGATTCCCTCCCGCTCTGCGAGGGAATTGTAAAATCACAGGGGGTCATGGTAATAAACTCCACTCTGGTTAAGGAAGGGCCCAAACGCACTGACATTAAGGTTGTAAAAGTGGAAGCGTCCGGCCTTGCCGAAAAGATCGGCAGCATCCTTTATGCCAACATGGTTGCGCTGGGCGCTGTCGCCAAGGTTACGGGGGCTTTGAAGCTTACGGATATCGAAACAATCTTGAAAAAGTTCTTTCCGCCAGAGAAACACAAATTTGTCCCCATGAATGTTGAAGCTATCAGGGGGGGATATGAGGCTGTTTAAACTTTTTGCGGCTCTTTTGCTTTTATCTGCCGCTTTTACGTGGGCGCAAAATGACAAGGGCGGAATAAAAACCTCAACAGATATGTCGCTACAAATTTCCAGCCTACCGGAAGCAAAGCTCTCTTTAAGCCAGAGCTTCATTTTCCCCTTTCTGCAAGGCTCGGGCCCTTTGACCAGCGGCAATAACATCGCAACTGTTCTTGGCGCGGAGCTTAGCCCGGTTTCCATGAACGGCAGGGCTGAAATTATCTGGACGCCCGCGGCGTTTTTCCTGCTTTCAGGCGGCGGCCTTGCGGGATCGGGCTGGAATATGCCCCTGGGAAACGGCATCGGCATCAACAAGCCGGAGAATGAAAGCGACCCCCCGCCAAGAAAAGCAATAATCGACGGAACGGCCTTTGACGGCCTTCTCTGGCGGGCCTGGGGAGCGGGAACCGTGCAATTCGATCTTGGGGCGGTTATTCCCGGCGACTGGAACCATGTGCTTTTCCAGTCCCGCCAGGAACTACGCTACGCCGCCTACAGCAGGGCAAAACCCGGCGAATCCTGGGTCTACGAGGCTGACTTTGGGGAGAACCAGAACGGATTGGTCTATTACGCCAGTTATGTTCTCGGCTACCAAATGCCCCTGTCGCCGGTACTGGACACCGTGGCTTTCATGGCGGAGCTGGACAAACCCCTTTATGATACCCTTGGCGGGGACTGGGGCGAAAATCTGGGCAAATGGACTTTCTCAGGCTTGTTTAACTTTTCCATTAATTCCCGTTTTAGCACGGCGCTTGTTATTCAAATGCAGACCCGCCGCAACCACGGTTCCAGCAATTTTAACAATAAGGAGTATTACTACCGGGACTTTCCGCTAAAAGACGACGGGGGTCAGCGGCGTCTTCTTTTTTACAGGGCGGCTTTGCTCTTTAGCTATAAAATTCGGTAAAAAGGCAGGCAACCAGTTTAACAATAAAACTATTGACATTTTATGCTTTTTTGAGTATAGTTAGGCTTTACTGGGGTGTTTTTTCACCTGCCAAGGAGTTATTTTGGCATCGGTCCACGAATATAAACGCTTCGAGAACAATCTCGTACATAAAACAAAGAGCGGTTTTGAGGCTTTCCTCAAAGCCTTGGGGGCCTTTTTCAGGGCCATAGGGAGGGCGTTGACCAGGCGCTACACTGTTGTTCTGGTACCGCATTCGGAAAAGAATGTTTACAATCTCCATATTTCGATACTATCAGTTTGCTGTTTTTTTCTGGTTTTAACCGCTGTATTGGGGACTTTTATATGGTACGGCGTTTACAATAAGTCTACCCTGAACAACTTGAATGAAAGAGATAACCGCCTTAAAGAAACACAGGCAAGCCTGGATCAGATTAGGGAGGAGGTGAACCATTTGTTCAGGGAGGTCAGGAATTTTCAGCCTGCCCTTTCAAGCACGCTTTCGGTTCTTGGAGCCGACACCGCAGGCTTAAACAGGATTTCCCAGGCCTCCGGCGGCGATTTGGCCTCTTTTTTTGATATCAAGGAAAGCCCCGTAGGGACTCTTCAGGAAGTTGAGGACCTAAGGCGGCTTTCGGTATTTTTTACCACCGCTACCAAGCCAATTGAGGAAATTGGCAACCTTCTTAATTCTCAGAGCGCATTGTTGACGGAAATTCCCAGTGTTTGGCCCATAAAGGGTAATCAGGGACATATTTCCATGTATTTCGGCCAAAATGAAAACCCGTTTACAGGGCAGTACTATATTCATAAGGGGATTGATATCTCTACCTATCGGCAGGGCGATCCAATTGTAGCCACTGCGGACGGCCAGGTTGTGGCCCTTGAGTACGATTACAACGGATTCGGCAACAATGTTATTATCCGGCACAAGCATGGCTTTTATACCCGTTACGCTCATATGCTTTCGTTTAACGTACGCGCCGGCCAGCGTGTCCAGCAGGGAGAAATAATCGGCTATATAGGGAACACCGGCTTATCAACAGGCCCCCATCTTCATTATGAGGTTCATATTGGTTCCGATGTGGTAGATCCCTACAAGTATATCACCATACGTTCCAGCATAGCGAGAAACGCGCGCTAGGACATATCACATGGCTTCATCTAAAAGCGAAAGTTTCTCCATAAATACCATAATAGGTCCCGGTACCAGCGTTTCAGGCGATGTGGAATCAGGCGGGTTCACCCGTGTTGACGGAAACGTCCAGGGCAATGTAAAAGCCAAAGGCCGGGTAGTGATTGGCGAAAGGGCCAGAATGAAAAGCAATATAAGCGGTACTTCCATAACCGTCGGGGGGGTAGTTTTCGGCAATGTGCTTGCCAGCGAACGGCTAATTGTTTTGGCAACCGGCCTGGTAATGGGGGACATCATCACCCGGCGCATACAGGCCGAAGAAGGCTGCCTGATTCACGGGCGGGTAAAGGTCTGCCAGAGCGAAGAAGTCTGGAACCGGGCTATTTCCGAATACAAGGATGTGGCGGGGCTCAGGGAATCTCTGGGCTTACATCCCTCCGGCCCCGGGTATGTAAGACATGGATAAAATAGACTTTAATATCTCTTCTATACTTAACCCGTCCCCCCATCCCGGTTTAAAAGCAGAGGCAAAAAAAACAAGGGCAAAAGGCGGCATTTCCGGCCACAAAACGCTTTTTTCCAAAATATTGGAGAACGCGGCGCAGGAAGCAGGCGAACTTGGCCCGCTCAGAGAGCTTGAACCCTCTGAAGAAGCGTTGACAGAACTCATGGACGCCGTTCACAGCGCCGGCAGCGACCTTATAGAGCGGCCTTTTCACGATGAAATTCTGCGCTACAAAAGAGCGGTGCGGGATTTTATTCATTACGTTGTTGAAAACGGATTTGCAATGGAGAAAATACAAACCCCGCACAGGGAACACCGAAAGCTGAAACCTTATATGCAAATCCAGGTGATAGATCATAAACTGGAAGAACTGGCGGCGGCAATTTTGTCGGGCCAGGCCGGTCAGCTGGAAAGAATTTCAAAAATTGATGAAATTAAAGGCCTCCTGGTTGACCTTACAATAAGTGGTGTGATAAGAGAGAGAGATGACTGACGAGGATAATTACGCGGAAGAAGACATTGACTCTCTTGAGGACAACCCGCAGGAAGAACAAATAGACGGCGGGTCAGTAATCGCGGGGGAAGATTTATCGAATCTGACCCAGGATACGCCCATCTACCGCCTTCGCCTTGTTTATTCAAGGGAGACTTTTCACGCTGCCTGGGCCGGTGAAACTCTGGAGCCGGGAACAAAGGTACTTGTACCGACCCGTTACGGACGGGATCTTGCTGAGATTATACATTCCATCCAATGCGAGGCCGGGCAAATACCACAGGCCGTTACCAGGATTGAGAGGATCGCAAGTGACGATGATGTATCCAGAGCCGCTTCGCATAAGCAACAGGAAAAAGAAGCATTTGATGTTTGCAAGAAAAAAATTGAAGTCCACAAACTGGACATGAAGCTTGTTTCCGTCCATTACATTCTGGAAGAACCGAAAATTCTTTTCTTTTTCACCGCCGAAAGCCGGGTTGACTTTCGGGAGCTCGTGAAAGACCTGGTAAATATCTTTAAGACCAGAATAGAATTACGCCAAATCGGAGTTCGGGATGAATCGCGGGTATTGGGGGGCCTTGGCGTTTGCGGAAGGGGTTACTGCTGTCATGCGGTCTCGGACAAACTAAAGCCTGTTTCCATAAAAATGGCCAAAGATCAAAATTTGTCCCTTAATTCCACAAAAATATCCGGGCCCTGCGGACGCCTTCTCTGCTGCCTTGCCTATGAACACCTTTTTTACGGAGAACAGCGGCGGCTAATCCCATGTGAGGGAACAAGAATTTTCTGGGACGGCTCCAGCTGGAGGGTTTCGGAAATAAATGTTGTGGTAGGCAAACTAAAACTCAGCACCGATGACGGCCGGGTGATCCAGCTGCCTATTGAGGCGTTTGAAAAAAACGAAGGCCGCTGGACAATAAACGCCCAAAAATAGAAGAAAAATATGTACTGGCATTTATGAAACTACGCATATTTTGCCGCTATTTCTCTTGTTTTAGTTTGTCAAGCAGAGCGACAACCTGGCGATAATCATTCATCAGTTCCTGGTATATTTGCTCAGCCTGCTCTTTTCTTCCTTCCGTTTTTGCCTGTATTATCGCCCCGGCCTTCGCGTGGAAGTCTTTATGCTGGGCTTCCAATGTATTGTAGTTACTGCTTGACTGAAAACGCTTGCCGTCGCCGTATATCCACCGCCCCAAATCGCATTTCAGATGATCTTCCGAAGTGGCTTTCAGGTTTTCTTTCCTGCCGTCCAGAAACGCACGTAACTGTATCAGCCAATACGGTGCATAATTACGATTAAATCATAATTAAACAGGCGTCTTCCTTCCCAAGCTCCCCTTTTTCTACCGTCTTCTGGTAAAAGCCCTCGATATTTAGATTACCTTTTTATCTAGGGCGTGTTCACATTAGCCAAAGTGATATAATAATACCGTACAAAATGAGTAATAAACCTCAAACGTATATACTTTTATAGCCTTTTTGATGAAAAATATCAGAAATGTAAAGAAAAAGCGGTCATTTGAAAATCAAAAAGGCCTATTTTTTTTTGTGTGAACACGCCCAAGATTAAAAAAATCATAGGCCTAACCAGTAACACTATGAAGAATGGTGCCTCTCACCGAAATTCCTTCGCGCCTCCGCGTGAACTCTTCTTAAAAAACAGCTTATCGGTTGGCCTTGGCAACGTCGCAGATGCGGCGGGCCATATTTTCCAAAGAAACTTGTTCCATAACATGGCCCAATTCATAAGCGACACGGGGCATACCGTAAACCACGGCGGTTTTTTCGTCCTGGCCCAGGGTCATTCCGCCTTCTTTGTAGATGGTTCCAAGCTGTGTCGCTCCATCCCTGCCCATACCTGTCATGATTACGCCAAGCGCGCGGTTTTGATAGGCCATCGCGACCGAAGCGAACAGGACATCTGCGGACGGCCTGTGCCCCGAAACCTGGGGAGAATCCGTAAGGTGTACGATTCCGCCCATTCCCTTTCGCGCCACTTCCAGGTGCTTGTTCCCCTGGGCAATCAAGATACGTCCGTTCTGGATGGCGTCTCCTTCTTCGGCTTCTTTTACGTCCATGGGACAAATCCTATCCAGGCTTTTTGCGAATTCGTAGGTAAAACCCGGAGGCATATGCTGCACAACAACAATCGGCACAGTTAAGTCCTTATCCAGCATGGAAAAAACAACCCTAAGGGCATCCGGGCCGCCGGTAGAAATACCAATGGCAATAATCTCCGTTTTGGCGGGTTTACGAAGCGGGGTCGGAGGCTTGGCAGGTTCTGCAGGCTGTGAAGTAGAAGCGAAATGCGCCGTAATATCAGGGTGAACTGCCTGGGGTGTAGGAGCGGCGGGTTTTTGAGTATACTCGCTTGGAGAGAGAACCTTTTTGCCCTGAGAACGCCTGTAAGCGCCGCCGTAACCAAATAACATGGGAATAAGCGTATCCCGGACAGTGTGAATATCCATTGAAACCGAACCGGAGGGCTTTTGAATAAAATCATTTGCGCCAAGGGCCAGGGCCTCCATTGTGATCCTCGCCCCCTTCTCCGCTATCGAAGAGAGAATAACCACCGGTACTTTAATCCCCCGCTTTTTTCTCTCCTCCAGGAATTGAATCCCGTTCATTTCCGGCATTTCCAAGTCCAAAATGATAATATCCGGATTTACCCTGGGAATCTTTTGAAGGGCAAAAACCCCGTTCATCGCTTTTTCAGCAATTACAAGGCCGGGAGTATCCTCAACCATACGACCAATAAGGTTCCGCATCATGGCGGAATCGTCAACTATCAATACCCCTATCTCATCAGACATGATTAATCTCCACCTTTAAATTATACCGATAAATTATATCGATTTGCCATACAAAGTTGCCCATTGGGTTTTTATAAACTCGAATTTCGTATTCATGCCAAAAAGGGATTCCGAATGGCCGATAAATAAAAACGATTTCGAAGCCATTGCATCCCAAAATCTGTTAATAACCGCCGCCTGCGCAATTTCATCGAAGTAAATAATAACATTGCGGCAAAAAACCACATCAAAACCCCGCTGCCCTGAATCGTTTTTAAGATTGTGGTAGTCAAAACGAATTTTTGACATAATATCCGGTATGACTTTATACCCGCCCTCAATCTTTTCAAAATATTTCTTAAGATGATCTTCGGGGATTCCTTCAATCCGGTTATCCGGGTAAAAACCTTCCTTGGCTGTCATTAAGCATTTAAGGCTTATATCGCTGGCAATTATCTCGTATTTCCAGGGAGGAGTCAAAATTCTGCTCAGCATCATGGATATGGTATAGGGTTCTTCCCCTGTGGAGCATCCCGCGCTCCAGATTTTAATCGTGTTGCTCCCCGTCACTTTTTTTGCCTTCAAAAGTTCAGGAATCACGTAATGCTCAAAGGCGTCAAATTGAGGCTGATTACGGAAGAACCGGGTCAGATTTGTGGTTATTGAGTCGAGGAAATTCTTCATTTCCTCACGATCTCCGATAATTTTGGAATAATAATCCCTTACCGAAACAATACCCTTTTCCCTGAGTTTTTCCTTAAGACGGCTCTCAAGAATAGAGCGGTTTGTGGGGGTGAAAGTAATACCGCTTTCATTGTAAATCAAGGTGCGATACATATCAAAATCGGCATCAGAAAAGAAAGTAGCGTCAGCCATACTTTAATATTATGGCTAAGAAACGTTTCTGTCAATGGCAACAATAGCAACATAGTCATAAATTGCCAGGTTTCAAATAATATTATATGTGATATGCTGAAAACTATATTGTGGAACCGATTTAAGGTAACAAAAAAAGCCAAATTGCCCATAAAACGTTCCCGTATTCGGCGCGTCATCAGAATAATGCTTGCCGTCTGCGCGGCGGCGGTTTTGGCGACTGTTCTGATTAACGCTGGGATGATCCTGGCTACCCGCAAGCACGTTTATAGCGACCTAAACGCAATTCCGCAGCACACGGCTATATTGGTTCTGGGCTCCCAAATCCGGGGGCAAAAGCTTTCACCGGTGCTGCAAGACAGGGTAGATTCAGGCATAATTCTTATGGGAAAAAACAAGGGGAAAAAACTCCTTCTTTCCGGGGATCACGGGCAGCGCTACTACGATGAGGTAAACGCCATGCGGCTTTATGTGCTTGCCAACGCTCCGGCTATCGGGGAAGAGGATATTTTCATGGACCACGCAGGGTTCAACACCTGGGATTCCATGTACCGCGCCAGGGATGTTTTTGAGGTCAGGGACCTGATAATCGTTACTCAAAAATTTCACATCAGCCGGGCGGTTTGCATGGCCAGAAGCCTTGGGCTGGATGCGGTAGGCTACGGGATAAACCAAGATCGGTTCAAGGGCCCAAGCCTGCGAAGCTGGCAGTTAAGGGAATATTTTGCCAGAATCAAGGCGTTTTACTCGATTATAGTAAAGCCAAAACCTCGATATTTGGGCGATAAAATCCCCATACTGGGCGATGGCCGTGCCACCTGGATATAGGTTTTACTTCCTTATACAAATTTTTCGGTTGACGAAATCTAACCCATAGGACAAAATAGCCTAATGGAGCAACGTAAAAATTCCAGGTTTTCAACCATTGCCAGGGCAGTGATAAAAGAGTTAGGCAAGGATGAATTCCAGTTAAAAGACCTAAGTATAACCGGCTGCAGGATTGAATACCCTTTAAACATAGAAATATTACTAAATACGCAATTTTCAATAAAAATAATCCCCGAAAAGGAAGCAAAAATCCATCCTTTTTTAATAACCGCAGAATCCAAATGGGTAGGGGTTATCGGCAATTTATATGAAGCAGGATTTATGATAGTTGAATCTCCAAAAGGAAAGCAATTTCAGAATTATGTGGACTATCTTTCCTGGCGCTATTCCCAGGGAAAAAGCATGACAAGCGAGGACATTTCAGAGCCTCCTACTACAGTGCGAGAAGAATTCCCTGATTAAGTTAAATAATAAATTGCAGGATAATAGCGAAATGTTAACTGCTGTCGCCTTATGCGCGGTAGGCGCTGAAAAAGTTGTCTCAAATGAACTGCGAAAGCTAAAACTAAGCGTAAGCGAAAGCGGTTTTGGTCGTATTCGCTTTAAGGCAGATTTGGACGGTCTTTACCGCTGCCTCGTGGGCCTGCGGGCCGCAGATCGCATTTTGCTGGAAATAGCCTGGTTTAAGGCCTCTGATTTTGACGCCCTTTTTGAAGGCGTAAGGCAGCAGCCATTGGAAGAATACATACCGCCGGGCATGGGACTCAGGGTGGCCAAGGTAAGGACAAACCGCTCCGTTCTGGGGGCTGAAACAAGCGTGCAGGCTGTGGTTCATAAGGCCGCAGCCGACAGGCTTTGCGCAAAAATGGGGATAAACCGGCTTCCGGAAAACGCGGAAGAAGCAGAGCTGCGCGTATACATCGAAAAAGACCAGGCTTCTGTTCTTTTGGATCTTTCCGGGGAACCGCTTTTTAAGCGCGGGTACAGGATAATGGAAGGAATTGCCCCATTAAGGGAAACTACAGCCGCGGCAATTATCCTTAATTCAGGCTGGCGAAGAAAATTCCCCCTGTACGACCCGTTCTGCGGTTCCGGCACAATCGCCATAGAAGCGGCTTTGTATGCCTGGGACATCGCTCCCGGCCTGGGCAGATCTTTCGCCAAGGGCTTTGCCCTAGACAGGCTTCTTTTGGGCGACAGCAAAATTTTGCAAAGAATACGGCAGGAATACCTTGAAAAAGCGGATTTTTCCCGCATGGTACGCATAGGCGGAAGCGATTCCGACGCAGCTTCGGCGGCGGCGGCAAAAATAAACATGGAGCGCGCCATTGCCCTCTCAGGAAAACGGGGGCCGCAAAGCCTGCCGCTTTTTAAAGCTCTCCCGATGGAAAAAGCGGAAATCCCCGATACAATGAACAAAATAGCCGACGAGCAGGGCTTTATCATTACCAATCCGCCTTATGGCCGCCGCCTCTCCGACACACCAACAGCCGAGAAAACATATTCGGAAATGCGGAAGCTCTCTTCCCGTTTTCCCGGGTGGAAGCTGGCGGTGATTACCGATCACAGCGGTTTTGAATCGTTTTTCGGCAAGAAGGCGGACTCATGCAAAGAAATAACCAACGGGGCCATTCGCTCTTATTTATACCAGTATGATGTGCTATAATGGAGAACGGTTATGTCAATAGTTGTTGAGCATGAAAAGCGGCGCTACGAAATTCTGGAGAAGGCCCTGGATGTCTTCATGGAAGAAGGCTATGAGGACGTTACTTTTCAGAAAATAGCCGACAGATGCGATATTACACGGACAACTCTGTATATTTATTTTAAGAACAAAAAAGATATCTTCAATTTCAGCATCAAACAGCTTCTGCAGATCCTGGAAAATGATATTATCGAAATCAAAAAGAAAAACGGGCTTTCATTTACAGAAAAACTTGTCTCGGTAATGATAGTGATCATTGATCGCCTTGAAGGCAACAGCCGTCTTTTATCGGTTGTTCTGGATTATCTTATCAATAACTCCAACCAGGGTTTCGATCCTGGTTACCAGGTTCGTCGCAGAACAGTCCGCCTGCGCCACATTCTGGCGACCATGCTCATTGAGGGAATCAAGGCGAACGAATTCGCCTCCAGGCTAAACGTAAAAGAAGCCAACGAAATGCTTTACAGTTTTATCGAAGCTGCCATCTTCCGAATGGTTGTATTGCGCAGCTCTTCGGTGGATGAACTAAAGGAAGCGGTGAAGCTGGCGGTGCGGCGGCTCTCTGCAGGCTGAATCAATTTATCAAAAGCTCACAAATTAATTCAGACTCATACAAGCATATTATTTTTTGCTTAACCCATACCTTCAATGAATCAAGTATGATGATAAACTCATGATTGACAAAATAAATTGAAAATGTAAATTTTAAAGACAAGGGAGCAAAAATGCATCAACTAATTGAAAGCCGCCGCAGCATCAGGAAATTTAAAGCCGATAAACCCGTTACAAGGGAACAGCTTAACATGCTGCTGGAAGCGGCAATGCTTGCGCCATCGGCCTGTAATACACGTCCGTGGGAATTTATCGCAATCACGAAACGGGAAATCCTTAACGCGATTGCTAATATTCATCCTTACGCTAAAATGTGCGAAACCGCTACAGCGGCTATTATTGTGGTTGCGATTCCCCAAACCGGTATGCCAGAAGGCTATTTTTCACAAGATTGCGCCGCAGCAACACAGAACATTCTCCTGGAAGCCGTCTCCATGGGGCTTGGTACTTGCTGGTGCGGCGTTTATCCAAGGGAAGAACGGGTAAGCTCAATTCGTAATCTCCTTAATATCCCTGAACCGAAAATCCCCTTTAATGTCATCGCAATCGGAATTCCGGATGAATCCCCTGCCAGAAGGGGTTTCTTCGAGGAAGCAAAAGTAACGTACATTGATTAGCATACCATAGGTCAAAACTTGACCCACAAATTTATAAAAATTCGGCAAAGGTAGGGCAACGGTATGACAAAAAAGCTGGCTACAGAACCGAAGGTAGGAATCTATCTATACAGCCGCGTCCGGCCCTTCTTTTGCATCTAAGCGTTTTTAAACTTCGAAGATAAACGCCATCATCATGTTTCTCATGCCGGACGCCATTATTACACTTTAAGTTTTTACTTTTTTCCCAGGTCTGTTACGATAGGGAACTCCAGAAATTTTTTGCGTCCCGCTGCCCTACCTTTGTCAGCCTATTTCGAAAAATTGTGGGTCAAGAATAGACCATAGGTACGGGGACAAAAGAACGAACTTTTTTTCATATTTTTTCGTTGTTTGTGTTGGTTCGTGCTGGTTCGTGGTAAAATATTTTTATAGCTTTTTCCTAATCAACACCAGGTGCCGCTCTTCCGCCAAAAAAGGCACTTCCAGTGGAATCGCTTCCCACGACACGTTTTGCAGCCCGCTCATCTCTTCTTCTATCGCCTGCCTGCGGCCCTTGTAGGCGGCAAGGAACCCCGACGGCTTTAGTAGAAGGGCAAAAAGCTCCTTTAAAAGAGCGCTATCCAAAGGCTTGAAAGCCCTGAACACTATCAAGTCAAAACCTTCTTCGCCAGACAGGGCAATTTTTTCCATTTCGGCTTCTTCGACTGTAACATTCGGCAGGCCAAGCACGGCTATGGCATCCCTTAGAAAGCCAGCGCGCCTTCCCATCCGCTCAATCAGGGTAAAGGCCGCGTGGGGCAGGCAAACGGCAAGAGGAATCCCCGGCAGGCCTGCGCCGGAACCAATGTCCGCGACCCTATAACTTGCGTTGTTTTTAGAAAGGCTGCGTATAAAGCTTAACGGGGCCAGAGAATCAAGAATATGCTTTACTACCAATTCCTGACGGTCTTTTACCTTAACAAGGCCATAAGCGGGATTAAAGAGTTCTATTTCTTCGATGTAGCGTTCAAGCATGGGGAGAATCCGGCTTTCGCTTTGGCCTAATTTGACAAGCCCCTCTTTAAGCGGGGCACAAGTGGACTGTAACATTTAAAACTTTACAAACATTATTTCCGAATTTACTACCCTTCGGGTTCTTGGCTCGCCAAGGCGCAAGAGTCTGTAGAAAAACATCGGAAAGAGGTTCACGCAGAGGCGCAAAGGCGCAGAGAACGCAAAGAAGAAGAATCGTAATTTTTTATAATATAAGGAATTACTATATCCTTCTTCCTCTACCTTCGGTTCAAAAGGCGTCTGCGGACTAAAGTCCGATGCGTCTTGGCGTGAGCTCTTTTTGTAAACATTTAAGTGTTCCAAAGCACTAGTCCCTGGTCCCCTCTTTTAATTTTTAATTGCCGCTTTCACTTTGTCCCGCAGCGCCTCGGGAACAAATTTCAGCGCACCTCCGGCTTGTTGTACCGCAACAAGACAGAGGGCTTCGGTGATAAGCGCCTCGGGGACGTACTCCAGCGCATAGCCGTTTCTTTTCACTGCGGCAAGGCAGACGGCTTCGGTCTTCAGCGCCTCGGGGACGAATCTCAGCGCGGTGTCATAGCGGCCCTTTTGCACCGCCTCAAGACAGAGGGCCTCGGTCTTAAGCGCTTCGGGGACGTGTTCCAGCGCCCAGCCGTCTTGCTGAACAGCGACAAAGCAGACGGCCTCTGTCCTCGCCGCGAAGGGTACATATTGAATCAGACTGGGTTGTTTTTGCACTGCGGCAAGGCAGACGGCCTCTGTCCTCAGCTCTTCAGGCACCCGATTCAGATCATATCTGTCTTGTGCGAATTGGGCATACGCTGGAGCGCGACTATCAACATAGCTATACCTTATCGCTGCAAGATAGAGGTCTGTGGTCTTCCACTTTTCGGGGACATATTTCAACGCCCAACCGTTTTTACGTACCGCCTCATACCAGAACTTTTTCGTTGATAATTCCTCCGGCAAGTTCGCGTAAATCCCTTCGAAACCGCCGTTTTTTATCGCCGCGTCTACAGAGCCTTTTAAGTGTTCCGGAATGTATCTCCACGCTGATTCGTCCAGAACCACTGCGGCAAGGCAAACGGCCTCAGTCTTCAGCGCCTCGGGCCAGTAGTCCAGCACCCCGCATCCAGCGGCAAGGCAGACGGCTTCAGTCTTCACCGCCTCGGGGACGTGTTCCAGCGCCCAGCCGTCTTGCTGAACAGCGGCAAGACAGACGGCCTCGGTCTTAAGCGCCTTGGGTAAATTTCTCAGCATATAACCATGACGCACGGCTGCAATACAGACGGCCTCAGTCTTCAGCGCCTCGGGGATGTATTGCAGCGCATTGTAATTGCTTTGCACAGCGGCCAGGCAGATGGCATCGGTCTTCAGCGCTTCGGGGACGTGTTGCAGCGCGTTACCGTTCTGTTGCACGGCGGCAAGGCAGAATTCTTCTGTAAGAAGTTCTTCCGGGACTTCCTTAATATTTTTACTAGAAAACTCAATCTTTTTAAGCCATTTATCTTGTTCGTAACTTAAAGCCATATCTTTCTCCTTTTTACGTTTAATGTCCGCCGACAAGATATGAATCAAAAACTTTACTCCCAATAAATCTCACAAAGGCCACAAAGGAAAACCTAAAAATTTATAGATTCTGTTTATTCCTCCGTGTTCTTTGTGTACTTTGCGCCTCCGTGTGAGCTCTTTTGGGATCGATCTCTTTCTTATGTTAATACACATTGTATTACCCATCCAGCGCAACCTTCTTCTTTGCCCATTCCGGAAGATGATCTTCAGGGTTACCGGCAAGAACGTTCATTAGAAGTTCAGCGGCAGAGTCAAGAACCTTGTCCAGAATTTCTTTTTCGCCGGTGTCGAAATCTGAAAGCACCCAGTCGATAACGCTCTTGTCGTCCGGAACTGGCCTTCCGATGCCGATTCTGATGCGCCAGAAATCCGCGCTGCCCAGCGATGCTTTCATGGAACGAAGCCCGTTATGCCCGCCGAGGCCTCCGCCAAATTTAAGCGAAACAACCCCCAGGGGCAGTTCCAACTCGTCATGCACCACGATGATGGCATCCGTTTTTATTTTGAAAAACGAAGCCGCCTGGGATACCGACTCGCCTGAAAGGTTCATGAAAGTCAGGGGCTTGATAAAATGAACACGCCCGTCAAAAACAGCGTACGATCCCTTGAATTTATTTTGCCACTTGATATCAGAACTTATCTTTGGCTTTTCGGCAAGTAAAAACCCCGCGTTATGCCGGTTGAGGGAATATTCCTTCCCGGGATTCCCAAGGAACGCCACAAGCTTTATCATCTATTCTTTTCGTAATTTTATAGCTCTTCCCGCCTGGCGGCTATCCTGCTTATAAGGCCGTATTTTACAGCTTCTTCGGCATTCATCCAGTAATCGCGGTCGGTGTCTTTTTCTACCTGTTCAAAGGGAATTCCGGTTTCATCGGAAATCAGCTTGTTAATTTTTGCGCGGAGCTTTTCCAGCTCCCGTGCGTGGATTTCTATGTCGGTGGCTACTCCGCGAATTCCCGAAAGGGGCTGATGGATAAGGTAGTGGCTGTTGGGAAGGCCGACTCGCTGTTTTTTGGGGCTTGCAAGCTGAATAATCGCCGCCGCGCTTGCAACCAGTCCCATGCCTATTGTCCAAACCTCTGGTCTGACAAAGCGGATCATGTCAAAAATAGCGTAGCCGGCGTCAGCGTCCCCTCCAGGGGAATCAATAAAGATCCGAATGGGCTCGTCTCCCATATCCTCAAGGAGAATGAGCTGCCTGATGGTTTTCTCCGCCAGATCTTTGTTTATTTCGCCGGAGAGCATTATCGTCCGGGTTTTTAGCATCCTGGTTATAAGCGGATCATGGACTTCCTGCTTTGCCTCTTCCCTTTCGTCTTCTTCTTCCACAACAAAACTCCTCTTTATCTGTCTTCTAAATATATTCTCTGGGTACCCGTTTGCCAATGCCGCAGGTAATTTCGTAAGGTATAGTTTTAGCTTTCACGGCTATATCGGCAGCAGTAAGAAAACCCGGCCCGAATACAACAGCCTCGTCCCAGCGTTTTACATCCGGTTCCGGGCCAAGGTTGACCATGCACTGATCCATACAGATCCTGCCCGCCAAAGGATACGCTTTTCCACGGATAAGCATCGAATGATCGTTGGAAAGGCTCCGGCGAAAGCCGTCGGCGTAGCCTGCCGGTACTATGCCAACATAGGTGTCTTCCGGCGCTGTCCAGATTCTGCCGTACGAGACGGCCTCCCCTTTTCTCATCTTTTTAATTGAGACCACAGCGCTCCGCAGCTCCATCAGCGGTTCGGCGGATAAATAGCCGCTCGAAGAATCGGCCTGCCCTGTTTTTACAAGCCAGTCTGCCGGGGAATAGCCGTAAAGAAAAATCCCGGGGCGAATCATGTCAAAATAAGAATCCTCGTGAAAAACCAAAGCCCCGGAGTTGGCGGCATGAACAATGCCAGGATCGAACCCTGCTTTTTCTATAGAAGCAGCCGCTTCCTTTAACCGGCTGAGCTGTGTTTTGGTGTATGCGATCTCGTCCGGGTTTAGGGAATCGGAAACCGCCAGATGCGTGACCAGCCCTCCAAGGGAAAGATACTTGTTTGAAGCAATTTTCGCGGCCAAGGCCGCCGCTTCTTCAACGCGGCAGCCAAGCCGTCCCATGCCTGTTTCAATCTTTAGGTGAACTGTTAGTTTTTTCCCCGCTTTCTCCGATGCCAGAGCCGCCGCTTCAATAAATTCGCCGTCGCCAATGTGGGGAATAAGGCCCAGCGAGACGATTTCCGGAAGCTCTTCAGGCATTGCCTGGGCAAGGAGCAGCATAGGAGAAGTAATTCCTGCCGCCCTCAGTTCCCTGCCCTCGGAAACAAGCGCCACAGCCAGATATTCCACTCCCGCCTCCAGGGCACATCGGGCAACCGGAACAGCGCCATGGCCGTAGGCATCGGCTTTTACAGGCATGCATATTTTAGGATGTTTCCCGATTTTTTCCCTGGCCCCCTGAATATTCCGGCGAAGGTTGTCCAGGTGGATTATTGCTCTGGTAGCCTGCATGGTTTTACCTCTCCTTGAACTATATTACGCTATATAGTATCTATCATACAATATACAAGACATATGCGGAGGGAACCATGAAAGCGTTGGTGCTTGAAGAAAAGAAAAAAATCAGTCTTCGGGATTATCCTGTTTCCGAGACGACAGGAGCCGATGACGTAAAAATAGCGATAAAAGCCTGCGGCATCTGCGGCAGCGATGTCCATTATTACACTGAAGGGCGGATTGGGGATTTTGTCGTTAATGAGCCAATGATTCTGGGCCATGAGTCAAGCGGTACCGTAATAGAAGCAGGCTCCAATGTAAAAAACATTAATCCAGGCGACAGGGTTTGCATGGAACCCGGTATACCGGACTTTAAAAGCGTTGAAACCCTCAAGGGTATGTATAACCTTGATCCGGCGGTGCGTTTCTGGGCAACCCCGCCCATCCACGGATGCCTTAGGGAAACCGTGGTTCATCCGGCGAGCCTTACTTTTAAATTGCCGGATAATGTTTCATTCCACGAAGGCGCTTTGGTTGAGCCTGTGGCAATCGGAATGTGGGCGGCAAAAAAAGCCCGGATAGCGCCGGGAGACGCCGCTCTGGTTATAGGCGGCGGAACAATTGGTATTGTTACTGCTTTGGCGGCGGAATCCTCAGGCTGTTCAAAGGTCTATATCGCGGATATCAAAAAAGGAAAGCTTGACTTTATCAATCAGCATTACAGTAGCAAGCTGGAAACTATCGATCTAAACAAAACAGATATTACTGGTTTTTTTGCCAAAAAAGGAATAAAAGGCGTTGATTTGGTGTTTGAAGCTTCGGGAAGCGCGAAAGTATACGAAAGTATCTGCGGCTACCTTGTTCCAGGGGGCAGGATGGTTCTAATCGGAATGCCCAGCGGGTCTGTTCCTCTGGATGTTGTTGCCATGCAGGCCAAAGAGCTATCCATTGAGACCATCTTCCGTTACGTGAATATTTATCCCCTGGTTATTAGCATGATTGCTTCGGGAAAGCTGGACGTTAAGCCTCTGGTAACCAAAATTTATCCATTTGCAGATGCGGTTGCCGCATTTGATTACGCCTCGGCCTTGCCTGAAAAAGAGGTAAAGATCATGATCGATATGGCTTAAAGGGCGAAAACCAGAGTCGTTTATTCGCTGTCATTTCCCCTTCCCTTTTTTTATAAAATATTGTAAAATAACCCAATATCGTCTAGGAGGGCGCTTATGGGTTTATATGAAACAGTAGTGAGTTTTAATGACTGGCTAAACGGTATCGTGTGGGGACCGCCAATGTTGTTCTTGGTCGTTGGGACAGGTATTTTCCTTACGATCATGGTGAAATTCTTTCAGGTTTCCAAAATCAAGCTTTGGTGGAAAGCTACTTTCGGATATGTTTTTTCCGGCAAAATAAAGGAAAAATCGGCAGGCAGCAATATCACGCCTTTCCAGGCGGTAGCGACCGCTCTGGCCTCCACAGTAGGTACAGGTAACATTGTCGGCGTGGCGACAGCCATTGTTCGCGGCGGCCCCGGCGCTGTTTTCTGGATGTGGGTTTCGGCGTTTTTTGGCATGGTTACCAAATACGCGGAGGTTCTCCTTGCGGTTAAATACCGTGAAGTAGACGCGAACGGTACGCATCACGGCGGCCCCATGTATTACATAGAAAAGGGCCTGAAAATGAAGTGGCTTGCTGTTATATTTGCCATATTCGCGACTTTTGCCACTTTTGGTATCGGTAATATGACACAGGCAAACTCCATCGCAAGTTCCATGGCAAGCAGCTTTGGTATTCCCTTTGTGGCGACAGGTATCGTTATCGCTATTCTCACCGGGCTTGTTATCCTTGGCGGTATCAAGAGGATCGCCCAAGTTACCGAGAAAATGGTTCCGTTTATGGCGGTTTTTTATGTTATAGGTTCCGTGATAATTCTTATTGTCAATATCGGCAGGCTTCCCGCCGCTTTCGGTATGATTTTTGCCAACGCTTTTAACTTCCGTTCTCTTGAAGGCGGAATTATGGGCTACATTATCATGAAGGCCATGCGCTTCGGCGTTGCCAGGGGCGTTTTCTCCAATGAAGCTGGTATGGGTTCAGCGCCTATAGCGCACGCCGCTTCAAGCGAAAGCGATCCTGTAAGGCAGGGGCTTTGGGGCATTTTCGAAGTTTTTGTTGATACCATTATTATTTGCAGTCTGACCGGTTTGGTGATCCTCACTTCCGGCGTAAGTACTTTTGAAGCAGGCGCGGGTGCGACAAATTTTGTAGGCGGGCTCTTTTCGGGCGCTGACCTCACCATGACCGCGTTCTCCGCCACATTTGGCCAGGCAGGCGGCATATTTGTAACGCTTGGCATACTTCTCTTTGCCCTTTCAACCATACTGGGCTGGTCTTACTACGGCCAGCAGAGCCTTGGATACCTCACAAACAACAATAAAATATGGGATTGGATCTACAAGTTTATCTTCACCGTGCTTACCATTGTCGGCGCTGTCGGAGGGTTGACACTTATCTGGGATATTGCGGATACCCTGAACGGCCTTATGGCTATCCCAAACCTTATCGCGGTGCTTCTTCTCTGCAAAACGGTTTTTGAGCTGACAAAAGAATACGTTGCAAAGAGCAAATAAAGAATTTCCAAAGCAATCCCGGCTGACGTCGGGATTGCTTCAATCAATAACATCGCCCTGAAGCCGGACCAAAGGTCCGGAGGTATAAGGATGAACAGGTTCCTTATCTCTCTCATTGTAGGGGCGGTGTTTTTTTCATCCTGCATAACTGATTCAGGCAGGCGGGCGTATGAACTCCCGGAGGTCCCTGAAGAAACCAAGACTCCCAGGACATTCGCAATTATTGATTACAAAAACAAATCTATTGGGGAAGTTGTTCCCGAGTGGGTCAATCTCTACCTTAATTCGGGCCTTCGCGAAGTAGAAGCTCTAAGAACCTATCAAGGAAGCTATGTATTTGTCCACAGGAACGAGGGAAACAATTTTAACGCCCTGCAACTATGGAAAGATAATTTTTCCGCGGAATTGGATTTTCCGCGGCTTGCGGCGGTCAGAATAGAAGCGCGCTTCAGCGCTGCCGTTCCTTACCCCGACGAAGAATACGGCGCGTTTTATGAAGCGCTGATCCGCGCCGCTTCGGACGCTTCCTGGACAGGGGCAACAAAGAAAGACGACTTTTGGGTTCGTAAAAGATACCCGTCCAATGAAACGGAGGGCGAACAGGAAAACTGGGAATTTCTTGTCCTTGTAACAATAGAAAAATCCCGCTTTTCATCCCAGCTGGGAAAGATTTTTGAAAACATAAATCCTATTCCGCCGCCTGACCAAAACCAGATTGTGGCAATCAATCGGGTGAAAGAACAATTTTTTGAAAAATTCTAAGCACAAATTATTATCAAACCCTGTATTGACCATCATTCTTTCCGTCATTAGGCTCTAATCATGGAAACAAGTTACATTCAAATGTTTTCTGCGGAAAATTTGCAGCCAATACCGGGGATACTCCTTTGGGGAATCGAAATAATCAAGGTAATTCAAAGGCTAAAAAGCCCTGTCCTGACGGCGGTACTGTCTCTTATTACAGAGTTGGGAACCGACAAATTTTATCTTCCGGCAGTTTTATTCATTTTCTGGTGGATTGATGAAAAGAAGGGATTCCGCCTGGGAATTCTTATCCTTTTTTCTGCGTGGATAAATTCCCTTTTAAAATATACTTTCAAACAGCCCCGGCCTTATAATTTTGATCCGTCTTTGGGCCTGACTTACGAACCGACTTACGGCGCTCCATCAGGGCACGCCCAGTTTTCGCTTTGTTTTTGGGTTCCGGTAGCCGCGTGGCTAGCCGGGGGAAAACCCGGCCTCAGGCGTATCGCTACATGGGCCGCGGCAATATTCTTCCTCCTTCTGATTGGCTTTACCCGGCTTTATTTGGGCGTTCACTTCCCAACCGATCTTTTGGCAGGCTGGGGCCTGGGCGCTATAATCCTTCTTTTGATGTATGTTCTAAACCCGCTTTTTAACAAATACCTGGCCGGCCAAACCCGCTTACAAAACATTCTGGCGGCCCTCGCGGTGCTTGTCATGATCAGCCTTTATCCCAGCGACAGATCCCTTCCCGCCGTTTTCCTGGGGTTTTGCCTTGGCTACAACATTATGAAAAAGAATTTTCCTTTTTGTTCACAGAGCGAGATAAAAGAAAAAAAACTTTCGGTTATGCTGTTACGGTGTATTACAGGCTTTGCAGGCCTTGTTGTCATTTACGTTGTACTGAAGCTGTTGTTTCCCGGCGAAGGGAGCCTTTTCAGCTACATTCCCATTTGGAGCCAGATCTCCCCGTTTTACGAGTTGGGGCGCTTTATCCGCTATGGCATGATCGGGCTTTGGGCATCCGCCGGGGCTCCAATGGTTTTTCAGCGCATGGGACTTTCTTTCGCGGCAAAAACTGAAAACAGTACCCCGGCGAATAAGTCAAAAGATGACGAAGCCTGACTACGGCGATAAAGACCCGATAGCCGCCCTTGCGACTGCGTTAGGTGAAAGCGCTCTTGCCATTGTCAGAACAACCGGGACAAACGGCGATGGCAAGAGCGCCATCGATCTGCTTGCGGAAATTTTCTCAAGGCCGCAAGCTTTGCTCTCTGCTGCCAAAAACACGATAGTCCACGGCTGGATAGTTGAACCGCTCGATTCAAACAGTAAAACAAGAAAGAAGCTGGATGAAGTACTCGTTTCCGTATACCGCGCGCCGCACAGCTACACAGGCGAGGACAGCGCGGATATTTCCTGTCATGGGGGTATTGCGACGGTAAAAGCCGTTCTAGCGGCCCTTAAAAAGGCCGGTTTTCGGGAGGCCCTTAAGGGGGAGTTCACTTTTCGCGCTTTTATGAACGGCAAGCTTGATCTTACCAGGGCGGAATCGGTAATGGAGCTTGTTGCGGCAAAAACCGGACGCAGCCGTGAGCAGGCTGTAAGGCGGCTAAGCGGAGTTTTGGAGCGGGAAATATCCGCCATTAAAGAGACGCTTGTGGAAGTCCTGGCAGCTGCGGAAATTTTTCTTGATTACAGCGAGGATGAGTTTTTATCGCCTGACGAAGAAAGCGAAGGAGTGTTCCCCAATAAAGCCCTGGCGGAAAAGGCAGCCGGAAGGCTTAAGGTTCTTTCGGAACTTTGGAGCCGTGAAAGGATCTACACCGAGGGGGCTTTGGCAGTCTTGGCGGGCCTGCCTAACGCAGGAAAATCAAGCCTCTTTAATTATCTAATCCGCGAGGATCGCTCCATTGTTACGGATGTCCCCGGCACCACCAGAGACTGGATTGAAGCCGTCATCTCCCTTGAGGATATTCCGCTTCGTTTGGCAGACACTGCGGGCTTGAGAAAGACGGACAACAATGCGTCAGGCTCGAAAGAAATTGACGAGGCGGAAAGAATCGGCGTGGAGCGGAGCATAGAGCTTCTGGAAAAGGCCGACCTTGTTCTTTATGTAGTTGACGGCGCTAAAGGCTTCACCGACGAGGACGGGGATTTTTTAGCCAGGCACAGCGAAACGCAAAATGAGAAGCCGCTTGTCGTTCTCTGGAACAAAGCAGATCTAGTAAAACCTTCTGCTTTTTCCGATGAAAAAACGCAATTTCTTCCGGTCAGTGCCAAAACAGGCGAGGGCATTCCTGAGTTGTTGCGCCTTATGGCAGGTCTTTTGGGAAAAAGCCCTCTACCATCATTATCATCCCCTTCGTCCGATGAACAATTGCTTCAGGCCACGGGGCCAGGCAGCTTAAGGCAGAAAGAGCTTATTGATTTAGCCCTGAGCGAAATAGAGGAAGCCCTGTCCCTTGCAAGCCAGGGGGAGAGCCTGGACCTTATAGCTCCCCTTATTCGTTCCGCCGTTAATGCCCTGGGAGAAATTACAGGCGAAGTTTCAAACGCGGATATTTTAAAGGTTATGTTCAGCCGTTTCTGTGTGGGTAAATAAAAAAGAAATAAGGGCTTTTTTTATCGCAAAAAACCTACATTTGCGTTGACTTACACAGAAAGAAACCCCACGCAAAGGTGTCTGCGTCGTTTAAGACTCCTCTGCGCTCCCGCTATGTTACTCCTGCTTCGTCCACGTTTGGCTTGTGGCGCTTTGCCTTATATATGTTCCTATGCCTCCGTCTGCGGCAAGGTACTTGTCGCGCAAGTCGCCTTCGAAAGCGTACGGCCCAAAGTTATCAGCAGTAATTGTACCTTGAAACTTTACGCTGATCAGTAGGTTGGCGGCAAACGCACCACGCTCACGATAAGTCTCAGTGGAGGCCTGATTCTCGCCATCCCCAGGAACCCCAGGAACTGAAACGTTGTATTCAAAACCTCCAAGACAGGTAACGCTGGCAGGAATGGATACGCTGGTCAGTTGGTTACCCGCAAACGCGCCTTCCTCAATGGTGGCAACACTGTTGCCCAGAGTTACGCTGGTAAGTTTGTTGTCGGCAAACGCATCATACCCAATTGTTTTAACGCTGTTTGGGATGGTAACACTGGTCAGTTTGTTGTTGTTAAAACCTGAAAGATAGGTAACGCTGCCAGGAATGGTTAAGCTGGTCAGTTGATTGTCGGCAAACGCACTGTATTCAATGGTGGTAACGCTGTTGCCCAGGGTAACGCTGGTCAGTTGGTTGCCTTCAAACGCACCGTTTCCAATTATTTTAACGCTGTTTGGGATGGTAACACTGGTCAGTTTGTTGTTGTTAAAACCTCTAAGATAGGTAACGCTGGCAGGAATGGTTACGCTGGTCAGTTGATTGTCTGCAAACGCACCGTCTCCAATTGTTTTAACGCTGTCTGGGACGGTAACGCTGGTCAGTTGGTTGTTGGCAAACGCAGCTTCACCAATTGTTTTAACGCTGTTTGGGATGGTAACGCTGGTCAGTTGGTTGTCGGCAAACGCACTGTATTCAATGGTGGTAACGCTGTTGCCCAGGGTAACGCTGGTCAGTTGGTTGCCTTCAAACGCACCGTCTCCAATTGTTTTAACGCTGTCTGGGACGGTAACGCTGGTCAGCTGGTTGCTTGTAAACGCCCAGTCCCCAATGAAGGCAACGCTGTTGCCCAGGGTAACGCTGGCCAGTTTGTTGTAGCCAAACGCCCAGTCATCAATTATTTTAACGCTATTAGGAATGGTTACACTGGTAAGCTGGTTACTGTAAAACGCACTGTAACCAATGGTGGCAACACTGTTGCCAAGAGAAACACTGGCTAGCTGGTTTTTTTCAAACGCATAAGTCCCAATGGAAGTAACGCTGTCAGGAATTTTAACGCCGGTAAGTATGGCGCAATCTCTAAAAGACGCATCCCCAATGATGGTAAAGGTACTGCCGGAAAGGTCAAGGTTGACGTATTTATCTCCCGCAATTTGTAGTACTGGTCTAAGTTTGTTGTATAAGTCAACTGAATCATTTAAGTTCAAAGCAACGGTATAAGGAGTGCCTTGGGTGTTTTTTGGCTGTGCGTTTAACCAGGTTTCAAAGGCTGAAACAGTGGTAAAGAGTTGGATTATGCTAATGGTAAAGTCCTGGGTGTAGGGCGTGCTTGCGGTCTTGCCGTTGGCGATGGTTGTCGTAACCGTAACCGTGCCGGATGACGTAGTTGTTAAGGCGCTCCCGTTGATTGCCGCGCCTGTGGTTCCCGCGCTCTTTACTGACCATACGATAGTCTTGTTGGTCGAGGTAGAGGGCTCAACGGTTCCTGTAAGGGTAAGAGTTCCCACAGTTCCGCTTGTTGGCACACCTGTGATACCGGTTACCGCAACGAAGCCGCTGGCAGGCGTAAGCGAACCCGGGCCATTTACCGTACCGCCGTACTCAACAGTAATGGTTCCGGTGATGTTGGTGATCGCGTTGCCGCTGATTGTAACTTCAAAGGACACCGATACGTTAGTAGAGGCCGTGAGGGTAAGCTTGTTGCCGGAAAAGTCTTTTACCGTTCCGCTGGATGTTTTGGTCGCGCCCGCCGTCGTTGTGATGGTCAGTGTGTAGGAATCGCCGACTTTAGGGGTTAACGGAAGCACGGCCTTGCTGGGTCTGGTGATTGTCAGTTTGTACATCGCGCCGTCAGCATCGTAGCCTGTGTACATTACAGGCTCATAAGTATAGGTGGTCGGGTCATCTTTAGTGAGCAATCCCAAGAGATCGTCGCAAGCTGCGAAAGAAAGGAGGAGTGCCGCCAGCATGGCGATTATTCCTAATAACTTTAATAGTTTCTTCATATGAAATGCTCCTCTGTGCTTTACGCATTAAAAATATTAAGAACCGGTATGCATCCATACGGACAGGTGCGCCAATTAAAAATGGAGTACGCACATAGTATAATTGCGCCGTTCATAAACCTTACATCCCCATAAAAACAACCTCAAGAACCAAATTCTCTTACAGAAAATCGCCGGTATAGGCTTTATATTCAATCTTACTTTTTTAAAACAGCGCCCTTCCTAACCTCAACTTTCGCCAGCTTTTCGTAAAATTTAATAACCGCGCTGTGATCACTGGCTGCCATGCCGTCAACCCTTAGGGCCTGCATTGTTTCCATTACCTGAGCCGTGAGAAGCAGGGGCACACCCAGATCATGGGCTGTGTCGAGGGCGTTTTGCAGATCATTGATGTGGAACTCAAGACGGAAACCGGGCTTGAAGTTGCCATCCAGAATCGTGGGAATTTTCGCGTTCATAATAACGGAACCGGCAAGACCGTCCTTGATTGCGTCAAACACCGTCTGGGGATTTATTCCTGCTTTGGAAGCCAGCGTAAAAGCCTCAGAAACCGCCGCCAAGTTGACAGCCACGATTATCTGGTTGGCAAGTTTTACCACATTACCGGCTCCCAGGGGGCCTACCAGAATTACCGATGATCCCATCTTTTCAAGAATGGGCTTTACTTTTTCAAAAGCAGCCTTGTCGCCGCCAGCCATGATGGACAAAGTTCCGTCAATGGCCCTGGGCTCTCCGCCTGAAACCGGCGCATCCAGAAAGGCCGCGTTCTTTTTCGCCAAAACAGCGCCTACCTCACGGCAGGTTTCGGGAGCGATGGAACTCATATCCACCACAATAGTTCCTTTTTTAAGCCCTTCGATTACACCCCCGGCGCCGACAATTGCTTCTTTTACATGAGGCGAGTTAGGCAGCATGGTAATTACAATTTCACTTTTTGAAGCTGCTTCTTTGTTGGATACAGCCCCCTCCGCGCCCAGGGATACGAGGTCATCGAATTTCGCAAACTTGTCGTACACAACGAGCTTATATCCGGCTTTGATTAAATTCTTTGCCATGGGACGGCCCATTATTCCCAAGCCGATAAAACCGATAATTGCCATGTTTTACTACCTTCAGTTATTGGCCTTGCTATCCGCCTGCACCGAGGGGGAAAAAGCTGATAGTGTCCCCTGCGGATAAAACAGTTTTATATTGTTTTTGCAAAAGAATACTTTGTCCGTTCAAAGTGATGAGCATGGCCCGTGCGGTTTTTTCCGCCTCGCGGCTGTGGCGTTTACTTATTTCTTTAAGCACACCCTCCACATTGCGGGCGTCCATTTTTTCTTCCGCCGTACCTGTCAATTTGGCAAGGACGGAGCGGTACTTAACATTGACATCGCTCATTTTGATACTCCTATCCCCAAACTCCTTTGTTTTCTCCTGGACGGTCCTCCATTTTTATCCCAGCCCCGAACCTTATAGTAGAGCGGAAGCATCTTTCCAAGGGGAACCACAGTTTCCGGCCTTTCAGGCCTCTGGGGAGTTTTTGTAAGCCTTTCCGGTAAGGAATCGTCTTTGGAATCCAGGCCTTCCCTAAGATTAAAAAGCCGTTCCAGGTTGTAGCTCCTTTCGCCTAACTTCAAAAACGAACCTGTGTACATGGGCAGTCCGGTTGCCAACCTGATTGCTTCGGCATGGGGCAGGAGAAAAAACGAATTAAAGCGCAAAAGGGGTTTTGCCGCCAGCATCAGCCTTACTGCCGGACCCGCAAGGGTCAGGATCTTCCCAACAAGGCGGGTTACAAAATGGTTGGGGCCCAGATGAAAAAATATTGACGGAATAAAAGTCTGTGCGGAAAAAAGACAGAAGCCCCCGGCGGATACCGCTTCAAGAGCGTCCTGCATAAAAACCGTAAGTTCGGCCTTGCCATGCGGGTTCTGAGCGTTAGCGGAAATAACCCCCACGGATTCCAGAAGAGCCAGGTAGCCTCCGTTAAGGTGGCAGCCGCCCCTGTTGCTTACGGCGTAACCAAGCCCCATTCCGACAGAACGTCTTGGTTCGTATGAGGCCATTTCGAGGCCTTTGGAATGCATGGCAAATTCAGCGCCGCCGTATTTTTCGCTCAGGCGCTTACTGCCCTCAGCCAGATCAGAGGGAGAATTTTTATCTCCCACCCCGACTTCACGCCGGGCAATTTTATGCAAAAGTTCATCCAGATTTTCAAGGTTTCCAAATTCAACGCCGAAGTCAGCCATGCATCTTTCCTTTAATTCCATGGCAAAAGCAATGGTAGAGGCGGCGCTGATTGTATCCATTCCCAAAAGATCGCAGGTGTAATTCAGATCGATTACATCTTCCATGGTCGAGGCATCCATATTCGGGCCAAAGAAACCAGCTGTTTCGTATTCCGGCCCTTTTATTTCACGACCCGCCTTATTCACACGCCGCTCGCAGCGTATTGGGCAGCTTATACAGCCGGAGTTACGTACCAATAGGCCTTCCGCCAGGGTTTCACCGGAAACCTTGTCGGCGGTTTCAGAATAACCGTATTTGAAATTATGGGTCGGTAACGCGGATGACGCGTTGGCCTTGTTCATAAGCCCCATTGAGCCGTAATGGGGGAGAGCGTCTCCGGTCATGGGATGGTTCCGTAAAAAAACAATCCACTTTTTTAGGAAGCGGCTGAATTTCTTTGCGTTATGCAGGCTGGGAAGCCGCGTGCCGTAAGCGCTAAGAGCTTTTAAGTTTTTCGACCCCAGCGCCGCGCCGCCGCCGCAGCGTCCGGCCATCCGTTCGCCTGAAGCGGCTGACGCGTAACGCACCAGGTTTTCACCGGCGGGGCCTATCACCATTTTCCCGTGATGAGGCGGCAGTTCTTCCTGGGTCTTTTCGGTATCAAGGCCCCAGAGTTCTTCAGCGCCAAGGATCGAAATTTTCCCGTCAACGATTTCAATCCGCGAAGGAGAAGATGCCCTGCCGGAAATTACAAGGCCGTCGTACCCTGCCCTTTTCAGCATAAAGCCGAAATTTCCGCCGCAGTTGGACGAGGCAATTCCACCGGTCAAGACATTTTTGAAAGTCATATTAAAGCGGCTTGACGACGGCGCGCCTGTTCCGTTAAGCGGCCCGGTGTTGATGATGATCACCGACTGGGGATCAAAGGGATCAAGACCAGGCGGCATAAGATCAAGGAGAAGCCTGGCAGCAAGAGTTTTCCCGCCAACGTACTTCTTAAAATACTCTTTGGATATGGGAAGCTGTTCGATCTTACCAGTTGATAAATCAATACGGGCGTAAAGCGGAAGGGAAAAGCCGCCTGGTTTTTCCGAAGCGCCATTTGCAGCAATGCTTAATTCAGGTAAAACAATCGTTACAGCTCCAAGGGGGCAGTGCCTTTGGCAAATCCCGCAGGCAACGCATTTTTCCGGTTTGGAAAGTTCCGCGTGAACGCGGATGTCTCCCCGCTCTTTGGGTTTGGAAATACTCAGAGCGCCTGGGCTGCAATCATGAACACAAATGCCGCAGGCGCTGCAAAGTCCTTCGTTTATTTTTGGTTTGGGCCATGCCGGGCGCTTTACCTGCACGCGGGGATAACCACCACCATCGAAAACTGCCCCGCTGGGACAGACCCTTCCGCAGACGCCGCACTCAACGCAACGAAGCTCGTTAATTTCGTGCCGTTTTCCCCTTTCGCCGGAAATAGCAAAAACCGGGCATAGCCGAGCGCAGACGGTACAGCCGGTACAGCCTTCGCCGATTTTATAGGCCTTTAGGCTAGCCATTTATGATGCCTTTCCTGCGCGGGCAATTAATGTTTCAACAATCTTCCTGTACCGGTCCCGACTGTAAATCACCGGAACCGGGTAAAGGGGGTTGCTCTCCCTAGAAGCCCATTTAGTAATTCGTGGTATGTCTTCAGTTTTGATAAAATCAAAGAAATACGGCAGTTTCATCTGCTTGTTTAAATCATAAATGGCTTTGATAAAGGCATTGGCTTTTTCTTCGATTGTCGCGGTCGTGGATGGGACAACGCCGGCAAGGTCCGCCAGATGGCTGAGTTTTTTCCATGCCTTTTTGCCATAATCTTCCAGAACGACAGGAAGAATAACCGCATTGGCAATCCCATGAGGCGTATTGTAAAGCCCCCCCAGGGTGTGGGCTATGGCGTGGACATTGCCCACTCCGGCTCTGGTAAAAGCAAAGCCTGCCTTGTAGGAAGCGTCTAACATTGCCTGCCGCGCTTCAATATCCGTACCGTCTTTATAAGCCCTCGGAAGGTATTTAAAAATCTCTTTTACCGCATCCAGCGCGAAGCTTATGCTTTCCTTTGTACCGTAAGTCCAGCAAAGGTAGGCTTCTACCGCATGGGTAAGGGCATCCATACCTGTGGCCGCTGTTATTGCCGGTGGAAGCCCGACGCATAATTCAGGGTCCAGTACGGCAAATTTCGGAATCAGGCAGAGATCCATAATAGCGTATTTGTGGCTGGTTTCCGTGTCGGTAATAAGGGCGGCAATTGTGGTTTCACTGCCCGTGCCGGCTGTAGTCGGCACGGCAATAAAAAGAGGCAGCCTTCTCAATACCTTCAAGAGGCCACCCAGCTGATTGACGCTCTTTCGCCTCCTGACCGTTCTTGCGGCTGCTGCTTTGGCGGCGTCCATGGAAGAACCCCCGCCAAGCGCGATAAAGCTGTCGCAACCTTCACGGCAGTAAAGCTCAAATATCTTCTCCACCGTGTTTACAGACGGGTTTGCTTCAACCTCGCTGTAAAGAACAAAAGGAACTTCGGCTTTTTCAATAACATGCGTTAGCTTTGAAGCGATTCCTGCTTTTACAAGCCCGGGATCGGTAACAAGAATGGGCTTTTTCCCGCCGTTTTCTTTAAGAAGCTTTGGGATTTCCCCGATGGCTCCGGCACCCTCGACCGGAATTGCCTTTCGCCACGGGAGTACTCTGGCACCAAAATTAAACACAAACTGAAAAACGCGGCAAAAAACAGTAAAAAAAAGCATAAAAACCTCCGGAATTCCCTGGTTAATAGACGGGAAATAAAAAACTTCCAGAACAGTCCCCTATTTAAGCTCCTTTTCCATATTATGCTGCAAACTGGACTGAATATATTTCCGTATCTTTGTTCGTACACTGGGATCGGTACGCTTGGAAAAAAGAATCACATAACTTTTCTCAGTCCCGTCCAGGCGGGAACCAAAGACTATTCCTTCAGCCTTAATGAGCTGGCTTTGCAGCCGGATCTGTATATCGTCAAAAAGACCGTTCTTTGTCAGGTTTGGATCTACCCCAAAGACGCAGGAAAAACCCACTACACTGATATCTCTGATAAGGCCGTTTATATAAGTCCCGTTCATCGGAAGGTTTACGGTCGTATTCGATTCGTTATCCATTATTAGTCTTATAAACTTACGGCGGCCTTTGGCATCTACAGCATTCAGAATGTTTACAAGCTGTTTAACCGCCTCGGCAAAATCAGATTTAATGACCGTAAAACCGCACGGAACTTTATACTGCTCCACATACTTCTTTCTGATTTCCTCATTAGTTACCGACGCTATAATCCCTACTTTCACAGAATCTTTTTCCGGGTTTCCCATAATATCTCTAATAAGCTTATCCCAGGCGTCTTCCTTCATTGTTTCGTTTATGCTTGCGAGTACAATTGAATTTGGGTAAAGATCTATTGCCTGCCGAAGTTTTGCTTCATCCTTTAAAATATAGACCTCAAATTCCTCCTGAGCCAGTTCGGAAACTACCTGGTTCTGGACAAGCGCCGACGGATGAAGAAAAAAGACTTTTTTACCAAGGGAACCTGAATTATCGCCTTCTGCCATATAGAGATTATACCTGAAATCAGTCATTTTGGTAAATCCCTTATGCAGTGCAGGTTGGTAACTTTGCGAGAGCTTGTTTTCCATATAATATATTGCTCAGAAATATGAAGATCCCAAATTTCCATTTTGCCAGAATAATTTTTTTATGTATTGCTTTTTTTACAGCCTGTAAGCCTTCTTCGCGAGGGCCGGAAAGCCAATACGCTCTGGGCACATTCTGCACGATAAACCTCTTTGACAGAGGAAACAGCAGCCTTTACTCCCTTGCCTTTAACAGAATTCGCGGCCTGGAAAATGTTTTTAGCGCCAACCTTGAAGGAACGGATCTGGACAGGGTAAACAAAAGCGCGGGCCTGAATCCGGTGAAGGTAAGCCCGGAATTAATGGATGTTTTGGAGAAAGCGCTTGAATACGCGGAAAAAAGCGGCGGGGCTTTTGATCCCACAGTAGGCCCATTGGTAAAACTTTGGGGCATAGGTACCGATGAGGCGCATGTCCCTGAAACGGAAGAAATACAGAAGGCGCTGGAATTGATAGATTACAGGGAAGTTGAAATTAACCGGAAAGAGGGAACCGTCTTCCTGAGACGCGCCGGTATGGCGCTCGATCTGGGCGCGATTGCCAAAGGTTATGCGGTTGACGAAACGGCGAGATTGCTTGCAAAAGAAGGCATTAAAAGCGGAATCATTGATCTGGGAGGCGACATCTTTGCCATGGGGGAAAGGAAGGAGCGTTCAGGAAGGGGCGCATACTGGCGCATAGGCGTTCAGGATCCAAGGGCAGACAGGGGTAACTATATCGGCATTCTAAGCGCTAAGAACAAAAGCGTTGTGACATCAGGGATGTACGAAAGATTCTTTGAGAAAGACGGAAAACGCTACCACCACATTTTTTCCATCGGACTGTTGTCCGCCGGACTTCAGCCAGCAGCCTGCGGCTTCCCCGTGGAAAACAACCTGCTTTCTGTAACTATCGTAGCCGACAATTCCATCGACGCCGACGCTCTGTCCACTGCCGCTTTTGTACTGGGCTGGGAAAAGGGACGGGAACTCATTGCCGGTGTTGAAGGCGCGGGAGGAATTTTCGTGTTCGACGATCTTACCGTACACGTAACGGAGAATCTGATAGAATATTTTACGCTTACAGCCGCAGAATATACGCTTACTTTATCTCCACCAGTTCCAGCTCAAAAACCAGAAAACTATTTGCCGGAATGACATTATTAATGTCCCTGTTTCCGTATCCCAGTTCCGGTGGAACAATTGCAAGCCGTTTTTCTCCCCTAGTCATTCCCATTATGGCTTCGTCCAGGCCAGGAAGAACCCTGCCTATACCTACCGGCAACTCCTCAGGCCCGCCTGAAAGATCCGAATTGGCAAAAACCGTACCTGAAAGCAGGCTCCCTTTAATATTGACCACTGCCGTACTTCCGGAAGAAGGCTTTGGGCCGGTTCCCTGTTTTTGAACGATGTACCTTAGGCCGGTAGGACTGGCAACGGCGTTTGGATACTTCCTGGCGATTTCCGCGATTTCCTCTTCCTGCCGGACTTTTGCCTTTGCCGCCGCAGCCGACTCGCTGTTGCGAACCAAGGCGTCAAAAACAGTTTGATCCGCTTTGAAGTTCGCGGCCGCCTCGCCGTTGCTGATTATTGTAATCTTCTGTATCCTGTCGCCCTGCTGTATTGCGTCAACCACGTCCTGGCCCCTGACTACCCTGCCGAAAACAGTATGCTTTCCGTCCAGCCAGGGCGTCGCCACATGGGTAATAAAAAATTGGCTGCCGTTTGTACCGGCCCCGGCATTGGCCATTGAAAGCACCCCGGGGCCGTCGTGCAAAAGGCTGGGATCGAACTCGTCGGGGAAACGGTAGCCCGGCCCGCCTGTGCCGTCGCCGAGAGGATCGCCCCCCTGGATCATAAAATCTTTTATTACACGGTGAAAAACAAGGCCGTCGTAAAACGGCTTGCCTCCAGCGGCAGTCATTTTGCCTTCGGCCAGAGCCACAAAGTTACAGACAGTCATCGGGGTCTTTTGATATTCCAGGCGAAGCACAATGTCTCCCCTGGCCGTAGTGATTCTGGCAAAAAGACCGTCCCCCAGCGCGGAATCATCTGAGGCCTGTTTTGGGTTTGGGTCTCCGGGTGAATTTCCGCCTGAGGCTTTCTGCCTGTTACCCGAAGAACACGCTTGCGTACAAGCGGATAATAATAGAATGCAAAGACCGGCGAAAATTGGCCTTGTGACAAATATTTTTTTCTCAAAGTTGTACATGGGCAACTTTATCATATTCGGAATAAAAAGGCAATTTGGGAGACAAAACCACGGTGTACCACGGAGTTATGATTATTTGGACAGGCCGAAAAGTCCAATTGTCTTCTCCGTGAAACTCCGTTTAACTCTGTGGTAAAATTTTTAGTACTAATTTAAGGAGCGATTGCTTAAAACATTCTTTTGTGGCAAAGTTATCTAAGGAATGTAAAAAATAAGCCTATGATTCAATCACTGAGAAAAACACAGTTCTACCCCATTATGGCAGCCTTGCTTGTATTTGCAATTTTCGGGTTACTGATTTTTTCAAAGGCTGAAATTAATAATAATTTTGAAACAGGAAGAAAGCCTTATTCAAAAGGCGTTTTTATCCCATTTGACCATTCTATTTACTGGCTGGCGGAAGAAACAAGTATTTTAAGCAAAGCAAAAAAACATTCATCCTCCGCAATGTGGAACGGAGCGCTATGCGTACTTATTCCTATCGACGTACAAAGCACCACTAAAAGCTTAACAATGCTTTCAATATTTATCACAAACAATAATTATTTTTCCAATATTAACAACGCAATTCCACTAAGACTCAGAATTTAAATCCTGTCATTTTTCGTTTCGCGCTTTTCTCTGCCTGGAAACAACAAAAGTTAATGTACAAAAGACAGGAGTTTACTATGGGGATTTTATTAAGCGAAGTTTTTGATCCACGATCCATAAAGTTAAATCTTGAAGGTAAAACCAAAGAAGATATTTTTATTGAATTAGCCGAAGCGATAAGCGAGGTTCACCCTGAATGTGATCGCGCTTCCATGCTTGCGGCATTATGGGAGCGTGAAAACAAGTTAAGTACAGGTGTCGTTTCCGGAGTAGCAATTCCTCACACAATATACAGAGGAATAAATAACATAGCCGGAGCAATAGGAATATCGCAGGCGGGCATTGAGTACGGCGCTCTAGATCACAAACCTGTTCACGTTGTATTTATGCTGGCAATAAACGATAAAGCAACAGAAAACCATTTGCGCTTTTTAAACCAGATTTTTACGCTTGCCCAATCCGAAGCAATTACAATTATAAGAGAAGCGAAAAACACAGAGACCGTGATAAATATTCTATCCCGCTTTCAATAGGAATTACATCTTTATCCTGCCCCGCAGGCTCCGGGACAGGGTAAGCCTGTCGGCGTATTCAAGGTCGCCTCCGACAGGAAGGCCCGACGCCAGGCGGCTGATTTCAAGCGTGCGGGAAGGCAGTTTTTCCTTCAGAAGCTTCTGGATGTAAAGGGCGGTGGTGTCCCCTTCTATAGTCGGGTTTAAAGCCAGAATTACTTCCAAAACGCCTTCGTCCCTGACACGGCCCAAAAGCTGCGCTATGGCAAGGTCGCCGGGGTTCACCCCTTCCAAAGGGGCGATAAGTCCGCCTAAGACGTGAAAGAGGCCGCGAAACTCCCTGGATTCTTCGATAACCCTAACATCCTGGGCGCGTTCCACCACACAGAGCAGGCTGTGATCACGGGTGGTATCGGTACAGATGGAACAGGGATCGCTTTCGGTAAAACTGCCGCAGCGCGAGCATCGCTTAATTGCATCGTGGAGGCCCTGGAGCTCCCCGGCAATAGTTCTTGCAAAAGAGGAATCCGCGTCAAGGATGTGATACACCAGACGGCTTGCGCTTTTCTTTCCAATTCCGGGGAGCCTTGAAAAGAGCGCTACCAGCCTGTCAAGAGCATTGGGCCCATTGTTCATTTTAATCGTCCATTTAGACAATGCCGCTTAAGCCGCCGGGAATCATGCCGCCCATTTCGTGATTAACCTCTTCCCGTATCTTCTCAAGGGCATTGTTAAACGCGGCGGTTACCAAATCCTGAAGCATATCCCGGTCTTCCATCGCTTCCTGGGCTATTCTGACGGCAAGCACTTCCATTTTCCCGTTCATGTCTATTTCTGTCATTCCGCCGCCGGCACTACCGGTAATTTTAATTCCGCCAAGTTTTTCCTGAAACGCCCCCATCTGTTCCTGAATTTTTTGGGCGTTCTTTAAAATGTCAAAGGGATTTATGTTCATCCGCGGCTTTCCTCTACAATGGTTCCGTTGAATACCGACATTACATTCCTTACGGCCTGTGGGGCGCTAGTATGGGAGACGCTAGTATGGGGGACGCTAGTAGGATCCTGTGGGGCAACAGAATTGGGCACTGGATTTTCTTTTGTATTTCCCCTGTTAGCCATGTGGCGCTTGAATTCTTCGGTTAATGAAGGCGCTTGATTTTCCTGCGGGGGCGCGGTCATGGGATTATTTAACATGGCCTGCGTTTTCGCTACAGCGTCGCCCAGTTCTGCGGGGGAAATCCATTTTTCAAGCCAGCAGAGTTTTGAGACCAGTGTTTCAAGCTCAAAGCGGGGAGACACCGAATAGCGAATGTCCCGGTAAAGCTCGTACAACAGCTCCCCTGCCCGTTCAAGGCGGATTGTATCGTACTTTTCAAGTACCAGCCGGGAAAACCTGGCCGGAGCGTAACCCAAAACCGAATCTCTTGTAACGCCGGCCTTTAAAAGAAGCAGGCTGTGGTAGTACCCGGCCAGGCCCGTAATGAAAGTTTCCACCGCCACTCCCGAAGAAAGGACGGCATCAAGAAGGGAAAGAGAAAGGGAGAAATCCCCGGCGGCACAGGCCTCGGCAAAATTGTTAAGTTCATCAAGCCCCACAAGACCAAGCTTTTCCCTGATGAGTTCCATGCGTATATGCCCGCCTGAAAAAGACGCAACCTGATCAAAAATGGTATAGGCATCCCTACAGCTTCCGGTGGCTTCCCTGGCTATCCAGAGAAGGGCATCGTCTTCCGCCTGTGCGCCAATTTCTTTGCACGCCTCGCGGAGCAGGGAAATAATGGTATCTACGGATATTAGACGGAAGTTAAACTGCTGGCAACGGCTTCTGATTGTGGCGGGGACTTTCTGCAACTCCGTTGTGGCAAAGATAAAAACAACATTTGGGGGCGGCTCTTCAATCGTTTTAAGAAGCGCGTTAAAAGCGCTGTTGGACAGCATGTGTACTTCGTCAATGATGTATACCTTGTAGCGGCCAGTAGTGGGAGGAAAAAGTACCTCTTCTTTTATCTGGCGGACATCGTTTACACCGGTATTGGACGCCCCGTCAATTTCAAGCACATCCATGCTCGTTCCGCGCAAAACTTCCACGCACTGGGGACAAACTCCGCAAGGCTGCGAGGCGGTACCCTTCTCACAGCGAAGCGCCCTTGCCAATATGCGGGCGGCGCTGGTCTTACCGCAGCCCCGCGGCCCGGAAAAAAGGTAAGCGTGGGCGATTTGCCCCTTTTCCAGAGAGTTCTTGAGAGTAGCGGTTACAAACTCCTGTCCCGCCAGTTCATCAAAAGTTTTCGGCCTCCGCCTTGTGGCGGTTACTTCATAGGGCATTTTGGCAAATGATTACGGGTGGTGCCTGATATACCGGGCTATTAAGAAAAGAGAAATCCCTATAATTACCAACGCTATGCTTGTAACTAACTGAAAAAACATATCAGCCTCCAATAATCCAATTGCGAATTATATCAATAATGCTCAGAATACCAAGCACGCTTACAACTGCTGCGCCAATCTCAAGTACTCTTACGACTATTTTCTCCGGCTTTAACAGAACCATTAAGATTTTGTCGAGAGTCTCGCTCATGTGCTTAACGGTCTCTCTATCCTCTGTTTCCATCACTTTCAATTATTAGCTATAAAGCATTTTTCCCAGGCAGTCAACGCTGAATAGGTATTTCTCAGCGTCCACCCACAGAACCGTCCCAGGTATCGACTTTTTTGGACGCTGATTCTTCGTCAAACCAGGTGGAGGTAATGACTTTGCTTTCGGTAAAGAAACGTATTCCATCTTTGCCCAGACAGTGCAAATCGCCAAAGAAGGATTGCTTGTGACCCGAGAAGGGAAACATCCCGACCGGAACAGGGATACCTACGTTGATACCCACCATGCCGCCGTCAATCTGCAAAGAGAAGTTGCGGGCGTAATAACCGGAAGACGTATAGATGACAGCACCGTTGGCGAAGGGGTTATTGTTGATGAGCGAAACTCCTTCCTCAAAAGTTTTTACTTTCTTGATGGCCAACACGGGACCAAAAATTTCTTCGCGGCCTATGCTCATGTCTTCGGTTACGCTGTCGAATATGGTTGGGCCAATAAAGAAACCATTTTCATAACCATGAACTTTGATACCACGCCCGTCGAGCGCCAGTTTGGCGCCTTCCTGAATGCCCTTTTCAATCCAGCCCAGAACCCGATCCATGTGTTTCTTGTGGACAACCGGGCCAAGCTGGGAAGCCTTGTCATAGGCGCAGCCTACCTTGAGGGCTTTGGCATTAGCCACAATCCTTTCCACAAGTTTGTCATGAATGCCCTCCTGGGCAACCACAACAGGCAGAGCCATACAACGTTCACCTGCACAGCCAAAGGCTGAGTTGACAATGCCCATCGCGCTTCGTTCCAGCACCGCATCGTCCATGACAAGGGCATGGTTCTTTGCTTCGCATTGAGCCTGCACCCGCTTACCGTGCGCCGCAGCTTTGGAGTATACCTGCAAACCTACCGAGGTAGTTCCTACAAAACAGATGCCCTTGATGATGGGGCTTGAAAGCATGATGTCACCCACGGTACGGTCGGTGGTTATTACGCTAACCACTCCCGGGGGAAGCCCGGCTTCCATGAGCAATTCCAAAAGCCTGATACTGGTCATTGGGGTCGCGCTTGACGATTTCAAAACAATGCAATTGCCGGTAGCGATACAGAGAGGGGTCATCCAGCCAAAGGGAATCATTCCGGGGAAATTGAATGGCACGATACCACCGAAGACGCCGATTGGTTCGCGAATTAGAACCGAATCATAGCCGCTTGAAGTATCCGTTAAAGATTCACCCTGCATAAGCGTAGCTGCGCCGCAGGCAAGTTCTACCGGTTCCTTTACTTTGAGAATGTCTCCTTCGGCTTCAGCCCAAACCTTGCCGTGTTCCCGGGCAACTAACATGGTAAGTTCATCCATGTGTTTTACAACAAGATCCCTGAAATTAAAAAGAATCTGGGTTCGCCGTATTACGGGGGTTTTCGACCAGTGCTTGTACGCTGCCTGAGCCGCATCAAGAACCGCCTGCAGCTCCTGTTGTGTACAACAGGGCGCCTGGGCTATTACTTCGCCGGTACTTGGATCATACACATCCATCCATTTATTTGTTTTTGAATCCAGCCATTGGCCGTTACAAGCGTACTTTAGTCTTTCCATATTTTTTCCCTCAGAATAATTAATGACGCGTCGGCCCGATTACAGCCCCAGATAAGCGCGCTGAATATCCGGATTTTCCATTAATTCTTTGGCCGGGCCCTGCATTACCAATTTTCCCGTTTCCAACACATACGCGTGATTCGCCACCGAGAGCGCCTGAAGCAAATTCTGTTCAACAATCAGAATGCTGACTCCCTCTTCTTTTGAGATGCGGGAAATTATTTCAAATACACTCTCCACAACAATAGGTGCAAGCCCCAATGAAGGCTCGTCAAGCATGAGCAGCTTGGGATGTATCATCAGCGCCCTGGCAATAGCCAGCATCTGCTGTTCACCGCCGCTTAAGGAACCGGCCTTTTGATTCTGCCGTTCCCGAAGTTTGGGGAAACGGTTATAAGCGTGCTCTATTTCGGTGTGTACGGTTTTACGCGCATTCCTGGGATAGGCACCCATGATAAGATTCTCTTTTACCGTAAGGGTTCCCAGAATACCCCGGCCCTGGGGAATATGCGAAATTCCCAGTTCCGCGCGGTTCTGAGGCTTGGTTTTCAGCAAATCCTGTCCCAAATAGGTGACGGTTCCATTTTTTATCGGCAGGAATCCCGATATGATGCGCAGTATCGTGGTCTTGCCCGCACCATTGGAGCCAACCAGCGATACAATTTCCCCCTCTTCCACATCCAGGCTAATATCAAAAAGAACTTGCATATCCCCGTATCCGGCGCTGAGGTTTTCTATCGTGAGCAATTTCTCAGGCATTTTTCTTCCTCCCGATATACGCCTCAATTACGGAATTTTCTTCCAGAGCCTCACGGGGCTCGCCTTCGTACAGGAACCGGCCTTCGTTCAATACAATTACCCTGTGGCACACCGAGACAACCGCGTGCATGACGTGTTCAATAAACAGGATGGTAATGCCCCGCTTGTTTATCTCCCGCACAAAGTCAAGGCTTTCCTTCATCTCGTTGGGATTCAAGCCCGCCATTACTTCATCCATCATGACAAATTTGGGTTCAGTCGCCAGTACCCGTGCCAAATCGAGCCATTTTCTTTTTTCAATGGGAAGCTGACTAGCCGCCAGCTCGCTTAACGGCGCAAGTTGGGAAAGTTCCAATATTTCCCTGGTTTTTATGTCCGCGTCATTAAAATTATACTTTTGCAAAGATATCGAAAACACATTGTTGTATACGCTTAAATTTCCAAACGGACGAGGCGTTTGAAATGTCCGTCCAAGTCCCAGATGGGACCTCTTGGCTATGGACATTTTCTTGCTAACGAGTTGGCCCTCGAAGAAAACATCCCCTTCGTCCTGTATGTAATTTCCGGCTATTATGTTGACCGTAGTGGATTTGCCGGATCCGTTTGGCCCGATAAGCCCTAAAATCTCTCCCCGCTCGATGGAAAAGCTTAAATGCTGAACCGCTTTTATTCCCGCAAAAGAAATTGAAAGGTTTTTTGCTTCCAGAATTGTATCCATTTCAGCGGCCCCCGTTATGCCTTTTTAGCCTTTCCGAAAAGATTGGTTATGCCGTCTCTTATGCCATTGCCCTGTCCGGTCTCGTCTTTTTGCGGAGCCTTAAAAATTTTACTGCGCAAAACCGAGAAGAGATGAATAAGTCCTTTTGGGCAAAAAATAACAATTACTATCAACAAAAAGCCGTATAAAATGGTACTGCTTCCGCGCTGGCCCAGTATTTTTCCGGTAATCTCGATAAGAGGAATAACAATAAACGCGCCAAGTACCGGCCCCCAGAGGGTACTGACTCCGCCGACAATAGCCACAACGCCAATCTGTATGGAAAGATCGAAACTTGCAGTGCTGAAGGGCGAAATATAGGTAAGAAAAGAAGCGTAAAAAGCCCCGGCGACGGACATCATCATGGCGCTTACCTGGAAGGCTTTAAGTTTTACCTTAAAGGTCTCAATTCCAAGTGATTGGGCGGCATCCTCGTCTCCTTTTATGCAGGAAAGATAATAGCCGGTTTTGGATTTGGTAAACCGGTACGCTAAAAAAAGCGCCAACAGCAGCATTAAAAATATGATGTAATAAAAAGGGGTATCGTTTCTGAATGTCAGATCCCATAAGCTGCTTTTTTTAAAAGTTATATAAAGCCCCGCCGCGCCCTTGGTAAGGCTTTGGTTATACTGAATGACCGAACGTAAAGTCTCAGCGAAGGCTATGGTGGCTATCGAAAAATACGGCCCTCGCAACCGAAACGTACCGTATCCAATAAGGGTGGCGAACAGGAATGAGAGCACAACTGCCACGGGCAAGGTTACAAAAGGGGACACGCCAAAGCTCCGCTGAAAAATGTAATTGGTATATGCCCCAATGGCCACAAAAGCCGCGCTGCACCAGGAAATCTGCGCCCCGTAGCCGCCCAGGATGTTCCAGCAAGTACCGAATACGGCAAAAGCCAGGCACTGGATAAAAATTGTAATGATATAATTGCCCCGGTAAAGGCCGCCCATGGATCGTATTAAAGCTCCAACGCCGACATTTATCGCGGGAATTATTGCAATCAGGATTAGGAAAAGATAAATAATCCCGTACTGTCTGGAAATGTATTTTTTAAGAACCTCTTTCATGCGGTTCTCATCCTTTCCCCAAAAAGTCCCTGGGGCCTTATATAAATAACAATCAGGAATAGAATGGAAATGCTCGCAATACTCAGCTGGGTATCCACGAGGGTGGTTACCATCGCTTCCGTAATCCCCACCAAAAGGCCGCCAAAGAAAGAACCTTTAATGCTTCCCAGGCCTCCCAATACAATAACCATGAGCGGAGCGGTTCTGAAAGCAACGCTGGCGGAAATACTGACATAATACAGCGGCGTGACCAGAAGGCCGGCGAAAGCCGCCAACGTTACTCCCATTATGAACGCGATTGTATATGTACGCTCGGTATCAACCCCCAGCATTTTCGCAACCTCGGTGTTTTCCGCAGTTGCCCTCATGGCCCGCCCCAGCAGGGTTCTGTTAAGCAGGATATTAACCCCTATTACCAAAAGCCCCATAGCGCCGAACGCGATAAGCCGGGGGTATCCGAAATTCAATAAACCAAGGTGGCTTGCGGCCACGGCTTTATTTTTCGCAAGGGACGGAATGAGATCTGATAAAAGCTCCAGCAGGGTAAAAGAACCATTTTTATATACATCGGCAACGTAGACCGTAAGCGGCCTTGTTCCAAGAAGTGTCTCAGCTAAATTGGTAAGAAAGAACATTAAGCCAACAGTTATTAGAATAAAGGAAGTATCGGAAGTACCGAGAACCCTCCTGATGGTCAGCTTAAAACTTATATAGCCAAATACAATCATTGACAAAACAACCAGTGGAATAAGCAGATAGGGGGAGACCCTGCCTCCAAGCGCCAATTGCCAGAAATAGGTAAAATACATACCCCACACCATGTAGGCACCTGCGGCAAAATTTACCATCTTCATAACTCCGAAGATAATCGTCATTCCAACGCCAACAAGCGCATAAACGCCGCCCGCCAGAATTCCGTTAATAATGGACTGCCCGACTATCCATGAACCCATACCTTTAATCTCCTTAAAAAATTCCGGCGGGCATTCCTGCCGCGCCGGAAAATAAAACAAAACCCGTTGGTTCTATGCTTTCTTACCCTATTTAACCCTTGATTTGAGCATGTCAGGTACCTGGAATTCCACTGTGGCTTCTGAAGGCGGGAAAACAGCGTGTGGCCGATAAATACCGTCCCTGTCTTTCTGCCATTGGACCATTACGGCTACGGCGTTTGAGTTCCAGCCTTTTTGGTCAAACTTGAGCGGGCCGCCCGGGGCAAGCGAGGTGATTGTAAGGGCGCGGATTGCTTCGCCTAGTTTTACGGGGTCAGTGGAGCCGGTTTTTTCCAGAGCCTGGGAGATAATGTATACCGCGTTAAAGGCGCTGACTGCCTGCTCGGGCATAAACTCTTTGTTTTTTGCCTCGTAATCTTCGCCAACATTTTTGTACGTGGCATTATTCCTTATGCTCTTTATATCGTAACTATGGGTTGCCGTCGAAAGAAGGCCGTTTACAAGGTCGCCTAAGTCCCTGGCAAAGGCTGGGTAGAGGAAGCCTGCGCCGGCGCCTACTACGAGGGGGCTATACCGATACTGCACCATGGTATTGTAAAGCAGCTTGGCGTCCTGGGAATATGCGGTTGGGAAAAGCACTTCACAGCCTGAATTCATAAGACCAATAACAATGGAAGAAAGGTCAGAAGCGTTGGGCTGAAATTTCTGATCATAGGCTATGGTCAAATTGGGGTAATTCTTGAGCAAGTTCCGTGTTGCAGCGGAATTGACGCTGCCAACTTCGGTATCCTCGTAAATGAGCCCTACTTTGGTGATCCCAACCTTGTAAGTGTCATTCAGCCAGTTAATTATATCTATCTGGCCGGCGGAAAATTGGGTGGCCTGGCATCCCATGACAAATACGTATTTATACCCCTGGCCGGTAAGGCTCTCGGAAGTTTGAGCGGTAAGGAAGGGTACCTGGGCCTTTTCGAAAGACGCCAGCATGGGAAGCACAAAGCCGCTGGAACCAGCGCCTGAAGCCGCTACAATGTCGGGGTGTTCGGCGAGAAGCCTTTCCGCCACCTGCCGGGAAACGTCCGAAGAAGACTGGTTGTCATAAAAAAGACATTCCAGTTTCCTGCCGCCCAGGGCCTTGATACCGCCAGCCGCGTTGATCTTCTCTACTGCAAGCTCGGCACCATAGCGGTTAAAAACACCCTGATCCGCATTGCCACCAGAAAAGGGGAAAATCATGCCGATCTTGATTGTTTGAGCGGAGCTTGAACTCGCAGAGCCGCCTGCGGCAAATAGCATACTTCCCGTAAATATCACCAACAGTAACAAACAGAGAATTAGCCTTTTCATATTACCTCCAAAAAAATTAAAATTGGACAAACTGCCCTGATTTTAAAGAATTATAACCCCATATGGGAAATCAATCAATAAAAAAGAAATACAAAAAAATGAAAAATATGTTATAATATGCCATATTAAGGAGGCAAATATGCTGAAACCGGAGCAAAAAAAAGAACTTGCGCTTAAAGCCTTGCAGCTCCGCTATGACCTGCTTGAGATGATCGGCGTCGGGATAGCAGGACATCTGGGCGGCTCAAGTTCCCTGGCTGAGCTAATGGCGGTTTTATATTTTCATAAAATGAATTTTAGCGCGGATCGGCTGAATGATCCTAACCGCGACCGGCTGGTTATTTCCAAAGGACATGCAGCACTTATTCAGTATGCGGGACTGTGCGAAAAAGGGTGCTTTCCAAGGGAAGAACTCAAACGGGTAAAAACCTTGCACGGCCTTTTGCAGGGCCACCCCGACTGTTCAATCCCTGGCATCGAGGCGGTTACCGGCTCTTTGGGGCAGGGACTGTCCGTTGCGGTTGGAATGGCCCTGGCCCTGCGGTTGGATAAAAGCCCGGCCCGCGTATACGCGGTTATGGGTGACGGCGAGCAATCCGAGGGGCAGATTTGGGAAGCTGCAATGGCGGCGGCAAATTTCAAGGCTGGAAACCTTACCGCCTTTATTGACTGGAACAAAGTGCAGGCCACAGGCGCGACAAAGGATATTTTCAATATTCCCGATTTGGACAAGAAATGGGCCGCCTTCGGCTGGAATGTTGTCAGTGCCGACGGGCATGACTTTGAAAAGATTCTTGAAGCTATCGAAAAGGCCGAAGCGGTGAAAGACAGGCCTTCGGTTATTGTTCTTGATACGGTAAAAGGAAAGTGTTTCTCCTTTGCCGAAGGGAATTCCGCGTATCATAACGGGATATTCACCGAAGAAGTGTATCAACAGGCGATTCGGGAATTGGATGCCATAAAGGCGGGGATATAATTATGGAAAAGATGAGTTTAAGAAAAGCCTACGGAGATTCTTTGGTAGAGCTGGGCAAAACAAACCCAAACATTGTGGTTTTGGAAGCGGATTTGGGTAAGTCAACCATGTCCTGCCTGTTCAAGGAAGCTTTTCCCGAGCGCTATTTTGAAATGGGTATCGCCGAGCAAAACATGGCCTCGGTTTCGGCAGGCCTGGCCCTGACCGGCAAAATTCCCTTTTACAGCAGTTTCGCGGTTTTCGCGTCAGGGCGCGCCTACGATCAGATACGCTGTTCAATCGCGATTCCAAAATTGAACGTCAGAATCTGCGGTTCAAGCTGCGGCCTTTCCGATTTTGGCGACGGGAAAACCCATCAGTCCGTAGAGGACGCCAACATAATTAGCGCCATGCCGAACATGATCGTCCTCAATCCCGTAGACGCCGTGGAAACACAAAAGATGATGAAGGCTCTGGTTTCATATAAGGGCCCGGCATATATCCGAATTAACCGGAACGATATGCCGGTCTATACTTCTCCGGAAAGCGAATACAAAATCGGAAAAATGTACCCTGTAACCGAAGGAGGCGACGCGGTTGTTTTCGCCACCGGCGTTATGGTGAGTAAAGCCGTTGAAGCCGCCGAAAAACTGAAAAGCGAGGGCCTCGCGGTGCAGGTAGTGAATGTCAGCACGCTCAAGCCCCTGTTAAAAGAAGAGGCGTTAAAATACGCCGCAGGGAAAAAAGCGATTGTCACCGCCGAGGAAGCGGTAAAATCAGGCGGCCTTGGCGCTGCCATTGCTGCCCTGCTCTTAGGCGAAATCAATGTCCCCTTCAGGCAGGTCGCCATTGATGATATCTTTGGAACATCGGCACATTCTTATGAGGAACTCTTGACCGAATACAAGATCAGCGCCGCCGACATATACAACGCGGTTAAGGACGCGGCGCGTTAACACAAAAGGAGGGTTTAATTATGATGATAGGATTTATCGGACTCGGAATTATGGGCCGCCCCATGGCCAAAAACCTGATCAAGGCCGGTTATAAGCTGACCGTATTTGACAAGTTTGCCAAATTTGACGACCTTGTTGCCCTGGGCGCTCTTGGCGCTTCTTCAAGCAAAGAGGTCGCGTCCAAAAGCGATGTGGTCATTACCATGCTCCCCAACTCGCCCCATGTAAAGGAAGTGATTTTGGGAGAAGGCGGCGTTCTTGAAGGCAGCAAAAGCGGGCAAATAGTTGTAGACATGAGTTCCATCGCTCCGGCAGTCTCTCAGGAAATTGGGGAAGCCCTCAAAGCCAAAGGCATAGCGTTCCTGGACGCGCCGGTTTCAGGCGGCGAACCAAAGGCGATTGATGGCACCCTGGCGATCATGGTTGGCGGGGATCAGAAAACCTTTGACACGGTAAAGCCCATCCTGGAAAAAATGGGAGCCTCGGTAATCCTGGTTGGCGGTATAGGTGCCGGCAATGTGGCAAAACTGGCAAATCAGATCGTGGTGGCCCTGAACATCGCCGCGGTTTCCGAAGCCTTCGTTCTTGCGACAAAGGCCGGGGTTGAACCGGCCAAAGTCTTCGATGCCATAAAGGGCGGTCTGGCCGGTTCCACGGTTATGAACGCCAAAGTCCCAATGATTTTGGACGGTAACTTCAAGCCCGGTTTCAGAATTGAACTTCATATCAAAGATCTGCAAAACGCCCTTGATACCGGCCATAATCTGAACGTTCCCCTTCCGCTTACCGCCAATGTAATGGAAACGCTTCAGGCCCTCAAAACGGACGGCATGGCGGCTAACGATCACAGCGCTATTGTCCGCTTTTACGAAAAACTGGCGCATATCGAAGTGCGGAAATAGGGGTAGATATGCGGCTTGCGGGAAAAACAGCTTTAATAAGCGGGGCGGCACAGGGGTTGGGGGCGGCAATGGCCTGTCGTTTCGCCGAAGAAGGGGCGTTTGTATTTATCGGCGACATGAAGACCGAGGCCGGAAACCAGATTGTTGAGAAAATTCGTAACAAAGGCGGCAAAGCGTTTTTCCTTGCTCTGGACGTTACTAACGAGCAAAATTGGATAGACGCGATGGCGGCGATAGAAACGCAGGCAGGCCGTTTGGACATACTGGTAAATAACGCGGGCATCAATATCCGGGAGCCAATTGAAGTAATGAAAGCTGAAAATTTCGATACCATGCTGGCAGTCAACGTAAAGGGGCCTTTCCTTGGAACCAAGCACGCCATCCCCATCCTGCGTAAAGGCGGAGGCGGCTCGATCATCAATATGTCATCGGTATGCGGACTTATCGGCCATGCTTTTACCACCGAGGCCTATACGGTTACCAAGGGAGCTGTAACTTTGCTGACCAAGGCAATCGCTGTTCGTTACGCAAAGGACAATATACGCTGTAACAGCATTCACCCCAGTACGGTAAATACTCCACTGATGCAGGAGCTGTTCAAGGACCCTGTAAAAAAACAGCAGCGGTATGGCGAGGTGCCTTTGGGCCGACTTGCCACCGAGGACGATGTGGCCAATGCGGCGCTTTTTCTGGCCAGCGATGAGGCGGCTTTTCTTAACGGCGTCGCCCTGCCGGTGGACGGGGGAACTACCGCAGACTAACTTAATTTTCTGATAATGGTAACTTGACAGAAAGATGGTAGTCCTTTCCCGCGATAATATCGGTTAACAATCCTCCTGAGAGGGGCTTTCCTTCGCACAGCACGGTGATTTTTCGCGCTTCAGGATCGCGCCGGATGTCCAAATGGATCTTTGCGCCGCGAAAGTAGCGGGTTACCGAAGCCTCGTTCCAGTGGGATGGAAACATTGGATGAACCAATAAACCGGCCTTTGTGCCTTGAAGGCCAAACAGACCGTCGATAAGGCAACGGTAATACCATGACACGGTTCCGGTGTTGAACAAGTGGCTGGAGCGTCCCGCCGTATGCGGAAATTGACTGTAGGCTCCCCTGTAATAATTGGGAATGAACACCGGCATTTGCCCGCGCCGAACGATATCTTCATTGCTTTCGCCAGGAAGCATTTTGCGCAGAAGGCGAAAAGCGCCCTCGTTTTCACCTGTAACATAGAGCGCGTAAATATAAAATATAGCCGCATGATTGTAAACCGAGCCGTTTTCCACTATACCGGGGTGCTTTTGGGTCAGCCTTCCAATGTCTTCCCTCATTGCGGTATACACAGGAGCCAGCATTTCAACGCCATAGGGAGATTCCAGATATTTCTCAACGGATCTCATCAGTTTTTGTTTTTTATTGTCATCGGCCGCGCCGCACAGAATCGCCCAGCTTTGCGCGTTAAGGAATATTTTCCCTTCCTTATCGGCGTTGACGCCAAACAGAACGCCATCGTCTGTAATTCCACGCGCGTACCAATCACCGTCCCATAGTCGGCTGTTAATGGCGGCGTTTATTTCATCCGCCTTAGCCAGATATTGTTCCGCCTCGCTTTGCCTTCCGCTCTCGCGGCAAATGGCGGCCCAACAATTGATCGCGTAGGCGCTGGCCATAGTCAGCCAGCCGGAAACGCCTTTGCCTTTATAGCCCACCATGTTCATGGGATCGCACCAGTCGCCCTGCCGTATATAGTTAAGGCCCCTTTCATCACGGTCGTTAAAGAGCCAATCCATCGCAAGATCAATATGCCGCGATACGGTAGCATGCGGTTCTGCCGCGATTTCTCCGTCGTCGGCAAAAGGGACTTCCTCATCAAGCAAGGCGTAGTCGCCGGTTTCATCAAGATACGCGGCTAAAGAGATCGGCAGCCATGCACAATGGTCGCTGTGCGGTACCTGATTGATATATTTCAGCTCTGCCTCCGGAGACAACAAAATTCCATCCGGCATTTTGCCGTTTTTATTTTGCTGACTAAGCGCTAGCAAGAACATATCCCGCGCCGTTTGCGGCGTGATATAACTCATGCCCATAGCGTCCTGAACATAGTTACGGGTTTGAGGATCGGTACACATCCGGTTTGTTATGCCGTGGTAATAGACCTGCCGTGGCAGCCAATTATTTACATAGTTATCAAGCCCAGCGTCAGGCGTGGAGATTCGCAAAACGCCCTCTCCTTGCGCAATATAAGAAGAGTATTCCCGCTCTACAGAGTCAAAATCATTTTCGTAACGGCTTGAAAGCGACAGGATTTCACGCTCGTCTTTTGCCGGGCCAAAAATAAATTGGAATTCCCGTTCGTCTCCGCCGCCCATTTCAAGCCGATATTGCATGACAGCCGCCATCATCTCGTATTGGCAGTCTCCGTTTGACAAGCGCTCCAAAGAAACAGCCTCTGGCGAAGAAAGCCCTCCTTCGCCCTCAAAGCGTTCAAGGCTCGTTTCCCACGCGACGGGGGACTGTCCAGCCCAAAGGAAAGTTTTATCTTTATATTCCTTTATTTTTGGGTAATCTTCTGATTTTTGATACGGCGTCACGCAGGAACATACAATCGCCTTCAGTTCCTCATTGTACTGGCCGCCCTGATTCATCCATGACATATACCCAACCGTGAAATACGGGTAAAGGCTCAGACTGCGTTTCCTTCCTGAAAGGTTCTTCACCTTTATCCGCCAAAGTTCCAGCGGATCATGCCTGGGAAGGGACAGGCTCATGGTAATTTCGATGCCGCCGCATTCCACCAGCCACAGGAGCTTATGCTTCCAAACCTGAAACGCAAAGCGTTCCGGTTTGCGGCGAACCGGCTCATAAGGGGCGGAAAATAAAAGGGGCTTGTCTTCTTCGTCCTTTACATAAACAAAGCGTCCGGGATGGTGGGTATAACATGCCGGTTCCGGAAGCATAAAGGTCTTTGCTTCCATGTTTGGCCCGTAAGAGTACTTTGAAGGTTCAGGCTGCATGAAAAGCGACGCAGCGTAACCGCGGCAAGTGGCCCGAATCAGCATTGTTTCGTTCCACAAAAAACCGGAAGCTTTTGGCAAACTTACCGGATCTGTCAATTCATAGTATTCACCGTCGGGGCCTGGATGTATCATGTTTTCCCGCTTTTCATTTTATCAAAACGGGTATTTAAGCGCACATTGCATCAATTACTAACCTTTTACCGCGCCGGCTGAAAGTCCGTTGATGACCTTGTCCTGCGCAAACATATAGAAAATTATCACGGGGAGGGAAGCCACGAGGATGGTGGCAAAAATCCCGGGAATATTTACCATTTCCTGCCCGTAAAATTCCTTGATGCCCAGGGGAACGGTTCTTTTTGTTGTGGTGTTGATCAGCGTGAGGGCGTAAATGAATTCGTTCCAGTAGGTTAGAAAATTCAATATTGCCACGGTTGACAAGGCAGGTACCGAAATGGGCAGCATGATACTCCAGTAAATACGCAACGCGGACGCGCCGTCGATGTGGGCGGATTCCTGAATACTGG
>Ga0268262_10000288_pt1 | contig 67007 bp, 58 predicted proteins | sample TergutNc150P3_FD_190354 | JGI IMG/M metagenome (GOLD analysis project Ga0268262, IMG submission 190354) | Nasutitermes corniger P3 segment gut microbial community from laboratory colony in Florida, USA - Nc150 P3 (SPAdes) (version 2) | ecosystem: Host-associated > Arthropoda: Insects >... | reverse complement strand
AACCAAGATTAACCTGTCTATTGAAGCAATAGCCGGGCATGTTGGGCAGCAGACGAAGGCAAGCAACGAGATAGCGAACAATGTTGCCCAGGCAAACACAGGCGCAAAACGTGTGGCGAGTGCTATAGCCGAGGTTGCAAAAGGCAGCCATGATATTGCCCGCAACGCAAGCGAGGCGGCAGCCGGCGCAACTCATGTCAGCAATAATGTATCCAGCATGAAGGAAGTAGCCCGCAAATCCAGCGTGGGAGCTTCTCAAGTGAATGGTTCCTCGGAAAATTTATCTAAGATGGCAGAGCAGTTACGAGCTTTTATGAACAAGTTCAAGGTGTAGGGGAGCAAAATAGCAAAAAAGGCAGACACGCGGTCTGCCTATGCAAGGCTCGGCGTGGCAACCCCCACCGCATTGTGCCCGCTACGCAAACACGGCGTGCTGTTAAACCGGCTCAAGGCGAATCTTGGAGGCAACGAACACTTAATAAACCATCGTCGGCACCCTCGCCGTAGTAGTAGTTGACGCCCTCGTTGTCGTAGTCTATGTACCGGCGGTAGGCGTCGTTGTACAAGCGGTAGGCGTCTTTGTTATTGATACCCCACCAGCTGCCGCCGTCGCCGACATTGCTGAAATAGCCATTGTAATAGTTGCCACCCGGCAGGGCGGAAAAGCCGTAATCGTCCGTGCCATTACCTGACTTTCCATTGTCAGAATTCCAACCGCTTCTTGCCTTGAGGGCCTTTCCGGCAACTTCATAGCCGCCAGCGATATCCACAAGGGTTTCCCATTCATACATACTTGGTAAATGCCAACCTTTTGGGCAGGCTTTCTTCGCCGTTTCCCAATCATACAATCTGCCGTATTTGTTGCAGTTGGTTTGTATTTCGACTTTTGATAATGTTATAGTATCTTTATAAGTGTCTGTTTTTTCGTCATAGGAAGCCAATACTCGACTGCCTTCGCCATAGCATTTACTACCGTTGGCATTGAAATTCAAATTCTCCGCCATCCAAGTTTGTTTACCCACTTTCACGGTTTTATAAGTTTTATTGTCTCTAGCATCGGTCAAAGAACCTTTTTTGACTTCTGCTTTAATGGCGGCTATTCTTGCTTCCTTAGCCTGCTCTGCGTATCCTTTCTTTACGAATGTTGCACTAGTTCCATCATCATAAATAAGGGTAAGCTCAAAGTTAGATACTTTGTAATCGGCGGCTATTCCTACAAAGGACGCGAGTAATATAAAACGTTTATTCTCTACTTTCCACTGAATAGGGTAACCATCGCATACTCCAGTTCCATCCTTGAACAATTCTATGCTTTTTTCTGGTTTTTTCCTATCTGTATATCCGCTTTCATACAGCCAATGCCCCACCAATGCCGATGGGTTATTAGCAGCATCGCAAGACACCGTAAGCAACAGCATAGTAATAACTACCACGCTTAAGACTAATTTTAACTTGTTTTGTGTTTTCATTGTTTACCTCATTGTTGAAGGGTTAAATATTCTGTCCATTCTGCAAATTCTGTGAATTCTGGTTCAGACATCAGCCACCTCCGGCTGCACAATACTTTTTGAACTAAATGTTTTGGTTTGGGAGTTGGTAGATAGGAATTTTTTAAGCGAAGTTGAGGGGGGGGGGGGGGGGTCAACGACTATTTTTTGCATATATATTATTATATGCACATATATGGATACGGCGTTGGCAATGGTGGTTTTGTGGCTGGTGGTCATATTTTGTACAAATATAGAAAAATTTTGCGGGTTTGTAAAGGGTATTTAAAACTGAAAATAAATAAACGGCTGAATTTCGCTGGATGCGGTTGCATATACAAGCCATAAAACCAGCCCGATGACTAAGGCTTTTGCAACAACGGGCATATCGGTAAAAACCTTCTGCAACCACTGCACAAATCTAGCTGGCAAAAAATGCATTATAAATCCGGTTAGCAACACAATCAAAACATTTTGATATGCAGCAGCCACAGAAAGCCAATGCTCCGCTTTAAAACTTAAATGACTTATTTTCCCAATCAATTCCATAGCCGTACTAAAATCCCGTACCCGGAAAAATATCCAAGCGAAAGTGACAAAATGGAAAGTTAAAATTATGCCGATAATGCGCGTGAATATATTTTGCGGTATTTTAATGCACGATTTAAGTAGGCGTTCAATAGCCAGAGCTATTCCGTGCAAGCCACCCCAGACAACAAATCTCCAAGCCGCTCCATGCCACAATCCACCGATTAGCATCGTTAAAAATAAATTGATGTAAGTGCGAACATTCCCCTTGCGGTTGCCGCCAAGCGGAATATACAAATAGTCACGAAGCCACGTGGAAAGAGAAATATGCCATCGCCGCCAAAACTCTGTAACGGATTTTGATTTATATGGGGTGAGAAAATTTACAGGAAGTTTGAATCCCATTAGCAACGCCAAGCCGATTGCCATATCGGAATAACCAGAAAAATCGCAATAGATTTGAATTGCATATCCATAAGCTGCCAGCAGATTTTCTATTGCGGTGTAACTGTTGGGGGCACCGAATACTCTGTCCACAAAATTAAGCGAAATGTAATCCGAGATTACCGCTTTTTTTATAAGCCCAACCATAATGAGGAATAGAGCTTTGCCCATATCCTCTTTTGTTAAATTGAGCTTTTTATACATTTGCGGCAAAAATTCCTTAGCACGAACTATTGGACCAGCTACCAACTGCGGAAAAAAGCAAAGGTAAAAGGAGAAATCCAGCAGGTTGCTTGCAGGCTCAATTTGCCTCCTGTAAACATCTATGGCATAGCTAATTGCTTGGAATAAAAAAAAGGAAATGCCTATTGGCAATATTATATTCTGAAATGAAATATCCCCGTTAAAAACTGCATTGATATTCCCTATAATAAAATTAGTGTATTTATAATAGATTAGAATGCCCAAGTTTATTGCAATTAAAATCGCGAGGAAAACTTGTCTTTTTTCCGTTTTTTTTGCTTTGTGCAAAAACTTGGACAGGGAATAGTTGATGATAGAACAGGCAATAAGCAAGATGAAATACATCCCGCCCGCTTTGTAGTAAAAGAAAAAGGAAAAGAGCAAGACATATACAGTACGGAAACGGTTGAAATTGTAAGTACAAATATATATCAGATAAAACACGAGGAACAATCCCATAAACAAACTGCTGCTAAACAACAATGGGGATTTAGGGTTATACACAAACCAATCGGTCATTCATAACTCCGTTTATAATATTTGTATTCATTAAGAAGGTCGTTGACAAACGCAGTTCCCTGATTGATATACCCTTCGGTAGTATAGTGTATGTTATCATTGGAAATTTTTATTGCTGAGAGTTTTTCTTCTGCCCCCATAAGCCCCTTTGTAAAAGAGTATAAATCCCATATAGCAAAGTTTTCTTTCCGCAATAGAACATCGGAATATTCCAAGATATATGTGTTCCATTTTTTTTGGTGCAGCAGCGAAATTGGCGGCGTGGTTATCAAAATTGGAACATTGTGGCAAACTATTCTGATATTACTGATTAGCATTTCTATCTCCGCGATAAATCTTTCCGCAGAAAAGTTGCTGAACGATTCATTGGTTCCAAACGATATGATAACAAGGTCTGGCGATAACGCTGGGAGTTGCTCAAAAAACAAGGGATTCGCATTGTAATGGGCTGCCATAGACCCTGTTGTCCCTATATTGTGATAGATAACACCGGGGGCATCTCTTTCGACAATTAACCCATTGAGGTTGTAAAGAGCCTGTTTTTTGGTTTGTAGCAAATATATCGCGGAAATCGGCTTCTCCTGATGGTACACCGAAACAAAACGCTCCTGCAACTGATATTCGAGCGGGCGGAATATGGACGTATCTACACTGGTTTCAACTATCGTGATAGGGATGCGCAAATTTTTTCCCGGACGGATATTATCGGACTTCATTCTGTTCGCTTTTTTAATGGCTGCTACGGAAACATTGTAATTTTTCGCAATGATGTCCAAAGTTTCCCCGCTTTTAATCTTATGGATATTCACACTTGATTTCTCGTTATATATAACCGGCTTCTTATTTCCATCAACCGTTGCTAGGCGATAAAGCGAGGTGGTTGGAGACACTATTTTTATCGTATTAAATTTATACCTATCCTCGTTTGCCTCCACCGAAAAGACAAATTGTTCCGTTTTGGTGCTAAGTCCATAACCGGATAAACCGAATTCTGTACCTGGCTCGCATCTCATAGGCAGATTATTCCTGCATATTTGCCAGTTGGCATTTGAGGCGAAATGGTAAGGTCTGCCAGTTGGTTTGTTAAAACTGTAAGGAAATATAAATCCACGCCCTCCATCTCCAAATTGCTGTTGCAACTGTTTACGTATAGCACTTGTGAAAAAATCGGATTGAATATGCGAATCACCTATATGGACTATGTTTATTTTTCCCTCTTTATTCTTTTCCAACTGGACAAGTTTTTCAAAAAAAGGATATAGGAGTGTTGGATTTTTTATCAAACTATGCTCTGCATCGCTGAGTTGCAGCATTTGAGCATATAGGCTAGAAGCTGTTGCCAAATAAAAGAGTATTGAAAAAAATCGGTTTGTTATTTTGTTATTCATTTTTCTCTCCGTCTTTTTCCCCGTATAAATTGTTTTGTATTTTGAATTTTTCATATTCTTCATCCAATTTTTCAAAAATGAGATTGCCGATTTTTTTTGCACCGTCAATGTTAAAATGAGTATAATCCGCACCAGCCAGCGGCGGAGTTTCATTCACCCATTCAGCCATAGACCCTTCACCGCCCATCAACTTAAATAAATTGATAAAAGCAGCCCCCGTATTGCGTGCATATTTTTCTTGCGCTCGGATTAACGCAGCCAGCGTAGTGTCCGTTTTCATCTCCATCCCATATTTCGTAGCTTTATCGGCTTGCGAGATAACCAAAATGTCCGCACCGGGGAAACATTTTTTCAAGTGGTCCACAACCTCAACCATTCCTGCTGCATACCAATCGTATTCTGTCAAGTTTGGTTTTAACACATTTGCACCGAATTGCAATACTATAAGGTCGTAATCAAACTCCCTGTGAAAAGCGTTCATCAGAGCCGTATTGAATCTCCCAAGCGGTAAACCTGAACTGCCGCGAAGCGCGAAATCGTCAACATTTACCCCGGAGCCGCCGGAGAAATTGACACCATAAAATGGAATAGACCCTGCGTTGTCAAATTGAATTTTCAATTCACGGGGCCACGAAGCCAATGAGTATTTATTCAGAATTCCAATCGGTTTCAATTGAACTGAATCTAAAGTATCTTTGTCAGCAGTGACAGTCATCTTAGCACCGCTGTTGTTTGACCTGCCGTAGAAGAGCGTTGGGTGTGCAAGGGCAAGAGAACCGCTCCGATAGTATGTCCAAACCGAGGCATTGTCATCTGCTAAGGATACAAAGCCGCTTATCCCTAGCGATGCGGGTGGTTTTTTTGATGTAAAATCAGAATATGTGTTCCACTCTGGAGAATATTCATATTGTATGGAGCCACTTAGATAATGTGTAAGGTTGCTGAGTGGAACAAATCCTATTCCTTGCCCACCGAATTTCTTTTGGTAATTTTTGCGAATGCTTTGGACTATCAGGTCGCTCTCTATCATAGAATCCCCGAAATATGCTATTCGCACAGAACCCTTTTTTGTTTTTTCGAGCGCGAAAAGTTTTTGAAAAAAGCGGAGCAATCCGTCAAAAGTGTCATCCCCAACTACAGCAGTGTTATCAGCTTTTACCGATTGTGCCATAGCGAGAAGCATCAAGCTATCAACAACGATATTATCGTTATGCGCAGATTTCACAAAAAGTTTCTCTGGCAACAACGCCTTGTATGCGTAAAAGGTTCCTATGGAAAGGAGGATGGTTAGAAAAGCTGTAAAAAAATAATTTTTTATAAGTTCTGCTCGTTCCATTGGGGGAATATAGTAATTATCGGGAATTATATAGATATGTTACTATACCCTCCTTCCCAATATCTATAACATATAAACTTCCGTAAAGTAAGAGACATTAGATGCGAGTAGGTTTGCGGGCGGTTGCAAAGCCTAGCTAGCTAATCGCATTTACTATATTTATCCCACGAGGTTTATTATGAAATTGAGAGATTCAGCAACATGAGCGTATTAGACAAACTGCTTTACAAAATGTTCGGCACGCCACACGCGAGGAAAGTAAAACGCTTGCACCCAACGCTTAATGCTATAACAGCAAAACTGCTGGAATACCAAAAATTAAGTGATACAGATTTAGCCGCTAAAAGCGAGGAATTCAAAGAGCTGCTCTCAAAAGGGCAAACTATGGAAGACATCAAGGTGGACGCCTTTGCCGTTTGCCAAGAGGCTTGCGACAGACGGCTCGGAATTTTCAATGTTTTTGATGCTCAATATGAATTTGATTTTTCAAAACTCTCGGAAGCTAGGCAAAGAGAGGCAGAAGCGGCGAAGGAACTTTTGGCAAACGGAACCCATGAATGGGAGATTCATCTCTCGGCAGAGTTTTACGCGGAAATTAGAGAGATGTATCCCGAATCCGTTAAGCCTTTTAGAATGATGCCGTTCCCAGTGCAGATAGTTGGCGGTTTGATTTTGCACGAGGGTTCAATTGCAGAAATGGCAACGGGCGAAGGTAAAACCCTTGCGGCGGCTTGCCCCGTTTATTTGAATGGGCTTTCCGGCGATGGTGTTCATATAGTAACCGTCAACGATTATTTGGCTGGCCGTGATGCAAAAAATATGGGCAGAGTCTATAAATTTTTGGGTTTGAAAGTTGGCCTTATAATTCACGGCTTAAACAATGCCCAGCGCAAAGAGAGCTACGATGCCGATGTGACTTACGGAACGAATAACGAATTTGGTTTTGACTATCTGCGCGACAACATGGCATTCCAAAAAGAAGAGCTGGTGCAAAGGGTTCTGAATTTTTGCATAGTTGACGAAGTGGATTCTATTTTAATAGACGAAGCTCGCACCCCCTTGATAATTTCCGGACCAACAGAGGATGCAACCGATAAATACCGCAAAGCCTGCGACTTGGTTAAACGCCTTGTCCGAGATGAAGACTACACCGTGGAAGAAAAGCACAAAAATGTGCAACTCACCGAAAAGGGCGTAAATCACATTGAATCCATAATGGGAATAAAGGGGCTTTACGGCGAACATGCGGACTGGGTGCATTACATTTTACAAGCAGTCAAGGCTAGTTGTATTTTTACAAAAGACGTGGATTACATAGTACGAGATGGTGAAATTGTGATAGTTGACGAAAATACGGGTCGCTTAATGGAAGGGCGCCGTTATTCGGAAGGCATTCACCAATCCATTGAAGCCAAGGAAAATGTGCAGATTCGCAAAGAGAACCAAACCCTTGCCACCATAACTTTCCAAAACCTTTTCCGCATGTACAAAAAGCTCTCCGGCATGACTGGAACCGCAGAAACCGAAGCCACGGAATTTTTGAAAATCTACAATATGCCTACATGGGTTATACCCACGCACAAACCCTGCATTCGCAACGATATGCAAGACCAGATTTATAAAACAGCGGATGCAAAATGGAAGGCGATTATAGCGGATATAAAAGAGAGGCACACAAAAGGGCAACCTATCTTGGTGGGAACAATATCGGTGGAAAAATCGGAAAAACTTGCCAAAATGCTCCGCATAGAAGGCATTCCTCACGATGTTCTCAACGCTAAAAATCACGGGCGAGAAGCGGAAATCATCCAGTTTGCCGGGCATAAGGGGAAGGTGACCGTTGCCACAAACATGGCTGGTCGCGGAACGGACATAGCTCTTGGATCGGGTGTTGTTGAGCTTGGAGGTTTGCACGTTCTCGGCACCGAAAGACATGAAAGCCGCCGCATAGATAACCAGCTCAGAGGGCGTTCCGGCAGGCAGGGAGACCCCGGTTCTTCGCAGTATTATTTATCGCTGGACGATGATTTGATGCGAATTTTCGGCGGAGAAAATGTCAAAAAAATAATGGACAGATTCGGGTTCAAAGACGATGATGTGATTGAGCATCCCTGGGTTACAAAGAGCGTTCGCAACGCGCAGCGCAGAATTGAGGGGCAAAATTTTGAAGCCCGCAAACACTTGTTAGATTACGACAATGTTATGAACGAACAGAGAAAAGTTATATATTCTCTGCGCCGCCGCATCCTCATGGGCGAGGATATAAAATCCGAGATTTCAAACCGCATAGAAGATGCCGCGGACATCAAGGTCAGCCAATATGTTATGGCTAATTCCTATTCCGAAACCTGGGACATGGACGGTTTGGAAAAAGATTTGAAAATAAGCATGGGCATCGATTATAAACCCAGTCCCGAAAAACTCGCAGGCATGGTTGCCGAGCAGGTGCTGGACGAAATTATAGAATTATATAGGGAACGCTATGCGAAAATCGGAGTGATGCTCCCGCCAGAAGAACTTTCCATGTTTGAACGCCGAGTTCTTTTGAGCGTGATAAATAAGCAATGGGAAGACCACCTTTACGGAATGGACCATTTACGGGAGGCAACGCGCTTTCACGGTTATGCGCAAAAAGACCCCCTTATCGTGTATAAAAACGAAGGCTTTAAAATGTTCCAAGAATGTTTGGAAACCATAGCCACAAAAACAATCATGGGTATTTTAAACGTTCGCGTTGAGGTAAACGGGCAATCCATTCCGCTGGCTGCCATCCCCACTCCGCAAAAACCCACCATGACTTTTGAGAACAGAGGCGAAGCAGCAGTTGCCCCGCCACAAGGCGTAAGACCGCAGCAGCAACGCCCCGCCGCAAAACCAGCACCTGTTGTAAATCAAATGCCAAAAGTGGGCAGAAACGACCCTTGCCCGTGTGGAAGCGGCAAAAAATTCAAGCAATGCCACGGCCCCTGAGCAGCCTATCGTTAATAGCATTGCCCAAGCCCATCTCCGGCAGGAGCACAGCGAAAATCCTATCCAAACCGCAAGAATCAAGTTCATGCAACATTCCATATAGATTTGCAGCGGCTTCGGTTGGGTTTGCATTTTCCGAAAGATTTAGGATTTTTGCAAAATCATTTGCATTCATCGGCAACTTCCCAAAAGCGAGCAAGCCGGAATTTGGCGGAACCTCGCTGGGCAACTCCAAGCATAAAGATGTGTTGGGGCTGTAATGTTTTTTTAACATACCGGGGGAAGGGGAGGCCTTTCCTACATTTGTGCTTAATTGAGAAATCCCCGCTATCATTTCACCAGTCACAGCCCCCGGTCTATAAATCACTGGCATGTCGTTTTCAAAACCGACAACAGTGCTTTCAATTCCAATCTCGCAAGCTCCACCATCTACAATGCCATCTATTCGCCCGCTCAACTGTTCAGCGACGTGCTCTGCTCTTGTTGGGCTTAGATGCTGGAACATATTTGCACTTGGAGCGGCGAGCGGAAAACCCGCGAGTTTTATCAGCTCTCTTGTCATCTGCTTTTTTGGCATTCTAACAGCGATTGTGGAAAGCCCACCGGTTGTTAAATCGGGAACTTTTTCTTTTTTTGGCAAAACGAGCGTCAATGGACCTGGCCAGAATTTTTCCGCCAGCAATTTCGCGTTTTTGGGAATTTCCGCCGCCAAATTTTCAAGTTCGCCAAATTCCGCTATATGCACAATCAAGGGGTCAAAAAAAGGGCGTTCCTTTGCCGCAAAGATTTTAGCAACAGCGGTTTCGCTCAAAGCGTTGCCAGCAAGCCCATAAACCGTTTCCGTTGGAATTGCCACTATCCCGTTTTTCTTCAAAATCTCCGCAGCTTTTTCAATTGATATATGAATCATCCCGTTTTTAATATGCCTTAACCCAACTAGTCTTACATTCTACTGTTTCGCCTACTTGTTTAAGCAAACCTATGCCGAGGTCTTTGGCTTCTTTGACCGCGCTTTTTTCAAAAGAAAAACCAGCCAAACCCAAATAAATTTTGTGCTTTGCATATTCAGGGAACAAAAATCTGAAATTGGGAACTTTCTGGTTTACCATTTCCTTAGAGTCAGCTTTTCTCGCTTTGTATTTAATCTCTATCAAAGCTACCGCATCGCCGTTGAGCATAACTATGTCAAACTGGTCTTCAACTCTTTTGCCATCAGGGGTTTTTCTCAAAAGTTTGAAATCCTTGCTAATATCGTCAAATTTAATTCCAGCAAATTCCATCTTCTTTTCCAGCGAATCAAAAAAATATTCCTCCGCATACATGCCATTGCTATTGCTTATGCCTCCAAGTTGTATGCTTACTTCCCTTACCTTCTTACTGGTTTCTGCCACAACTTTCTTAGTTTCTTCCATCTGCCTGTCGGCTTCCTTTGATAATCGCCTCATCTCCCGCCATTCACGCCTGCTCTCTGCACGTGATTTGGCAAACTCTGCACTTGATTTGGCAAGTTCCTGTCGGAAACGTTTGCTTTCCTCGCGCGATTCTTTGAATGAAGCCATAAGTTGTTTATAAGTATAAGCCATAACCCCAAATATAACAAATTTTAACCGAAATATGCCAAAAAAAGCGAATTATCTTCATTTTGCAAACAACTGTTGACGCTTTTTCTACCTTCTTACAACCGAGGATACAGATATTCATATAGCAGACGCATTATTATCACCTGTCGTAGGAACTTCAATGTGCGTGGTTAGCACAGCCGCCATCGCTTTTTCGGTTGCTAAAGTAAAAAGGGATGAGCTTTGCGAAAAAAAAGTTCCCATGATGGGCGTTATGGGCGCCTTTGTTTTTGCCGTGCAGATGCTCAACTTCACAATACCGGCAACCGGCTCAAGCGGGCATTTAAGCGGCGGCATTTTGCTCGCTGCCATGATTGGAGGTGCCCCCGCGCTTCTCTCCATGTCTGCTATACTCATCATCCAATGCCTATTCTTTGCCGATGGCGGTTTGCTCGCCCTTGGGTGCAATATTTTCAACATGGGCGTTGTGCCATGCCTTATCGTTTACCCGCTGATTTTCAAACCCTTCATAAAAAAAAGCATAACACCGGGCAGATTAACCATAGCCTCTATCTCCGCGGCGATTATAGCCCTGCAAATCGGAGCCTTCTGCGTGGTGCTCGAAACTCTGGCTTCCGGTGCCATTGAGCTTCCCTTTTCTTCCTTTGTGCTTTTGATGCAACCCATCCACTTGGCAATTGGCATTGCAGAGGGCATTGCAACCGCTGCCATTCTTTGCTTTGTTCATAAAATGCGCCCAGAAGTTATTGAAAATTCCCCTAACAATGCAGTTATTGTAACATTCGCCATTGCAGCATTGCTCGCCGCCGGTGCTTTATCCATTTTCGCTTCCTCAAACCCAGATGGGCTTGAATGGGCACTCGAAAAAATAACTGGAATAACGCAATTTGAAGCGAGGGAGCCTATTATAAATACAGAAGAGGATTTTGGAACAACTTATGCCGGAATTGCAGGCGGAATTTTAACCTTTTTATTAGCCATCTTAACCGCATTTGTGATTTCTGCGGTTAAAAAGAGGAATTTTATTTAAAATGTAAAAAAAAATAATCCTTTTGTCTTTTTTTTGTTTATATTTATATATGAAAATTGACTTGGAGGGGAGTATGATTAAACTATCATGCGGGATAGCCGCACTTGGTATTATGGCGACTGTAGCTGCTGCAGAGGGCTATTACTTGTTTAAATTTGTGGACACGGATGCCACAAATCAAACCAACGCTTGGGGAGGCAATATAATGGGTTTCGCATACGGCGGCGCAACCAAAGATAATCCTGCCGCTCCCGAAGGCGGTAATGGTATCAAGGTATTCAGCGAAGGCGTAGCGAAAATCAGCAATGGGGGGTGGAGTGTTCCAGCAAATGAATATCCAGGGATATTCATAGCTCTTGAATACAGTTCAGCAAAAGCGGAGCCCGGCAAGGACCCCAGCGTTTGTGAAAACGGTTTTTCTTACTGGTATAAGAGCAACACGGCTCATACATTTATATTGCAATTCCCAATATCGAATTGCACAGAGTCTGGTGGTTATGGCAATCAATGGAAAAAAGAAGGGGTGGCTGCATCAAGCTCATGGACTCAAGCAACATTTAGATTGAATGATTTTGGCGCTTCTGACGCAGACGGATGTGGAAATGTTGCCAAAGATTTAAGCAAAATTTCCCAAATTTCTTGGGGCTATGCTGGAGGAGTTTGGGATGCACCTGATTCAAAATCCAATCTAAACTTGATGATTGCCAATGTACAGTGCTTGGCATCTGGCGAAATAGGTGAGGCGGTTGGAACAGGTCTGCCAAGTAGTTATAACTTTGTTGATGCCAGCCCAAGCTCACCTTCTGGCGGTGGTTCGCCCTCCGGCGGCAGTTCGCCCTCCGGCGGTGGTTCGCCCTCTGGTGGCGGTTCGTCTTCCGGCAGCAACCAAAGCCCAATCATACACTACAACAACGTACCCATTACCGGCTTGAACGTGGTTCATTTTGCCAATAGCCTGCAGATAGCCTCTGGCAAAGACGCAACGGTATCTCTGTTTGATATGCAAGGCAAGCAGGTATTCAGCCAAAAGGTATTTGGCGGAATAACGACTATCAACTTGGAAAGGCAGAAAAAGGGTGTTTACTATGCTATAGTGCAGTCTGGCGCGCAAAAGCAGAGCGTTAAAATTATATTGAAGTGACGTTTTTGTAAAAATTGACCGTTTTTATACATAGTTATGTGTAAAAACGGGTAAAATTTGGTGTTTTTTTCTGTTTTTAGACAAAAAGTAATTTTTTTGTCTATTTTTTATCTATATTGTTAAATAGAAAAAACAAATTGGAGGTTATTTTTATGAAAAAAAATCTATTGCTGCTACTTTTCGCTATAGCGGCATTTGTTTCTCAAGCTCAAGCGCAAAACTGTACTAGTGAGGGCGGAACCGTTACGTGGTTTTGCTCATGGGATGGAGATGGATCAAATTGCCATAAGCTTGCCCCTGAGCCTACTTGTGCCGAAAAAGCTGCGAGTTGTTTAGCTGCCCAATCCACAGGAGGTTTACGCTCAACACCTACTTCTAATGTCGGAACTATTACCGGGACCAACTGTTCGAGCTTGACTGCTGTGACTAGTGCACCAACGTTCGATATTCTTGGAAACTTGGGCGAAGGCGAATGTAAGGGCGGAGGCACTAAACAATTATTCTGTCATCAGCCGACACAGGGTTGTTTGAAACTACATACTTGGTATTCCTCTATTGGGGCTCCTGCTACGTGCGGGCCCCCTTCTAGTCCTCCTGTGGCTACTGATCCCCCTATCTGTACTTGCGCTCAACTTATTGCCAATTGCCCTGCTGGCAAATTATACGTTGATGTTGGTACATCAGTGCCTGATAATGGTGGTGGTACTGGTAATGCAGGGAAGTGTGAAACCTATGGCGGTGTACTAGCTGATGGCCAAAGCTCTCCAAGCTCTGCATCTAGTGGTGGCAGCTCTTCCTCTCGCAACCAAACAGTCATATCCTACAAAGAAGTATCCATTACCGGCTTGAATGTGGTTCATTTTGCTCGTAACTTGCAGATAGCCTCTGGCAAAGATGCGACTGTATCTTTGTTCGATATGCACGGAAAACAGGTATTAAGCCAAAAGGTATTTAGCGGAATAACAACTATCAGCTTGGAAAAACAGAGACAAGGCGTTTATTATGCGATAGTGCGGTCTGGCTCGCAAAAGCAGACCGTGAAAGTGATATTGAAGTGATATTATTGTAAAATTGACCGTTTCACATATAATTTATGTGTGTAAACGGGTAAAATCGAGTGTTTTTTTCTGTTTTTGAATAAAAACTGAGTTTTTTTGCATGAAATGCAAAAATGGTAATCTTTTTGTTTATTTTTTGTGTATGTTTTGTATATTATACATGAAAATCAACTTGGAGGTTATCTTATGAAGAAAATACTGTTGTTGCCTATTATGGCAATTGGCTTAATGATTTCACAAGCTTGGGCTGCTGACCCTGTATATTGTAAGGATGGTGATAAAAATTTATATTGCAAGTGGGCCGGCGGCGGTTGTAGCCAGATTGATGCAGCTAATGGTTCGGCTACTGCGCATGAAGACACAGGAGTTACTGCGTGTAGTCCTACAACAGTTGTTTGTACATGCGAGAATTTGATAAAAAATTGCAAAGCTTATGGTGCTATGTATGGAAATAGTACATGTACTGGTGAATTGTTAGGTGGTACCGATCCAAATACAATTATAGGTTATTGTAGGTGGAATGGAAACACAAGTGAGTGCGGTCCAGTTAGTAATGAAGAGGGCAAGACCAATTGCACAGAAGCAAATTGGTATACTACTATGGAGTTATGCAGAGGGACCGGCGGCGGCGGTTCGTCTTCTTCTCGTGCCAGTAGTGGCAATAGCTCTTCCTCCCGTGGCAACCAAACAGTCATATCCTACAAAGAAGTATCCATTACCGGCTTGAATGTTACTCATTTTGCTCGCAGCCTGCAGATAGCCTCTGGCAAAGACGCAACAGTATCTCTGTTTGACATGCACGGCAAACAGGTATTAAGCCAAAAGGTATTCAGCGGAATAACAACTATCAGCTTGGAAGAGCAGAGACAAGGCGTTTACTATGCGGTGACGCAGTCCGGCTCGCAAAAGCAAACCGTGAAAATCGTATTGAAGTGATGTTATAAAATTCGCTCAGGGAAAGGAGTTTTCCTAAAACTCCGTTCCCCGGCTCGTGTGCCAAATACCTCTTATGCTTATATATTCGTCTTTTATTATCCGTAAGTTCCATTTCTCATTTCCATTTGTTCTTTTAATTCTTTTGCTGATATGTTCAGTCCCTTTTCGTCCTGTTCCTCACTTTCTTTTAGCATAACATCTAATTCCCCCAAGCCTATGTTTCCTATGCTTTCCATAGCAGCTTTTATTTTTGGCTCTATTGCCGCAGGTTCCATTGCCATTGTTGCCATATATTTGCTTCTCATTGGATAATTTAGAAGAATCATTTTGCCACCAAATCTATTTCGCCAGTAAAATGAGTTAAATATCACATTTTTTTATTCTTTTTGTCATTTTTTTGTTTCATTCACATTTTTTTTGTCAGTTTTTTCATTTTTTATATATTTTTACTATCATGTAACATTCACTTACAGGAGTTTTTATGAAAAAAATTGCTTTTACAGCACTGACTGCCTTTGGTTTAGCTTCTGCCGCTGGTTCTTTATGGGGTCCGGATGCTGATGATTTTCCTTCCTTGCAGGTGAAGGTTCCGACCGCCGATGCATGCTGGACGGAAAATCCCACTCATGAAGAAGGTAATCCTTGTTACGAAACCACTGGTGGCTGGTTGTTCGGCTATGTGGATAAAGGCGGAGTTGTGACAGCTAGAATTAACGAGGAATACAAAAACTTTGGCGAGGGAGTTACCATTTCGGATAATTCCGACGGTAGTTCTCTTATTGATAGAGATGGCTTGCGTGTCAAATTTACCACAATAGCAGCTGCCTCCTCCAGTGCACCCTCAATTGCTGGCATAGGCTTTAACTATAACAAGCCAGAAGGAGCAGAAAATATAACATCTTTTGGAGGCTACTGCATAACCTATACTTTGTCTGGCAAAGATTTGCAGTTTGAGTTGGGCTGGGATGAAATGAAATCTGCTGGTGGTAGATACGATACATGGTATGCCACGCTTAAACCCGGTGAGAATAAAGTTGTGGATATTAAATGGGAGAATCCGCCAAAAACCACCGGTCAAACATCAGGAGATTTTAAGAAGGATAACTATGCAGAGGGAGCCATGGCTCAGCCAATAACAACTGCGATACAACAGGCGTGGAGCGTTAAAATCAGGCTTAAAAATGGTACTGCATCGCCGACTAGTGCGGACTTTGTTTTGCATCAGCTTGGCAAACCCACCGAATGTACCGCACAAGACAACTACGACCCCAGCTTAACCCACATTATTGCTGGCAACGCGATAAATTCCATGAGGTTCAGCATAGCAGACAGGATGCTTTCCATGGTTTCTTCCAAGGCGCACTCCGTTCAGGTCATAAATCTTTACGGTGCTGTTGTCCAAGCCCAGACCCTTAACCCCGGAGCCAAAATGGATTTGAGCAAGTTACCGGCTGGCATTTACATGGTTCGTGTCCCAGATGTGGGCTATGTCAGCAAAATTGCGCTGAAGTAATTGCATGGCAGCCGATGGCTGCCATTTTTGAATAATTGTATATTAATAATAATAGTCGGAGGATTTTTATGAAAAGCGGATTTTTGCCGTTCTTGATTCTCGCTGTATTTTTCTTATTTGCTTGCGATAGTGGGCAAAGCAGTGGGCAGCAAACACAAAGCTCAAGCGGAGGAAATCAAGGTACACCGCCGGGTAATAATAATGGCGTAGGTTCTCACGCAGTGCTCCCGTCCAATGTAAATAAGCAAAGAATCGAAGAAATGTATAACTCATGGATGGGTACCTATTACATAACCTACGAACAAGATGCCGAAAAAGGTACCTTTAATCCCCAGTTGGTTCCAGATGAAGCAAAAGGTACTGCCCGCATAAAAAGTAGATATGGCAGTTGTACTGCCGCAGGGGAATGCACCGCATCCGAAGCCATAGGTTATGGCATGATTTTAGCAAGTTTGATGGAAGACTGGGAACGCTTTGACAAACTGCTGGCATACAGCAAAGTGTTCCACATAGACGGCACAACGCTTATGCAGTGGAGCATAATGGATTTTCGTGACGGTAGTGGCGGTTCCGCCACGGATGCAGATATTGACATTGCGGCATCTCTATTCATAGCCTACGAAAAAACAAAAAAGCAGAATTATTTAGATGATGCCATAGAAATAGGCGCAAGCATTTATGAGTGGGAGGTTGACCAAGACACAAAACTGATTTTACCAGCGATGAATAACGAAACGATGGGCAATGGGCAACTTTACAACATAAGCTATATTTCACTGCCAGCTCTTGGGATGCTGGCTAAATACGATAATAATCACAATTGGGGAGAGGTGCTGGAAAAAAATCTCTCGTATATGGAGCACGTGCAAAATGAAGGGGACGGTTTATGGCCCGACTGGAGCAATGCAGACGGCGAGCCGACTAATCCGAATAACGGTTCCTCTCAAAATTTAACCGCAAGCGACGGCGACAAGGTGCCTTCTCATGCGGCTTATTACAAAGAAACCCCGCGCATCCCTTGGCGCATAGCATGGTATTACCATTGGTTTGGTAACCAGAGAGCTAAAGCTATGCTGGACAAAGGCATGGTATTTTTGCGGGAGACAAAAGGGCTGCAAAATTCCGAGGGCATAAAGGATTTTTACAGCTATAAAGACGGCAAAGAAAGCGGCACTTCTGCCTCCGTTATAAGATGGGCTAGTTTATGCGCGCTGGGAATGGGCAACACGGGAAATAGGGATTGGCTGAATTCCTGTAACCAGAGAATTTTGAACATCAATTTTACAAGTTCCGTCTCCGATTATTATAGGAATAGTTTGCAATTGATATACGCAATGTTGTTCAACGGAGAATTTTAAATGCTGAAATTCCGCATTTTTTTTGCAGTTGCGCTTGTTGCCTTTTCTCTGGGCAATGCGGCGAGTTTCACGTCCACGCACGGCAAACTTTCTGTTAGCGGCGGCAAAATCTTGGATAAAAACAGCCAAGAAGTTGTTTTGCGCGGGATGAGTTTTTATTGGTATAATGGTCCTTGGGACGGCTGGCAACCCGGTAATTCATTCTATACATCTTCCAATGTTTCCGCTTTGGCAAACAATTGGAATGTAAGCGTTGTTCGCGCTGCCATTGGCAACGTTCAGCAAAGTCCAAGCGAGGCTCTTGCCAAGGCAAAAGATATGATAAAATGGGCAGACGATGCAGGCATTTACGTTATCATAGATAATCATTCGCACATAGCCCATAGACCCGCTCATAGCACTGCAGCTCAAAATTTTTTCAGGGATGTTTCTGCTTATGTAAAACAAAACAACTACACCCATGTCCTCTACGAGATTTACAACGAACCCGTTTGCGATTGGGACCAGGCGAATAATAACGATTGTGCCAGCAATCAAAAAACAACTTGGGCGCAGATAAAAAGCTATGCGCAGACTGTGATAAATGTCATTCGTGCAAACGATGCGGATGGTTTAATAATAGTTGGCACTCCGGGTTTTTCCTCGAATATAACTGCAGCGAGGAACGACCCCATCAGTGGCAAAAATATTTTATATGCCCTGCATTTTTATGCGGGGGAATCCGGGCATAGCAATTATAGGCCAGCACTTAAGGTTGCGTATTGTAAGAATTTTCCGGTATTTGTAAGCGAATGGGGAACAAGTCCGGCAAGTGGAAGCGGAACCATAAACACTTCCAACAGCAATACGTGGATTAGCCTGCTTGAGGCTGCAAAGATTTCTTATGCGAATTGGTCACTTTCCACCGCAGGTTCTTCGGGGGCTTTAACAAGCACAAGTGTAAACGGCAGTTTAACTGCATCTGGAACTTATGTCAAAAACTTGTTCAAATTAAACACCTCTGGAACCAGTTTGTCCAACGTTGGCTTGTCTGCAGAAACCATAGATTGCAGTTCTCCTGAACCTACAGGACCAGATGGCAGAATAATGTTTGGTTCAAATGGCTCTTTGGCAAATTTCGCAAGTAAAACAGATGCAGATAGCGTTAATGCAAAACAATGGGCTTTGGTGAATAAAGCTCCAACTTTCACCGCTGATTATACCTTTATAGAGATAGAGGAACCCGGAACCTATCTTATCTCATTCTATGTAGGTGCCACCGCAAACGGCACGGTTTCTTGGTCGGGGAGCGGAATCGATAGCGGGCAAGCGCAAATAACCAGCACCGGGGCTTTGGATACTTATGATTACACAGAGACGAAGTTGCTCAAGATTTCCGAATCTCCCGAAACGCCCTTGCATTTGTCTTTTTCCATGCCTTCTGCGAACAGTCTTTATGCAGCTTATGTTTACGCCTACAGAGCAAGCAAAAATGATAGCATAAAATACGGTATTTCTCCGGTTATAAAATCGGCGATGAGTGCCAAGCATTGGAATTTTGATGCGGCGGCTAAGTCTTTTGTCTTTGAACAAAGCGGCGGCACTTTGGCAATTTATAACCTGCGAGGCGAAAGAAAGATGTTCTTCTCCGCAAATGGCAACGTTTCCATAAAAGAGTTGCCCTCCGCAACTTACATAGCGGTTTATAAACGTGGCAGCGAAAGCTCCAAAAAATTAATTCACCTGAGATGAGGCAGCCATGAAATTATTCTCAATTCTAATATTATCATTAGCACTATCCTCTTCCTTCGTTTTAGCAGGTCCCGTTAGCCATTTTGGAGCGTTGAAGGTTTGCGGCAAGGATATTTGCGGTGAAAAAACCGGTTCCACTCCGGTTTTTTTCAAGGGTCCAAGCCTTTATTGGTCTGTGGGTCTTGGGGCACCATTTTACAGCCCTGAGGTTGTGGACTGGTTTGTTGATAATATGCAGATAGGCGTTATACGCGCTGCTATGGGCATCAGATATAACAAGGAGAATAGCGAACCTATCAAAAATGGTGATATAGCGGTTGTTGGCTTTTACGATGACTCTACTACGCAATACAATATGATGAAAACCGTTATAGATGCTGCCATTCTCAATGATATTTATGTAATTGTGGATTGGCATTCCCACAATGCCGAACGCTCTTATGAAAAGGATTTGGCAAAAACTTTTTTCACAAGAATGGCAAACACATACAAAAATGTTCCGAATATAATTTGGGAGTTGTATAACGAGCCTGTGAAAGCAACTGCAAGTGCAATAACTTCTTATGCAAATCCGATTATAGATGCTTTAAGAGCTGCTGGCAACAATAATCTGGTTTTGTTGGGTAGCACTAGTTATAGTCAGGACCCAGATGGGCAAGCGGGCAATTTTGGTACAAGTGAACAAGCCAAATCAAAAAATGTTGCTTTTACCTTCCATTTTTACGCAGGCACCCATTTTACAGGTGGACCTATTCAAAGTTCTGCAAATGATGCCCGAACCCACAATTATGCGGTGTTTGCAAGCGAATGGGGCACGGTGAACGCAGATGGTGGTGGCGGTGTGAGTACCGGTTCGTCAAACAACTGGACAACATGGATGGATAATAATAAAATCAGCAATTGCATGTGGAGTGCGAGTGCCATAAGTGAAGGTTCTGCCATTTTCAAAGAAGGAACCACTCCGCTAACGCTCGCCACCGATAAGTTGACAACAAATGGCAAGTATTTTCAGACCTATATGAATTCAAACAAATGGACAGAGCAAATTCCATCGAGTAATCCCAAAGCGGGTGATGCCACGGTGTCCGTCAAAGACGGTGAATCCGTTACCATAACGAGCACAACTTTAGGCATAGATGGCGAAATAAAATCCACGAGCAAGCCAAAAGACATTAGTGACACAGTTTACGGCACCACCGAGATTTCTGGAAGTGGAATAAAATACACAACCTCGCCGTCTGGCTCTCCAGAAAAGGTTAGGTTTACTTATACGGTTAGCAAAGATTCCAAAACAACGCAGGGGCGCGTGGTTGTGAACATAACAGACCTAAAACCCAAGCTCCCGCCTATTGACCCCATATCGGTCAGCCGCAGGGCACCCACAAAATTGAGCCTTGTGAATAGCCTTAAAGCCACTGCGCCTAAGAACGATGTATTCACTTTGACCGAGGTGGCAATTTCCGATGCTTCAAAAGGTTCGGTGCAAAAAATTGCCGTTTCGGGTACTACTAGTATTGGCGATACCATACTTTTCACTCCAAGTGCTGCGATGGCAAATAAAAATTTAGAGGAAGTGAACGTCAGCTATACGGTCAAAAACAAGGCTAATGTAACGAGCACTGCAAACGTGACTTTGCACATTCAAAATCAGGCACCTACCATGCAAGCGAGCACAGCTTATTGCACTGCTACAATAGAAGAGGGCACTGAAGAAACCCGTCTCAGCATAAAAAGCCATTTCGGGGGCAGGGATAAAGATGGCGATTCAATATATTTCCGTGTTTTTTATCTGGCTCCAGAATACCCAGGTGAGTTGACTAAATTGAAAGGGGACACTCTTTTATATAAAAGAAAGGGAAACACCGAGCAGGGCAAAGTTGTTTTGCTGGCGGTAGCCACAGATGGTGCGTTGGAATCCAATTTGGGAAAAGTGTGTATAACTTTAAAAGGCAGTGGCTCTACCATAAATGTGACTCCGCCAACGGAGATACCGGGATATACTCCCATTATTTCCCAATCTGTTAACGCAGGTGGCTTGAACATAAAATCCTTGGGCAGAAGCATAGAGATTCATTTTGCAAAAAGCGGTTTTGCAAAGCTGGATGTTTATTCGCTTTCCGGGAAAAATATGGGGAGCTTGCTCAATGGGCATCAGAATGCCGGTTCAAGAGAGGTTTCGCTCAAAAACCTCAATTTGCAAAAGGGCGTTTATATTCTGCGTTTGAGCCAAGGCTCGCAAGTCAAAACTTTGAGAATCGTGAATTAATATGATGTTTTTAATTGCGGTTTTGCTCTTTTCAGTTGTTGCTTTTTCTGCGGAATGCCCTATGCAACCTTCTGTGGAAGGTCCGGTGCATTATTACGGTTCCCTTAAGGCAAGGGAGAACAGCTCCTATATAGATGGCTCAAAAAGCGGTACGCCTGCGCAGATTAGAGGAGTGAGTTTTTTCTGGAGCCAATGGGCGGACAAATTTTACAATGCCAATGCCGTGGAACGCTTGGCAAAAGATTGGAAAGCGGAAGTGGTGCGCGCTGCGTATGGAGAAACTGGAGTGGTAGATGATACATTGCGACCTATAGTAATGCAACCTATAAAAAATGTGGTGGAAGCGGCTATATCAAATGATATTTACGTTATAATAGATTGGCATTCCCATTCAGCGCACAATGCGGCAGAAACGCAAAGAGCTGTGGAATTTTTTAGGGAGATGGCTAGAATTTACGGCTCCTGCGCTCACGTCATTTTTGAACTTTACAATGAACCGACAAATGTGAATTGGCAAACTATAAAAACTTATGCGGAAACTGTTATACCGGCTATACGCGAGCATTCGCCGAACAACCTCATTCTTGTTGGTACACCGGAATTTTCCAGAAGGGTGGAAAATGTTGTGGGCAGTGCAATTGCCGATAGAAACGTCGGCTATGTTCTGCATTTTTACGCTGCAAGCCATACTTTAGGTAACTGGCGCGACAATGTTGACTTGGCTCTCAGGAATAAATTGCCTATTTTTGTGACCGAATATGGCACAACTACGGCAGATGGCGGTTGCAGCCCCGAAGTCAGCAACAACTGCGCAACAGATAATTACAATACTCACAACTCCGCTAATTCCGACCAATGGCACACCTATATGGATAGGAACAAAATATCATCCGCTGCTTGGAGCGTTTCTGACAAATACGAAGGCTCTGCGTTTTTTGGCACGGTTCCCTTTGGCGACTTTGACCTAGACGTTGCAGCAAATTGGTCAGATACAAACAAAATGACGACTTCTGGCAAGTACATATTCAAAAAATTGAATGAATATTATAAAACCGCACCTTGGAATCCCAACGCATCCCCTATAAAACCGCTTGTGACAGCTAATTTGCTACAAGAAGGCGATATTTCTATTGAAATTTTCTCTTTGCAGGGCAAAAAAATGGGAAATTCCATAAATAATTTGAGTAGCGGAACATATATTTTGCTTTTAAAGCAGGGTTCTCAAACAAAAAGCATAAAATTTGTAAAAAAATGAGTTTTTTTTAAAAGGAAAAATGTATATTATGGCTATGATTTCCAGAAGTGTAGTTTTGTTTGCGGCGATGTTTTTCTCTTTTACCAGTGCTTTTGCCGCTTTCAGTGATTACAGAGACCGCGATTCCGAGCGGTTTTTGAAAAAAAGCATCAAACCTTTCCACGCAGACCAAGACGTGCTGGTTGTGATTATGCGCGAAGGCATTCCCCGCGGTGGTGGCTACACTTATCAATATCCCAGAGAAAATCCCCCTCCGCTTATGACGGATAAATATGCCAAACAAGGCGATTTATCTATGGAAATAGAGCTTATAGCGAGTGATTATTCCGGTGTGGCTATTTGCATAGCCGGCTCTGCAGACGTAACTCCCTATATGGAAGATGGCACTTTGGAATTTTGGATTAAAGGAGCTCAAGGCGGGGAAGTTGCACAATATGTGCTTGTGGACGATGGGGTTAAAAGCAATGGCGAATCTTTGCAGGTTAAAATAGGTTCCAAAAGCTTTGGCGAAATAACAACGGATTGGCAGAGAATAAGCATACCTCTTAAATTGTTTGGAGACATAGGTGTTTATTGGGATATAAAAAACCAAAGAGAGGTTATTATGCCTTTCTCATGGAATAATTTAAAGGGGTTTAGGATAGAAGTTCGCAAAGATGAAAATCAAGCCTTCAAGGTTTGGATGGATGATATAGTCATCAAAAAAGTTGGCGAAGAATACAAGGGTCCTGAGGGTTATCCTTTCCGTAACATTCTTTGAGGTTGGAAATGAGAAAAAAAATTCTGTTTTGTTCTGTTTTTTTGCTTTCCTATGTATTTGCTCAAAGCGATGCGGAAGATGAATTGAAACGGGTGGAAGAGCGTTTGGATTCACTTGGTGAATACGCAAGCTCCACCGTTATAGGCAAAGACGATTCTCCCGTTGCTGTTTCCGGCGATTTTACCGTGCGCTTAAAGCATTTTGATTATGCAAAAGCCTCCGCACTGCAAGGTGATGAGAAAATGCGCACCTTGATAAATTCCGCTTTAAATGCCCTTTTTGTTGTTTCTCCGGCTTCTTATTTAACCGTATTTGCCAATTTTTACATACCCTTTGATTTCAGCGGATTTTTCGTGAACCAGCAGGCTTTTTCCCCGAATTATGAAAATTTTGGCAATACGGGAGAAAGGGTTTTGGGGTTCCATCCCTCTACCGATTTCTACGGTGCGGCTATAAACGAATCCATGCTCGCAGGCGTGGATATGCGCGGCGGCAGCTTTGGGGCAACGCTTCTAATGGGCGGGGTTATATGGACAAACCAAAGCCCCTTGAGTATATGGGAACGTGAAACCAACCCTCGTTTTATCTCCCAATACGAGCTTTACGAAGAGGAAAAAGTTGTCAGCACATATTATAAAGAAAAAGGCTTTAAGCCGGTGAAAGAAGGTGGCAGGGCATTTTGGACAAATCGCCCTTTTGGCGGCTGGATGCTGGATTTGCACACCCTGCCGTGGAACTTAAAAGGGCAGCTCTTGCTTTCGCAGCCCACAAATATAGATATAGGGGTCAGAGATGGTTTGCGCCTCAACAGCAGAGATGGTGGCGAGCAGGAGCTTATAGGCACTTATGATTATCGCGGCACAGCCATAGGCGCCCGTTTGGCAAAGGAAAAAATTGAATTTGGCGATGCAAGTTTAACCTTGGGTGCAAATTACATGGGTTCATTTTTTGACCCAGCGCAGGTGTACGAAACAGGGTTCAGAGCCAATTTTTACAGTGCCAGCGACACAAGCATAAAATATGAGAACTTGCATGTGGCAACAATAGACCTGAAAGGCAATTTAACGCCTAGGTTCTTTTTGGCATTTGATGTTGCGTTGAGCTGGGACGATACTATTGCGATGCGTCCATTGGATGCTAATTTCGCATCTTCTCAAAACTATTATAATGCCAAGGACGTAGAGACAAAAAACTCTGCTCCGGCTTTGGGTTTTTACGTAAAAGCTCAAGACAAACATTGGGAACCTATAACTTTGGAACTCATTTATCTGCCCAAAAATTTTTATTCACCTTATTCCATGTCTAACCCGGACAGATGGCCCGCTTGGAGGCAGGATGAATTTTATGTGGGTGCGGGGACCTACCGCTACGGACCCAATATGATGGGTGCAAATTTAAAGCTGGAACCGGAATTTAACCGAGGTCGCTTTGATTTGCAATACGGCATTCACAAGCAGGTGGAAAAAGGCGAAGATATAATAAATTTCAAATATAATCTGGTTGGCAGGCAGTTATGGGAAACCTCTTTTTCTTGGACAAGGCATAAACCATTTTTTAACTTGGATTCTGGACAAGCAGTTGGACGCTATGTCGCCAGAGTTGCTGGAAAACCTTTCCCCATTCCTTTTTTGAAAACCAGCGACCAAACTGGTGGATTACGTAGCGGTTATAGTGAAGTTTGGGATGCATTTGCTCCATACAAAAATGCCCAAGATGCTTTCTATTGTTCACAGTATTATTTTATTAAAGAGAATAGCCCCGATGAAGCTCCCTGCAATATGCCTACCAGCGTAAAATGGAATTCCACCGTGTCTGCGGATATGGGCTACGACATAGGGCATTGGTTTGGCACGAACAGAAACATAATGCTACAGTTATACACTTCGCTTTCCGGGGTTTCCACAAGTTTTATCCCTGTTGCTTACACGGATAAATACGATAACGATGTGCTCATGTGGAGCTGGTTTGCGCAATCCGAACCCGCTGTAGCTATCACCCCGAGTTTGCATGGAATTTTGATTTTGGGTTTAGAAATGTTCCGTGCAGAAAAAGCGTACGTTAATCTTGGTGCAAATGAAATAAATTTACGTGGGACCAATGCCAATGGCGGTACATCTTCTTACAATGCACTTTACCCGGATGGAATCTATTACTATCAGCTTTCCCCTATAAATATATTGCAAACGGCGCTCGGTTTCGGTTTTGATTGGGATTTTGCGGCGCGCGCCGGCTTGCATTTCCGTTATAAATATTTAACCAGCAATGATGAAAATTTACCGCAGAATAATTGGAAAGCTCATCACGTTCAAGCCGAAACAAAGGTTTGGTTTTAATAAGCGAGGCAGTGAGATATGAATAGAAAACTGATATTTGCCTTTTTTGCCTCTTGCTCTATGGTATTTGCAGCGGGATTGGAGCAAGATATAGATAATAGGGTTGAAGATATTAATGCTCGCAAGGGAATTGAAATAGGCGGCACTGTTCGCAGTGCTTCTTTTAATTCTCATTTTGAATCCCCTCAGGAGCAGCCCAATGCAGCCGGTGTTTTTACGAATAGAATGCCAGATCACGAAATTGCCGAATTTGTGCAGTTGGATTTGAATTTCAAGTTTCGCCCCTGGGATATTATAGGTGCGAATTTGATATTGCGTTTGAGTGCAGGTATGCAGGAATATTTCGCTGCTGCAGCCACAACGGTAGCTGCTCCTTGGCTCAACATTGAAGGCAATTTTGGGGAGAGTTTTTACTGGGTTGTAGGGGATTTTAGGCAGGCTTATTCCCCATTGACCCTTTATATGCCCGGTGTGGATATAATGTACGAGCCTATGATATTTGCCCGCAAGCGTGAAATGGCTCAAAAAGATGCTTTGCTGGAGAGCAATCAGAGGAATTTGCAGGGTTTTAATTTGCAATTCCGCCCTCAACTCGGTGAGACTTTAGGTGAATTGCGCATTGAAGGTTTGGGTGCGCGCTTGCGCAGGGCTGGCTATTTGGATGCCAGCGGCGCAATGGGCAATATACTCCCCAACGAAGGCATTGCCGGTGCCACGCAGGCGGGGCGTTTCGACAAATTTTTGCTCGCTGCCAATGTTGAGCTTTTGCCGCTCAATAAAAATCTGCTTTTGGGCGCAACCTATTTGTCAATTTTTGACGATAAAAAATCTTCCATTTATTATAACTGCGAAAATTGCGCAACCCAATTCTTCAGAGATTCCTTGCTCAACACTTTGGACTCCCTGCCCCAAAAGACCGCTGTATTCGCTGGCAGAGTTGGTGCTGATGTAGCCGGAATAATTGGGAATAGTTCATTGATAATAGGCTTAACGGGCGAACTGGCGATGTCTAACGATAAAGTTTATGATTTAAACAACGAAAGTAGGCAGGAGAGCGGCAGAGCCGTTTTAGCGCAATTGGATTTGGGATATAAAAGCTTTATAAACGCCGTTCTCTCCAGCTCCTTTATCCAAAATGATTCCTTGTGGTTCAACAATGTTGCCCAAAGCCCTTCTTTCTTTGCTCGCCGCGTGTTGAACAGCGACAAGGATATCGGTTGCGGCACTGGAAACCCCAACTGCGAAGACCAGACATTCAACATAAGCAAATACGGGGTCTATTCTCCCCTTTATTCCACTTTTGATGCTCTTTATTTCTTTACGCCTAAACATTCGCCTATTTCTACTACGTTAACCAATGATGCTCCGCAGGGGCAAACTATTAGCTACAACTCGTCCCCTTATGTCAAAAATTCTTGGAATGCTTCTGCGTTAACGCGCAAGGAATTGGAACTTTTGGAAGAACTTTCCGACCTTAACTTGCAGATGGCTCTGCCAAATGGCTTTGCCACATCTAACCGCCAGGGATATCAGGAAATTTTAACCCTGAACTGGGAAAATTTGGTGGAAGTCAAGGGTTTGTTTGCAAATTACGAGCAAATTTCGCCTAATTTAGGGGCAAGTGCAGCGAAATACACGGAATTTGGCGGCGGTGCCAAGGTAAATGTTTTGGGGCTGTTCGGTTTTGAGCTTAACCCTCTTGAATTGAGCGGCAGCTATAAAAGCTCGGCAAAAGAGCAGGAATGGGAGAATTTAGGACAGGCGAAATATACAAGCGACTTTATAAATGCCGGTTTGTACTATCGCTTTTACAAGAGATTTGGTTTAACACTTGGCTATCAGCAGATAAACTCCAGTTTGAACTTGGAAGCTTCGGATATTCAGAAAAACCAAATGAATAATTTGAAAATTTCTGTGGTACCAATTTTGGAAGCAAAGCAAAATCAATGGATGGCTGGGCTGGATTACACCATAGCCAAAAATGCTTGGCTCTCCATAAATTATGGCATTATGAATGTTGAAAATACTTACGATATGCGCGGTTTTGAAAATGGCGGAGATATAGAAAGAGGAACAAATTTACCCGGCTATATTGTGATTAACGGAACCGAGGCGGGAAAACAGGAGTTAAAGCATGAATTTTCGCGTAATATTCTTGAAGCAACCATCAATGTGGAATTCTAAGGGGTGAATATGAAATTAACGTCTAGAATAGCCATAAACGCCCTTATAGCAGCGGGTTTATCCTTCAGCATATCTTTTGCTCAAGAAACCGCTCCTTCTGATGAAGTTCGTGAAAAAGCGCTCCTCTCTGCTTTAGATAGCATAGAGGAAAATGTTATCGGTTTTGCTTTGAATGGCACTGCGAAAGGCGGCATATTGTCCTCTACTTTGTCTTCCGAAGCATTGCCGGATGGTGAAGATGTTTCTGAATATTCGGCTTTTAGCGACTTTTTATTGAGCATTTCCATTCGTCCGAGCAGCGAAACAAAAGCTACCTTTGATTTGCGTTTTCATAAAGATTGGCAGTCCGCATATCGCGAGGGCAATAATTCTCCGATAATCAGGTGGTGGAGCTATGATGGCAATATATTGGATAAAAAGCTGAAATTCAATTTGGGAACAATGCGCATTGCCTATACCCCCTTGACCATTTACCTGCCTGAGCCTGAGCTTATAATGGAACCGGAAATTTTTGTATCCCTTAAAAAGGAGGCGATGGAAGAGAGATATCTGGATGGCACAAACAGACGGCTTTTACAAGGGTTGAATGCGGAGTTCAGCACCCCTGTTGGTGTATTTGATAACATTTTCTTGCAAGGAACCATTATGCGCTTGCGCAAAACTCCCAACATCACAGACCGCATATTTTACGATTTTGACCATAACAACGAAAGATATTCAACGGCAGCTCGCATAGGCATTGAAACCTTTGGCGCTTCGTTTAGCGTGAGCGATGTTTATACCTTCAACAGAATCGGCGGTTCTGTAAAAGTGACAGCAGACTCTTTTGTGAACTATGAAAAAAACAATGTTTTGAGTTTCAAATTGGATTATAACAGCAAAAAGCAGCTTTCAGGTCATGTTGGTTTTGGTGTTAGTGCGGAATATGCACTGTCTAACTGGAGCCATACCCAATATATGAGAACAGAGGTCGCAGACTCAATTTTAATTGTGGATGCGTTAACAGGTACAAGCGTAGGTTTACCGACCTACACACCGTCTGGCGGGTTAAATGCAAGTGGTAAAAATGACACAATAAACCGTTACCCATATTATGGATTAGGAAGTTCCAAGCCAGTGTATAAATCTATAAACTATAAACCTTTAAAAAACAAAAATGCTTTGCTTGCCAATGTATTCGCTTCTTTTAGCGATAACCCCATTGAAGTAAAGCTATCGGGGCATCTCCTGAATGTCAACAAGGATTTTGAGGCGGAGCTTGCCGCTTCTCCGGCATATTTGCCTAACGGCTCTATATTTAACAGCGATGCAAATTTGAATTCCGCCCTTGAACAATTCAGAGGTTCGTCTTTGGAAAATATGTATTGCTCCCTTTATTATACCTTGCCTATGAATGCGATGACAATAATAAAGGGCAAAGCTGGGGTACCGGATGTTATATTTGGTGGAGAATTGAGCGAAAACGGTTATCTATACAATAACTATAAATTCTCTCAATATTATCGCAATGCTTACACGCAGCAGACTTTTACTCGCTTGGAACGCGATTCCATAAAGTATCGTTTAGACCCTGCGGTGAATATGGCTTTGCCCTATGGCTATGCCACTCCGGATAGAACCGGTGGCGATGCGGATTTAAATTTTGTTTGGCACAAGGCTGTGAACATCAGTGGTGTTTTTGGAAAATATTCCTCTGAAGCTGGAAGCGATTTCACCCGTTTTGGCGGCGGTGCAGAAATCAATGTGGCACGTTTGGCGGGTTTGAGCAAAGCGTTAACTGTTTCTGGTTCTTATGAGCAGAGCAAACAGGAAAATGGATTATATAACCCTCAAACAGACCGAATTATGGCGGGTGCAAAAGTGGGTATATGGCGTGGGCTTTCGCTCATCGGCGGTTTTCAGCAACTCAAAAAGGAATTTGAAAATCCTGTCCCGGTTGTCAATGGTATTGTTATCAATAAAACTAACGAAATTATGGGAATAGGCGGACCGCAGGTTAAAATAAGCGAAAGAGCGGAATTCTCTTTGCAGGGCGGTTTGCTTTCCAATTCCATAGAGAGCAATGTGATGAAGTTGGATTTGGATAAGTACATTATGTCTGGCATGGTAACGGTAGAGTTTTAGGGGGAATTATTTATGAAAAAGAAATTATCTGGTTTTCTATGCGCAGGAGCAATTCTGTTTTTTATCTTGTTTTGGGGTTGCTCAGATTTATCTGTGGATAAGGAAGAAGCACTTTCTGCTGATCTTCCCGGTGATTTTAATTGGGAAGAGTATGCCACGATAAACAGGGATGTTTCTAGCAGCCAAATAGCTTTTGATGTTCAGAAAAAATTGGTAAATGCGCAAGAGGCTTATGGATATTCTGAGCTTAATGATAATGCCGCTAATACTCTCGCTAATTCTGCTAAAAGAATTAAGGAGTGCATGGAAATTTTGAAAGATTCTGCGCTTGCCGCTGCAATTTACTTGCAATATGCGAACTGTCCAAAAAAAGGCTGGGATCCGGATGAAGCTTGCACGGGTTTATACGCAAACAATACAAATTATACCATTCCTAAAAGCAATGGCAACGGCGTCACTTGCAGCATAGGGGCTTGCTGGAGAGACGGATGGGATGAGTCTTTTTCGTCTGACCCCGGCTACAACGGACCAGGATTTGCAGATGAATTGAAAGTCATAATAGGAGGTTACACGGGAGGTGATTTAAACTCGATTAAAAATGCTAACCACAGAAACGTGATATCTATGCTATGCAATTTTATTTTGCCGCAGTCGAAAAATTTTAAAGCAACCGAGGATTATTTGAAAGGGTTCTACTTTTTTGATAATTCAAATTCTTTTGTTAGCGGTTCCTCTCTGAATACCACTCTCATAAAACAGCATTATTTTCTGGTTGGCCGTAGCGAAGGCAGACCTTATAAATACTGCAGTGGCACTGAATCCCAAGAGAGAAATATAAATCTTGCATTGGTATTTAAAAAAAGCGATGGATTTACTAAGTATGATTACAGCAGTCATTTCTTTTGCTTGAATAAAGTTGATTACAAAATATACGTAACGCAAGAAGGTAGGTGAGGTTTGCAATGAAGAAAATTTTGCCGTTTTTGGTTTTGTTATGTGTAGCTACGCTTTTTGCTCAAAACAAGGTAGTTGCATATTTCCCGCATTGGGTGCAATATGCGCATTTTAAGCCTTCGGATGTGCGTTACAATTTAGTAACGGAAATCCGCTATGGCTATTTATCGCCTAGCGGCTCCGAGCTGCTCTTTGTTGACGAACCAGACAAAGAAAACTTCTTGAATCTGGTAAAACGGGCAAAAGAAGCCAGAGTTAAAATTACAGTTGCAATAGGCGGTTTGGGTGCGGAAGAAGCTATTAGAGGAGTTTCTCCAAACGATTTGAAAGTAGCAGCTAAAAAATTCCAACAGGAATATGGCGTTAATTCCTTTGAAATAGATGGCGGCGCAATTAACGCGGAAGAGCTGCCAAAATTGCTTTCACAAGCGACTGAACTTGCAAATGCGGGCATTGCCGTGAGCGTTGCTGTTCCCGGCGTTGAATCTTTAGCAAGCGCAGTTTCTGGCGCAGATTTGAGCAAAATAGATAATTTTTCCTTATGGTTCACAGACGAGGCATCGGCAAGCGACTCACAGGTTAAACCCAATTCAAACACATCCGAGGTTCTCAAAATTTTGTCTGCTTTTGCAAACGCAGGTGTCCCTAAAAATAAATTGATGCCTATAGTCCCATTTTATGGCAAAACATTTTACAAAGCAAAAGGGCTGGGTTCTTCCCACGAAGGAGCAGGTTCTGGGAACGACGGTGTTCTGCCGTATAAAGACATTTTGGATAAATTCAAAGACACTGTTTCTTATAAAGTCAGCTTTGATGCGGCTACCAAAAGCGAAGTTGCCGTTAGCGAAAATGAGACCATAGTTTTCAACGGCATTCCCTCTATTAAGGTAATTTCCGAAGCTGTTAAAGAAAAAGGCTACGGCGGTGTTGCTGTTTTTGATATTTCCGGTGACCGCAAAGAACCCATAGTTTCGCTTTTAGTCACCATAGGGCAAGTTTTACGCCCCGAAATCGATTATAAAAAGAAGAAGTAAGGGCGTATTGCATACGCCCTCTATACTTATGCAATGTATCATCTACATAGGCCGTTTTGAACCCCCCCATAACGGGCATTTTGCCACTATCCGCAAAGCTTTGGAGCAAACGGAAAAGCTCTTGATTTTCATAGGCTCCCATGAAGCCTGCCGCAGCCTGCGCAACCCCTTTTCAACCGAAGAGCGCATAGAAATGCTGAAAATCTCCTTAACCCCAGAGGAACAAAAAAAAATAACCTTCATCCCCATCCACGATTCCAATTACAACCACAGCGAATGGGTGGCGGCGGTCGCCGCCCACGTAGGGGCAATCCTACGTGATTGCCCTTCGACCGCCCTTGATTGCCCTCCTACGACCGCCCTTGGTTGCCCTTCCCCCCACAACAAAATAGGCATAATAGGTCATAAAAAAGACAACACTTCCTACTACATAGACCTTTTCCCGGAATGGGAATTTGTGGAAATGCCGCTTTTGGAAGATGGGCTTTCTTCCACGGAAATTCGTAAAAAATGGTTCAGCGGAACCTTAACTGAGGGGAAAATCCCGCTTGCGGTTTATAGTTACCTCAAAAACAAAGAAAGCGAAGAATGGGCTAAAAATCTAAAAGAGGAATATAGACTGGTTGAAGATTACAAAAAAGAATGGGCTTCTACGCCTTATCCCCCTATTTTTGTAGCCGGAGATGCCCTTGTTATCTGCAAGGAGCATATCCTCTTAATACAAAGGGGAGCCTTCCCAGGCAAGGGTTTATACGCTATGGCTGGCGGTTTTTTGGATAGCGGGGAATCTCTAAGGCATTGCGCTATAAGGGAACTTATAGAAGAAACGGGAATAGAGCTTGACCATAAGACTCTGGACAAAAGCATAAAAGACCACCGTGTTTTTGACGACCCTCATAGGGAGCCTCGCGGCAGGATGATTTCTCACACCTTTCTTTTTGATTTGCAAGAGCCAGAGCTTCCAAAGCTAAAAGCCGCAGATGATGCTAGTGCCGCTTTTTGGTTTCCTTTAAAGGATTTGGAGAAAATCCGCTCGCAATTTGGCGGCGACCACTATAGAATCATAAAAAACATGCTAAATTAATCGCTTTCCCCCAGGTTTTTCAGCGATTCTTGCACGCTTTGCTCTGTGCTTTTCAATGTGGAACGGCAAATTTTTATCAAATCCGAGGCTTCTTTAACCAAATCCGCAAGTTCATCTACGCCAACATTTGAACGGTCTATATTTTCTAAAATCTCCTCCAGTCGCTTGATAGCCTCGCTATACTTAATATTTGCAGAACTCATTGCCCGGAATATAGAAAAAAACCTTAAAAAAATCAAAAAAAACAAGTTTTTTTAAAAAAAACACATTTTTTTTTAAAAAAAAATCTATTTTAATAATACTTATGGGAGTGTCTATGGATTGTTTGCAAAATCTCGAAAAAGAGCTGGAAATGCTTAAAGTGGAATACGTCAAGTTCAGCGGTGGTAATAAAACCGCGGGAACCCGCGCTCGTAAACACTTGCAAAACATAAAAAAGATAGCTCAGGAGCTTAGAACTTCAATTAGAAGTCCAAAAAAAGAGGAAAGTACCTAACGGGAGACAAGGGCTTTATATGATAAAACATCTTTCTATTGCTGTTCTTGGTATTGCTTTGCTCTTTGGTACGGCTCTGGCTAGGAATATTTTGGTTCCGAATGATTATAAAACCATATCCGATGCCCTAGGAAATGCGGATGCAGGTGACACGGTTTTTGTTAAACGCGGTGTTTACAACGAAAACGTGACCTTGGTTATGGACGTGGTGCTAAAGGGCGAAGACCCCTTAACCACCATAATAGACGGAGGGCGCAGAGGTCCAACCGTTATGGGAACAACGGGTTCTGAAATATCTCATTTCACAATCCGCAATGGCATAGAAGGGATTCTTTGCGAAAATGCCATGCTCTATATACACGACAATTACGTATTGGATAACCATGCAACTGGCATAGCCGCATTTATCACTTTGCCAGAAATAGCGAATAATGTGGTTTATGGCAATCGCTGGAGCGGTATTCTAGCTTGGGGTGCAAAGTCTTTGGATTCTAAAATTGAGCAAAATGTTGTGCTTCGCAATGGATTTTCTGGGATTGCGTTAAAAGGACCGTCTAATGTGGTTGCAATAAATAATATTTTTATGGAAAATCACTACTACGGTGTTTTCGCAGACCCAGCTTCTGGTCAAACACGCATGGAATACAACGACATATATAAAAACTATTACCCATTCAACCGTTTTATCAAAGTTAACAGAACAAACGTTTCTCTAGACCCTTTATTCCGCAATCCGTCTCCCTTTAGCCCGAACTTCTTTTTAGAAACCAAATCGCCGTTGCTTAGAAGGGGCCACGACCGTTTAGATATAGGTCTTTTAGAAGATATTTCCGTAGTTCGTCCAAAGAAGGAAGAAGTTGTTGTTGAGGATAAGCCTGCACCTGCGCCAGAGCCAAAAATTGAAGAGTTTGTTCCGGAAATTGCATCAGAACCAGAACCGGAACCTGAGCCTGAACCGGAACCACCACCACCGCCGCCGCCACCAAAGAAGGTGTTCATTGTGGAGGGTGTTAATTTCTTGAGCGGCAAAGCTGATATCACAGATGATTCATTCGCTAATCTTATGACTGTTGTAGAGATGATGAAAACCTATCCAGAAGTGACCTTTAACATAGTTGGACATACAGACAATGCCGGTAAAAAGGAAATTAACCAAAAGCTTTCAGAGTCAAGGGCAAAGGCTGTTATGGATTTTTTGATAAGCCGTGGCATAGAGGCATCTCGCCTTGATTATGAAGGCAGAGGTCAGGATCAGCCCATTGCATCCAATAATACCGCTGCGGGCAAAGCTAAAAATCGTCGCATAGAATTCCAACGCACGGATAATTGAGGAGAAATTGAAAGTGAAATATATATTGCTCTCTGTTGCGTTAGCGTTTTGTTTTGTGAGTTATTCACTCGCATCGCCATTTTATTCTCCTAACAAATATCAGCAAAACGATTGGTTTGGCGAATTCGGCGGGACAACTTCCATGTATGTGAATCCTGCTGGCATAGCGGAAGCCGACCAACTGGAAATTGCAGGCGGCTTTTTCGCTACCATAAGTGGAGCTGCCATGCAAGAATATGGCTCTATTGTGTTTCCTTGGGGCTACGACCATACATTTGGTTTCACATTCTTTGAAAACGGAGCCACGATAATTGCAGACAATGTCCATGGCGATTATACAGAAAATGCCTATATGCTTGGTTATGCCTATCGTTTGTTTCATTGGCTTGCATTAGGTGTAAACATGTCGGTTTTGCAGGTGGACCAATTCGGTTATAATAAGCAATTTACCGTAGGTGCTGATGTTGGTCTTAGCTGGAATCCCATAAACAACTCAAAGCTCGGCAGTTTGCAATTAGGGCTTGCTGTTCAAAATTTGATGCAACCGGTTATCGGCAATACAGACCCAAATAACATCGCCGATAATTCCAAATCCAGCTATGGTTTTATAGCACCTTCATTTTTTGCCAGCGTGAACCCAAAAGATGGTTATGCAATTCCTTCCAACCTCAATATATCCTTATTTTATCGGGGTTTGAACCGCGCTTTGGAGGTAAAAGGCGAAGTTAGCTTTGTGGATATTTTCCATGAACCTACGGAAAAAGGCGAAGGCATGATGCTTGCGACCAGTTTTTCTGGAACTTATTTTATAACGCCGCATGTAGGTGCTAAGTTGCGCTGGACAAAGGAAGGCTATCCTGTGATAGGTGCAACCGCGAATGTGAAAGATGTAAATCTCTTCCGCTATTTAAGCTTAGATGTTGAAATGTCTCATGACGATATAATAGAGAAAAAGAATCGTGGCTTTTTATGGAATATTCGCGCTGCCGCTCGCTTTGGCGATACCCGTGAAGAGAGCATTGGTGAAGCACGTTACCGCCGCTTGAAGATAGAGCCAGAAAACGATTACCGCTATGCGATGCGCCTTTACCTGAACCGCGATTTTATTGCGGCTTCTTATGCATTCGGCAAGGTACAAACCAAATATCCCACATTCCACTTGGTTGACCAGGCAGCGTTCTACAAAGGGAAGTCCTTTGAAAATATGCGTATGCACTTGGCTGCTCAGGAAATTTATAAAGATGCTATAAAAAAATACCCCAATTCCGACCAAATTCCAAGGTATCACTTCCAGTTGATGAATATTGACTACAAAGAAGGTCGTTATAGCGAAGCAATGGCAAAGCATCAGTTTATAGTTCAAAATTTCCCAAAATCGGACGTTAAACCGGATGCCGATTATGTTGCCGGTCAAATAAAATTTGAACAGGGTCAGTATAAAGAAGCTATCGGAATGCTTTCTTCTATTTTGCCCGGCAATGCAAACTATTTTTATGCTCGCTACACAATGGGCATAGCATATAGCCGTCAGGAAAATTGGGAAGAGGCTAAAGGTTCTTTCAATGATATTTTATCATATCAGGCAGCTAACCAGTCAGAAAAAGATTTGCAGGATGCTGCGAAAATTAAATTAGGTCACATTTATTTTTCAGAACCGGAAGGAGTGCCTCAGGCAGCTAAATATTATGGGCAGGTTACAAATACAAACTCCCCATTTTACGAAGAGGCAGCTCTTGCGCTTGCATGGAGTTTCTTAAAAGTTCATAAAACCAAAGAGGCAAGGCCCTTTACCCAATGGATAATAAGAAACCGTCCTAATTCTTATCTGCTTTCGGAAGCTTATCTCGTTGTGGGCTATTGCGATTATCTGGACAAAAATTTCCGGTCTGCAGACAGAAATTTGGCTAAGGCTATAGAGTTGACAGAAAATCCTGCGATATCAAAAACTCAAAAAGATAGCGCAAGAACAGCTTATGGTGAGATGAAAGAAGGTTTTGACAGCGTTCAAATCAGGGCTTTGGATTTGGCTAGACAGCTCCCTACTCCAAGAGTTGAGCAAAAACGTGCAGCTCTCAATCCCGATTTTGAAAGGGCTAATCGTGAAATTGAAATCTTTGCGGATTTTCAACAGCGTGTTATTCAAAGCGACCGTTTTGATGCCAGCAGGCAGAGAGTTTTAGGTGATGCCAGATTGACGAAAGCAATAGTTTCTACAGAGTTGTCCAAGATGCCACAGCCTAAAGGAGCCAGTGCAGATGAGGGTTCGTTTGATGTTGATGATTTGAATTTGGATGATTTGTAAATTTGAGCAAAGGGTAGTGTTATGAATGTTAAAGCTCTTTTTTTAGGATGCATGGTTGTGTTTACTGGAGTTGTTTACGCGGCTCCCAGCACTTGTGATACGGAAAAAAAGAAAATGCAGTCCATTGTTGATGATTGCAAAAAAATCGGCAAAGGCAAAAAAGGTTATGACGAGTGCGTGGAGAATGCCAAAACGCAAAAAGCCAAAGCCGAGCAGGTTTGCAATGAGGAAAAAGCCAAAGCCACGCAAGCTGCTCGTATTAGCGATGTTTCTAGCCCGGAACAACTTGAGAAAGCTATTAAAGAATGGGAACAGACTTCCAATACCATGAAATGTCGCGATAAAACGGCAAAAAATAGAAACAGCAATTGTTCCACAGTTTTGCAGCAATGGGGTCAGCAGCTTTATAAATTGGAAGAGATTAACTTTGCCAAAGAGCAGAGCAGTCACGAAGAACTTGTGCAGTATTGCGCAGACCGCGACAATAATGTGAAAAAATTTCCGCAGTGCGCTAAAGTAAATGACGCTCCAAAGAATATTCACGAAGGCTCTTTGCCGATTTTCCTCGATTATGTTGAACTTTTCCCGGATGCTCCGGGTGCACCCAATATGCTTTTTCAGGCATCTTTCATTTTGGAAATAAGAGGGAAAGACGATGATGCTTTGAAACTTCGCCAAAGAATGGTTGAAAAATATCCCAATCACACTTTAACGCCGGGCGCATGGCTTCGCATAGGCGAGTATTACTTTAACAATTCCAAATGGTCAAACGCCATAAAAGCCTACGAAAAAATCACGAGCGGTGCCAATATAAACAAAAAAGAGGCTGGATATGCGATGTTCCATCTTGCGGAATCTTATTACAATATGGCAGATTTTGAAATTGCCGCTCAAAAATTCTGGGAATACATAGACGGCGCAGACAAAGGCAGGTACATAAAAGACTTGCGCGTTGAAGCTATGGAATTTATGGCAACTTCATTCTCCGATTTGGATGACGGCATTATAATAGCTGATAAATTCATAAAATCAAAAAATGTTCCTTATAAGGATTCTCTTTATTTTCGCATAGGTATAAAAGCTAAAGACCACGACAGATTGGAGCAGGCTTTGCAGGCGTTTAAATTTTTGCTCGATATCAATCCTACATACATAGATGCTCCTCTTGCGGATACGGCAATAGTGGGAATTTACAAGATACAGTCGCGATATGACAAGGCTCAGGAACATCGTTTTGTGGTTGTTAAGCGTTATGACCGAAATTCCCCTTGGTATAAAAAGAATAGCGGCAATAAAGAGAGCGTGGCAAATGCAGAGAATGCAATTCGCTTGGCTATGCTTGATATACCAACTTACATACATATAAATGCCGACTCGCTCTTAAAATTGGGTGATATTGAAGGTTCAAAAAGAAAATACGAAGAGGCTGTTAAAGCCTATAACGAATATATAAACCGCTACAAAAACGAGCCGGACTGGAACGAGTATAGAATTTACATGAATTTGTCGCTTATTTACGGCGAATTGAAACAATATGAAAATCAGGCAAAAGTGTTTAATTGGATAGTGGACGTGGATACCGCTCGCTATGGGCGCCGTCCGCCTGGCTTCCCGGCTATTATAACCAAAAACGATGCAGGCTATAACGCTGTAATCGCCATGGATGCCGCCCGTGAAGCGGCTTTAAAGAATAAGGCTAAAAACGATACTATTAAAGCATATAGCTTGCCAGAAACAAAGGCATACTTTGCCCAAGTTGATAGATACATGGCAAAGTTTGGCAAAGACTCCGCTGCACCTGACTTGGCTTACAATGCGGCGTTGGTTCATTACGAAGCAAAACAGTATAAGGTATCCATTGATGTTTTGCGCAAATTAATCGCAGATTTCCCGAACCACAAATATACGCTTTTAATACACCGTAGATTGGCTCAGGCTTTGTTGATGGACGACCAATTGGATGAATCTCAGAAAGAGTTGGAATGGCTATTTGTTCAATACACGGACAAGAAAGGCTTGGGAGTTAAGGATAGCAACGCTGTTACCACTGCCAAGGAAATTGAAACTTCAATTGCCGCCGTGCTTTACCAGAAAGCGGAAAAAGCGGTTAAAGCTGGGCAATTCCAAGCTGGTGCAGATGCATACATAGCTTTGGTCAAAAGATTCCCCAAAGCCGAATTCAGCGACAAGGCACTGTTTGAAGCTGCTATAGCTTATGAGAATGCCAATCAGAGTACCAAGGCAGCAGAAACCTGGATGCGCATACCCAAAGAGTATGCCAAATCCAATTTGGCTATTCAATCCGTTGTTCGCGCTGCCAGAGCATATAGAAAAGATGATAAGAGGGTGGAATCTGCAAAAGCCTATTTATTCATAGTGGATAACTACCCGCAGGATACTACAGTTATAAATGCAATTTTTGCGGCAGCTCAAACTTACGATTCAATTCCGGGCAAAGATACACTTACAAATAAAAGGCTTGCCGCTCAAACCTACGAAATTGCGTTTAAAAGATACCCAAAGCACGAAAGAACTCCGGGTTTGCTATACAACGCCTGCCTTCTTTACGATGCTATAAAAGATGTAAAAGAAGCGATTCGCTGTTCCCGTGATTTGGTTAGGGAATATCCAAAAAGTGCTTATGCCTTGGATGCCGCATACAGCATTCCTATAGCTTATGAAAATGCTAAAGACTGGGCAAATGCTGTTAAAGAATACGAATTCTTTGCAAAGAACTACCAGACAGACAAGGAAAAACTTATCAATGCCTATGTCAAAACTGCCAGAGGTTATATGGAGCTTAAAGACACCACGAAAGCGATGGCTGCCTATAAGAACACCATTGCTACCTATGATAAATTCGGTATTCAGTTGACGAATTCAGACCCAACATTTGCTGCGGAAGCCGCCTTTATGCTGGGAGAATTCGAAAAGGCTACTATGAACCCACTGATTATAAAGGGTAATGAGAAAGCCAAGATAGACATGGTTAAAAAGTTAATGAACATTTTGCAGAGCGCAACAAAGCAATATGCGAAGTCTGCCGAATATGCTTCTGAAAAATGGACTTTCCGAGCCAAGAACCGCATTGCCGAGCTATTTGTCACGGTTTCTACAAAGGTGCGCGAGCAGGAAATTGATGTAAGAGATAAAAAAGGCAATTTGGATAAGGAAAGGCAATTTGTTGAAAGGCTCCAGGTGGTTCAGCAATTGCCCTCTTATTATGAGCAGGCAAGACCCTTATTCCGTGTTAACATTGACCTCGCTCGCGAACAAGGTTATTACAACTCTGATGTGGTGGCTGCCCAAGATGGCTATATTGAAATGTTCTATCGCGATTGCCAGAACTTTAACGAAGTAGGCAATGCTTTTGCTGAAGCTCCGTTGCCGGACAGCGTTGCTATGTTCAAGGAATTTATTGCAGAAGGCTATGACAAAGAAGATGCAATAGATGCCGTTCACGAAGATTTGGAAGCCTATCGCGAAGAATTGATGAGCAAGAGCCAGACTGCCAAGCAAGGAGCTTTGCCGCGTTGCGCGGCTGGAATAAAAGCAGCCGCCCATTATGGCATTAAAAACCGCTGGACGGATAGCTTATATGCCCTTGTTAAGAAAATTGACCCGGAAAACGAGGTTTTGAGCACTCAAATAAAGGAATTTGACCCAAGCACCTTGTTCAGGGACGATGATTACATTAAAACAAAGGCTCGTTTAACTCAAGTTGAAAAGTCCGAAGAGCTGGCGGTACAAGAGCAATTTAAAATTTATAAGGACATTATTTCCGAAGGAAGGGGCAAAAATACTGACCTTAAAAAGGAATTAGCGAGGTTAAAGGCAATATTGAAGTCAAGAGAAGCTCCGCCTCCCACCTCTGATGCGGCGGTCACAACCTCAGAAAATGTAGCAAAATAAAAAAAAGTTGAATATAGATTGTTTTTTTGAAAAAAATAATCTATATTTACCTTAAGAAAAAGTTTCACTCATCCACTTAACCATAGGAGTACAACAATGGATGTCGTCATAAAAAATACGCTTGCTTCATTTGACCCCTCACAGGCAGGTTGGCAATTCATGTGGGTTATCTTGTTTGTAGGCTTGGCAGGCCTTGGAGTTGCCATAGAGAGATTCATTTATATCTATCTACGTTCCTCTTCGGGTCGCGACAAATTCCTTTTGGAATACGGTAAACTTGTAGCAGATAAAAAGTACGAAGAAGCCATTGCCTTTTGCGGTAATTCAAAACTTCCCATTGCCGCTGTTCTTGCCGCTGTTCTCTCTACACGCGATAAAGGAAAAGATGCCATGGTTGCATCAAGTGATGCGATTTTTTTAACAGAAGCACCTCGTGTAAATAGGTATTTATCAATTATAGCTCTTATCGCTTCAGTTGCAACTCTGCTAGGATTGGCAGGAACAATTTTCGGTCTGATTATAACCTTTGATGCTGTGGCTAACAAACCAGCGGCAGAACGTCCGGCGGCTCTTGCTAACGGTATTTCCGTAGCTATGGGTACAACATTGCTGGGATTGTTTGCTGCAATTCCTCTGCTTATAATTCAGGGTTTTTTGAGCATGCTCTCCGAACGCGTTATACAAGAAATGGAAGAGAAGAGTTTGAAAGTTATTAATTCATTTGCCTAATGGGGTTTACTTATGGCAAAAAATCTTAAAAAAGCCGAAAAGGTAAAAGAACCGGATATGCTTCCGATTATGAGTCTTATGACCATTCTCATTCCTGTTCTTTTAACTATGATAGCTTTTCAAAAACTGGCGATTGTAGAAATCAACATGCCCGAAAGGTCTGATATTAATCAGGAATCCGCACCTCCTCCCGAGCCGGACGACAATGCTTTGAATTTGACGGTGGCTCTTGCCAAAGGCTATGTTGAAATTTGGGCACGCGGCGGTTCTATGCCTAAGGTGTTTTTTAAAGAGATGTGGACTTTCCGTTGCAGGAGCGATGGTGACACCATCACTTATGACCCTAGCTCTTTTGAATATGATTCTGACGGAGTCGTAAAAAATCCACCAAAATGCCAAGATGGTACTGTTTTGGAGGCGGAAAAGTTCAAGTATTCCATAGAGACCATAGATTTATGGACACTGCTCAGGACGAGCGAAGAAGACCCAGGGACAGTGCAGATGTCTGTTTATAGCAAAACCGATTCTGCGTATTTGAACAACGAAAATGATTTTATCACCAATCTCTCTGAAGTTAAACCAGGCGCAATGGTTGCAACTCTTACCGAAAGTTCTTCCAGAAGGCTTGCGTGTGGGCAATCCGCACCCGGCGTGGAAGATATATGCAATAGTGAGGGAAAACCTATAGTAGTTTTAAAACCCCGCAGCGCTTATGATGAGCTTGCTAAAACACTTATCATGATTCGCAATAAATTTATAGATAGCCCTGATGCCGATAATATAATTGTTATTGCCGATGACGACACAGCTTTTGACAAAATTATCAATATTATGGACAGGGCGCGCGATGCGGGATTTCCTAAAATCCAGTTAGCAGTGCTGCAAGGAGGTTAAAATGGCGAGAAAAAGTAGAGTTTACGGTGAAAGATCAGACATTCCACTTACGTCCATGATGGACGTCATGACTATTATCTTGGTGTTTTTGCTTAAACAGATAGATGCCGAGGGTCAGTTGGTAACCGCTGCGGAAAATTTGGTTTTGCCTGCTTCAACTTCCAAAAAGGTACCCAGTGAAGTATCTATGGGCGTGGTTGTGGACCAAAACTGGGTACTTGTTGACGGGCAGCAAATTACACCGACCAAAAGTGTCTCAGACCAAGATTCGCTTTTGGTTGAGGCTTTAGATGTAGTGCTTCAAGAAAAACGCGCCGTGGAAAAAGAAGCAATGCTCCAAAGAGGTGAAGATGCCGAAGGTGGAGGAAAGGTAATTATTCAGTTGGACAAGAATACGCACTTTGGTATTATGTATAAAGTTATGGCAACTTGTGGTTTGTCTGGCTTTTCCAATATTTCATTTGCGGTTAACATGAAGAACCCGGAGGAATAAATGGCTGAAGAACATAAAATAAATGCTCCTGTTAAGAAAAAGAAGCCAGAATTAGACCCTTTTGTGGCATCAATGCTTCCAGAAAGCGATAAGCGCACAGCTAGTTTTATGGGTGCGTTTGCGATATTTTCGCTTCTACTCGGTTTTTTGGCATCTATGTATGAAGCTGCGGTGGACGAAATTCTATTTGAAAACATAGAATCCGAAGATTTATCCGCTTCTATGAAGATTGACGAAAAGAAGGAGGAGAAGAAAGAGGAAAAGAAGAAAACTGAAAAGCCTCGCAAAAAGGAAGGTGGCGGCGGCAAGCCTCGTGGTAAAGGTCAGCCAAATGCTCCGCAGAGCCGTGGCGTGTTGAAACTGCTCACCGCAAAATCTTCCAAATCCAATTTCAGCGCTTATAACCTTATGAACGACAAAAACTTTGCCAAGGATATAAACAAAGTTTTGCAAAATGTCGCAGGTTTGCAAACCAGCGGCAAAACCGAACTCGGTGGACGTCGTGGTGCTGCGGATGGTGGCTTCAACGAAGGTTATGCAGAAGGCGGTTCCGGCGGCCTTGATGGTATGCTTGGCGGTTTGATGGGCGGTGGCGGTGGCAGCATCGGCACAAAGGCGAAGGGCGGAATTAAAGCTCCGAACGCAAAAGACATAGATATGGGCAGCGGCGATGGCTCCCGTTCAAGAGCTGAGATTATGGCTGTTGTGAACCAACGCGTGAATGGTTTAAAGAGCATCTACAATAGGTATTTGAAAAATAAACCCGGCTTTACTGGCAAGGTTACTTTAAAATTTACCATTGCTCCCAGCGGTGACATAATAAGCATCAGCATAGTATCCAGCACCACAGGCTACCCTGAGTTTGATAATGCCATAAAAGACCAGGTATCTAAATGGAAATGGAAACAAATAAAAAGCGGCAATACCACGCCAACCATTCCGTTTAACTTCTCTGAATAAAAATTAAGCCTCGGGAACCGGGGCTTTTTTATTTTTCTATATTTACAATTCCCATGAAGATTACCGACAATGAATTTAAGCTTTTAAGGGATTATATTGAAGAAAATTGTGGTATTTGTTTAAATAAAGACAAAGCATATTTACTTGAAAACAGGCTTGCTAGTTTTATTGAATATTACAAATGCAATGATTTCTCAGAATTTTATTACGTTATAAAAACCAGTGGGCATAGAGATTTAAAAGATAAACTCATAGATGCCATGACCACAAATGAAACCCTGTGGTTCAGGGATGCGCATCCTTATGCTATTTTAAGAGAGAAAATTTTACCCAGTTTTGCACAAGCAGTTAGAGAAGGCAGAAAAGATAAAATTAAAATTTGGAGCGCAGCCAGCAGCACAGGACAAGAGCCTTATAGCATAGCCATCACCGTGCGGGATTTTTGCATGGGGCAGGATATAATAAAGAAAGACATGGTGCAGATTCTTGCAACGGATATTTCGGATTCCAGCCTTGCAAAAGCTCGGGCAGGCAAATATGATTCCGTTGCCATTAACAGAGGAATTACACCGGAGCAATTGAATAAATTTTTTACCAAAGAAGGTTTAAGCTATACGATTAATCAAGATATTAAGGATATGGTTACTTTTCAAAAATTTAACCTACAGGATAATCCCATTGCTCTAGAGCCGCACTTCGATTTGGTATTCATACGTTATGTAGCTATATACTTTAGCGATGAATTTAAAAAAGGCTTGTATAACAGGCTTGCTAGAGTTCTTTCTCCAAAGGGTTTTTTAGTGATTGGGGCAGTGGAAACGCTTAGAGGTGTTAGCGAAGACTTTGATATGCTATCCCATGCTGGCGGATTGTATTATCAATGCAAGAGATAAGCGCTATACCCTTGCGCTTTCTATGTTGAATAGCAAAATTCCTTCGCAACCCAAGTCTTGCAATTTATCCATAATGGAATTTGCTTCTTCACTTTTTACCATCGCTTTGACGGAATACCAATTTTTGTTTTGAAGCGGAGCCACAGTAGGTGATTCTAGACCCGGCGTTATTTCGCAAGCCTTCTCCAATAGATTTGCTGGAACATCGTATTCCACCATTTTATAGCATAGGGCAACCAACTTACCTTCTATGCGCCGCACAAGGTTACAAACCTCTGGGCAGTTTTGGCGGTTTGGATGCGCAAACAATGCGGCATTGCTCAAAAATAACGGTTCTCCTAAGATGCGAAGCCCCGCTTGTTTCAATGTTGCTCCCGTGTCCACCACGTCTACAACGGCATCTGCAATGCCAAGCCCAACGGAAATTTCAACAGCACCTTCCAGCACCACAAGTTCAATGTCAGGATTCTTGAAATGGCTACGCACAATACCTGGAAAGCTGGTTGCAATGCGCAGGTTTCCGAGTTCGGCGAGTTTTTGCCAAGAGCTTTGTTCAGGAACGGCTGCGCAGAGTTTGCTTGCTCCAAATGGGAGGTCCAATATTTTTATAGCTGGGCTTGAAACTTCTTTGTGAAAATCTATGCCGGTTATGCCTGCGTCTATTATGCCTTTGCCAACATACATGGGGATGTCGCTTGGTCGCAAGAAATAAAATTCAATTCCGTTTGCCATATCTATGGAACTGAGCGTTCTGGTGGATTTGGCAGCTCTGTATCCACAATTTTTCAACAACTCTGTCGCAGGCTCGGACAGCACGCCTTTATTTGGAACAGCTACCTTAATCATCAAAAGAATTTAGTAATTCTTGCAGCCAATAATTCAATGAACAGACCACCACACTTTCTTGTCGGCATAAGTAAAGTCATGAGTCTTGCACCAGCGCGACCAACAAAGATCGTCCAGAGTGGATTCAATTATTGCCTCAAAACAATATTTTCCTGCTTTTGCTGCTTCTTTCAATTTCTCAAAAAATTCTTTTGTGAGTCTTTTATTTCTCCATTTAAAATACTCATCTTCTGGAATATTAGCGTTATCCGCTATTTCTTTGAGCTCTTTTGCGAGTGTTTGATTCATTCATTTCCCCCTGAAACTACGAACAGACCTCAATTTAGAAAAAATGAAATCAATTCTGCCTAACAACCCTCATCCCATAGACCGGATACCCATCTCTTGCCCTGTACAAGCCAACAGTTTTGAGAGAATGCGGAACAAGCTCATAAATGCTGTACTGGGAATTTGTTTCGCTGTAAAGCCACTCGCCAACATCTTCGTAAAGTTTTTCCATTTCACCATTTTCTTGTGCCAAAAGCCACTCCTCTTTTGTGGGCAAGCGATAACCGGAGTTCTCTTCCAAAACTTTTATATTTGGCAACCAAAAAAGAGAATCATCTGTGAATATCGGTTTTTCGTACTGGTAAAGCGTATCCAAACCCTCCGCCAAAGACATTTTATTGCAAATGAGAATGGCTTCGTAATAACTTATGCCCTTGTGAGTCAGTTCGTGCTTGCCTATTTGCAATTTTGATGTATCTCGAATTGCAATTTCCACATCCATAACTGTACTCTCAATATATTCCAGTTGCATACAGGAAATATGAACCCCCCAAACCACGGTCAATCCAATTGACAAGATTTTTCTCATAACCATTTCTCCCATTTGAAATCCTCAAAATTCTTATCTCCAAGCCAAAAATTCAAGGATAATTTTTCACTGCCTAAATGGCAAACTTCATTATTTTGAATTTTTGTTCTGAAATACACCCTTATTTTGAAAGGGAATTTTTCATTTAGAAAATCTTTTTGCTTTTTTAAGTCTATGCTCTGCTCCAATGAAACTCCGTAAACATCAACCCTCATGGCGTTTGTTAAACTTATGCAGTTGTTTCCCAAAAGCGAAGTTTCATTCAAACCCGCTCTGCCTAAAAAAACAGGAACGGGATTTTCAATTCTCGTAGGCTCAAAACAATGAACGAATATTTGAGCGTTTGAAAATCTTTTCACAAAAAAACATCTCAAAAATTCCGGTGAAAAAATTTCGTTATACAGGGCAAAACGGTTTTGCCATTTTTCATTTCCCAATTCCCTCATTAAAAAAGCGCTTCTTTCTAAAATTGCATTGAATCTCAGCATTGCCAAATAATGCTGAAGCATATTTAAAAATTCTGTCAAAGCCAGAGAATTTTCGCTCTCTGTTCTAATATCTTTTAAAAAATTATCCGGCAGAGGAGAATCTGCTCCGCATAGGCTCATCTCATTTAAAGCTAGCAAAACACGCCCTTTTCCAGCTCTCGCAAAGTTTATATCTCCGCTTGGATGTTTTAATGAATTGCTACCTATTATACGGAGCGTTCTGTTTTCATTTTTATTTAAAAAATGAAAAAACATCCATTCAAAAAAAGATTTTTTTATTCCCATTTCAATTCCATCCCAAAAGGTTCAACGCGCAAAATTAAAGCGACCAAAATATTGCAAATGAAAATTTTTTTAAATAGATAAAAAAGCATTTCTCCATAAGCCTGCAAAATCCCCAAAAATTCGTAATTGCCTATATCAAAAAAATCCAGCGATAAAGTTATTTTTACGCACGATTTTGGAACGAGGCAGCCTTTATGCACAGCGTTTTTATTTTCCAACAAAACATTTTTAATGCTATGTACCAAATAATTTCGCTTTCCCTGAGCATTCCAAAGCGACATCTCAAGGGCATTTTTCAATGAATCCCTTTCAAAAAAACGCAAATAGTTTTTCTGTAACAAGCCGAGAATTTTCCACTCATCCGAAGTACCTGCAAAAGGCGGCAAAAATGGCAAAGCATTCATCACGGAATTTATCTCGCACATCTGCATAGCGGAATTTTTTGCCTGCAATGCGTTGCCTTGTTCCAAGGCTCCTGCCGCGGAAGTCCCATCGCAAACGATTGCCGCAACGGATAGCACATCTGCATTGGGTGGTAAATCTGCAAAGCGAATATGCCCGGAATCATAGCGATATTTAACCTCTTTGAAATTTGCCGTTTTTATGTTCCCTGCCAAAACTTCCTTTAATGATAATATGGTTTGCCTCTCTTCGTTTGGAAAAATTTTCGCTTCAAAGATGCCGTCACTTAGCAAAGTCGGTTCCAAATTCTGCTCAAAAGCGTTTTCTATGGGCAAAACATTCAATTTGAAATTGCTCTCATTTATTTTGAGAAAAAAATCCCTTGGAATTTTTTTGCTAAAGCGGATTTTGCTCGGCAGATTTTCCATATAAATGTATCTGAATTTTTCTTCAAAGCAAAAGAAGTCCCTGCACAATTCCCACGGATTTTGCGGCTTTGCGATGATATGTGGTTTTACAAGGGGTTTTGCGTATTCCAGCATAAAATACCATAAAGCCCAAGCGAATTCACTCTCGCCGTTTATATAGATAATCCAAGGACCGCTGCCACGGCTTTCAAATTCCAAGCAATCGAAATTTTCAGAATCTTCCGTTGCTTTAACCGAGGTTATCTTTTGCATAGGATTAAATTTATGTTTGTCTGCAACTCTCCAGAAGAACGGTTTTTCACCGGATTTTTTACCCTTGGAACAGAGCATGGCTCCGCTTGGGATTTCCCTTTTAATGTTGTCGTTTGGCGAGGGGATAAGTTCTATGAGGGAGCGGGCAGGCAAAGGCAAGAGCAAATCCGGGGCAACGCTTTCTGCAAAATCTTTTGCTATTTCGTTTTCCGTTTCTGCCACTTCTCTGCGTATTCTTGCGGTTAAAGAGGCAAGCCCGTGTAAGAGCTGCTCGGTGTAAAAATTCAACTCGGCATTTTTATAAACGCCGTCAAATTCCTTTTTCAAATTTTGCAAAGTTTTCAATTCCTGTTCATAAAAAACATTCATTTTAATTCCCCTTGCAAAAACTCAATTTCTTTTTTTAACTCGTTTAACTGAATCAGGATTTTAACGATGCGTTCTTTGTTTGAATGGGAATTTATGTGATTTACGAAATTATCCTTTTTCACCGCTCTATTGAATTCCTCCAGCAAACTTTTGGAGCCGGGGGCAAATAGGGCAACTGTATTATTCTCTGCCAATTTGTTTGGGAATATTCGCAAGTCGTAGTATTTTTCTTCCAGAGCTTGCCTGCTCGCTATAATTGCAGTTGCCTGTTTTTTTTGCAAAAAGTCAACGGCATCGCTTAAATTCTGGGCGGCAATTGGTTTTGAGCTTTGCCAAATATCTAGAACTTGATTGCTGGAAATATCTTTTGGAATAAAGGCGAGAATTTTTCCATTCAAATCCGCAAGGGTCCAGATTTCACTGTTTTTTGCCAAAGTAGCAACGGCGATTTCTGTTTTGCTGTATGGGGCAGACACCAAAAATTTGCCTTCTAAATGCGGCGAATGGTTTATTTTTGCGATTATGACATCTATCTTGCCGTCCAAGAGCAAATTTTGCCCTGAATTTGCGTTTTCAAATGGAATAAGCCTGAATCTCTGAATTTTCATCTTTGCCGTGACTTCGGATATAAAATCGTATTCAGCAGCGGAATCTCCTTTGCTCACCCCAACGGTAAAAGCGTCTTTGCGGATGGAAGCCAAGTTCCGTCCGTAGGAAAAAGAGGCTAAATATATAATAACGAATGCGAAAGCGAAAAATCGCATAAAATACCTCCATTTGTTTTGCCTCCGCATTGCTTAAAAAGCAATTCGTGTGCCATGCAAAAAATGGCTTTTTTTAGCAAATTCCGCTGGTTTTAACTGTCCAAAAAGTGTTTGGACAGTGTTTAAACATTTTTTGGACAGAGCTAAAATCTTAAATTTTTGGGTGCGTAAATTTGTCAACTATCTTTCCGGTAATAGTTTTAGTTGTCACGGTCATGGTTTTGCCTTTAACTTCGACTATCGTATATTCCGGCAATTGATTTTGTTTATAATTGAGCATTCCCATAGGCCATTTTTGCGCATCGGGTGCTATAGAAGGCGGATAGTATTTCAAACCACTTGCGGTTGTGATAGTCATATATACTGTGCCTTTTTTGTCTTGGCTTCTAACAAATATATGGTCGTGCCCGGCGAACACCAAATCCACGCCGTGCGTTGTCATCAGTTTTTCAAAACCAGCATCCACATAAGCCTGAATATCCGTGTCGTTGGCGTGAATAGCTATGCTTTGGGTGGACTTATGATGGTGAACTATAATCCAATCGTATTTTCCGGCGTTTGCGGCTTTGGCAGCCTTAATGGTGGCATCAAAAGCGGATATATAATCACCCGCAGAACTTGCGTCAGGGTAAGGGGTTGTATTGAGCGCAATAAAGAGAATTCTATTGTATGAATAGTAATAATTGCCAACGTTGCTATTGGCATTGTTCCATGCGGGACCGGTGAAAGAACATACCAATGGTTTGGAATTCTGCTCGTTTGGCAAATTGAAATGATAGGTGAAGAGACAATGCGCATCGTGGTTGCCAATTGCTGGAGCAAAAGGGAGATTCCTAAGCCCTGCCGGAGCAAAGAAATTATCATATTCCAATTCATTGCCTTCTATAGCATCCACATGGTCGCCGGCGCTGATTATAAAATATGCACCTTCTGAAACTATTTTGCCAACGGTTGCAGCCCAACCCTCTGCGGTGGTTTTGCTGGCGAAAATGCTGACGGGGTCTTGCGTGCTGGTTGAAAGTTGTGGGTCCCCAACGACCGCAAACTTGAATGCACCTGCTGGCACGGTTTTGTAATCGTAAGCTGTGCTCCAATCAACACTATCGTTGGATATCTGATATTTATACGAAGTGCCTTGTTGCAAGCCTTTTACGGTAACTCTATGCCTGAGTTTGGTTGCGCTCACGGAGTCCGATGTTCCAATCTCAGTTTTTGCTATCAATTTACCTGATGGATATAAAATACGGACAAAGGATTTTTTGCTATCCGCGTTTTTAGTCGAATACCAATTGAAATTTACCTCGGTGGCATCCGAACCTGGTTGAAGCGTTATTGTTTCAAAGCCACCGGAAGCCCACGATAGGGCAGAAAGCACAAGCGTAAACAGTGTTAAATTTTTCATATTCTCCTAAACCTGCGATTTTTTTTCTCGTGTTTTTTCCACGGCGATGCCGTTATTTCAAAATCATTTTCACCTTTCACAGGGTTGACGTTTATCAATTTCACCGTGACCCTGTCACCTCTTTTGAATGTTTTTCCCGTGCGCTTGCCAACCAAAATTCCCCTTGACTCGTTGTACAGATAAAAATCGCCCGGAATGTCGCGCAGATGCACCAAGCCGTCTGCGAGGGCAACTGTGTCGCTCGAAACGGATATAAAAACTCCGAATTCCTCTATGCCCTGAATTTCGCCTTTGAAAGTTTGCCCTATTTGATTTTGCAAAAGATAACTCGTGCAGAGTTTCAAAGCCTTGCGCTCTGTTTTTTGGTTTTTGATTTCCGCCTCATTCAGATGTTCGCAAAGCTCATGCCCCATATTCCTAGCCCCATGCCCCTTGTTCCCGCACAATTCCCTGTGGCACCACAAATCCGAGTATCGGCGGATAGGCGAGGTGAAATGCGCATAATCCTTCCAATGCAGTGCAAAATGACCGTGACATTCCGTGGAATACTGAGCCTTTTTCATGCTGCGCAAAATTTTGTTTGTCAGAATGGGATTGCCTTTTGCTTTTTTAACCAGATGTTTGTAAAGTTCAAAAATTCGTTTGTCCTGACTGTTTTTGTCGCTGTAGTTTTTCAAAAGTTTGTTTGGGTCAATAGGGGAGCCAAAAAACAGATTCGGCTCGGTTTGTATCAACTCCGCTATGTCTTGCGGGTCTGGAGCTTCGTGAATGCGGTAAATTCCATTTAATTTTCGCTTTTGAAGTTCCAGTGCGCAGCATTTGTTTGCAGCCAACATACATTCTTCTATCCAGAAATTGCTTTGTAAGTGCTTTCTTGGGACTATGCGGAGTGGCTCGCCTTTTTTGCTGAACTCGCATTGGTATTCCGTGCTGTCCATTTCCAAATTTCCGCTCTCTTCGCGATGTCTTTTAAGGCCGGCTGCAACACGGGCGAGCAGGCAGATTTCCCTGTCTTTTTTTTCAAAAAAATCCATCGCTTGCTTATATGTTATGGAACGGCTAACTTTTATCAAACCTTTTGCAAAGCGGTATTTGCGTATTTTGCATTTTCTATCCAAACTGATTATGCAACTGAATGAAAAGCGGTTTTCATTTTCCTTCAGCGAGCACAAATCCGCAGAGAGAATATCCGGCAGCATGGGAACGGTAGTCCAAGGCAGGTACTGGGTGTAGCCTCGCTCTTTAGCTTCACCGTCCAATGCGGAACCGGCTTTAACAAAATGGCTAACATCCGCTATATGCACCCCCAGAACATAACCATCTTTTGTCTCTTCCACGCTTATCGCATCATCATGGTCTTTTGCGCCATCGGGGTCTATGCACACGATATGCAGCCTGCGAAAATCCTCTCTTCTGTCTTTTGTAAAATCCTCTTTGGAAAATTTTTGGGTTTCCAAGAGCATTTGCTTTGAGAATTTTTTTTCCAATTCCGCATTTTGCATGAATTGCGTTTTAAGGGATTCAAAATTTTGCACAAATTTTTTCATAAATATTTACCATTTCATCTGCGGCGTAAACTTGTTCCCCAGTTACCAACGCCTGTCAGGTTCAGCTTGACTCCAAAGAAAGGCTCGTCCCAATAAGGTTCTTTCGCGAATCTATAGCCGCCGAACAACGCCAAGCTAAGGGACGTTCCTCTGTAACCAAGCCATAAATCGGAAAGCAGAGAGCCTCCGAATTCCTTTACATCTTTTAAATATTTCTCAGCATACCAAACATTTGCGCCAAAATTGTTCCTCGCGAAAAAAGGGCTGTAATGAAACCCAGTACCCACGATTTTATATTCGGCAAAATAAGAAGTAGCTCTTTGCGTTTCTGCGGCAAGTTCTGTTTCTTCAAAATTTTGCAACTCATAAACAAGGCTCAAATTCTGGTTTTGCAAAAAGCGAAAATGAATTCCGCTGGCAAAGTGTTTGGGCAGTTTGAAAGTTTCGGTTTTTTCAGTTGCCTTCAAATTTCCCGAGTTGCTATACTGAACGCTTTCCTTTATGTTCTTTTGCATTTGAACGGAGGGGAAGTAAGAGAAAAAATAATCAGTTATTTTACTGTGAAAGTGCAAACTGCCGCCAAAATTGCGCCACCAATCATCAACGGCTTTGAAATGCCCGGACTCTTTTTTCACCACCGTAACTCCTCTTGCCATCCATTCGCTATTCCAGCTTTTGCGTTCCAAGGAAGAATAGAAATTCCCAAAGAAAACTCTATAAGATGCGCCGATTGCAAAATCGCTCAAAAAGAACGGAAGCCTTAGCGAATAATTAGGGGTAAGTTCATAAATACCGATTCTCGTGGAATACAGCGTATTTGCATCAAAAGCCGCATCTATAAGTTCCAAACGGTTGTTCGCAAAATATTTCTGTTCCAAGCCAACGCCAAAGGTTCCCAAAAAACCCAGTGGCAAAATCATTGAGAGCGAAGGTACGGAGAAAAAATTTAACGGAACAGCGTAGTTATCTTTTTGTGCATCTGCGTGTTCGTAAAGTATTGTAGCTCCAAATTTCGTTTTAATTTCAAAGGCGTTTATGGCGGGATTTTGAGGCGCAAATCCACTCCTTATAACAGCGGCATTTTGCGGTGACTGATCCATGCCCAAAGCGTCCGTGCCTATAAGCGAAGCCCCGTAGCTTATGCAAACTATTGAAAAAACTGCAAAAAATGAATTGAAAACAAAACGCACGGAGGTAATGTAGTAAAATGCGATTGTTGCGGTTGGGTTTATGCAGTTGCTGAACGGGTTTGTTTGCGGAGGAGCTTCATTCTGAAAATACTGCAAATTCTGAGAATTCTGGTAATCGTGGTCATAGTGGTTTTGACAAAACAAATGTGGATGTTGTGGCTATGGGGGAACACAACAATACTTTATCTTTATCTTCATCGGAAATTCTTGAGTGGTCCATTTTTTCATAAGTATCTGTGAAATAAATGTGACTGCCGTTTGGGATTTTTTCCCACTCAGAGGGATTCTCGAAGAGATACATCATAAGCTTACCAGCTCTTTCTATGTTCCTATCTATTTGCGCAATGTGTTCAGGCGTATATTCACCTATATCTTTTGGTGCATAGCTCATATCAACTCCTTATTTTAAATTTATATCTATCAAAGTAAAATCTCCATCTATCTTTTATGTCTTGTACGGCATAAGTAAAAGCCTCGTTCAGAGACTCTATTTCCACAAACTCCTTTTCTTTTTCTCCATTTGGCATCATAACATCCCTGTGAAAAGGTTGCCCGTGTGAACAATCATAACGAATTATAGAAATCCATTTGTCGTTCATTAAACTTTCATATTGACACATTATAGCCTTAACATTTCCTCGTTTTGTAAAACCAAAAATACGGATTCTATGTAAGTCATAATCATCAAGAAAAATGAAATAATCCTTTTCCACCGTAAATATAGAAAAAGCAATTTATATGCCGAGCGAAAATCCATATTTTTAGCTTAAAATCGTTGTTTTTTAAGTGTCTAAAAAATGATTGAACACTGTTTAGACACTATTTGGACACTTTTTGCAACCGAGCTAAACTGTTGGGGTTCAGACTTTTTCTACATTACCAATATGGCAAACAATCAATTCAATCCGCTGTTCAAAAAACCTCTAAGTCAGGCGCAGCCCAAGCAGCTCAGTGAACAAGCTGCGAAAAAAGTGGCAAACGTTTTGCATGTGATGCTTAATGATAAAAAAAGATAGCGCAACCGTTACCCAAAACCGAACCCGAACGATTTCGGCACCACAAGCTCGGTGTAGGAGCTCATAAGAAAATCGTCCGTCATGCCGGAGAGATAGTCTGCGGCAATGCGTGCGGGACCGTTTTCCTTGAAATATTCCTCGTTTTGCTCGTTTTTCCATTTTTCGTATTGCAGTTTGATGTTCCCGTGCAGGCTTTCGCTTGAAATGGAATTCAGCACATAGTTGAACATCGTTTCTATTTTACTGTCTTCTGACATTTTTTTTTGATTGTTGTATATATTGTCATAATTCCAGCTTTTCAGTCTATCCAAAGTGTTGAAAACGTCCTTTGAGAAAGATATGCAGCCTTTGCCGTAGCTATTGTTTATTATATCCAAAACAAGTGAATTGACTATCTGCTTGTTTGAGTTTCCGAGAATCTCGCAAATATCGGCGGGAATATCCTCCCTCTTTACCAAGTTCACGGCAATTGAGTCTTCTATGTCCCTACCTATATATGCTATTACATCGGAGACGCGCACGATGCAGCCTTCAACTGTCATGCTGCGCAGATTTTTTGTCTCTTCTTCGGTAAGGCATTTTTGATATTCTGTAAAAAGCATTTCTCCGGTTTTTTCAGGATTGTTTCTGTATTCCTTTACAAGCCACTCCCCGTTGTGGCAAAGTATGCCGTCTAAAGTTTGAATACATAGATTTATGAAATGCCCAGCCTCGTTTTTCTCAATTTCGTGCAGTTGCCTAAAACTCTGTGCGTTGTGGCAGAAACAGCCCTCTTTTTTCTCTTTCAAAAAAGCGGAAACAAACCTTTCGCCCGTGTGTCCAAACGGGGCGTGCCCAACGTCATGCCCAAGGGCTATCGCTTCTATCAAATCTTCGTTGTATTTCAAGACACGCCCAAGAGTCCTTGCGATTTTCGCAACGAGCTGAACATGCAGCACCCTGTGCGTCAGGTGGTCGTTTTTGCATAGATAGAAGACCTGCGTTTTGTCTATGTATCTGGTGTAGGCATTTGAATGTATTATGCGGTCGGTGTCGTGAAAAAAAGGAGGGCGGATTTCATTCTCGCTATTTTCAGGGAAATATCTTTTAGCATCTGAATTTTTTGCTGCATTTGGAGAGAGCAAGGCATCCTCGGCAAAATTGTTTCGTATTTCGGAGAGGATTTGTGGATTTATATCTTTTATCGGCATGGCAGGAAGATAGTAAAGTCTCTTTTAGATTTTTCTGATTACTCCCGCTAAAATTCCCACTATGGAAAAATTTTCGCCTTCATTTACTATTATCGGCGAATACTTTGGGTTAGATGCCCTAAGCTCAATTTTACTGGCAGAGGGATGGTAATGCTTTAGCGTGGCATCGCCTTCTATTATAGCTGCTATAATTTGCCCGCGTTCCGCATTTTTCTGCATACGAATTATCGCTAGGTCTCCGTTCAAAATGCCATCTCCTGTCATGGAATCTCCTTGCACCCTAAGGGCAAAAATCTCGGAGCTGCGGGGAAGCACGGATTTGTCTATTGTCAAGGTTGCTTCAATGTTCTCTTCTGCCAAAATGGGCGTGCCTGCTGCTATGCTACCTATAACAGGCAGACACGCAGCATTTGCAGGTGCTTGCAAAACGTTTTGCCTAAGCTCTATCCCTCGTGCGCGGTTTGAAAACTTTTTTATCAATCCTTTTTTTTCAAGGGCGTTCAGGGCATCTCTAACCCCATTGGTGCTTTTTATGCCGAATTCTTCGCCTATTTCGCGAATTGTCGGCGGGAATTTATGCACAAGGATAAAATCCTTTATGTAGAGATATATTGCCTGCTGGCGGTCTGTGATTTTTTTCATTACATTAATATATAAAATACTGAACAAAAAAGCAAGATATATGGACAATTTTATGCGCTGTACGGCGTAAGAAGCAAATTTTCAAGTTCTTCAAGTTCAAATTCGTCTGGGTCGGTGGGCACGGTTTTTATCTCGGCTCCTTCGCTTTTAGTCGCCTCAAGGCAGAGTTTAGCCGTCCTTAAGGCTTCTGGCACATAGTGAAGTGCCCAGTCATTCTCCTTCACCGCTTCAAGGCATAGTTCCGCTGTCTTTAGGTCTTCTGGCACATATTGGAGCGCACGGTAGTCATTCTTCACCGCTTCAAGGCATAGTTCCGCAGTCTTTAGGGCTTTTGGCACATATTCAAGCGCAGAGCCATTCTCCTTCACCGCTTTATAGCAGAGTTGTGCAGTCTTTAGATCTTCTGGCACATATTTAAGCCTCCAGCCATTCTGCTTCACCGCCTCAAGGCATAGTTCCGCAGTCTTTAGGTCTTCTGGCACGTGTTCAAGCGCACCGCTATTCTGCTTCACCGCCTCAAGGCATAGTTCCGCAGTCTTTAGGTCTTCTGGCACAAATTCAAGCGCACAGCTATTCTGCTTCACCGCTTCAAGGTAGAGCTGCGCAGTCTTTAGGTCTTCTGGTACAAATTCAAGTGCAAAGCCATACTTTTTAACCATTTCAAGGTAGAATTCAGAAGTCTTTATGGTTTCTGGTACATATTGAAGCGCACGGTAATCTTTCTTCACCGCTTCAAGGCAGAGTTGCACAGTCTTTAGGTTTTCCGGTACATATTGAAGCGCACGGTAATCCTCCTTAATCGCTTCAAGGCATAGCTCCGCTGTTTTTAGAGCTTCTGGTACATATTGAAGCGCACGGTAATCCTCCTTCACCGCTTCAAGGCAGAGCTGCTCAGTCTTTATGGCTTCCGGCACATATTCAAGTGCATAGCCCTTCTCCTTAATTGCCTCAAGGCATAGCTGCGCAGTCCTTAGAGCTTCCGGTACATAATAAAGCGCCCAGCCTTTATTCTTCACCGCTTCAAGGCATAGCTGTGCAGTCTTTAGGGTTTCTGGTACAAAGTAAAGTGCCCAGCCACTGTTCTTCACCGCTTCAAGGCATAGCTCCGCGGTCTTTAGAGTTTCTGGTACATAGTAAAGTACATAATTATTATGCCCCCATCCAAACAAATATTTTGCATAGCTGCTATTCTTAATCGCTTCAAGGCATAGCTCCGCGGTCTTTAGAACTTCTGGCACATATTTAAGCGCATAGCCATTCTGCTTCACCGCTTCAAAACAGAGCTGCGCTGTCTTTAGAGCTTCTGGTACATATTTAAGCGCATAACCCTCCTCCTTCACCGCTTCAAAACATAGCTCCGCGGTCTTTAGAGCTTCTGGTACATATTTAAGCGCATAGCCCTCATCCTTCACCGCTTCAAAACATAGCTGCGCTGTCTTTAGATTTTCCGGCACATATCTAAGCATATTGCCATATCGCTTCACCGCTTCGAGGCAAAGCTCTGCAGTCTTTAAGTCTTCTGGCACTGCTGTGAGCGCATAGCTATTATTTTTCACCGCTTCGAGGCAAAGCTCTGCAGTCTTTAAGTCTTCTGGCATTGCTGCAAACGCATAACTATTATTCTTCACCGCTTCAAGGCAAAGCTCTGCAGTCTTTAAGTCCTCTGGCACATATTGAAGTGCGCAAAGAGGCTCGGTGGTATTTTTAATCGCTTCAAGGCAGAGTTCGGTGGTCTTTAGATTTTTCGGTACATATTCAAGCGCATCGCCGCTATTCTTAACCGCTTCAAGGCAGATTTCGGCAGTCTTGAAAACCTCTGGCACATATTTAAGCATACTGCCATATTGCTTAACTATTTCAAGGCAGAGCTGCGCAGTCTTGGGGTTTTCCGGCGCATCTGTAAGTTGGCGTATAGACAACACAGCCTCATGTATAGAACGATTTATCCAATAACTGGCATAAGAAATAAGTTGGTCACTTTCACAATCAAATCTTTCTATGGCTTTAATTAAACTCTTTATCCCTGCCTCAGCGAGAAAGGGTATATACGCTTCGTCTTCATATTGCAGAGCCTTTCTCAAAATAAAACGCATATTTGCATCCAACAGTTTTCTTCGCGCCGCGTGGTTATTTTTATTTTTCAACAAATAACACTCCTCTTCCTTTGTCAAGACAGTGAGGTTTTTATATCGCTTTGCCACTCTAGAGAAAAAACGCGTATTTGCGTCCATCAGTTTTTTTCGCGCCGCGGGGTCATTTTTATTTTTCAGTAAATGACGCTCCTCTTCCAATGTCAAATTAGGAGTTTTCATACCTGAAATATATAAAACAAGAAATCTTTTAGTGGGTTTACCCTAATATTTCCAAAATTCTGCCTACCCGTGAATTGCTTTGGGTGAGCATTGAAATCGCGGCTTGATGTTGAATTTGCGCAGCGGTAAAAGCCGTGGTTTCTTTGGCAAAATCCGCATCTTTAACTTTACTTACATAGTCATTCATCTCTATGTTTTTGCTTTCCAAATCTTCGACTTGTCTTTCCATCCGGTTCACTAAAATGCCCATATAGGTGCGAATTGTGCTTACGGAGCTTATTGCCGCTTCCAAATCGTCAATGGCTGCTGTAGCTTCGTTCTGAGACTTTATGTTTAATGTACCCAAGCCGAGGGACTCAGCCGAAATTTCTGGAATGCAGATTTTTACCTCGTCAGGTTTAGTAGCACCTGGACCGATGTGCAAAACTCCAGCTCTTAAATCTTTCCCGTCAGCATTTTTTGCAATGGAGAATGGCCTCCAATTTTTAAAGTCTCTTTGCTCATCGGAAAAAGAATCTCCTTTGTCACCAAAAATCTGTTTCGCATTAAATGTTGTGTTCATCGCAATGCGGTCAATTTCTTTTAAAAGTTGCGAGGTTTCGGTATTCAAATAATTGCGTTCCGTACTTGTCAATGTATCGTTTGCGCTTTGAACGGAAAGTTCCCTTATGCGATGCAAAAGACTTTGCACCTCATTGCATGTCCCTTCAGCTAATTGCAAAAGAGAAGCACCATCACTGGAATTCGTTACTGCTTTTGTGGTATTCCTTATTTTGCTGTTCATATCACTGGTTTCGTGATTTCTAAAAGGGTCGTCTTTAGCATGGTTTATGCGGTTCCCTGAAGCCAGTTTTTCTATAGCACTGGACATAGCCCTCTCGTGTAAGCGGATATTATTTCTATACATCATACCAGAGACATTGAATAAAGTGTTTGACATAATACACCTCCTTTTATATGTAGTTCAACAAAGAGTTCTGCATCAACCTTGCCGCAGACTGCAAACTCGCATTGTAAACAGCATCTGCCAGTGCGAATTCCGTAAGGGCATCCGCCAAGTCAACACCTTCTATTTTGCTTTTCACATCTTCATTGGCAATTTTCAATTCTTGGTTGCGGTCATAAACTATTCCCATGCGGTTGAGTTTTGAGCCCTCAATCGCCTGTTCCGCTAAAGTTCTTTTGCGAGCATTATCAACAGTATCTATGCTTTTGCTTATCTGCGATTGGTCGTTGTACCAAAGCCCTTGCATTAAAGATATAATTTCCTTGAACGAGTCAGTCTGCCTAACTCCATCTTTTCCAAACAAGTCATCCGGATTGGAATTTATTTTCATCGTTATGCCGGTGTCCACTTCTCTGTAAATTTCACCGCTCATATCTATGGAATTGCGGTATATGTATTCAAAATCCATGTTTGGAAGTTGGTCTTTATGTTTTAGAACGCCCATTGTGTCGTAAAAAGCATCTTTTGCATTTTGGCTCAAAAGCGTGAGGGTTCCGTTTACATAATCTATTTCGTAGTCAGCTTGAACAGTCGGGTCGTCAGGTGGAACTAGATGAGATTTTTCCTGCAAACCTTGAAGCCCGGTTACAGAACCCGGTATAATGCGCTGAACCATCGGATTATCAGGAATTGGTCTTAGATTAGGGTCTAAATATGCGCTATCAAAAAGCTGAATTGTAAGCGGACCCGCTGTAACATTAGCCGGAGCCTTTCTATAATCCGCCGTGCCATCCTTAATTTCATAAGGAGGTTGGTTTGTCCATTTGCCGCTGAAAATATAATCATCTTTGTGCCTTGTTTGGGCAAGGCTAACCAATTGCTCCAAATTTTCTCTGATTTCCACATTTGTGAACAATCTTTCCTGATGTTTTTGGGTATCGTTTGCAGACGCTACGGCAAGTTCGCTGCAACGTTCAAAAATATTGTTCATGCTGGCATAAGATGTTTCCAAAACATTCAAATAGCTGCCGCCATCATCCATGTTAATTCCCTGTTGTTTGAGCGAATTGAGGATATTCCTGTAACTCATGTCGTTGGTAAAGCCAACAGGGTCGTCAGAGGGGCGGTTCAGCTTGCTTTGACTGATAACCTGCTCATCAATCTTGTTCAGCTTGCCCGCGTTGCGCTGCAAATTGCGCATCGTGATATCGTACATAGTTGTAAAGGTAATCCTAGCCATACTGGAACAAACTGCAAAATTCATGCCAAATAATTATCTAAATTTTGGGAATGCTATCCCAAGTAAAAAAAATAATAGCCATAGCAAGCGGAAAGGGCGGGGTTGGAAAATCAACCGTTACAGCGAATCTTGCGATGGCAACTGCCTTGGAAGGGAAATCCGTTGGCGTTCTGGATGCTGATATATATGGTCCCAGCATGGGCATAATGTTCGGTTTAAACGGTTCTCCCGAATTGGACGAAAATAAGCATATCATCCCTGCGTTTTCGCACGGGGTTAAGGTTGCCACCCTTGCGCAATTATTCCCATCGGAAAAGGCGAATGCATGGAGGGGTCCCCGTGCTGCCGCCCTTGTCAATAATTTGCTGAACTATGTGCAATGGGGGGATTTGGATATATTGTTCATAGATTTACCGCCTGGCACGGGCGATGTTCAGCTTTCTATAATTCAAGGTTGCAAACTCAGCGCAGCCATTATGGTCAGCACTCCGCAAAACGTAGCCCTTGCGGATTGCATAAAAGGCATAGACCTCTTTAGGGAATTGAATGTGCCTATCCTCGGTTTAATCGAAAATATGAGCAGTTTTATTTGCGATAAGTGCGAAAAAGAGCATTTTATCTTCGGCAAGGACGGCGCAAAAAATTTAGCGCAAAAGTTGGGCATTCCTCTTTTGGGGCAAATCCCCATTGAAGCAACTTTGATGGAAGGCGGCGAAAACGGTTTGCCCGCAGTGCTTGCAAATCCCAGCAGTTTGGGTGCGAGAGTATTTGGGGAACTGGCTATGGGTTTTCTCAACTCGGAATAGCGAGATTCGAACTCACGACCTTCTGCTCCCGAAGCAGACGCTCTACCAGGCTGAGCTATATTCCGAAATAAACGGAAGTGGAATATAGAAAATTACATAAAATGCAGCTCGCCATTTTTCTATATTAACTCTTATGAAAAAGATAGTATTGCTATTAGTTTTGCTTTTTGGGGGAGTTTTTGCGGCAAACAATTCAAATGCTCTGGGTATTTGGGGCGGCGATTATAATGGGCACTGGGGCATAGACTGGAAACACTTGAGTAGCAGAAGCCTCGCTTGGGATGTTTATTTGGGCAATTTTGAAATTGGCGACAAAACCTCTATAGGCGTAGGATTTGGCTATTATTTTTTGTATAATGTTATTAAAGCAGACGCTTCCGTGGGTCGCTTTCCATTGCACATAGGACCGAATTTAGGTTTGGGCTATTGGAGTGGCGATACATACAATGGTTTTGACATAGGGGTAAACATTACAGGTGGCATATCATGGTTTACGCCCACAACCCCTGAAATGGATGTTTCTGTTGAACTAGGCTCCCCATCTGTTGGGCATTGGTCCGAAAAGCATGAAGGGCAGAAACGAAAATACGACCCAGGATTTGGCTTAAAAAGCGGCTTGGGGCTTCGCGTCCTATTCCATATCTATTTCTTTTGATTTTTCGCAATTTTAATACCCTCAGGGCTTAACTCAACTATGCCTTGCTTCCACAACTTACCTGCAAGTTTTTTAAATCCTTTTTTGCTCATCCCAAAATTTTTGCGGATTTCCTCTGGCGATGAATCATCTGAAAATGGCAAAAATCCGTTGTTATTTTTTAAGGCTTTGAGCAAAGCCTCTTTGTGCTTGTCAACAAGGGCATCAAAACCTATGGGCGAAAGGCTAAGGGCAATTAGCGAATCCTCTTTTATGCTGTGAATGTAGCCCGTGCAAAAATCGCCTATATGCAAACCCGTGCTTATGGGGTTACAATAGAGCCTGCCTGTCCAGCGTTTGTTTATTATAAAATCTATGTAGCGCTCCTCCTGAAAATCATAAGCTATGAGCGAAACTTCCATTCCTTCCTTTAACTCTGAAACATCCCTGTCAAAATATTTGCGCAGTTTTTCAGTGGAGCTTATGCGCCCGCTCTTTTCGTCTATAAAAATCCGTACAACGCAGGTATCATTTTTTTGCAATTCGCCCAACTGGTTGCTATAAGGAAGAATCAAATCCTTGTCCAACCCCCAATCCAAAAACGCACCGACATCGTTCACATCTTTTACCCTTAGCACTGCAAATTCATTCACGCAAGCCTTTGCTTTTTGTGTTGTGGCTATTGGGCGTGCTTCGTTGTCCAAGTAGATGAACAGATTTATCTCATCGCCTATTTTTAGATTTTTCGGTACCTTTGATTTTGGCAAAAGCACCCTATCTTTGCCCTCTTTTGTTTCCACATAAAAACCTTGGGGCAGCTCTTCTAAAATAGTGCAGTCGTTGTAGTTCCCTAAAAGCATCTCGCTTCTCCTTCCCATTTTTCTTTTTCCATTCTTAGTCTCTCCAAAGAGTTGTAATCGGCTTTGCTGTTGTCCCTCAGTTCGCAAAGGGCGCGATAACCTTGTTCTAATTTCTGTTGCCGCTCGCTTGGGAATTTCTCGCGCATTTCTTCAAGAGCCTTGAAAATAGCGGCATCGCTGTAAAGCCGCAGAATTCCATTGAGCAAGGATTTTTCCGTTTTTGGTTCCTCATTGAATTCAAGGGGGGTTAAGCAGTCCAGCCATGCAGCTTGGCTTAGAAAAAGAGAATCGTCTTGTTCTATGCTCCGAGCTTTGCCCAGAGGATATTCCTCTTCTGGAATTTTTAAATTTTGCGAGGCTGCGAATTCCTTTAATTTTCGCAAGCTGAGTTCGCTTGGGTTCTCAAGCAGGTTTTCTTTCAATATGGCGAGCGAAAGGGCAGGGTTTTCCTGCGGCAAGTCATAGCGTTTGCTTGCGCGCCGCTTTGCACCCACCGCCGCTATTACAAAAGCTATCGCCAAAAGCGTAATTAACAAAATCATGGTTTCGCATATTTCTCTACTAGCATGTCCAAAGAATCGCAAGCCATCAGTTCCATTTTCACGGTCATCGCAGGGGAACGAGTTCTGTCGCTTCCTTTTAACTCCGGTACTTTAAAACATAATTCATTTTCCACTACGGGTTGCGTATCGGAGGGAATTTTTAGTTTGAAGAGTTTAAAGCGTTCTTTTTTTTCTGTGTAAAATTCTTTGTAATCCATAGTATTTTCAATTTTCACAAGTCTTTTCTCTTCGCTAAATTTAATGCCATTGAGCTGTATTGTGTCTAGCAAAACTGGGAATATATTTGGAAAACGAATTTCAATTTTATCACCGGTTTTCACCAAAGATGATTGTTTTGGATTTATTAGATATCTCTGCATTGGCATATTATAATATGCTTGGTAGCGCATTGGTCTTACCCCGCATTCTTTTCGCATATCTTTATTTGTTTTGAAATCAACATTTTGGCAAATCTCCGGCATATCCACTGGAATATATAGAGTCTCTTCTTTTTTGCTGGAACCGGAGCTGCAAGCGAGAAAAAAAAGAGCAACAATAGGGATGTATAATTTCATAGGAGCAATATAGTAAATTTCTAAATTTCATCTATCATATATGTTATTAAATTACGGCTTGGTTTTGGAAGGCGGCGGCTTAAGGGGGCTATACACCTCTGGTGTTATTGATTTATTTTTGGAAAAGGGAATTGAGTTTCCCTTTGTGATTGGTGTTTCTGCGGGGGCTGGTTATGGTTGCTCTTTTGTCTCTAAGCAATACGGCAGAAATTTGAGGATTTTAAGGGAATTCAGAAAAGACCCTCGCTATTTGTCTTTGGGGAGTTATATTAAAACGGGGAATTATTTTGGCTTGGATTTTATATATGATGAAATTCCCAAATACATCCCATTCGACACCGAGGCTTTCTTGGCATCGCCAACTCGCTTTATAACAGTCTGCTCAAATTTGGAAACCGGAGGTGCTGAATATTTTGACAAAGATGAAGGCATTTTGCAAGCCTTGAAAGCCTCTTCTGCGGTTCCTTTTATGTGCAAAATAGTGGAGCATAGAGGCAAGAAACTTTTGGACGGCGGAATAGCAGATGCCATTCCTCTTAAAAAATCCATGGAACTGGGTTTTTCAAAAAATGTGGTTGTCCTCACTCGTCCGGCAGGTTTTCGCAGAAAAAAAGGGTTTCATCCATCTTGGCTTTTTTACCGTAAATACCCGAAATTCGTTGAGGCTATAAATTCTTATGTCAATAGATATAATGAAAATTTGGAATTTGCGGAGAAAGAAGCTGAAAAAGGAAATGTTATTCTGATAAGACCGAGCAGGGATTTGGGGGTTAAAAGGACGGAAAGCGATGTTTCAAAAATAGAACTGCTATACGAGCTCGGAAAACAGGACGCTTTAGCTATTTACCCCCTCTGTTCGTGAAATTTTCTATATTATCCCCGTTTGGAGATAATTATGGCAGAAGATTTGCAACATTTGATAGACAAAATTAAAGCTGAAGCCGTGGACAAGGCTAGTGCTGAGGCTTCTAAAATAGTGTCTGAAGCAAAGAGCAAGGCGGCTCAAATAGTCAAAGAGGCTGAAGCGGAAGCTAAAGCCAAACTTGAAAAAGCCGATAAGGATTCACAGGCTTATGCGGAGCGAAGCGAAAAGACCCTTCAGCAGGCGGCTCGAGACGTGGTGCTCGCTGTTAGCCAAGGGGTTGAAAAAGCGGTGCTTGGGGTGCTGGCTCTAAATATTGACAAAACCCTGACCCCAGAGCTTTTGCAACAGATTCTATTGCTCCTTGCAAACGGCTATGCGGGCAAAGCCGCAACGGTTTCCCTGTCGGAGGAAGATGCGAAGAAACTCGCTTCCTTTGTTTCCGGCGAGTTCCAGAAAAAACTGGGAGCTGGTGTTGATATTCAAAGCGACAGCGGAATTTTTGCAGGGTTCCGTCTTTCTTTTGAAAACGGCAAGGTCAGCCAGGAATGGACCAATGTGGCAATAGCGGATGCGCTTTCTGCGATTCTGCGTCCCGCCCTCGCAAAGGCAGTTCAGCAAGCTATAAAAGGTTGAGCGGCGAGCTATGAGTGCAACATTCCTGCTATCGAGTTTGCCTACGCTAGAGCTTGGGGCGGAAGTTCCTTTCTCGGTGGAAGAGTTGCGGCGGCGCTGTGAAGGCATAGACGGCATTAGCCTTGGCGACTTTGATGCTGTGGTAGTTGGCTCCCCAGGCTCCAATTCCTTTACCGTAAACTATGCAAGTGCTTTAACGGAAATAAAAAACATAACTTCCGCCCAGCGCGCATCCAAATGGGAAGGCGAGAACATCAGGGTTTCTGAGCGCCCCTATTCCAGTTATCACGTGGATTTGCACCAAAAAGTTTTGGAAGCGATGAATATTCAAAATCCCTTTGAAAGGGAAATAGCTCTTGAACGCGCACGCTGGCAAATTGCGGAAGAGCTTGCAGGCGTGGATTATTTTTCAGAAGCAAAAGTTTATGCTTATATTGTAAAATTGCAGATTAACAACCGCATAGCTGGCTTAAACGAAGAAGCGGGCAAAGCGGCAGTAGAGAGTTTCATTAAAGCAAATGACCAAGAAGAGGTCGCTAACTAAGGATAAGTTCTTATGGCAAATATCGGAAAAATCATAGGCGTGAACAGCAATTTGCTGCGAGTTCGCTTTGAACAACCCGTTGTGCAAAACGAGGTGGCTTACGCCTTG
>Ga0268262_10000287_pt1 | contig 67359 bp, 68 predicted proteins | sample TergutNc150P3_FD_190354 | JGI IMG/M metagenome (GOLD analysis project Ga0268262, IMG submission 190354) | Nasutitermes corniger P3 segment gut microbial community from laboratory colony in Florida, USA - Nc150 P3 (SPAdes) (version 2) | ecosystem: Host-associated > Arthropoda: Insects >... | reverse complement strand
ATCTATAAAATAATTTGAACCATAAGGGTGTTGGTTATATGGCGGGTCAAAATACGCCAAATCAAACGCTTTGTTATTTTTTACAAGTTCATTGATGTCTTGTTTTGTCACTTCAACTTTGCATTCGCAATCGGAAAAAATAGGCGGTTGCAATTTGATTTCTTTTTTTATTCTCACCAAAGCGTTTTCCCCCGCGCCACCGAAATGCCCAATCCCATTTTTTTTGTGAAACCCCTTGAACACACCCGAAGTATTCGTGTGAATTGACGACGCAACAATAAGCGGCGCAAGATAAAAATGCCGTTCGCACTCCGCAATATTTGAATAAATAAGTTCCTTCAAAGTGTCAATCTTTTTCGCATTCACGCCCGTGTAAAAGACCCTCTCGCCCGCTTGAATGGCGTTGTCGTCCTTTGGCGCATAGTTTTCGTAAATGAATCCGCCCTTTGGGTTTGCGTCTGCTTCTTCGTTTAATCGCTTTATTGTTGCACTAATCTTTGGCAAATCCACTTCGCTTTTGTTGGCAAGATAACATTTATTTATTATCCATGCGTAATCTTCCAAATCATTCGACACCAAATATTTCGAATGATATTTAAGCAAGCGCGATACCACCCCGCTTCCCGAAAAACCGTCAAGACAAACCATTTTTCCGCCACCCAATTCTGCTTTGATTTTTTCAATTGCTTTGTTTATAAAAGGCAACAATGCCCGCTTGTTCCCCAAATACGTTATAAGTTGTTCGGTGAAATACGGCGAAGCCAAATCCATACAACATAATAACGGCAAAAATTCCGCTTGTCAATTCCAAAAAATTATGCTAACATAACAACATGGGTTTAATTTCCAAACAACTTTTAAAAGTCATCGAGTACATCAATGACCGCCACGACGTCATAATTTACAAGTTCCCCATGACCGACCGCGCCGAAATCATGAACGGAAGTTCACTTACCGTCCGCGAAGGTCAAGTCGCCGTCTTTATGAAAGACGGACGCATCGCCGACGTCTTCGCCCCCGGTCGATACAAACTTCACACCGCAAATCTTCCAATTCTCACGTCTCTTATGTCATGGTCAAAGGGTTTCAATTCCCCGTTCAAATGCGACGTGTATTTCATTGAAACAAGCCAATTCAGCGGGCAAAAATGGGGCACAAGCAACCCTTTTGCAATGCGCGACAAAGACTTCGGAATCATTCGCGTGCGCGGTTACGGCAAATATTCGTTCCGCGTCACCGACGCAAAGTTATTCATGCAAACATTCGCGGGCTCAAAACGCGAATTCACAACCGAAGCCGTCGGCGAACACGTCCGCGGAATAATCCTTTCCGAATTAACCGGAATTATCGCCGGCTCGGGTCTTTCCGCAATTGATTTGTCCTCGTCACTACTCAAACTTAACGAAATCTGTCTCAAAGAACTCAAAGACGACTTTGAAAGAATCGGTCTTGCTCTCGTATCCTTCGTCGTCGAAAATCTTTCATTCCCCGAAGACGTCGAGAAAGCAATCGACAAATCAAGTTCGCTTGGGATTTTGGGCGGACAAATGGGCAATTATCAAAAAATGGCGGCCGCCGACGCAATGCGCGACGCGGCAAAAAATCCGGGCATGACCGGCACAATGTTCGGCATGGGCGTCGCCGGAACCTTGGGCGGCATGATGGCGGGCGTTGCCGGCTCTTCGTCGGGCGGTGGCGGTGGCGCAAAGTTCTGCCAAAACTGTGGCGCGCCAATCACAAATCCGAACGCAAAGTTCTGCCCTGAATGCGGGGTGAAATTATGACCAACGGGAACAAAATTAACGACTGCAAGGAGGCAATTTTATGACCTGTCCAAAATGTGGAAAAGAAACCGTCGTGCTTTGCACCACCGAAGCACATCGCAAAGTCCGCGAACGACGCGGCATTATCATCGAAATCTTGCGCTTCCCATTCACCCTTCTCGGCTTCCTTTGGCGCTTGCTCTTCGGACGCAAAGAAGCCTACTACACCAAACAACATTATCATTGCAACTACTGCAACCATGACTTCCCCGCAAACTACTATGAAAAGCAAGAAGCAAAGGCACAAAAAAAGGGGCGATAACCCCTTTTAATTTGCGCGCCTTTAACGGCAACAACATTCGCGCTTGTGTTCGCATCTGTGTTCATGCTTGTGTTCGCAACAACAATCATTCTTGCGCTCACAACCACACAACAAAACCAACAACCCAATCAATCCACACATATTCAATTTCCCCCTTTTGTAAATTCCAAGGGCTTGCGCGGTGCCGAACGGCACCCGTGACACGCAAGCCCTTGCTTTATTTTATTATATGTGCTAAACTTTCCCCATGGAACTTAACGAATACCAATCCCGCGCCATGGTCACGAAAAAAAATTACTCCAACCCAAAAGACCAAATCATCAACGGCCTTCTCGGTCTCGCCGGCGAATCCGGCGAAGTCTGCGACCTGCTCAAAAAACATTACTCCACGGGCGAAAGCCTCGACGTATCTAAACTCACCCGCGAACTCGGCGACGTCCTCTGGTACATCGCAGAACTCGCCGACGCATTCAAACTCCCTCTCGAATACATCGCCCAAACTAACATTGAAAAACTCGCCGCCCGCCACGGCTCATCCTTTTCCGGCGTCGGCAACCGCACCGGCGCAGGAGCATAAATATTCGCGCACCCGCCCCTTGCGTTCCGCGACATTGAAAAACCCGCCAACGATGGGCGGGTTTTTTCGCAGCCTGCTTTAATTAAAAAAGTCACCCACGCAATCATGCGCACGTGACTTTTGTAAATTATTTCTTAACAGGTTTCGCTGCTGGTTTCGCAGGTGCTGCTGGTTTTTTTACTGGTGCTGCCATTGTTAATTCCCTCCCTGTAAATGTATTACCACTTTCCAAAAATTAAGTCAACTATTTTTCAACACTTTTTAAAAATATTTTGCGACAACGCACCACTGCGGGTAATGCTTTATCCTAATTCAGAAGCCGCCAAAACCCCCTCTTCCACCGTACTCATCCGGCAACAATCCCTGTTCACCAACACCACCACAACCGGCCCCGCAATCGCTTTCCCCCACTTCCCATAAAAAGGCTCAAACACAAAAAATCCATTCCACTCGCCCGCAAACCGCGCGCCCTTGTACCCGCTCTCTTTCGCCAACCTCTTCGCCTCTTTCGCAAATCTGTTAAATCCCATTCCCCCCAATTCTACCACACTCCCCGCCTCTTCTGTCAACCAAATAAAGCCTCACTCCAATCCCAACAAATAATCCGCACTCACCCCAAAATACTTCGCCACCTTAATCAAGTTTTCATCCGTAACCCTGCTCGCATTGTTTTCCCACAAAGAAATAATCGCACTGCTCACACCCAAATCCGCCGCCAACTGCCGTGTAGAAATGCCCCTCTCGGCTCGCAATTCTTTTAATCTCTCGGCAAACTTACTCACTTGGTAAGTATACTAAACAAAAAATTGAAAACTCTTGACGATAAATATGTTTATCACTTATAATGCCCCCATGCGCGGAATAGAAAAAATCTTTGACGAAATCCCGGAAGACAAAACAATTCATGAATTACTCACCCTTATCCTCGCCCGCCTTGAAACTATTTGTGAAACTCTAAAAATAAAAAACATAGACATGAAAAAACCCCATTAAGGGGCTTTCTCTAATGAAACCTGCACCGACCTACTTTTCCGATTCGTCGCCAAATAAGTATCCTCGGCGCTGAGCAGCTTAACTTCCGTGTTCGGAATGGGAACGGGTGGACCTACTCGCCAATGGCACAGGTAATGAAGAACAAAGGAACCAAAACAATGGTTCAACTGCACACCGTAACGAACAATACACGTATGTCTTTATCATATTATCAAAGCGTCTTGCATTTAAATTAAATCAAGACTTTCGAGATATTAGTATCGGTCATCTGAACACATTACTGTGCTTACAACTCCGACCTATCAACCTTGTTGTCTACAAGGTCTCTTATCCGACTTGCGTCGGTGAGATATCTTATCTTGTGGTGAGTTTCATGCTTATATGCTTTCAGCACTTATCTCGTCCGTACTTCGCTACTCTGCTATGCCGCTGGCGCGACAACAGATGCACAATAGGTACGTCCAACCCGGTCCTTTCGTACTAAGGTCAGACCCACGCAAATATCTTACGCCCACGATGGATAGGGACCGAACTGTCTCACGACGTTCTGAACCCAGCTCGCGTGCCACTTTAATCGGCGAACAGCCGAACCCTTGGGACCTGCTACAGCCCCAGGATGTGACGAGCCGACATCGAGGTGCCAAACTCCGTCGTCGCTGTGGACGCTTGGACGGAATCAGCCTGTTATCCCCAAGGTAACTTTTATCCGTTAAGCGACGGCAATTCCATTCTCTACCGCCGGATCACTATGACCTACTTTCGTAACTGCTTGACTTGTAAGTCTTACAGTAAAGCACCCTTATACCATTGCGCTTACAGCATAGTTTCCAACCATGCCAAGGGTACCTTTGTACGCCTCCGTTACTCTTTAGGAGGCGACCGCCCCAGTCAAACTGTCCACCATACACTGTCCCCCGCCCGGATTACGGCACAGGGTTAGAATTCGAAAAAAGAAAGGGTGGTATCCCAAGGTCGCCTCCATAATGACTGACGTCACTATCTCAAACGGCTCCCACCTATCCTGTACATTCTTTTCTCAAAAACAATATAAAGTTACAGTAAAGCTCTATGGGGTCTTTCCGTCCAGTCGCGGGTAATACGCATCTTCACGTATACTTCAATTTCGCCGGGTCCACTGTTGAGACAGCGTCCAAGTCGTTACACCATTCATGCGGGTCAGAACTTACCTGACAAGGAATTTCGCTACCTTAGGACCGTTATAGTTACGGCCGCCGTTCACTGGGGCTTCAATTCAATGCTTTGGCTTGCGCCTAACAAATCCTATTAACCTTCCAGCACCGGGCAGGTGTCAGCCCCTATACTTCCACTTACGTGTTTGCAGAGACCTGTGTTTTTGGTAAACAGTCGCTTGGTCCGTTTCACTGCGACCACACTTGCGTGTGGCACCGCTTCTCCCGAAGTTATGCGGTCATTTTGCCGAGTTCCTTAACAATGGTTATCCCGTTCATCTTATGATTCTCTCATCGAGCACCTGTGTCGGTTTGCGGTACTGGTGACTTATTGCTACTTAGCAGATTTTCTCGCCAGTGTGGATTCATGCACTTCTTTACTTTATTCATTCCTGTCTACATTCTGCTTTGCGGGCGCGTACTTAACTACACCCAGCCCTCATGTAAACACCACGGCTTTCCATCTCCATGGCTGCACTATCCTCCTGTGTCCCTGCTTCGCTCTTAATCGCAATACGCCAGTTAGGGAATATCAACCCTATGTCCATCCACTACGCCTTTCGGCCTCATGTTAGGTCCAGACTAACCCTGGGAGGACGAACCTTCCCCAGGAAACCTTGCTCAATCGATGGGGAAGATTCTCACTTCCCTCGCGCTACTCATGCCGGCATTCTCTCTTCGTACAAGTCCACCACTCCTTTCGGTATGGCTTCTGCCCTGTACGATTGCTCCTCTACCGCTTGCCTTTCGGCAAACCTAAAGCTTCGGTATCATGTTTAAGCCCCGTTAATCTTCCGCGCACGAACACTCGACCAGTGAGCTATTACGCACTCTTTGAATGAGTGGCTGCTTCTAAGCCAACATCCTGGCTGTCTGGGCGTTCGCACATCGTTTACCACTTAACATGAATTTTGGGACCTTAGCTGTTAATCTGGGCTGTTTCCCTTTTGGCGACGGAACTTATCTCTCGCCGCCTGACTGCCACATGCATATAATCTGCTATTCGGAGTTTAATAAGGTTCAGTAAATATCGCTATCCCCTAGCCTATTTAGTGCTCTACCCGCAGTATAAGTTCATGTAACGTCATCCCTAAAGATGTTTCGAGGAGAACCAGCTATATCGAGGCTCGATTGGAATTTCTCCGCTATTCTCACGTCATCCCCGGATGTTTCAACAGACGTGGGTTCGGTCCTCCATGTGATGTTACTCACACTTCAACCTGCGCAAGAATAGGTCGCCTCGTTTCGGGTCTACGCAATATGACTTTGTCGCCCATTTCAGACTCGCTTTCGCTTCGGCTCCGTGACTTAATCACTTAACCTTGCCACACAACGTAACTCGCCGGCCCGTTCTACAAAAAGTACGAGATTAGACTGGCTTGCGCCATAGTCCTCTCTCTGCTTGGAAGCATACAGTTTCAGTTTCTATTTCACTCCCCTCCCGGGGTTCTTTTCACCTTTCCCTCACGGTACTATACTCTATCGGTCAATTATTGGTATTTAGGATTACGGGATGGACCCCGCACATTCACACCGGATTTCTCGTGTCCTGTGCTACTCTGGATACTGTGGCGTCTATACCAATTTCGGCTACGGGACTATTACCCTGTTTTGTCGTGCTTTCCAGCACTGCTCGCCTATTGGTTATACATCGCACTATACAGTCCGAACCCCAATCGAGTTACCCCGATTGGTTTGTCCTCTTCCGCGTTCGCTCGCCACTACTGACGGAATCATTTTTTTATTTTCTTTTCCTGTGCTTACTTAGATGTTTCAGTTCAGCACGTTCCCTTCGATGCGCCTATGTGTTCAGCGCATGATACAATGGAATTACCCATTGTGAGTTTCCTCATTCGGAAATCGACGGTTCATTGGTTGTTTGCACCTACCCGTCGCTTATCGCAGCTTACCGCGTCCTTCTTCGGCCATAATTGCCAAGGCATTCACTATATGCTTGTTGTAGCTTGATTTATTTAATTTTATTTAAGTGTGTTATTTTCACACGCATTTTCGCTTTTAATTTTTTATGTTTGTTTGGATACAATTTAATGTACCAAATGACATACTGTATTGTTAATTTATTTCTCCAACAAATTTGAAGTAATACATTTTTATGTTGCGTACTTCCGTATAAACTATTCGTTTAATTGGTCGTAATTTTTTAACATTAAAAAGATATTATTTTTGTTTCTCGTTACAGTATGCAGTTGTCAATGTTCACTTGCTTTCGCCCAACTTGCGCGGGGTGAAAACTTTCCAATATAACATAAAGGAAAAACATTGTCAATACCCAATTTTTATTTTTTTTGTATATTTTTTGCGGTTGACTTTTGGGGCGAATTGAGATATAATATTGATATGGCAAATGCAATAAAGAAAAATCCGAATTTGGTGACGTTTGTTTTCGACACAAGCGTTCCAAACATGACACGCGAAGAGGCGATTGCGGAATTAAAAGCCGAGTTAAAAAAGGGTGAGGATTCGTTCAAAGTCCACAAAGGGTATACGATAGAGGAAAGCAAGAGATTGCTTGGCTTGATATGAAATACGAATATGCAATATCACCCGAGGCGCAAAATGATATCTCGGGGATTTATGGTTTCATTATTGAAAAGAACAATCCAGCGAGTGCCGAGAATGTTGTTTCAGCGATTTACGAAGCGATTGACTATGCGTCAAATTATCCAACAATAGGAATGAACGCAGAAAGACATTTCGGATATGAAACAGACTATTTATTTCTTGTGGCTTTGCCGTATCCTTATTTGGTTTTTTATAAATTTACAAATAAGAAAGTTTATATTCATAGAGTGCTTGATGGGCGACGCGATTGTGTCAAAATACTAAACCAGTAACAAAAAAGAGCCTTTCGGCTCTTTTTTTTAAACTGTTGAAAAAATATGATTATTTTTTAACAGGTGCTTTTGGTGCTACTGGCTTTGCAACGGGGGCAGCAGGTGCCGCGACAGGTGCAGAAGAGTAAGCGACAGGGGCAGCAGCCTTTACAGGTGCAGAACTACCGCAGCAGTCACATTTTCCAAGAGCGCAGACAAGTTTTTTTGTACCGACAACGGCAGGAACAAGACCCATTACCAACATCAATGAAATGTAGGTGAAGAGCATTGTGAGAGCCGCGGTTTGCAAATCTGCAACTGGCTCAATTCCTTTGTCGAAGTTTTCAAGCATTTCTTTTTGCACTTCGCTTGTGAAAGAGGCGTTAGTTTTCGCGTTTTTAATGATTCCGCGAACTTCTTTCATGAATGCCAAAGTTGTGCTTACGCGTGTTGAAGCAGGCGTTTTGTCGTTAAACTTTTCGTACTTTTTATTGAAATTTTCCAAAGCCTTTGTAAGTTTATCGGCATCTTTTTGTTCAAGAGAAGCCGCAAGTTCGCCCATTTGAGCGATTCCTTCGCCAGCACCGCCCATTTCCATGCCAGCCAATGCGTAAGGCATTGCGTATGCAGCGCCGAACGGACCTTTGGCTTTCCCCAAAAAGTCGTCTTCATTTGTGCTTGGTGCGGTTGAGATACCGAAGAAGCCAATTGTGAAGGAAATAAGAGAGAGGACACCGGTTGTCAACAAAGCGACAGCGGCGACCAATTTTTTAACTTCGACCATTTTAAGGATATAATATGTTGCCATTCCCAAAAAGAAAAGAACAATACCCAAGATTTGAAATAAACCCAAGACTTGGAATGTTCCCATTGTGAAGATTGGAACAATAGCCATAGCCGCGCCCGCGACCATTGCGATTGCGAGAACAAGTTTTGACCAATATTTTTTAAGAAACTCCATTTGTTTTTCTCCTTTTAGTGGACACAAAGGTTTTGTCTTTTGTTCACGGATTTCCCATACACGGTTAAATCTATGGGATTAGTTTGTTGTAGCATATGGAAATAGGGTTGTCAACTGTTATTTTTTGGATTGTTTTTGGGCGAGTTTTTCCACCTTTTCGGGTTTGATTTTGTCGCGGGCGGATTGGGCGGCGGCGTCATCGTCGGTGTTTTGGAAGGTTGTGAATTCGGAAATCCATTTCAATTTGACCGTGCCGGTGGGGCCGTTTCGGTGTTTGGCGATGATGAGTTCCGCCTCAACAGGCGCGGACGCCGCGCTGCGGGACGCTTCGCCTGTCTTATCCGACTCTTCTTCATAATCGTCGGCGCGCGGGGTTGGCTTTTCCAAATGAATGAACATTACGATGTCGGCGTCTTGTTCAATTGCGCCGGATTCGCGAAGGTGGTGAAGTTGGGGGCGCTTGTCGGTGGATTTACCGTTTTGAGTGGCGACTTCGCGATTTAATTGGGCAAGCAAAAGGACGGGCATATCGAGTTCTTTGGCGAGGACTTTCATGGCGCGGGAGTTCGCGGAAACTTCTTGTTGGCGGTTTTCGAAGCCTTTGGATTTGCCGGAGGGGGCTTGCATTAACCCGAGATAATCAACCATGATGAAATCAAGGCCGTGTTCGCGGCGGAGGCGCATACATTTGCGTTTGATTTCGGTTGGGGTAATTTCGCTATTGTCGTCGATATAAATGTTGGGGGTATTTAGAGTATCGGTGGCGCGAAGAAGGCGCGTCCATTCTTCGTCGGTTAATTCGCCGCGACCGGCGTGGTAAGAAGAAACCATGGCGAGCGAGCAAATGGCGCGTTGGGTGAGCGAATATTTGGACATTTCGAGCGAGAAGATTGCGCATTTTTTCTTTGCGCGGATTGCGGCGTTTAAAATCATGTTTAAGCCCAGCGACGTTTTACCGACACCGGGCCGGGCGGCAAGGACGATTAACTCGCCCCCGTGAAGACCGTTTGTCATATTGTCGAGGGCGTAAAAGCCGGTTTTGATTCCATAAATTGCGCCGGGGTCGCGGCGGAAAAGGTCGAGACGAGAAACGACGTTCGCGAGTTCGTCGGTGATTGGGGTGAGTTCGCGTTGCTCGTCAGATTTGGAAATGTCGAAGATGAGTTTTTCGGCTTCCGAAAGCGTAGTTTGCGCGTCGTCGGATTGGAAGGAGTTCTTGACTATTTCGGTTCCGGCGTTGTTTATTCGGCGAAGTAAGGAATCTCTTTTCACTATGTCAAAGTAGTGACGGAAACTTGCCACGGACGGGACACTGTCACTTATGGCGTTTAGATACGCAAGCCCGCCGACGGAATCAAGTTTGCCCATGGTTTTCAATGCGTCTGCGGTTGTGACAAAATCAAGTTGGGTGTTGCGTTTGTTCAAGACATTGTACATGGCTTCGAAAATTGTTTGATGGGCCGGAATGAAAAAGTCGGATTTATTCAACTTTTCAATTCCGATATTGCATGAAACATAATCAAGCATCAAGCAACCGAGAACCGATTGCTCTGCCGAGGGATTATGTGGAAGGGTTTGAGCCATTCAATAAATATAGCATGGGGATTTTTATTTTGCAATACCCCGCTTGGGTGTGATATAATTTCTTGTGAACATAAAAGAGCGGATTGAAAAGTTAATTTCCGAACCCGTGGCGGTTTCGGGTATGGAAAATGTTGCGGATTATCAAATCAATTCTGCGTTTCGGTTGGCAAAAGAGCAAGGGCGGAAACCTTTTGAAGTGGCAAGCGAATTGGCGAATACGTTTCAAAAGAAGTTGGGCGATTTGGCAACCGTGACCGCGCACCCAAGCGGATTTGTGAATATTGTTCTTGCCGAAAAAGTGCTTTGTGATTTTTCAAATGAAGTTTTAAAAACAAACAAGTTGCCATTGCAAAAACAAGAGCCGAGAACAATCTTTTTTGATTACGGCGGGGCGAATATTGCGAAACAATTACACATTGGGCATTTGCGAAGTCCGATTATTGGCGAGGCGTTAAAGCGTGTGTTTCGGGCTTTTGGGCACAAGACAATTAGCGACACGTTTTTTGGCGATTGGGGTTTGCAAATGGGGCTTGTGTTAGCCAGCGTGACGCTGGACCCAGACGCTTCGCGCGCCTTACCGGACTTAACTCTTGATATGTTAAATGAAATCTACCCGGCCGCGAGCAAGCGAAGCAAGGAAGATGAAACCTTTTACAAGCGAGCCGAAGAGATTACCGCCCTATTGCAAAAGAAGACCGAGCCGTGGTTTTCAATGTGGCAATCCATTCGTGCGATTTCGGTGGCGGCGATTATGAGTAGTTACAAGACTTTGGGTTGCACTTTTGACACGCAAAAGGGCGAGAGCGACGCGGCGGATGACGTGCCGAAGGTTATTGAATTGTTGAAAAAGCATGGCGCGCACGAGAGCGAAGGTTGCTTAATTTTGGATGTCAAGAAGGATAGCGATTTAAAGCCTTTGCCGCCCGTTATTTTGCAAAAGTCAAACGGGGGCGATTTATATGCCACAAGCGACCTTGCGATGCTCTACGGGCGTTACAGAGCCTTTAAACCGCAAGAGTTTATTTATTGCACGGACGCGCGTCAAGAATTACACATGGAACAGGTTTTCCGGGCGAGCAAAATTGGCAAGTTAGTTCCGAGCGAAACCAAATTAACCCACGTTGCGTATGGAACGATGAATGGTGCGGACGGGAAACCGTTTAAAACGCGCGCGGGTGACACGATTAAGTTGGACGACATTATAAAAATGGTGACCGAAAGTGCGCAAAAACGCATAAAAACAAGCCCAAAAACACCTCAAAATGACCCTTTTTTGGCACAAAAAGTGGGTATTTCGGCGCTTAAATTTGCGGATTTAAGCAATTCTGTGCGCAAGGATTATATCTTTGACGTGGACAAGTTTACTGCTTTTGAAGGAAAGACGGGACCGTATCTTTTGTACACGGTTGCGCGAATAAATTCAATTCTTAAAAAATCCCACAGCGAGAGTATTGGCTTTAAAAGTCCGCCCGTATTATGCGTGACTTTTAAAGCCAACACCCCCGCTGTGCGGGCAATCGTGATTGCGGTTGTGAAATTGTGTGACGCGTTCCAGAGTGCGAGCGAGAATTATACGCTTAACGGAATTGTCGAAGCGGCGTGGGCGTTAGCGAACAAGTTCAATGCGTTGTACGCGAATGAAACGATTTTGGGAAATGCGGAAAATGTTGCGGCGGCGGCATTGACGCGGGCGGCTTTGTTGTTTGCGCTTGACACTTTGGCAATTGAACCCGTGGAAGAGATGTGAATTATTCGGTGGCGATTTGCAAAATGCGATTGATTAAATTCAAAATGGCATAATCATATCGCTCGACTTTTTCAATTACAATAATGTCGGAATCGGTTATTGCTTCTTTTATGTCGGCAATAGGTTCCGGATTTGCTCCCGTGATGCTATTTGGGTGGGTGTTTATTTGGCTATTTTGATAAACTTTGAAGCCGTTAAAATCTTTGCGGAAATAATCCTTTTGTGCATCTAAAAATGAATCACCAAAACAGACCACGTTTTTGCCCGTTGTTTGTGGCGGATTATAATCCACGATAAGTTCTTTGTTTTCTCTTTTGTATTGTCCGATTGAAGTTGTTTCAATTTTATTGAAATCTTGTTCTTCATAAATTGGAAGATTTAAAAGCCGTTTCAATTCATTATAAGCGATATAGCCGCCCATTTTGTTCCAATGCCCGTCGAACTCGTAATAGTTTTGGTAGAACTTTTTATTTAAAAGAAGTTGTGGCTTTGCATAAGAAAAACGCACAGTCGGGTAATTTTTGTACAAATAATCCGACAAGCGGTCAAGACGTTTGTATTCGTTAAAAATATTGATATTGTAGATTTTGTCTTTGCCCCAAATCTCTGACTTGTTGACACCAATTTGGAAAACTACTTGCTTCCCCGCCGATTGGAAAAACTCGGTTACGCCTTTCATTGCTTCGCCGTATTGTTTCATTTCGGCTTCGTCAACTATATTTGCGCCGGTGTAATATGGCATTTCATCGCGGTAAAATATCCAGCCGTTACGATATGAAACAGTTTCGCCAACTTCGATTGGGGCTTCGATTCCAAGATTTTCTTGCAACCCGAATAAAATTTTTTCGTACATTTTTATAAAGCCGCCGCGAAATGGGAAATGGTCATTGTAAAAGTTTTCAAATGCATTTCCGAATTTGTTAAATTGGAATTGGAACTTGTTAAGATTTCGATTTTCATCAAGTGACAAACTCTTTTTGTTCCAAAACATTGGCCAAAGGATTGTTGGAATAACAAGAATTACAACAAAGATTATTGACAGGATTTTGTATCGGTTAATTTTCATTTGCGACCGCCATTAAAAACTTGACATAATTTTCCATACTTGTGTTTTGTCCCGCGCTCATGGTTTTTGACATATCTGTGTCTTGGCATTCAATTATTATAACATTTGCGGCATTGATAGCGGTGCGGATTTCCGCCCGATATGTTGGGTCTGTATATGCTTTTCCACCTGCGGCGGATTGCGGATGCGGGTTAATAATATGATTAAAATCGGCAAGAAGATAAGGTGAAAGCAATCTTGTAAAGGAATCGCCAAAGGAAAGCACAGTTTTATTATTTGGGGAATCGCTTGTAACTTCAATCGTGCCGTTGCCCGACATATATGCTTGTCGGTTTGTTTGTTTTACATTTGGTTTGTAAAATACGTCATAGTCAGTTTGATAAAATGTTTCTTCGCGCATTGCTTGCGGAACTTGCCCATTCATTTTCCATGCTACATAACCGTTTGCCGAAATTGCCGGTTCGGTTGTGGTTATTTGTTTTGCTTTGATTTCCAATTGTGTGTAATCAATAATTGGAAGCCCAAGAGATTTTTGCAAACCAATGTAAGACAAATAAGCCCCAAGAAAGTTTATATGCCAATCATATTTGTAAAAACAACTTTGTGATTTCATAGCGGCAATTGTTTCATTACGTTGATATGAAATCGCAAGGTCAGAGTTTCTGCGAAAATATTCACACATATAATCATACTTGTTGTAAATTGTGTCGCCTTGGGTTGTGCTCTTTGTTGGCATTATTACAAAATACACTTCTTTCCCAAGCGCATTGAAATAGTTTTTTCCTTCGACAAGCACACGCATATATCTTTCGAATCCCGCCAAATCTTCGGCGGTTAATTCGTTGATTACGGGCGGTGGTGGCGGCGGTTGTATCAAATCTGGATTTATAAGTTTGGAATAGATTTTGTTATATGTGCGAATGAAACTGCTGCGGAATGGAAAATGGTCGTTGTAGTAATCTTCAATTGCCGAACCGAATTTGTTGAAGTTTGGGGTGAACTTCGCAAGATAACGGTTTTCATCAACGGGGCTCTTTTCGGTTTTCAAAACACCGCGCAAAATCGGAAACATAACCGTTGGCGTAACAAGAATTACGACAAAGATAATTGACAGGATTTTGTAGCGGTTAATTTTCATTTTGCCTCCTTTTTAAAATTGGAAATATATAAATGGATTGTAAGTGTTGTTTGCAAGCAACAAAATGCAAGTGCAAAGCATCACAAACAAGCACGCGGATTCGACCCAAAATACCCATGTGGCGGTTTTGAACTTTTCAATTGGTTTGCGCAACCAATTTTGCAAAATCCCACAAAACAAAACCGCAAAAGGAAAAATCAAAATTGCATTCATGGTTAAATAATAAATTGCGGGTTGAATTCCGTTTGCGCCGTAAAAGCCAAACATTGCGCCCAAATATTTCATTGCGTAACCCATGTCGGGCGAGCGGAAGAAAACCCAAGCGATTAAAACAACCAACATTGTGTAAAGCCAATTGAAAATCTTTTGCGGATTTCGTTTCAAGGCATTGCCCAGAAACATTCTTTCAATCACAAGGAAGAATCCATAAAACAAACCCCAGACCAAAAATGTCCAATTCGCGCCATGCCAAATGCCCGTCAATGTAAAAATTATTAAAAGGTTCAAATAGGTTCGGGCTTTGCCTTTTCGATTTCCGCCGAGAGGAATATAGACGTATTCTTTGAACCAACTTGAAAGCGAAATATGCCAACGTCGCCAAAAGTCTTGAACGCTTGTGGAAATGTATGGGTGGTTAAAGTTTTCGCGAAAAGTGAAGCCGAACATTGCGCCCAGACCGATTGCCATGCACGAATAGCCCGAGAAATCAAAATAGATTTGCAAGGCGTAACAAATTATTCCAAGCCAAGCGACGCCCATACCAAGTTGCGCGGGGTGATTTTCAAAGATTTTGTCGGCGACCATGCCGAGTGTGTTTGCGATTATTACTTTTTTCGAAAGCCCATAAATGAAACGCCGGACGCCGTAATAAAACTGCTTCGACGTGTGGACGCGGTAATTGATTTGGGTTTCGATATCGGAATATTTGACGATTGGTCCGGCGATAAGTTGCGGGAACAATGAAATATAGAGCGCAAGTTTCAATGGATTGCGTTGAACTTTGCATTTTTTGCCATAGACGTCAAAGAAATAAGACAAGGCTTGGAAAATGTAGAAACTTATTCCGATTGGCAAGAGGACTTCAAAAATGTTTATGTCGTGGCGGGTGATGCCTTCGATTATGTGAATAAAGAAGTTGAAATATTTGAAATAAAACAAAATCAAAAGATTTGCAACAACCACAATCCAAAGTTTGTATTTTTGTTTTGGCTTTCCAATTGATACCCACAATGCCCCGCCATAATTGATTAAAATTACGGCAAGCATCAAAAGCAAATACCAAACGCCGCCCCATGCGTAAAAGAGCAAACTTACGGCAAGTAAAAATATGTTTCGCGCGGTCAACTTTTTCTTCGGTAAGAGATGGTAAATTATTAAAGTTATCGGCAGAAACAAGAACAAGAAAACAAGCGAAGAGAATAACACTCTTCAAGCATAGAGCAATGGCATTTTTTGTCAACCTTGACTTTGGCAATTAGATTGAATATTCGGGTTCGGGTGGGAATTTGGGTGCTTGTTTCTTTAACGCTTTTGCATTAAGCATTTCATTATACATTTCTTGCGGAACATAGTAGCGTTCATTTACAACATTTTTGCCTTTTCTGTCAGATGCAAAACTTGCATCGCTTTCTTTCCACTTTCGACCTTGCATAGGCAAATAATACTTCCAAAGGTCTTGAAACTCTGCTTTTGATATTTGCTTTTTGGGGCTTGGCTTTGCCGGTTGAGGTTGTTGCCCTTGCGCGGGTTGGGCTTGCGCTTGTTGTTGTTCTTGTTCTTGCGGTTCTTGTTGCGCGGGTTGTTGCGTGTTGCCTTGTTCTTTCTCTTCAATTTCTTTAAGTCGTTCGTTATAGGACGTAATTTCATCGTGAGACAAATAAATCTTGTCGCCTGTGATTTCGGCGGGGTTAAGATTTGCGATTTGAACATTTTCGCCGTCCACGCGAATGACGGGCAAGATTCCCGAATCAACGGCAATGCCGACGGTATTTCCGCGTTTAACATTCGCAAGATATTCTTTATACGAAATGCCACAATCGCGAGAGACATTTATGCTATCCATAACCGCACAGTATTTATAAAAGTATCCGGCCATTTGTCGTGAACCAAGCATCATTTTCACCAATTTTTCGCAAGATTTCCACAAGCGGTAAAATGCACGGTGCAAGATTCGGTATTTGGCTTTTGGAAGGCGGTCGGGTTTTGGCTTTTTACCTTCGGCGGCAAGGTCATCGGGTTCGGCAACAACTTCTTTTTCAGTATGTTTTTTGTTTTGCTCTTCACGTTCTTTGTTTTCGCGAATGATTCTGACTTCATGTTTTCCGAAATCGGACAAGCCCGTTTTGTATTTCTCGGCTTCTTCGGGTTCCATGTTTTCAATTTTTTCAACGTCGGCTTTTAATTTTTCCGCTTCTTTGTCGCGGCAAATTTGACCCTTTTCATTGGCGTCTTCGGCGTTTAGATATTTCATGATTGGCTTGTTGACTTTTTGGAATGCGCGCGTAAATGAACCTTTGACAAGCCCGATTCTTTCTTCAAAACCGGCTTGTTCCAAATCGTTGCAAGTAATTGTGTGCTCGGCGCAAAATGCTTTAAGTCTATATTGGGCATGAAGCAATTGATTGTTCGGGAAACAAGCCAAGCGGTTGCCGATACTGTCTTGTGCGACTTGCCCCATTGTCATGTTTTTGTCGTTCGCTTCGGCGGGTTCGGGAATATCCCAATGCGCAACCAATTTTTCGGCGACGGACGCGGACGCAAGATGGTTAAGGATTTTTTCAAGTTTTCCTACCTCTGACGGACATTTTTTGCAAAGGTCTTCCGCGAGTTTTTTTATCGCGGGCAAGCCGTGTTCGCCACGCAAATCGTTTGCGACACGCATTTGCACGCCGTTAAGGCAATCTTTGTTTTCTTGCAAAGCCATGAATGATTCATAGATTTCGTCCTTGATATCAAAATTAAATGTTTTTGGGTCAATGGTTTTATTCGTATGTCCGTTTAAAAGTTTTTCAAATTGCGCCATGACGGCGGTGTTGCATTCGGCTTGCTCGGTGCCTTCACCGAATATGGCTTTTATTTGTTTGGCGTGGTCGAACGCAATCTTGTGGTATTCGCTTTGCGCCTTTTCAAAGGCATCAAGAGTGATTGCATCGTTGCAACCATATACGTTTTCTTTGTTGATAATTTGCGCCGCCTTACTTGTCAAGGTCGCATTTACCAATTCAATCATTTTTTCAATTTTTTCTACCATGTCTTAATTTTATCACAAAATTACGATTTTGTCAAGTTTTTATATGCCCCACGTTCAAGCACGACCGTTTTCCCCGATTTGTAATCGCGAAGGAGTTGCTCTTCATATTGGGCATATTGTGGGCGTTGCACGGTTTCGACCGAAGCGTCAAAGTAAGTTTTGTTTCCATATGACGTCCAAGTTTTGTGCATATATTCGCGAACATTGTTTTCCGTAATTGACACAATTGGATTATGAAACAAAATATCGGTTACGTTCCGAGTATACATAATAATGTGCGCACCGTAATCCGTCCAAACAAGGTCGGAAATTGTGCCAAGAGTTGAAACATTTTTGTTCAAGTTGTATTCATTGTTTTTGAAAATGTTTTTTGAAACTCCGAATTGGTCAACGTAATCTTGCGCCCTCATCACCCCGCCACGGTGTTCTGTTTCATTATAATTGAAAAGTGCGCGGGCGGCAGCGTTAAATTCGGGAACCATGCGTGACATTTCGTCTTTTTCTTTTGAATTGATTCCGCGGTCTTCGCGTGCGTCACGTCCAATTACATATTCAAAATCATTGTTTTGCATTCCGTTGTCAGCCGCGCCGAAAACATAAATAAGTTTGTGGAAATCTCTTATTTTTGCGTCCAACGATTTCGTTTGCAAAAACGGCGAAACATAAGATTTCACATAAGCCAAAACTTCGTCCGCATTCATTTCTTCGCCGACATATTCGCCGTCAATTACTTTGCGCACACGCAAGGAGTTTTTCACATTTTGTAATGCCCTGTCGCGATTTTCTACGTTGTGGTCAATCGCATATTGGTCTTTGATTTCTTTTATTTTTGCCGTTTGTTCATCATCATATTTCAACAAAATATGGCTTACGGTAAAAAATTGTTTCGCAATATTTTCCGGCACATAATATAAGTCCTTGAAACTATCAAGCAATTTTGAATAATAACTGCTCTCGTCTTCAAAGTTTTCCTTTAAACGATATCGCGCATTGCGAACCTTTTCAACGAAATCTTCCGTCGCACGACGCGCAACATCATTTACATATTTTTCGTTGGCTCGGTGAATTGTGTTTTCAAACTCAGCCGGTTTGGATTTTCTCATTTCTTTTAACTCGTTGTAATTCATATATACGGGTTTGTCATTTTCGTCCAATTTCCCCGTATCAATTTTATCCACGCCGCCCAAACCCCAATTAAATGCGTCTTGCAATCTGCGAAGTAAAATATTTTTTCCTTCTTCCGTTTGCATACGCACAAGTTCACGTTTAATTGTGGCAAGTCTTTGTTCTTCGGTGTCATATTTCACATTTTCAAAAGTCATTTTCCCGTTGACATAAACCACGCCAACGCCCTTTTCAACGCTTTGCATAACGCGCACAAGTTTGTTAAACGCCTCGGCGGTGATTGCTTTTTCAACGCTGCTTGTTATGTCGCGCGGGGTTTTTAAAAAGTTAATAAAGTCGTCATCGTTTGCATAAACAAATTCGGGCTCGGTTTCAATTTTGTATTTTTCAAGATTCAACAAATAAGTATTTTGTTTGTATTCAATAAACTTTTCATAAGCCGTGTATTTTACCGGCTCGGGTTTTTCTTCTTCTTTCACTTCGGGCGCACTTACCGCGCTTGGAAACTTTTTATCGCGGATTTCTTTTTCGTATCCTCGATAAGCCTTTTCGATACTGTCATATGAAACCTTGCGTGCGGATTTTATTTCGTCGGGCGTCAAATCGCCATAAAGTCTTTTGCTCTCGATAATTGCAACTTCGCGGTCGATAAGTTGTTCTGCGGTTTTGTCATAGGCTTCTTCTAAACTTAATCCTTGTTCGGTCACATAACGATATCCAAAATTATTGTACCCGTCCATGAGTTGCTTTTTGTTAATTTCAATGCCGCCCATACGTGCGACAACTTGGGAATAGTCATATCTTACGTCTTCTTGGAAAAGCGCACACCCAGCCAAAGTTGCCCCGACGAAAACCGCCGAAACCAAAACACAAACAAGAGCACGCAACTTTTTAATCATGGTACTATTTAAGTATAGCCAAATCTATTGATTTGTCAATACCTTGGGTGTACAATTTCTTGTGCAAATTTTAATTTTCCACAATCCCAATTCCGGCAAGCGTAAAAGCCAAATCCATGCGAACAAAATTGAGCGTGCATTAAAACGTATAAACCCCAAAACCCAAGTCACACAATTTTGCGCCGTGTCCATTTCCGTGTTAAATGATTTTTGGTCTTCCCCGCTTGCAAATGCGGGCTTTGACGCAATAATAATTATCGGCGGCGACGGCACAGTCGGACCCGTAATAAATGCAATGAAACACAACAATTTGGATATTCCGATTTATTGTTACGGGCGTGGCACGGCAAACGATTTCGCATCTTTTTTAAAAACCAACAAGAGTGCCAAACAATGCGCCAAAACCGTTTTAAGGGGCAATATGCGCCTTGTAGACACACTTTTGGTGGACGGCGAAACATATGCTTGCAATAACGCGGCGGGCGGGGCTTTTACAACAGGGGTAACCAAATACAGCAAAAAAATGAAAATGTTTTTTGGAAAACTTGCTTACTTGATTACCGCTTTCTTCATGGCTTTTTCGGTCAAAAGCCAAGCACTTCGTTTCACGGTAGACGACAGAACATTTGAAGCAAGAGTGTTTTTATTTTACATTTTGAACACAAAAAACGTCGGCGGGTTGAAAAACGCATCACCTTTAAGCCGTGTTGACGACGGAATGCTTGATTTAATTTGCATTAAACAAATGGGCTTTTGGGGCAAAATTGGCACAGGCTTTTTCCAAATGTTTGGCAAGTTACACAAAAGCAAAAACATAATTCACATCCAAGGCAAATCCTTCAAAGTTGAAATCATTCCCGACCGCCCCGTTGACAAAAACTTCACCCACACCGACATCGACGGCAACCCTTATAAACCTTATCCTCTAAACGTCACAATCGGTTCAAAAATTCGGGTCTTGCAAAAATAATTTAGATATGATATACTTGCCACGCGAACAGGTTTAACTCAGTTGGTAGAGTATCTCGTTTACACCGAGACTGCCGGGGGTTCGAGTCCCTCAACCTGTACCAAGTTTTTTGTGGACAAATAAATGCTTGCTTTTTTTTTTTTTGTTTTAGCATTGAAATATGCATAGGATAAAACAACTTTTATGTGCAGTTCTCGTTATGCTTTTTATTGTTCCTTTGACTGCTTGCGGGAAAAGCAGTACAGACACACCGCCGAGCATAAGTTTTGACGGTTTTGAAAAACAATCAGACAATATATATTATTGCAAAGTTCCAAACGCAACAACATTATTTAATTTCAGCAATTCAATAACTGTCGCCAATGGTTATTCTTGGATTGTGTCGACCGACATTCATTGCAATGTGCTTGACCAAATCCCAAGCAAAATCGCAACACTTGCTTCTGGTGACAATGTATTTTACGTCATGACAACCGAACAAAATGGCAACGTTGAAGTTTATAAACTTACAATCCGCCGCCGCCCGATTTATACGGTGGCGGTTAGGACATATTCATACGCATACTCTGCCAATAACAACTATCAAACTATTGCTACGCAACAAATAGAAGAAGATAAATACATGGATATGGCATCAGTCACAAAAACTTATACTTTAAAAAAGCAATTTGATACTTCATTAAGAACCTTTTATTCCTATAAAATTATTGGGTGGAGTTTTGATACAACAAAACCGATTACAAGCAACACTACAATAACCGCAAGCAAAATCGAAGTCACCGAAATAAATAGTGGTCTTCATATGAAATATTGGGATACCCTTAAAGAAATAACATTAAACTCCCCACCTATGAGCATCTATTATTCGGAACCATTTCAAGGAACTGCAATAGAAAAGATTTTCGTACCCAAGGAATCAGTAAATGCGTATAAATCGACAGATGGGTGGGGAAATTACGCGAATAAGATTTACGCAATCGAGAAATAAATCACTTGATTTAATTGTTTTCAATGTGGTAAAATAAAATATGGAAGAACAAATATCACCTGTGCGCGCAAAAGAAGTACAAGAGTTAATCAACCATTTGATTTTGGGAATCACCATGTGGATTTCCGCATCGGTGACGTGCATTACGACACTTTTAACCGTGCAACAACCTTGGTGTTTGATTGCGTTGTTTTTGCCTTTTATTTACACAATGTTTCCGCAAATCCAAAAGTTCACAAACGCAATGGCTGAACATGGTTACAAGAAGTTTCTTGCCCGAAAGGAACGTGAAGACAAGCGCGCCGCAGAAAAAGCATTAGCAGAACAAGAAAAACCGGAACTTGTCGCATAATTCCGGTTTTCGTTTAAAATTATTTCTTCAAAAGTTTTGGCGTGTGGGCAATGAAAGATGCAACTATTGTATAAATCAACATTGAAATCATGAATGTGCGGTAGCCAGAAATTGTTTGCGACCCCGTGTAAAGTGTGCAATCCGAAGTCCAATAGCCATTTGCCGTTGGAATATTTGCGCGAAGGACTATGAAGAAAACTATGAGAGTCAAAACCAAAACCGTATTGATTGAAGCGAATACTATGCGGGTGGATTTACGGAATCTGCCAAACATTGCAAGCAAATTGAACGCAATGACCATGGGAATTATCAAAAGTGAAATAATAGAAAGAGTTTTAATAAGAACAAAATAAGTGTGATTATAAGCATTTGGTAAATTATTTAACCAGCCCGCAACAACATTCAAAAACGTAATCAAAGGTGTCAAGCAAAGGAAAACGGTAAGAAACAATGTGACAATCCCTTGGGTAATTTTTGTGCCGTTCATCGTTTAACTCCTGCGATTGTGCTTCCGTCTTGGGCGACAATGCAATCAACAACTTTTTTGTCAGCGGTCAAAAATTGAACGTAATAATATCCGCCAACATTTCCAACGCGACTGTTTTCAACCGTGACATAGGTTTCGTATTTGCCGTCTTTCAATTTGTCGGCGCAAGCGTCCGTCGCCAATTTCAATGCGCGTTCCCAAGAAACGGCTTCGTCGCCCATGATTGTTTCAAGTTCCACAGAGGTTTGCGCGGGAGTATTTGCGTACAAAGTCACAATGATTTCGTCGCCCGCGTTTACTGCCGCTTTCAAATCATCGGCAATGTCGCAAGTGTAACTTTTTTTGTTGTAAGGGTTTGTGTAAGGGTTTGGCAAAAATGTCAATTCGTATTGTTCGCCGTTAATTGTGCAATAGCCGTCGATTGTGCCGTCGGCTTTGGCACGCGTTTTCAATTCGGTTTCGTTTCCGGTGATATTGACAAGCGCGAACGGAACGGTTTTGCCCGAGACGCCGTCGCGACTGTAACTTTCTTCACGCACGCCGGTGCTGAACTCGACTTCCGTGTTGCCGGTCTTTTTTGTTTTCATGAAATAATGCGCTTCGGACACGTTTTTCAATGCGGTGTCATAAGGCGTTTCGCGATTCATATTTTTGTAAAAAAACATTCCGCCGATTGCAACCACGGCGCAAAGTCCAAGCCCAACAATAAACTTTTTACTTTTTAGAAGTGGTTTTTTTGACCCCGCTTTTTGGGGCTCCTTCGCCGCTTTTGGGCTTTTCGGTTGTTTTGGGGCCTTCGCCGGTTTTGGTGTCACCAATGTTTGAGTTTGTTCCGTTGGTTGTTCTTGCGATGGTGTTGTTTGTTCCGTCGCTGGTTGTGCCGATTTTTTCAATATATTCATGCCCATTGTTATTTTTTGTTTCGTCAGAATATGACATTTTTTTTCTGTCTTCAAAAACCATTAACACATAAAAGACGGTTGCAATTACCGCAATCGCTAGCCCGACCCAAAATGCCCAAACAGAATCGGCAAATGTATTCACAAGCATGAAAATCGCGCCGACCAAATAAAGCGTGGCACAAACGCACAAGTAGATTTGCGAACGCGTGAATGTAAACTTTCCAAAAGAAAACCGCATACCATTATGATATGCGGTCTTCGATTCAAAGTCAAGTGGTTTTTAGACAACTTATTTGATAATTTTCGCAACAACACCCGAGCCAACGGTTTTTCCGCCTTCACGAACCGCAAAGCGAAGACCTTGTTCAATTGCAATGTCTGTGCCAAGTTTAACCGTAATCGACACGTTGTCGCCCGGCATAACCATTTCGACGCCTTTTGGCAATTCGATTGAACCGGTAACGTCGGTTGTACGGAAATAAAATTGTGGACGGTATCCGTTGAAAAACGGTGTGTGGCGTCCGCCTTCTTCTTTTTTCAAAACATAAATCTCGGCGGTAAATTCGGTGTGCGGTGTAATTGATTTAGGCGCAGCAATAACTTGACCGCGTTGGATATCTTTACGTTCAATACCACGCAATAACAATCCGGCATTGTCACCGCAAACCGCGCTTTCAAGGTTTTTGCGGAACATTTCAATACCCGTGACGGCGATTCCGGTTTTTTTGGAACCCATGCCGACGATATCAACGATTTGACCCAATTTCAATTCGCCACGTTCAATACGACCGGTTGCAACTGTACCACGACCGGTAATTGTAAAGACGTCTTCAACGGGCATCAAGAATGGTTTGTCTTTGTCGCGAGCAGGTTCAGGAATGTATGTGTCAAGAGCGTCAAGCAAATCGTCGATGCATTTTGTATCGGGGCCGAGTTTGCCCGCTTGCGCAGCAGCCAATGCTTTGGAAGCAGAACCGCGAATAATCGGGGTCTTTGCGCCGGGGAATTTGTATTGCGTCAACAAATCGCGGATTTCCATTTCCACCAAATCAACCATGTCTGGGTCTGCGATATCGCACTTGTTCAAAAACACAACAATGTAAGGAACACCAACTTGGCGTGCAAGCAAAATGTGTTCGCGTGTTTGTGGCATAGCGCCGTCCGTTGCGGCAACCACAAGAATTGCGCCGTCCATTTGCGCGGCACCCGTAATCATGTTTTTGACATAATCCGCGTGGCCGGGGCAATCGACGTGAGCATAGTGACGTTTTGCCGTCTCGTATTCGACGTGTGCGGTGTTAATTGTAATACCGCGTGCTTTTTCTTCTGGGGCTTTGTCAATATCGGCATACGCCATCTTTTGACCAAGATTTTTACATCCTTGGGTTGTACAAATTGCCGCCGTAAGCGTGGTTTTGCCGTGGTCAACGTGACCAATCGTACCGACGTTGATATGGGGTTTTGTCCTGTTAAAATTTTCCTTTGCCATTATTTCCTCCTTATTTGGCAGTGATAGTGTCATTATAAACAAGAGATAATAACGTGTCAACACTTTTATTAAAATATTCTTCGCCCGAAAGCAATGTAAATAAATCAATACGGATAGACAACAATTCGGTTTTGTTTGTATTGAATGTAAATTCATCGTCGGCTTTGCCGTAAATCGGATAATTATCTTCAAGACATTCTATTGCGCCGTTTGTTCCGCTTATTGCTTTGACTACCGCTCGCCTTGTGCGTGTGTTTTCGCCTTCGTCGTCTTCGTCAAACACATATGTCTTGGCAAAAGTTTCAAATTGCTCCAATTTTTCAAGTTCGGATTTGTAAATCTTTTCCAATTTCTCGTCAAAGGTTTCGTTGTCCTCTTCCTCATCATCGCTATCGCCTGTTTCGCTTCCGACCTCTGCGCCACCTTCTATACCGCCTTCCGTACTGCCCTTGCCCTCACTTCCTGCGCCACCTTCCGCGCCGCCTTCGCTTGCGCCGTCGCTTGTTCCATCGGTTTTTGTATCGTCCGTCTTTGTCGTATCGTCCGTTTTCGTTGTATCGTCCGTCTTGGTTGTGTCTTCGCCCTTGCCGCCGGTATTGTCGGTGCTACCGGTGTCGTCGGGCGGCGGCGGTGGCGGGTTGCCATAACTTGTGTCGCAAGCAACAAGCCCCAAAGAGCCCACAAAAACAAACGCGCATACCAAAAATCTCTTCCAAAATTTCATGCCTTATTTTGTATTATTTTGTCGAAACTTGTCAATAGTTTTTTAAAATATTTTTACGCCATTTCGTAATAAGACCGCAAATCGTCCTTGAAAGCATTCGCGTCATAATAAGAGCGCAACTTCAAAATCGTGCCCGCATAGATTTCCATTCTCGCCTTAAATGCGGCAATTGTTTCCGCGCTCGGAAATACACCTTTTTGATTTGTAATAAAAGTTTTAAAATCGCGTGTGGAAAAATGCAAGTTCGGATTTTTCAAATCCGTCCCGAAAAACACCCCACTGTAAAACGCAATCCCAACCGAAATATCATATTTTGTTTTACTAATCCGTTCCAAAACGGAAGAGCCCAAAGTAAAGTTCTCGTGCGTCCTTACCCCGAAAAGTTGGCAAACCGTTTTGTAAATATCATTGTTCGACATAAACGAAGTAATCTTGCGTTCCTTCCCGTCCTTTGGATTGTAAATCATAAAGTTCAACTTCTCGCCAATCGGACTCTCGGTATTCCCACGCGACAAGAGCCCGCCACCCGCCGCGTTATATTTGTTGTTATAAGTCAAATAATCGTAATGGTCACTATACAACACAAGCGCCGTTTTATTCGCAAGTCCCGTATCTTCCAAATGCTTTACCAAAATCCCAATCGCCGTATCATATTCGCGCACGCCCACCAAAAACGCCACGGTCGCCGTCCGCACATCTTGACTCTCGTGTATCAATTTCGGATAAACTTGCGAAAGCGCCAAGAAATTATCCAACACATAATCAAGCGACGCCCCAAAAATGCTCGAATACGAATTGGTCTTCGTGTCAAAAGAAACAATCTTCGATTGGAAATGCGGCCCGTGCGTCGAAATGCCCAAATAATAACTCAAAAACTTTTTATCCGTCGGCGCAATGTCTTTTACCGCAAGCCGCATAAAGTCCGCATCTGAATTGGATTGAAAAGTCTTCTCGATTGACGCCCCGTAATACCTTTGGTCACGCACAAAATCAAACCCGTTCCTTTCCGGCGTAAACATAACGTCTCGATTGTAAAACTCTTCATCATAATTGTGAAACGCCCCAACTTGATTTTTCTCACTTCCCCAAGACCGCTTGAAAATGTTCGGCAAAGACTGACTCAATTGCACGTCCATATAATCCCGCCACATCTCGTTCCCCATATTGTAACTTCCATTCAAAGAAACATATTCCGTAAACGCCGTCCTCTCAATCCCATAATATCCGTCAACCCACGTCGATTTGGATTTTATCTTGCTCAAATTCGGCGTAATCACCGGGTTAATCGCATCATACTCCATCGTTTCCATCATAAGCATCACTAAATTGTAATCACTCCCCAACGTGTACTCGTAATCCCCAACCTCATGCCATTCCCCCGCAACATTCCCAACCGCGGCATTACTGCTCATGGACTTAAACCCCATAAGACTTAACACATTGTTAAAATAAAACATCGGCGTCCCAAAACTGTACAAGGCTCTGCCCCTGTTCGTAAAATGATTCATCGAAAAATACGGGTCAACCAACTTTTCCAAATTGCTCAAAGTCTCCGCTTCCTTGTTGTTCACCCGCAAATGCATATAAATCCCACTCGACACCACCATCACACACGCCACAACCCCCACAACCGCATGAAACGGATACCCCGCCTTCTCATGCCTATACTTAACCAAAGCCACAAACGATATAATCAAAAACGTCACAACCCCAAGCCCCAACATCACATAATGCATCGTCCCGTCATACCTTTGCGCACCCGCCCCCGCAAATATCTCTCGAAAACTTCGCGTGCTCTCCAAAATAAAAATCTCATGTATATTCATAAACGCCAAAAGATTCGCCACCACCATCGTCGTCTGCCAAGCCACCAAACACAAACACACTATAAATTGAATACTCCGTCTCGGAATACAACTCACAACAAGCGCCACAACAACTACAAACGCCAAAGAAACATACCATTGCTTCGGAAACGGTTCATTGATAAGTGTGAAAAAAATAAAATCCAACCAAAATGCACAAAACACATACACCATAGGGATTAACAAGAGCCCAAAAAAACTTCGCCCATATTTTACATTTGTCATTTCAACCACCATTCTAACACAAACTCTTGACAAAGTCAATATCTTTGTGATATAATGCCCCCAATGAAAAAAAATAATATCAAACCCGGCATTAACCTCGCCGATTATGATACCGTCTTATTCGACCTCGACGGCACTCTCATCACCGGCTCCCAACCCGACAAAGGCACAATCATGAGCCACATCTACAAACCCCTAAAAACTCTCGTCCTCGCCCAATTCAAAAACGAACATATCAAAAACCTCCAAAAACGCATCGTCAAATCTTCTTTTGATAAAAAGAAATTCGTAAACGACGCGGAACCCCTCATGAACGAATTATTCTTCGAAGAAGACGCCCACGATTACCACACCGCCCTCGTCACAAACACCCCCGCCCACCTCATGGATATCCACGAACGCAATTTCGATTTCTCTTTCTTCTTCGACGAAATCATCACCGGCGATATGGTCAAAAACCAAAAACCCGACCCCGCCGGCTACAATCTCGCCATGGAAAAACTCTTCGCCGATAAACGTTATACAATCGGCTTCGAAGACTCCCCCGAAGGACTCCTCGCACTAAAAAACGCCGGAGTCAAAACCCGCGTCCACGTCAAAAACCCAACCTATGCCGCCCAACACGCCGACATGTCCGCCCTCGCAACCCACACAATCTCTTCCTTCCACGAAGTCTACTCAAAATAATTCAACTCTCATAATGCCGTTCATTAAACCCTTTCAAAATCTTCTTCCGTATATAATGCATTCGCGTTTCCAAATAACTGCTCGTGTACCCTTGCTCCTTCGCAATCTCTCTACACTTCTTCTTGTTAATAAAATACTCTTCCGCCAAAATCTTCTCATTCTTTTTAAGCCCACCAAAAGCCTCCGCCAAATGCTTCTTCATCTCTTCCATTTCCACACTCGACCCACCAATCTGCTCACTCGCAATCACTTCATGCAAAGACCTCTTCTCTGACCCACCCTTATCAAATCCTTCCTTGTCCAAACTCACTGTCGGATTCTCTCTTCTCTCTTTCTCTTCAATCGCTATCTCACGCGCAGTACTCATTATCCCCCACTTAACACATCTATAAAGCCACCCATACGGCGCCGCCCCTCCTGTCAAACTGTACATAGGAAAATATCTGCTCACATAAATCTGCGCCCCTTGATACATTCTTTTGTGAAAATGATTCGAAATCTTCCCATATTCATAAACACTCTTATGCAAATAATTTTCAAAATCTTTACTCGCCAACAATTCATCAAGCCCCTCTCGCCCTTTCCCCAAAATCCTCAATAATTCCTCATTAGCCAAAACACTCATACTTCACATCATATCACATTTCCCCCATTTTGTAAAGCCCCACCCTTCTCTTATCAAATCCCCCCTGCCCCCCTTTTAAAAAAAGGGGGAAGAAAAAGGACGGGGGCTGCCGCCCCCAAACCCCCGCAAAAATGTCGGCGCAAGGCGTCGCGGGAATGTTCCGCCAAAAAATTGCCACGGTGCGGGACAGTTGTCAAAATCCCGTCGCGAGGCGCACCGCGTAACTACTCAATCGGACTTCGCGGTGCGCAAGCGACATATAAATCAAAAACTGTCCACGGTTTGGCAATTTCTTTGGCGAAATATTCCCGCGCACGCCCGCACAATTCGCCCGCCCCTCACCGAAACAATACATTCATCTCCCCAATCAACGCATTCAACTCCACCCGTATCGACGTACAATCCCTAACCTTAACCCCCGCCAACAAAGCCCCATTCGTACTCGTATCCCGAATCTGCACAGGAATCTCTCCCCGATAAGCCGCCAAAATCTTCTGCACCTCACCATGCACAACCTCATCTTTAACATTATACTTCAAATATAAACACACCTTCCCTCGCCCCTCACTCTTCCCGTCTTCCGTTTCCCCAAGAGGCTTGTCCCCAAGGGGCGCAATATCTTCCGCCAAAATAATCGCCGCTTCGCCGGCACGCTCGGAAATCTTGCCCGTAATTTTCACCACAGAATCTTTCTTAATCATCTCTTTGCACTTCGCAAAAATCTTCGGAAAAAACATAACCTCAATGCTTCCATACAAATCCTCAACCTTAATCACACACATTTCTTGTTTGGAACCTTTTGTAAGCATCTTTTTAAAACTTGAAATAATTGCCCCAAAAACCACCTTCGCCCCATTCCTATACTCATTCTCACCCTCTTTCTCTTCGTCCTCACTCGCTTCCCCTCGGTCGTCACTCCCTCCCCCTCGGTCGTCATTTTCTTCGTGCTCCTCATTGCTCATCGACACTCTACTTGTGTTGAATTTAAACTGCTCAAACAAATCTGTATAGGCGCTCAACGGGTGCCCCGACAAATAAATCCCCACAACCTCTTTTTCCAATTTTAATTTATACTCATGGTCAAACTCCTCAACATAAGGAATATCAAAAGTAATCTGCTTGTTAATCGCCCCAAACATAGACATTTGCCCAGAATCCGTCAACTTCTTTTCCCCACTCACAAGTTTCACAATATTCGGATAAGCCTGCATAAGTGCCGCCCTTGTCGCCCCCAATCCGTCAAAAGCCCCACCCAAAATCAAACTTTCCAAAACTCTTTTATTCAATGCTTCACTATGAACCCTTGTACAAAAATCCCCAAAAGAACTAAAATCCCCATTAGTCTTTCTTTCATTCAAAATATGTTCCATAAGCCCTTCACCAATTCCCTTAATCGCGGCAAGCCCAAATCTAATGTCATGTTTATTTTTTTCAACTGTAAAAAAAACTTCTGATTTATTTATATCTGGGCTCAAAACCTCAACTCCATGTTTTCTCACACTTGCAATATATTTTGTCATTTCATCCCATTTATTTGTTCTATTATTCAAAACATTCGCCATGTAATAAGAATAATAATGCCTTTTTAAATATGCCGTTTGATAAGCAATAAAAGCATAACAAGCAGCATGAGATTTATTAAAAGCATACCCCGCAAACTTTTCCATTTTTTCAAAAATATGTTTTGCAACTTTTTCATTAACCCCATTTGCAATTGCGCCTTTTATATTTTTCATCTTGTCCCCATTCAAAAAAATATCCTTCTGCCTTTCCATTTCTTTTATATCTTTCTTCCCCATTGCTCTTCTCACCATATCTGCTTGCCCCAAACTATACCCACCCAAAGCCCTAAAAATACTCATCACCTGCTCTTGATAAACTATTTGCCCATAAGTATTTCTCAAAATTGGTTCAAGCATTGGGTGGTCATAAATAACTGTGCTTGGGTCATGTTTAAACTTGCAATAATCATTTATCATATCCATTGGTCCGGGACGATAAAGTGAAACACCGGCAATCAAATCTTCCACACAATCCGGCTTTAAATCCTTCATAAACTTTTTCATGCCACCACTTTCCAATTGAAAAACCGCATCTGTATCCCCCGAAGCAATCATTTGAAAAACTTCTTGGTCATTATATTCCATCGCATATAAATCAATTTCTTTTTTAAGATTTCTTTTTATGTCTTTAATTGTTCCTTGAATATCTGTCAAAGTTATAAGCCCCAAGAAATCAATTTTCAACATTCCCAACTCTTCAATTTCTTTCATATCAAATTGGCTTGTAATTTCCCTTATATTGCCTTCACCCGCGTTTGTTTGCAAAGGCGTCACATTCCCAACAATTTCTTTACAAATTATAACCCCAGCCGCATGAGTAGAACGATTTCTTGGAAAGCCTTCAACTTTCATACTCATGTCTACAATTTTTTTAACTTCTGGGTTTGCTTTGTATAAATTAACAAGTTCAGGCACGCGAAGTTCTGCAAGTTTTTTTTGTTCTTTGTAATATTCTTCAATGGCTTTTTCGCCTGCACTGTCTTTTGGTTTTTCAAGTTTTTTTAATTCAAATATGTATGGAAGAATTGGTGGTTTTTCAGAAGGCGCAACATTTATTGGTTTTGTTATTTTGTCAACTTCACTGTAAGGCATTTTGAAAACCCTTGCAATGTCTTTGATTGCTGCTTTGGCTGCCAAAGTTCCAAATGTTATAATTTGGCACACATGATTTTTCCCATATTTTCCAATGACATAATCAATAACTTCGCCACGGCGATTGCAACAAAAATCCAAATCAAAATCAGGCATTGAAACGCGTTCATTGTGCAAAAATCTTTCAAACAACAAATCATATTTCAACGGGTCCAATCTTGTAATTCCCAAAGCATAGGCAATTATACTCCCAGCGCCTGACCCGCGCCCAGGCCCGACCGCGATGTCTTTGTCGATTGCGTGTTTCATAAAGTCGGCGACAATCAAGAAATAATCTACGAAATTGTTGTCGGCGATGACATTGAATTCGGTTTCATATCTTGATTTTACATTTTTGGGGAGTGGGTTTCCATAGATTTCTTTTAGACCTTTTTCAATAAGTTCACGGAAATATTCGACATTGGTTTTGCATTTTGTGTTTTTTGGCAAAGCAAATTCAGGAATTAAATCTGCTTTTCCAAAGGGGCTTACATTGCATTTTTCGGCTATGCGAATTGTATTTTCACAAGCATGAGGGGCAATTTTATCAAACAGGTTGTGCATTTCTTTGGGGCTTTTTAAATAAAACTCTTCTGTGGGCATTAACATATCATTTTTTTCATCAAAGGTTTTTTTAGTTGTGACACATACAAGAGTTTTTTGCATTTCTGCATCTTCTTTGTTTAAATAATGCACATCATTTGTGGCGACAAGTTCAATGTTTAATTCTTTTGCCAATTTAATAATTTGGGGAATGACAACTTTTTGCTCGGACATATTGTGGTCTTGGATTTCCAAATAAAAATCTTCACCGAAAATTTCTTTTAATTTTATTGCATATTTTTTTGCTTCATCATACATTCCTTGCAATAAAAAATGAGGAATATGTCCCGCAAGGCAGCCACTTAAACAAATTAGACCTTCTTTGTGCTCTTTTAAAAAATTGTAATCTATTCGGGGTTTTCCATAAAAGCCGTCAGTCCATGCTTTTGTGTTTATTTTGCAAAGATTGAAATAGCCGGTATTATTTTTTGCCAAAAAGACAATATGCCCGATGTGTTCTTTTGGTTTTTGTTCTGTCAAATCGTCAACTATGTAACCTTCGCAACCGATGATGCCTTTGACGGGGGTGGTTGGGTTGGCTTCGTTGAACTTTTTGATTTCTTTGTAAAATTTATAAACGCCGTACATATTCCCGTGGTCTGTGATTGCGATTGCATTCATGCCAAGATTTGTGGCAGTTTTTGCAAGGCGGGAAATGCGCGCCGCGCCGTCAAGAAGGCTGTATTCCGTGTGCAGGTGCAAATGCGCGAAGGACATTACAATTATTAAAGCAAAGTTATGGGGAAATGTCAATTTTGTTTTTCGTATTCTTTCTTTGACTTGTTTATTTAAAAGTGTTAAAATTAAGCGTGAAACAAATTATAGTTCAAGATAAAGTGATTGGTTTCAAATCGGCGAAAGACGGCGATTATATTTCGCTTACCGACATGTCGAAAAACTTTGAGGGCGGGAGTGCTTTGATTGAGCAATGGTTGCGAAACAAAGACACGATTTTATTTTTGGGTGCGTGGGAAAAAATGTTTAATGGTGATTTTAATTCCCCCGAATTCGAGGGAATTAAAAATGAGGCAGGTACAAGCAGTTATTATTTGTCGGTCAAAAGGTGGCTTGAAACTACAAATGCAATCGGTATCAAGGCAGACGCAGGACGATACGGCGGAACATATGCACACATTGATATTGCGTTTGAGTTCGGCAGTTGGCTCTCGCCAGAGTTCAAGTTATATTTGATTAAAGAATACGAAAGGTTGAAAGTCGATGAAAACAAACGATTAAATCAAGATTGGTCTTTGACGCGGGCATTGGCAAAAATCAATTACCGCATTCACACGGACGCAATCAAAGAAAACTTGGTTGTAGAAACATTAACGCAACAACAAATCAATTTTGTTTATGCAAGCGAGGCGGATATGTTGAATGTCGCTATGTTTGGTAAAACCGCAAAACAATGGCAAACCGAAAATCCTGACAAAGACGGCAATATGCGAGATTATGCGACAGTCGAGCAATTATTGATTTTATCGAATATGGAAAGTTACAATGCGGAATTGATAACACAAAGCATGGAACAAAAGAAACGGATTGTTATGTTGCACGATATGGCTAAACGCCAAATGCGCTCTTTGATAAGTTCAAATAAAATCAGATTACTAAAATAGGGGTTGAGTCTTTGCTTGACAAAATTGGCAAGTGGGGATAATATGGAAATATGGGAACGCCGCCGGACATGATTGATTATATGAGTGCAAACTTGGACAAGCAAGATTTGCCTTATGTTGGGATTTTTTGGTATGACCCGAAAAAGGATGAATTGTTTGGGGTTGTGCGTGAAGAGCCGGACGAATTGATGTATAATGCCGAAGGAAATCGAACGACGAAAGTTTTGCACAAAGGGTTTTGGCAAAAACAATATCACAAGGCACAATCTTTGGGACGGGCGACCCGATTTGTTGGGGATTTTACGCAAATGCCGCGCGGGCGGGTTTGGCAAAATAAAGACAAGGGTTTTTTTGTTACTGTGGGCGAATGGATTAAAAAATATCCGCAAGCGAAAGATTTTGTTATTATCGAGTTTAATTTACCGAATGAAACGGAGTTCAAGGTTTATGAGCATTGGAATATCGGGTCGGGCTGGGATGGTGATACTTTGCGTTAAAAATTAAAGTTCCTTTTGGGCGAGTTTGAGCATTTTTTGGAAGTGGTCGGCGGGGTCGAAGGGGCGTTTTTTGGCGCCTTTTAATTGCTCTTCGCGTTCGGCGCATTTCATGAGATGCCATTTTGCCATTGCCATAATTTCAAGGGGTGTGTAATTAAGTTTTGCCCTATTGCATTTGTCGCAAAGGAGCCACAGGTTATCGTAAGTGGTTGTGCCGCCTTTTGAGACGGGATAGATATGGTCGAATTGCAATTCAATGTTTGGGTCGGTTGCGGGGCTTGCGTGGCAGATGCAGCAGCGGTGGTTATCGCGTTTGGTTACGGCGTCGCGCAGATGAAGTGGTATTTTGGCACGTTTGTAGCCACTTGGTTGGACGGCGAGATTGGGTTTTAGGCCTGCGGCGATGACGGCGTTGTTCCATGAGCCGAAAGAGGTTTTAAATGATTTGCGCCCGATTGTACTGTATTTTGCGAGTGTGGTTTTAGAAATGGAATCGAGTTTTTGTTCGCGCGCGATACGTTGAAGTTCGGCGATGAGGATTTCTTTTGGAATGCGTTTCATATTGGGTACAATATAAATCATTTTGTGAGTTTTTGCAAGCGGTGAGTTAGACCGGATTTTGTAATGTGAAGAAGTTTGGCGAGTTCGTCATAGGAGGCGGTTGGGTTTTCGATGCGGGCGTGGGCGGTTTGTTGAAGTTCGGGGGCGAGAGATTTGAAGTTTGGTGAGTTGATTAAATTAGTGATTATTTCGAGTTGGCCTATTGCGGTTTCGATTTGGCGGGCGAGGTTGTGGGTGTCGCAATTGGCGCGGCGGTTGGATACGTTGACGACGCTGCGCAAGGCGATTTCGTTATTGAGTTTGAAGAGGGATTTTGTGGCGCCGAGAAGTAATAGGAGGTTGCAGAGAGATTCGGAGTCTTTTATGTAAACTCTTTGCGGGGCGGCTCCGCGTCCCGCGCCCCCCCTGTGCGCAAAAATCTCATTCACTGCAAAAAAATCGCATAAATCTATTGCGGCTTTTTCTTCCAAAACAAATTCAAGATGGTAGCCTTTTACGAAAGAGCCACGAGCGTTTTGGAACAGAGCCGTTAGGGGCGTTTGAGGCAATTGTTTGATTTCCGATTTGAGATTTGTTAGAAAGTTTCGCATTTTTCCACTCCGTATATGTTGTATTTAGATTTATTATGTTTTGGGGGTTGTAGTCGCAGTTTTTCAAGAATTCTTCGGCCCGAGATATTTCGCCGACGCGACGCGGGGCGTGAGCGTCGGAGCCGATTATGAATTGGGCTCCGGTTGCCGCCATACGTTCGAAGTCGATTGGGCGGAAGGATATTCTTCGGGCGTTAAGTTCGACAAGTGTTCCGCGCTCTTGACAAGTTTTGGCGATTTCGACGACGTTGACGCGCATATATCGGTTTGGGTGGGTCCAGATATCGATTTGGTTTTTCTCTATGGCGCGTTTGACGAGTTTTGTGTTGTATCGTTTTTGGAAGCGAGGAGTGAAGTGGATTGCGCGCCAGAAAATGTTTGGAAGAAGGAAAGTAAGGATTGCCCAAGGCGAGTAAGCGACATTTAGGTGGACGCCGAAGAGGACGATTTGGAAACGGTCGCGCAGATTTTTGGGTACGTCAATTCCTCCGCGAGTGTTTGTGAGATTTGATTCGATGCCGAGAAGGATTGGGAGTTCGGAACGAGCGGATTCGATTTCGCCGATTGTTTTGTCGATATTTCGTTTACGCATTCCGTTAAGGATTTTCGAGTAGCCGTGGTCTGTGATTGCAATTTCAAGGAGTTCGCGCTTCTTTGCGGCAACCGCCATTTCAAGGACGGTCGCACGCCCGTCGGAATAAACCGTATGCATATGGTAATCGCCGAAGATTTTCATGTTCTTATTTTACACCATAACAACCGAGCGTAGCAACATAATTTCCAAAATCCGAATGCAATTAGGAGGTAGACTTGGGGCAAGATGACGAAGAAGTATCTTGACGCGAAGAGTGACCACGGCATGATGAGACTGAAAACCACCAGACCGGTATAGACGAAGAAGCAGGAAGCGACGATGAGGAGGACTTTGCCGCGGGCGGAACAACAACCGACGAGAAAGAATGCGACAAAGATGAGATTTTGCCAATGGTAGTGATAAAATCCGATTTGTTGGCTGCCTATGTAGCCCGAGAAATGGTAGCGGCGATAATCAAACAATTCACCGCAAGGGAATAAAAAGTTTTTCCATGTGGGGCGCGATGTCCAATCAACGGAATCAAGCATTTTCAATTGACCCATTGAGAAACAATACGCAATCCAAACAATCAACAGTGTAAATGGAATTGTGTACCAAAAGAGTTTTTTCCATTGCTTTATTTCGGTCAAAGCATAAAACGCCACGAGGAAACACCCTACCCAATGTGTTAAAATCAACAATGTTGCAAATATAAAAAAGGGCTTTTGTTTTTTGTTAAGCCAAAAATACATTGTCAAAGCCGAAAGCATAAACAAGAACCCATAAGGTCTAATAAGAGTTGTATGATAAGGAATTGTGATTGTGCAAAGGCAAGCGACCGCGGAAGCAATCGCCAAAGGCCAGCCTCCGATTTTGTGTCCACATTTGGCGATGAAAATTATTCCGATTACGCACGCCACAATGGAAGGAATTGCAAGACCCACGGCGTTAAAGCCAACCAATCTTGCCCAAAACCACATCGGTAAATAATACGCGGGCATATTCCAAACGTCGGTTGCCAACTTTGATATCATTTTGAAAAAGTCCAAATGAAAATATTCAATGCTGAACAGTAGTTCGTCTGCACTTAATTCGCGCGCCATTGATTTTATTGTAGCCAAAAATTAAAATCTTGTAAAGCCCGAAACCCATGACGATTATTACTTGTGGCAAGATTACCGCAAAATATCGCGCGCGATATAACGAAGCGGGCATTATGAAACTTGACAAAAGGACAACAACCCAAAAGAACAAACACGCGAAAGCCGAAAGCCTTACATAGCCGCGCGAAAAGACGCAGCCGACAACAAACAAAAACAATGAAATTGTGCCGTAAAGAAAACCATATTTCCACGGCGGGCGACCTTTTATGTTAAAGCCAAACATTTCGGAAATGGGGGCGAAGAAATTCTCGGCGGTTGTGGGGCTCTCGTTGTCAAAACCGTAGACGCGTGTGCCGCTATTGCCTTGGGTGGCGCAAAAAGTTGTCCAAATCAAAAGCAATAAAAACGGAATGGAATAATGCAAGATTTCACGCTTGCGAATGTCCAACAAAGCATAAAAAAGCGCAAGGAATGCAAAACACCAATGCGTTAAAATTGACAAAGTTAAAAACAAAATAAACATTTTTCTTCTCTTTGTTGTCCAAAAATAAAATGTTGCGGACGAAAATAAAAACACAAATCCATATGGTCTTATTGTAATGATTATATAAACCCAAAGAAACAAACTTGAAAAAATCAATATCAAAAAAATGTATTTAAGTGCCCCCCCCCCCGAGATTTTTTGTGCAATCAAAACCATGAAAACCGCCCCGCAAATGGTTGTGGCTATTGAAGGAAATATCATTGCAAAATTGCCGAACCCAAAAATGCGAACCCAAACCCACATGAACAAATAATAAATTGGCATATTGAAAACATCTCGGGCAAGAGATATCAACATAAGAAATATTGACGGCAATTTGAAATAAGGAATGGAAAAATATATTTCGTCAACTTCTAATGCGCGAAGCATACAAAACCCCCTTGTAAAATCCAAAAGCAATAACCAAATAAAAATGTGGCAAAAGCAATGTAAAATATCGGACCCAATACAAACAAATTGGACCAATAACCGAAACCAATAACACGGAAAAATAATAAAACAAAACCGCAAAGGAAACAATTTTCATTTTTCCGCGCGCAAAAATCGCGCCAGAAATAAACAAGGCAAAATATATTGCAACAATAAAATATCCAAATGCTCCGCCCGTTATTTCAAAACCGAAAATACTTGAAAGCGTTGGGGAAAATTCATAAATCCATTGTGGCTCTGTCCAATATTTTGTGACATGACCAAAAGACAAACAAATGATAGCCCAAATAAACATTGGAACAAAAGGAATAAAATACATTGAAAGATTTTTTATATTCTTTGTTGATAAAATCGCATAAAACAAAGCCATGAATGCCGAACACCAATGTGTTAAACATAAAATTGTTAAAAATGTGAAAAATAATTTCTTTTTATTTGCAAGGTAAAAATATAAAACCATTGTTGAAAACATAAATACAAATCCATATGGGCGGATTTGGGACAATAAATTGTTTCCGTAAAAAAAAATTGATATTGCACAAATTGTTGCGGCAATTGCTCCGAAGATTTTTCCATGCAATTTACAACCGCACAAAAACAAAAAAACAATTCCAACACAAGTTGTAAAAACCGACAATGCCGACAATGCAACCAAATTAAAATTGACAATTCGTGCATAAAACCATGTGAACAAATACCAAACCGGCATATTGAATACTTCATGAATCAAAGTGGAAATCATTTCCCAAAATGGCATTTTTAAATACCAAATTGAAAACCATATTTCGTCACCATTTAATTCGCGCCCCACCAATTTTATTGTAGACAAAAATTAAAATCTTGTAAAGTCCAAAGCCCGTGATAATTATTATTTGGGGAAAAATAACCGTGAAATATCTTGGAAGATAAATTGACATGGGATAAACCCAAGAGAAAACAAATATGCAAACCCAAAAAAACAAACAAGAAAAGCCGGCAATTTTTATTTCGCGGCGAGCAAAGCAACAACCAATTATGAAAAGAATCAAATACAAAATCCCCATGATTGCGCCAAAAAGCCAAGGCAAACCATGAAATAAAAATCCAAAGACTTCTTCAAATGGTGACAATATATATTTGAAACTTGGACGCGCAGTTGAATATGAAAATGGACCACTGTGTTGCAACATACAAAAACTTAACCAAATTGCAATCAAGACAAACGGAATGGCATACCACAAAATATCACGACGTTTGATATCGTAAATTGCATAAAAAATTGCAATAAAAACAAAGCACCAATGTGTTAAAATTGCCAAAGTTAAAAATATGAAAAATTGTTTGCGCTTTTTTGAAACCCAATAATAAAATGTTGCGGACGAAAATAAAAACAAAAATCCATAAGGCCTTATGGCATAAATTGCATATGCCCAAAAGAAAATGCTTAAAAAACACAATGCGACACATATGTACGAAACGCCCCCCCCCCCCCGATTTTTTTGGCGGCATGAAATACAAATATTACCCCAATTATTGACGCAACAACCGACGGAATCATCAATCCAACATTATTGTAATTCACAATTCGCGCCCAAAACCACATGAATAAATAATAAATTGGCATATTGAAAACGTCGCGGGCAAGGGCAAAAATCATTTTGAAAATTGACATTTTGAAATAAAAAACCGAAAACCATGTTTCGTCAACGTCCAATTGTCGCGACCAAAAAAGCATAACAAATCAAAATATCATAAACTTGAAATGCGCGCAACCGAAACCCCCCGCGCAATGTATTGTGCAATAATTTTTTGGTACTCGACACTTTGTAATAACTTGACATCATTCAAATTACTTAAAAATCCACATTCGCATAATACCGACGGATACGGAGTGCATTCCAAAATAAAATAATCCCCCGTGCGTGATTTTTTGTTTGTGTAAAAGTTTCCGTTGTTAAATGTTTCTTGGATTGCGTCCGCATAAAGTTTTCCGTTACCGTTTTTTGCAAAGAATGATTGGAATCCGCGCGTTTCGGGCGAAGACGGAAGAGAGTTTAAATGAATTGAAATTACCAAATCGGGTTTGACTTTTTCAATGATTTTTCGTCGCTCCTCCATGTCGCTTTTCTTTTGGTTTCGCGCAATCGGATTTGCCAAACTGTGCTCGGTTTCTCTTGTAAGTGTTACTCCGACGCCCATTCCTTCGAACTCCGATTTCAAAAACATTGAAATTGCCAAATTGATATCGCGTTCCGTCACGCCATTTTTGCTTGACGCGCCCAAATCTCTGCCTCCGTGGCCTGCGTCGATTACGACGTGAAAAGCCGAAGTGCGTGCGTAAACGGGGCGATTTTTGAAATCAAAGCCGAGCGACACGCACACCGCCGACAAAAACAAAACACCGATACAAATAACAAATACACGACGACGCATTGCAATTTATATTCAGCGTTTAAAGAGCCAATTCGCGCCGTTTGTATGAAATAATACAAAGGAGCCGTTGAAAACTTTGCCATTGAGTTTGAATTTGAAAATCTTTTCCTTGTCGCCGTTTGGGTCTTCGTCTTCCCAAGTTCCCGCGTCAAAGATTTCAACCTTTCCGGCGCCGTATTGACCTTCGGGAATAGTTCCAGCGAAGTATTGGTATTCAATCGGGTGGTCTTCAACGCGAATGGCAAGGCGTTTTTCGCCCTTTTGTGGAAGTCCTTTCGGCACCGCCCAACTTAACAAAACGCCATTCATTTCAAGTCGAAAATCGAAATGTTCGTGGCGCGAAAAATGATGCTGGACGACAAATCTTTTTTGGTCGGCGCCGGCGATTGACCCTTTCGGCTCGGGGGTCAAATCAAAGTCGCGCTTGGCGTTGTAGTCTTTCAAAGTGTTTCCTTTCCGGCTTCGCGCAAAATGTCGCGCTCTTTCATGGTTTGTTTTTTGTCGTAATTCTTTTTGCCTTTGGCGGTAGCGATTTCAACTTTTACAATTCCGCGTGAATTGAAATATATTTTTGTCGCGACGCAAGTATAGCCTTTGGCCCGAACCGCCGTGTGAAGTTTCGCGATTTCGGATTTGTTCAAAAGAAGTCTTCTGTCGCGTCGGGGCTCTTGTGTTTTCACGTCGCCGTATTCGTAAGGCGAGAAGTGCGCGTTTTTAAGCCACGCCGACCCGTTTTCAAACCAAACGAAACTGTCTTGCAAATTGACCGAACCGGCGCGTGCGGATTTCACTTCCCAGCCCAACAATTCAATGCCGGCCTCGAATTTGTCTTCGATAAAAAAATCAAAGCGCGCCTTGCGATTGTCGCTTATATTTGGCATTATACACCTACCGCCGCTTTGACGCGCGAGAGAGTTTCGCGCGCCACTGTACGCGCCCGCACAGAGCCGTCAGAGAGTATTTTTTCCACTTCCCCACTTTGCATCAAAGTGTTGTATTTTTCGCGCATAGGCGAAATGACGGCGTTTATTGCGCCAAAGAGTTTTTGTTTCGCGTCGCCCCAGCCGATTTTATTGTCCAAATCCGAACCTGCGAATTGTTTGTAGAGTTGGAAAATCATATGGTTGCGGTCTTTCGGTTCGTTGGGCGCGGTGCTATCGGTTGTGATTCTTTTTATGCATTTCAATAATTCATTCTCGGGGCAAAACAAAGGAATAATATTGCCGTAAGACTTGCTCATTTTCCGTCCGTCAAGACCCATGATTACGCCGACTTCTTTTTTTATAATCGGTTCGGGGATTGATAATATATTGCCAAAAAGTGCATTAAAAGCCTTCCCAATGTCCGCCGCGATTTCAACGTGTTGTTTTTGGTCGGCGCCAACGGGAACATATTTAGCGTTTGCAATCAAAATGTCCGCGGACATCAAAATCGGATAATTGTAAAGCCCCATGTTCACTTTTTCTTCTTTGCCGTCTTCCTTTGCCGCTTTGAATGCGTGCGCCCTGTCCATAAGTCCTTTCGGCGTGACATTGTTTATAATTGTGAAAAGTTCGAAAATCTCGGGCACGTCACTTTGTCGATAAAACACAACTTTTTTTGGGTCAAGCCCGCAAGCAAGCCACGCACAGGCCACTTCGCGGGAATATTGCGCCATTAACTTTTTGTCCCGCAATGTTGTCAACGCATGATAATCGGCGATGAAAATGAAACTTTGTCCGTCATGGTTTTTCACCAATTCAAGTGTTGGTACAATCGCGCCAAGATAATTTCCCAAATGGATTGTTCCCGTGGGTTTAATGCCGGTTAAAATCACGTCTTTCATTCAATTCACCGCCTTCATGACGATTGGTTTTTTGCCACTGACTTCGTCTTCACCGATTATTGCCACGTTTTTTATGCCGTAACTGCTTGCGTATTCAATTGCTTTGCCTATTGTTTTCCCGCCAAGATAAACCAAAACATTTTTCCCCAAAGCCCGCATTTCATTCGCGCGCGCTTGACAAAAGGCTTCTGTGCCAAGCGGGATTAGCATCAATTCTATTGGGGGTTGAACCCCCAAACCCCGCTGTTGGGTTTTAGCGTTCTTCATAAAATCTTTTAACACCGCGCAAATTGGTTCAAGCCCGAAACTTGTCCCCACGGCGGGATATTTTTGCCCGTTGTCGATAAATTGCCCGATGATTTTGTCGTATCGTCCGCCACCACCAAGGCTTGAAGTATAAGAGCCGCTTGCGTCGAAGATTTCCCAAACCGAACCGGTGTAAACATTCAATCCGCGCGCCAAATAGGGTGCATATTCGCAATATTTTAACACGCCAAATGCGTCCAAAACGCGCTCTAAATCGACAATTTCGGGGCATTTTGGGGCGTTTTTTACATGAATTTCAAGGGTTTTTGCGTCATTTTCGGGCATCAATTTGCATAATTCCGCGTGAAATTCTGCACTTGAAATCTTTGCCATTTTGTCAATTACGGAAATTACCGCGTCGGAATACGGAAGAAGTTTTCGGTTTCCGTATTTAACTTTTGGAATTATTCCAATTTCCAAAAAGGCTTCCACCGCAAGCGCAATCAATTCGCCCTCGATAAACGCGCCGTCAATTCCAACCGCGTCCGCATCGCATTGATAAAACTCGCGCGCGCGCCCACTTTTCACGGGGCCGTTGCGCCAAACTTTTCCGATTTCGTAACGCTTGAACGGCATTTTTATATTTGGATTAAGTGCAATATATTTGCAAAACGGCACAGTCAAATCAAAACGCAAGCCCAATTCTCTATCCCCTTGGTCGCGCAATTTGTAAATCTCGTTCACAATTTCCGCTTTGTCGTCGTACTTATGAGTGAGAAGTGAAAGATAATTCAAACTTGCCGTTTCAAGCGGCAAGTAGCCGTAACTTTCGAACCTCTTGCGCAAGATATCCAAAACGCGATTGCGTAAAACCATGTCGGTTGGCGCGATGTCTTGTCCGCCTTTTATGTTTGCGACATTTTGGTTCTTCATGCGGATGACCCCGCAGGACGATTCGGTTGGTTTTTGGCGGGGGTTGGCGCGTCAAAAACCGCCTTGACCTTTGGAAGTTCTAATCTTTGCCACAAGATTTCAATCTCGGGAAGTGTGTCGCCCGAGAGCCATTTTTTCACTTTGCCCGCGGCGGTTGGAATAAATGGGTCCAACATTTCGGCACTTGCGCGGATTATTGAAATGACTTCCGCGATTGTGTTTGCGTCTTCATTGACCCAAGGCTTTTTGTCGGCGAAATATTTATTTCCGAAATTGACCAAATCCATGATTGCTTTCAAAGCCCCCGAAACGTCGCCCGCGGGCATTTTTTCGTGGTATTCGCGCAACGCGTCTTTGACTTCTTGGAACTTTGTTTCGGTTCTTGGGATTTGGTTGTCAAAGCGCGTTTTTACAAATGAAAGTGTCCGATTGACAAGATTTCCAAAATTGTTCACAAGTTCCCCGTTTATGACATTGACAAACTCTTCAATTGTGAAGTTGCTGTCGCGCTTGTCGCTTATAATTCTTAAAAGATAATATCGAACCATGTCCATGTCGAAATTTTCATGCATGGTGTGGGCGAAGATTTGGTTGCCTTTGCTTTTTGATATTTTTTCACCACCGACATTTACATATTCAAAAGCAATAATTTTGTCCGGCAAATGATATTTTGGGACGCCGTTTCCATGCGCAAAAATCAAGCCCGGCAAAATGATACTGTGGAATGGAATGTTGTCTTTGCCGTGAACGTAATAATGCAAAAAATCGGTCTTGCCATTTTCAACAAAAAACTCGGGTTCACTTGCCGCAAAATAGCCCAAAACATTTTCCGCCCAGATATAGATTTTTCTGTCTTCCCAACCCGCGCGCGGAATGTCAATGCCCCAAGCCAAACTTCGCGTGATTGCCCTATCGCGCAAGCCTTCGGTCAAATACCTTTGCGTCATGCCGACGGCGTTTGGAGTCCAATTGGCTTTGCGTTCGTCGAAAAACTTTTGGATTTTACTTTGCAATTTGGAAAGTTCCAAATACATATGTGTTTGGCTTTTGGGCGTAGGGGTTGACCCGCAAAGAATACATTTAGGCGCAATCAAATCTTCGGGTTCCAAAATCTTTCCGCAATTGTCGCAACTGTCACCTTTTGCCGGCTTTTTGCAATGGGGGCAAAGACCTTCGACATAACGGTCAGGTAAAAACTTGCCGCATTTTTCGCAATACAATTGGGGCGCAGTTTTTTCGGCAATATATCCGCCGCGATACATCACTTCGTGGAACTTTTTTACAAATTCGTGGTGGCGGTCGGAAAGCGTTTTGTCGTATCTGTCAAATGAAAAGCCGAACTTTTTAAAATCGTTGGCGTGAAATTCGTGATATTTATTTGCTAACTCGGTTGGCGTGATGCCTTCTTTCCCGGCGGCAACCAAAATAGGTGTGCCGTAACAATCCGAACCCGTGACGAAGGAAACTTTGTTGCCAATGTTTCGGTGATACCGCGCAATGACGTCGGCGGGCAAACTTGACGCCATGCCCCCAATATGCAAACGCCCGTTCGCGTACGGCCAAGACAAACCAATCAAAACGTGTTTCATGGTTCAAATATATCATTTTACAATAAGATTGTCTAACACATTTTTATTTTTGCGTTCAAAACTTTGTTTTGCCAATTTCAATTCTTCGTTATATTCTTCTTGATTTTTCAAATGGCGTTTTTTCAAAAGTTCGGTTTTTAAATTGTAATCTTTTATATCTTCAATTTCAACAAAGCCGTCTTCTTCTCTGCCTTCCAAACATTTTGGATTTTTGCAAACTTGGTTGTGTTTGATTTTGATTCTTCCGATGTTGTTCAATTCGCCGTTCTCGTCAACAATCGCTTCGTGCCGTGCCATATTTACGCCGAGTGCATATCTTGTTGAAGGGAAATGTACATTGTGTTTTTCAAAATATTCCATGCCCACATTATAACATAGAAGGCGCGAAAAATCAAGACTTATTTCGTTTTCTCGCTTGCAATGATGACGCGTTTAATTTCTTTCAAAAGTTCATAAGGTTTATCAATATGTGAAAATGTAAAGCCGCCCAAACCAAAACCATTTGCGCCCAAAGAATTGACAATTGGCGCACTTGCCGAGCCGAATCTTAACCAGCCCGTTTTTCCGCCCATGATTCTGTCCAAAACACCTACGTCCGCGGTTGTCGCGCCAAGAAGTTTGTAATCCAAAACTTTGTAATTAACCCCGATAATGCCGCATCTTATCAAAATGCGTTTGTTAGAATAGCCGTAAAAGCGTTTGACATAAGAAGCCTTGGCAAGCAAAATCGAAATGATGTAAGGGATAATCAAGCAAGCAAAACCGATTCCCGTGGTTAAACCGATTAACAAACCACGATATGATTCAAACCAAAATGCGACGTCCATTATAATAATGGTTGGGACAAGCCAACTTGTCACAATCCAAAAGTACATCCAATTGAAAAATGCCCAAAACTTTTTTTTGTTTGGTTTGATTACGGCAACGACTTTTTCGCCGTCATCAAGTATGTCATTAAAAACTTCATTGTTTTCCATGCGGGCATTTTACCATATATTTCGGTCTTTATCAATCTTTTTTTGTGGGTCGGAATTCAAAGCGCGCAAGCAAGCACAACGCAACGCCCAAGAATATTTAGGCATATATTTCCCTTTCTTTTCTTGTCCTTTCGGGGGGGGGGGGGGGGGGGGACAAAACGCGGGTCAAGAACGGCCATAGTTGGAACGGCGGTATTGAATCCCATTTGGCGCGCCATTTTGTTTGCGCTATAAGGCATATGAACGCAAGTAACTTTGCTACGTTTGTATGGATTTACCAACAAGTCTAATTCTTCCAAACTCATGTGACTGTCGGATATGTCTTTTGGTTTGTCATTTGCATCGGTGTAAAATCGGTTCAAGTTCGGGTCTTCCATGATATTTCGAACATAATCGCGGTCGCAATGGTCTGTGCCATAGGCGGTAAAGCGGCCGTAGGCGTCATAAAGGCGGACGCCGATACAATGCATGAAATGTTTGCTCTTGTCCGCGTAATTATATCGTTCAAACCGGTTGTGTTGGATTTCTTGGGTTTCAATTTTCTTTTGCCTTAACATATCTGCAACTTCGGATTTGGAATAAATTGTGATTGGTCTCTTTCGGTCCAAACGCCATTGGTTCGCCGAGCGCAAAACTTCGTTATCATGTTTGCTAAATCCGCTTCGCATTATTCCAAGTTTCACTCTGTTCTCTTTGCATAAAAGTTCCAAATGCTCGAATGCTTTACGGCTAAAATGGTCGCCGTGCATATGCGAAACCGCCAAGATAATTCTTTTGACGTTTGCTTTTTTCAAAATCGCCAAATCGCGCATGACGCGAGTGGCGGTTGGATTGACATCGTATAAAAACATATTTGTGTTTGTGCCGTGGCTTGGACCCAAGGCAAATGCGCTGTTTTGCCCGAAATCATGTTCTCGCCCACCGCAACCCAAATGTGTAAAATTCATCATCTTATTATAACATATTTTGTCGAAGAAAGCAAGAAGTTTATATTCAATCACTTTCGATATAGTTTTTCAAATCGGTTGGCAATTGTGAATATACAGTGCCCGAAAACGGCAACATTGTCATCTTTATGGTGCTTGTTTCGCTTCCGCTTTTTTCCGTTTCGGTCATGCCCATTTCGAAAACTTTTAAATCTTTGTCCACTTTGTAAATCAATTCACGGCTCGTAAGAACGCCACTTTTGGCTTGCGAACCTTTCGCAATAATTGTTGTTGTGTCGCCGGAAACTCTTTTAACAATCGAAGTTGTCGGAAAATCGTCGTCGTCATCGTCATCGCTTTCAAAAGAATCATACAAACCGCTATACCCAAACATATCTTCGTCTTCGGCAATATCGGGATAATTTTCGCCGTCATAATTCATTATGTAATAAGTGTGCGCGCCGTTATAATATGCGTAATATTTTAATACTTCGCCGGAAGCCGCCATAGTCAAATTGGCATAATACTTCCCGTTTCTTGAAATAAAAATTGTTACATTCATGGTTTTCTCGGAATCGGTTGTAGTCATTTCAATTTTCATTGCACTTGAAAACAATTCAGAAGAAATCGTTTCCAAGTATTCATTCCATTCGGCAAGGCTCAAAGTGGTCTCAACAACATTTTCGCCATCGTCTTTCCCGCACGCCGAAAATACAAACACAATCGGCAAAATCAAAACAAGCGCAATCGAACTTAAAATAACTTTTTTCATTTGTTCCCCTTCACCCACATTTATGTGGACAAATATATGTTACTTTTTTTTTTTTTTGTCTGTCAAGCGATTTCTTTTACACACAAAAAAGGGCTCACAAAGCCCCTTTTTCTAACTGAATTCGCGGTTCAATTCATAATTATTTGATTGGAAAATCAATATAGTCGTTCGGGTCGATGGCTTTGCCGTTACGCAAAACTTGAATTGACAAGTGCGGGGTTTTCGTAAATTCGTTCTTTGCGGTTTGACCCACTGAACCGATTTTAGTTTTACCCTTCAAAACGGTGTCACCGATGCGAACAAGCACACTTTCATCAAGATTTCCGTAAACCGTTTTGAGCCCGTTTCCATGGTCGATTTCAACCATTTTGCCGTACTTCATGTCGGTCGTCACGTTCGAAACTTTTCCGTCAAATGTCGCGTAAACGGGTGCGCCGGCGGCTGTTTCAACTGTGACGCGTTTGTGACTTTCCCAATACCGTGCCGTTGAATTGTATTGCAAATCCGTCAATGAACAAGGTTTCAACATCGATTCGTATTGAACGGGAACGGCAAACACAATCGCGGTCGACACGGGCAAGCGGTCGCCTTCTGCGCCACGCGGTTTCGCGGTTATGGCAATTGCGGCAACAATGAATGTCACGGCGAACAAAATGATGAACGAGCCCGCAATGACGCCCTTTGCACGCACTTCCCCGGTTGTGTTTTGGTTCGATTGGTACTTGTGGAATGTTGGTGTTGTTGGCATTTTCTATTTCCTCCTTGACATGATTTTTGACAATTTGTTAGACTTTAAACATGTTAGATATAAATATAATTCGCACAAACCCCGAAGAAGTCTCAAAGGCTTTGGCAAAAAGAGAAATGAAAATAGATTTCAAAGATTTTTTAAATCAAGATTCGCGCCGTCGCGGCATTCAAACCGAATTGGAAAAACTTCGCGCCGAAAAAAACAAAGCAAGCAAGAGCCGTGACGGAATCGAACAAAGCAAACAACTTTCCGCCGAAATCAAACAACTTGAAACCGAATTGAAAACTCTTGACGATTACACTCAATCCTTCATGGCCGCCCTTCCAAATATTCCACTCGAAGACGTCGTCGCAGGCGGAAAAGAAAACAACAAAGCCATTCGCACATTCGGCAAACAACGCCACTTTGATTTCAAACCCCAAGCCCACGTCGAACTTTGCACTAAACTTGGGCTAATTGATTACGAACGCGGCGCAAGAATGAGCGGCGCCGGCACTTGGGTTTATACCGGCTGGGGCGCAAGATTGGAATGGGCTTTGTTAAATTACTTTATAGATTTTCATGTGGCAAACGGCTACACCTTCATAATGCCGCCACACTTACTTAATTACGAAAGTGGCTTCTCCGCCGGTCAATTCCCAAAGTTCATAGATGACGTGTTTGTGACCTCGGCGGGCTCGCCCCCTACTCTTGACAAAGCCGACCCTTCTTTCCGTTTCCTTTTGCCAACCGCCGAAACCGCCCTCATCAATATGCATCGTGGCGAAATCATCGCGCCCGAAAAATTGCCAATCAAATACGCCGCCTACTCGCCATGCTACCGCAAAGAAGCCGGCTCTTACCGCACAAGCGAACGCGGCATGATTCGCGGCTACCAATTCAACAAAATCGAAATGTTCATCTATTGCAATGCCGACCAAAGCAAAACCTTCTTTGAAGAACTTGTTAAAAATGCCGAAAAACTTGTCGACGGATTGGGGCTCCATTTCCAAACCGTCGCTCTCGCCGCCGGCGACGTTTCCGCAAGCATGGCGAAAACCTATGACATCGAAGTCTGGATTCCAAGCATGAACGGATACAAAGAAGTCTCTTCCGCAAGTAATGCCATGGATTACCAAGCCCGCCGCGCCAATATCAAAACCAAAACCGACGGCAAAAATGTCTTCGTCCACACTCTTAATGCTTCCGGCCTCGCCACAAGTCGCATTATCCCCGCCATAGTTGAACAATTCCAAACCGCCGACGGCCACATTGCCGTCCCAACCGTTTTGCAAAAATATCTCGGCGGAACAAAACTAATTTGACAAACCACAAAAACAAGTCACCGTCCTAATCTTTTCAAACTTCAACCCAACCAAACTCACTCCTTGGTCAATCTGGCTCTTCGCCTCAATCACCCTCCTCGGCATCGGCCACATAGGAATCCATCTCCAACACAACAAATCCTGCAACAAAAAATAACTTCATTTCTCTTTCGGATATTGTTTGCGAATATCTTGCGCACACTCCGGACATTTTCGTTTAAGCCTTTGATATAACCCTTCAACAAAAGCATCATCTTTCTTCTTTTGCGCCACCGACACTTCCGCAACTTCACTCGTCGGTCTTAACAAATGCTCGGGCGTCGTATGCTCACTCACCGCATTTTCAAACACTGCCTGTTGCTCTTCTGTTTCAAATTCCGGCATAACATTCTCGCCTGCCAACGCAACACTCGCCACCGCAACCCCCGCCAATATCGTTTTCTTCATGCCGAAATTATACCACGCCAACGCGCAAAAGTCAAACCTTTGTCAACGCTCTTAAAGCCCCTTCCCACGAAATGTCCCCGCGCCTTGCGCGGTTTGCCAATGCATTCTCTCACCCCGCTGGGGCTCGCGAATAAAGCCCATTTTGCACCGGCGCGTGGAACGTGTCGCCAAAAAATTGCCACGGTGCGGGACAGTTGTCAAATACTTGTCGCGCGGCGCACCGCGTAACTACTCAAACGGACTTCGCGGTGCGCAAGCGACATATAAATCAAAAACTGTCCACGGTTTGGCAATTTCTTTGGCGATACGTTTCACACAAAGCCCGCAACCCTTTCACTTCTTCTCTTCTTTCTTCTTCGGGTCGGCGGTATCTTGATCAATCTTTTGATATTTCTTCACGGTAAACTGCGTAGCCGCAAACTCGGCAAAATCTCTTGGGTTCAACGCCGCAATCGCAAATATAACCCCGTCAACTTCCGGACATTCCAAATATTCCGCAACATTGCTCGCCGTAATTTGCCCGCCAAATAAAATAGTACAATTCGCGCTCATCGGGTTCCCCGTAAACTTCACCGCGGTCTTTCTCATAAAATCCGCAATAATGTTGCTATATTCCCCCGGCGTGTAAAACCCCGTCCCAATCGACCAAATCGGCATATAACAAAGCACAATTTTCTCAACATCTTTAACACCCATTAAACTGTCCCGCATTTGCCGTTCAAGCACAATTCGCGTCTTGTCATTGTCATATTCTTCCAAAGTTTCCCCAAAGCACACAATCGGCGTAATCCCCGCCTCCAAACATTGTTTAATTTTCAAATTGATTTGTTGGTCGGTCTCGCCCGCCTTTCGCCTCTCAACGTGCCCGACAATACAATATTTCACACCCACAGAAACCAACTGCGCCGCCGTAATATCCCCCGTGTGTGGCCCTTTTGGATAAGCCGAACAATCTTGCGCCCCCAATTTCATATAAGGCGGAATCAAAGTCTGCGCCGTTTCCAAATGAATAAACGAAGGACACAACACAAACTCATACTCTTGCCGAAAGTTCGACGCATATTGTGGCAACTCGTCAAAAAATTGCCGAACCTCTTTAATGTCCGTCTTGTACGTCTTCCAACTCCCAACAAGCATTATTTTCCGCATAGTTTAATTATATCCCTTTTATTTGCACTCTGGTATCGCCGCCACACCGGGCAAAACTTTCCCTTCAAGCAATTCCAAACTTGCACCGCCGCCCGTCGAAATGTGCGTAAACTTCGGCGCAAATCCAAGCGACACCATACTGAAAGCAGTGTCACCTCCGCCAGCGATTGTAATTGCTTTTGTTTCAACGACTGCTTGTCCAACCGCTTTTGTTCCTTCCGCGAACTTCGGAAACTCCGTGACTCCAAGAGGACCACACCACACAATCGTTCCGCTTTTTTGAATTGCGGCTTTGAATGCCTCAATGGTTTTTGGTCCAATGTCCAATCCTTCCCAACCGTCGCGAATGTCTTTCGTTTCAAAAACACGCGTGTTTGCGTCTTTGTCAAACTTGTCGCCGGCAACACAATCAATTGATACAACAAGATTGACTTTATTTTTCTTCGCCGTCGCGACAACTTTTTTTGTATATTCCAACATATCATTATTGCAAATGCTCTTGCCAATATTTCCGCCTTGGGCTTTTACAAAAGTATACGCAAGCCCGCCCCCAATCAAAATATTGTCTGCTTTTTTCACCAAATTGTCCAATACCCCAACTTTGTCTGCAATCTTTGCGCCACCCAAAATAATTGTAAGAGGACGTTTTGGGTTTTCAATTGCTTCACTTAATATTTTGACTTCTTTTTCCATTAAAAAGCCCATAACCGCGGGGACAAAATGCGCTACGCCTTCTGTACTTGCGTGCGCTCTGTGCGCCGCGCCGAATGCGTCGTTTATATAAATGTCGCACAAAGACGCAAGTTTTTTTGCAAATTCTTGGTCGTTCGCCGTCTCTTCCGGATAGAATCGAATGTTTTCCAAATAAACTATCTCGCCGGGTTTACTTGCTTTAATCAACTTATCAACTTCCGCACCTACACAATCTTTGGCAAGTGTAATTTTCACTTTTGGCAAATATGTTTTCAATTTTTCCACAATGGGTTTCATTGTAAATTGAACATCTGCTTTGGATTTTGGTCTTCCCAAATGGGAACACAAAATAACTTTGGCACCTTTGTCAAGACAGAATTTTATTGTGTCAAGACTTTCTTTTATTCTTGTGTCGTCGGTTATTTTGCCACTTGGGTCTTGTGGCACATTGTGGTCTACTCTTATAAGAACCCTTTTGTTTTTAATGTCTTTCAAGTCCCGAATCGTTGCTTTTGCCATGATAATATTGTTCCCCCTTAAACACAACCGTTTGCTTTTGCGCGGTGTGTTCTATTACTTTATCATGAGATTTTTGTTTTGCCAAATCTTTTTCTTGGGTTTCGTCGGGAATTTCATAACTTACATTGCCCAATTTTCCCTCTTCCATTCTTTGGTCCAAAAACTCCAAAGGACTGTCTTCCGGGTCTTCGTCGGGGCGTTTTAAAATGCGCTCGACCGCCTTGCTTGCTTTCACACGAATAATCATGCTGCTCATAAATCACTTACCCCTTTTAGGCATATGCCCTTTTGAAATAATATTATTTATGTGTGCTTCTTTAACATAATCATGCCTTTTCATTGATGGAATGCCAAATGTCACACACGTTTCGCCATTTAAATTTGTTACAGAAAAATCACCCAAAGAAATTATATCCGTACCGATAAGCACATCATAAGTCAGCATATTTGCGGCAGCGACAGGCACATTTTGAAATGTTAAGCCACTCTCAAAACGAATGTCTACCAAGAAAACGGGACATCTCACCGCGCCATTTGCCGTATTTGTATCTACAAAACTTACGGGTTCAAGTTTCAAAAATTCGGCAAGTTTATTACTTATACACGTTCCAGATGCGCCGGTGTCCCAAATTGCAAAATATTGGCGCCCGCTTCTTTTATCAGGACAATCAATTTGCAATGACATACCATAAACTCTTGCAATTCCTCTATATGGGCTTGTATGCGCATATTCATAGTTTCTTTTGTCTTTTTGCATTTATCGACCCGCCAAAATTAAATTGTTATAATATGTCATGGTGTAGGCATTGGGGTCAGTGCTTGCCTTTTGAACGATATAAGTGCCACGCGGGAAACCTTTTTTTTCTGTACTTGTGATTGCGTCCAACATAGTATCATACGAACCGATTATTTTACATTCTTTAATTACAACAAACTTCTCTGAATACTCTTTTGCCAATTTATCAAGATTGGCTTTGTACCATTCAAAAGATTTTTCCAAATTTTCCACCTTTTTATTATGTTCATAAAATCATCTTTTTGTCAACTTATTTGTTGCGTTTAGTTTTTGAGTGTGTTAAACTTGAACCATGTATTGTTCAAAATGTGGGAAAGAGATTCCGAACGGGGCGCAATTTTGTCCCGCTTGCGGGGCAAGTGTTTCGGGAGTGACGGCACAAATGCCGTTTCAACAAACCACAAATGCAAATTATGAAAAAGAGCCGAGTGCCGAGCCACCGCGAGCGCGTGTTAGAATGTGGCAAGCGTGGAAGAATATGTTGAAAAATTGGCACTTTGCGGGGCGAGCAAGCAGGCAAGAATATTGGCTTAATTATTTGTGCAATTTTATAATTATTGCCGTTTCGGCAATTGCCGGAATAATTATGCTTACAATGGGGGCTCCGGCGGCGATTGGAGTTGGGATATTTATTGCGCTTGGACTTTATACGCTTTATATAATAATTCCTTCGCTTTGTTTAACTGTGCGCCGATTGCATGACCAAGGCAAGAGTGGTTGGTGGTGGTGGATTTCGTTTGTGCCTTCGGTCGGTGGGCTTATATTGTTTATTCTTACGGTTCTTCCGGCGAAAAATACGCCGGACAATCCATGGCACAAGGATTAAATCACCGTCCGATTGTTGAGAGCGACGCCGAGAGTTACGACGTCGGCGAATTCAAGATTTGTGCCGGCGGAAAGACCCGTGGCGATTCGTGTAACTTTAATCCCGCAAGGTTTCAAAAGAGCCGCGATGTAATTGGCAGTTGCTTCGCCCGTGACGTCGGGGTTGGTGGCGATGATTACTTCGGCGATTTTTTCGTCACGCACGCGGACGAGAAGGCTTTTTAAATTGATATCGTCGGGGCCGCGTTTGTCAAGTGGTGAGATTACGCCGTGCAAGACGTGGTAAGTGCCGTGGAAAGCGTTTGATTTTTCGATTGCGATAATGTCGCGAGGGTCACGGACGACACATATGGTTGGGCTTTTTCGCTTTGTGCATATGTTGCATTCGTCGCCGGTTGAGAAGTTGCCGCATCTTTTGCAAAATTTCACGTTGGATTTGACTTCGCGCATGGCGGCGCAGAAGTTATCGGTGAAACTTTGGGGCTTTTCAATAATTTCGTAGGCGAACCGTTCGGCGGTTTTGTAGCCGACGCCGGATAGCCCCGTGAAGCAATTGATAAGCCGATTTATGCAATCAAGATTGTTTTGCATATTGCCTCCGAACGTTGGTCGACCGAACCCGTCCGTTATTGAACCCGTAATCAAGGCAAACTACTTCGGGCAAGCGGTCTATTTAGACTAGCACCCTTCGCGCGAAAATGCAAGTAAAACAAAAGTGTCGCAGTTACGCGACACTTTTTTGATTTTGTAGCCATTCGTCATATTTGCGGCGGTTGTCGGGGTCTTTGTAAAAATCGTTGATAGCGTCAACAAGCGGGAATATCAACAACTTTTTATCCACCGCCGACAAGCCATCAAAATCAGGGGCGCTACAAATGTAAATCGCTTTTTTATCCATATCGTCACCTCGCCAAGAACGCGATTTGCCCACGCGCGTCAATGTTTTGTAATCGGTCAACCGCGACCTTGTGCCACTTGGTGTCGATTTCCATGCCGATATATTCGCGCCCCAATTCCTTTGCGGCAACGGCGGTCGTTCCCGAACCGATGAACGGGTCAAGCACCAAATCGCCTTCTTGCGTTGTATGTGATATGTGCCGTTTCACAAGTTCCAAGGGCTTTATTGTCGGGTGGTCATAGTGGTGTTTGTCGGCGATGTTCTTTTGGCTTGCGTACCATTTACTTTTGAGAAAGTACCCGTCATTTAATTTAACCCCGCCCTCCCGAAAGTAAAGGCAATATTCAATGTCGGGTAAATATGTATTGTTGGTCATTGGCGTTGGGTTGGATTTATTCCAAGTCAAGATTTCAAAGTTCGCGCCCTTCGATTTGAAATAATTGAGCAGATACAATATTTGGTCTTTACTGCACCAAATAAAGCAGTTGATGCGTTTCATAACGCGCACGAAATCGTCCAAGATTGCCCAATCAATGCCACTCGTGATTTCGGTCAATTCGTTCATTGTTTTGACAACGCTTTTTGCGATGCGGCTGGCGTTCGTGTCCGTTCGCGGTTTACCACCAAGCGCGAACAGATACGGAATGTCGGTATATATCAAATCGACGCTTTTGTCGGGGATTTGTTTGATAAGTTCGTAGCAATCGCCCAATATGATTTCGTTCACCATATTCTCGCTACACCGCTGCGCTCCGTTTCGCTCGATATGTTTCGCTGCGTTCACCATGGCAAGCCCTCCGCGTCCTTGGGCGATGCCGGCGACAACGGCGGTAGAGTTTTAGGCGGCGGCAATCGGCGCGGGTTTGTATCGAAATATCTCGCGCCGTGACGTTCAAAGTAAAGCATATCATACGCGACCTTGATATTTGAAATCATGTGAATCCGCTTGGGTTTCTTTTGTATGAAATCGTGCCATGTTAATTTGCCGTCCAACACGTCCAAGAGGTCAAGGTGCAATTCGCCGTTTTCGTCAAATTTTTCGTCTGCCTCGAAGTTGTCTATTGTGCTGATGCGCTCGCTTGCGTCGTATAGGTGCTTGTTTTGTTTTCGGGCGATTGGCGTATCGTGAATAAGATAATCGAACGCACCCTTCGGCGCGTAGCACGGCTGTGCAAACACGATGCCCATGTCATCGGTTGAAAATTGTTTGAACCACGCGCCCCGTTGTTTTTGTTGCAGTTGCACCAAAAAATGATAATGCGCTTTTTTGAGTTCCTCGCCTTCGTCTTGTTTATCTTTGTCGTGCAAAATATAAGCGTAGTTTTTAATATCCGTATTGGCGATGAGCAAATCAAGTTGCTCTTTGTGATATAACGTGCCAGACCACCAAGTCGCACGAATTTTTGAGTAATCCATAAAACCTCCTTTTGATTTTGTCCCGTGTCCCCAAGGGGGCATTAGACGTAGTAAAATGCCCCCTGCGTCAAACGCGCCCGAATGTGCGGGGGGCGGCGCGCAAGCGCGGCCGCCCCCTTACCCACCCACACACCAACCCAATCGCACATTCGGGGGCGCGCTATTTTTTCCGCTTGCCGGCGCGCAAAAACATTTTTTTGAACGCGTCCGTATCTTCCAATACCAAATTGTCAAAAACGTGTGGCGATATATCTTGATTTTTGCATTTGTAAAAATTGCGAAATGTACGTTCATCATATTTGAAATTGAGTAATGACGGCAGATAAAAAGTCCGTTTACCCTTTTCCATACCCGAAAGCCGTTGCGTGTTGTTTTCCGTCAAATACCGGTACTTGCGAAATCCTATTGATTTGCAGAGTTTTTCAAGAAACACAAGCGGCGGCGCAATAACCTTTTGAAAGCAGTTGAGCCGCAGAGCCAATGCCCGCAACGGCAAAAACACGGCGAGAAAGATATAGGGTTTCAATACCCACTTTTGCGAGAGCAAATATTCGTTTTTCGATACGACCCGCCGCACGTCAATGTAGATATTCTCGGAGTCCTGCTCGGTACATATCACCCGCCAATTTCCAAAGTGACGGCATAGGCGAAAGAAATCGCTGACGTTCACGGCATTTTGCTGCGAGTCATCGTCCCCGTCCTGCCGTTGTTTGGCGGTATCAACCGACAACATCGCCCCAACCTCGTCCAAAAACAAAACGCAGTGCGCGGGGAGCCGCACCTTCTGCTCGCAGTGTTCTTTTGAAATAAAAGTTGTATATTTGCCATCTACCATGACGGGTATGTTAGAGAGTAGGCACGGCACACAATTTGAATTTTTGAAAAAGTTATATGAAAATTGTATTTCGTCCCAATCTTTTGGCTTACGGAATTTACCCTTCATTTTGAAGTATTGCCACCGCAAATCGCGCCACATTTTGCGCGCCATAACGACCGCCTCGTATAACCCGCTACTCGATTTGCCACAACCGGGCGCGCCGATTTTCACCACTACCACGTTATCAAGGTTGATTTGCTTTTCGTGGCTCATTTGACGCACACGAATGTGGCAATATTGAACGAGTTGATACAATACGAAAAAGTACAAAAGCGCATATCGCAATGACCAAAGCAAAATAATTGTGTATGGGATGGCGACCACCAACATCACAAGCAAACTCCCGAACGTGAACCCCGCCACGAAAACATGACGAAAGTTCCAAATTGCACGACCTACCTCGCCATAATTAAAGGTCGTGGCTATTTTCACCACGAGTTCATCGATTTCAAAAACGAACCCAAAAAACAATATATGAACCAAAAGAAACTGCACCACAAAGTACACGGCGGCGAAGTTTTGCCAAAGCCCGCGTTTCATGTTCGCGCCTCCAATTTTTTGGCGAGCCACCGAAACGGGAAAATGATAATTGAGAATAATGCTTTGGCGAACGCGACCACAAGCGGAAAGCAGAATATACAAAGCAATATGACACCAATAAGCACAAAGAACGTCCACCCAAGCCCTGTGCCAAATGCCTTAAATATCCCTCCAAAAAATGAACCAATAAAGCCAAAGAAACTTGCCGCCTTTTGTGCGAACGCATCAAACCCGTCCATCTTCTTGTCAAAATTGACCACAAGCGTGAAATTGCTTGTCGCAAGCGAATACATTGAGTGAACGTCAGCAAAGTACATAAGGTCGTTACGCAACGGGTCACCCGACACCAAATGCCATTGCGGATTTTTTTCTTCATAGACTTTGAACGCGGCATTGCCATATGCGCCTTTGTTTAGATATTCTAAATTTATATCGAGATAAACAACCGGCAGAAAGTATTGATTTGTCGGGGTATGTTTGCGGGCAAGTTCATACACGAGTTGTTTCGCCTTGTCCTTTTGTTCCTCACGGATTTGGGCATTTACCCCATTCCCCACGTTATCGCCGCCAAATAACCACCGCATGATGCTTTCAAAGAACCGATATACCACACCCACCGCGCCGTCACTTTCCGGGCGGTCGGCTTTCCACCACATGGGGTCAACAAGCGCCAATCTATCAAGTTCCTCCTTTAATAAATCAGCGGGGAAAATTGTCATGGGTTGAGTAAGTTCTCCGTACAATTTATCGTCAACGTCAAAATACCGAATTGTTGCCACGGGGAACGTGTACTGCGCCGTTATTGTCGTATCGCCCGACACGGGGGCGGCAATATCCCCGTCCCATTCCGTAAAGGATATACGCTGGATATTGTTGTAAAACAGCGCGCCGTAGTAACTCGTGCCGAAATCGTTTAGGTTGATTGTGGCGTCTTTTAGATACGTTCGCGTGACACTCTTTTTGACGAGTGCCTCGTAATAGAGCCCGCCGTCCGTTGGCAGAAATATCCTGTCGAGCGTGTAATAAACAAGCGTGACATCGTACTCGGCGGGTACATATTTTCCATATAACGCATTAAAATCACGGGCGCAATGCTCACGCAATAAATCTCGCGTGAACCCCGCATCAAGATACCACCGCACCGTGTACCCCTCGCGCTCATATGCCGGCGGCACAATTGGCTTTTCGTAATGGTTTTTCGGCATTTGCGCAATAAATGCAAGCGACCCGCCAATGTAAACATTGACCGCCTTTTTCACCTCGGCGTGTTGCCCGCTAATAACGATTGACGGATATGCCGAGAACTTTTTAGTCACCGTATATTTCACAAGCCCCAAAAACCCGCCCCAATATTCGTGCGATGAAAACAACGTGTCGGTGTATATTTCAATGGGTGCGGCGGTCGTTGCGCCAAACGGCAAAAAGTATTTGCTTTCGCGTGTATCGGGTTGATATGCCGTAATGTTTGGCAAGAAATCACTCGCCGATATATCGCGGTCATTTGATAATGTGTATTTGACTTTTGAGCCGACCACCTCCAACCCGAACGAATACGTGTTGTCATAAATCGTGCTGCCGTTTGGCTTGCGCACGAATTTCGAGAACGGGGTTGACCAAAGCGTTGACATTCCCGACCCGTAAAATTGCAAACTTGCGCGCCCGTAGTCATCGTACAAAAAGAATAAATAATATTGTATATTCGATGACCTAAACGCAAATTTGAAATATGCGTCATATCCTTCCCACGACATCTCTTTATTTTTGATTTCAAATTTCGTTAAAAGAAATGGGTCCGCAATCGCCGTTTCATTAACGGATGCAGGCAAATAAAACGTGCCATCGGGATTGCCAAATGCCCTGTTGAAATCGGCGACGGTATAACCGTTTTTGTTAAACGCGACCAAATCGGTTTTCGTATCGCCATACGAAAATATCGTGCCGTTTTGTATCGTCGCCGCCTCGGCGTGCGCCGGATGCGCGGGGGTTAGCAATACCACCCCCAACACACCAACGGCAACCGCAAACAAAACGGCGGTCAATGTTAAAATTCGTTTTTTCATAGCGGCGCGCCCTCCGCATATGTGACCGTTACGTCCGTATTCTCATTCGCGTATATAAACCAAACATCGCTTGGCAGAAAGAAATTCGCGCCCGAATACAAAACTTGCTCGGTCAATGTGTTCACCAATTTGATTGACGTGCGGTCAAGCACGAATTCCAAATTTTGCGATGGTGGCAAAGACTTCACAAACTCGGCTAATTGTTCGTTCGTGCCGTCTTGCGCCCAATGATAAATGAACCCCCATGAGTAGTCATTGGTGACGAAATTAAACGCGATGCGGTCAAATATTTCAGTTTTATTTTTGTTATATATCAGCGCATGACCCTGCGCAAGTGACACCGAAACCGACAAGGCGTACTCGACATTTGGAATGACAAATTGCTTATTTGCGCCCATGTTATATGCCTTTTGATTTGCCCCCACGGGCGGAGTCGGCGGGGTTGGGGGTGCCGGCGGGGTTGGGGGTGCCGGCGGTGTCGGGGGCGTTGGCGGATTGCCGCCGTTATTATTAGGGTCAGGGTTCGGGCTTGGAGTGTTCGTTATTGGCGCGGGTGATTGCGCGGGCGCGTGCTTTGCAAATATCTTGCCAAACGCACCCGACAAAACAACAATAGGCACAATCACGACCGCCGCCAAAATAAGTTTCATAACGATTTTGCTCATGCCGCCACCGCCTCAACCCTCGTACTCATAGGAAACGTAAATTGAACGGGTTAATGTTTGACCGCGATATGCAATCGTCAGCCGTGCCTCGTATCCCCAATATGTCGGGGCAACGTACAACGGGTACAACACAGGGTCGGGAACGGGCAACGCAATCAACGTGCCGTCCTCGGCTAGACAACTATCGCCTTTCGTGTAAATCACGGGGCTACCCATTGCGGCTGTGCCGGTTGACGTGTATGCGAAAACCGCCTTGACCCAATCTTTTTGAACGGATTTGACCTGCTTCGTGCCGTCCTCAAAATGGACTTCAATTTTTAATTTGCTCGCGTCAAATTTGTCGTATTGGACTTGATACGGGATTTCGCTATTTTGGAGCCAAGTAATAGCAACGACCTTGCTTTCCTTTTTGCCGCCGCCGAAAATATTGCCACAGGCGGTCAGAGTTAACGCGCTCGCCGCGACAATTAGCACGGCGGCGATTGTAATAAGTGATTTTTTCATATAATTTCCTCCTTTAATTGGGGCAGAAAGGGCGGCACATGATTTGCCGCCCGCCCCCGCGCCGTATTAGGCGGCTTTCTTTTTATCGGTTTGTCGAAATCCAAGATTTTCTTTGACCTTGTTCTCGACCGTTTTTGCACCTTGCCTGAATGCCGCTTGCTCGCCTTCGTTCATATCGTCATATCGGCGGAACGTGGGCTGCCACTCTTCTTTTTTCGGCGCAGATTTTGCTTTCGCGTTTGTAGCCATTGACAAAAACCTCCTTTTTTAATATTTCGCCATTAAGCCAAACCGCCCGACGATTAGACGGAAATAATGGTGGGGAGTTGTGAGCCGTAATCCCCAACGGCGATGAAAAGAGTGATATACAGGGCATGATATTTGCGCCACGCGCCGACCCTATTCATCTCTTTTTGTTTTGCGTTATGCGATTTTTAAGAGTGGCTTTTCAAAATCTTGCACGAATGCGCGTTTGCGGATAAGCGTTCCGTCAGCGGCTTTGAACAGAATGTCAATCGCGGTGTAGGGTTTTTGCTCTTTTTTGCTGACGCCGTTGACAACGGTCGCAGAAACGATTGCGTCTTTTAATTCCATTTTTTCATACTCCTTTTTTTAGATTTTTTGTTTTGCAAAATATATGGCATCTCGCCGTGCTAGCAACGGCTCAGCCATATGTCGTGACTGCCGTCACGCCATGGCAGGGTCTTTGCGCCGACCCCAAGCGTTCAAGCCACCTCGTCCGAGCAGATTGTATAATTGTACGTTGTCGCTATGTATTTCCATTTCGGCAACTCTTCAATGAATTTTTCAGCGGCGAATTTTGTTTTGAATGTTTGCCCCATGCGAAAGCGAAAATCAAGCGAGTCCCAATACCACACAACATATGCCTTTTTAATTGTGTCCATGTTATGCCGCCGTTTTTTGCCCAAGTGCCGCCGCCATATCGGCGCGAAACTGCCGAATTATTGCCGTAACATATTGCCGCCTAGTGCAAATGCGCAGAGCAATCGCGGCATGGGTGTAACCTTCCAAATACATTCTAATTACAATTTGTGCCTTTTCGCCAAGTACCGCAACCCGCGAACGCACAAGGTCGCGTAAGTTTACGAAATCAACCGAAAAATCGTCACGCGCCACGATATAATCCACAAGCGACAACCCGTCCTCAACTTCCGTAAAAATCGAGATGTCGTTGTCAAACTTTCGTTGCCTGCGCAAATAATCAATCATCGCCTCGCGCGCCACCTTGTTCGCGCCCGACATGGCGGTGGTGTATGCGTTGCCGTTGCGGCGGAATAGCCAAAGTTTAATCATCGCCTCCTGTATCAAATCGTCCTTCAAATTGCCGTAACTATGGAAATATCGCGTAAAAACGAACTTCGCGGTTTCTCTATCTTGTTCAAGTGTGCGTTCCCGATTTTCGGGCGCTGCTATTTTGTTGTCCATCTTGTGTGTCCTCCCTACACTTTAATAGCCGTAAAAAGTTTGCATTTGGCAACTAAAAATTTGAAAATATTTTTAAGTCGCTTGCGACTAATGAGCGAACGCGATTATGACGGGGCTTTTGGGGTTTTCGCCCGAGGGGTTCGCGGCTTGCGACCTTGGGTGATTTGGACTTTTTCTTTGGCGATGACGATTTTCTCTTTTGTGTCGGCAACGGCGGAAACGACTTTGTCTTTTTGTTCGGGCGTTTTCGTGGTCTTGTAGGTTTTGTATTCTTTTTCGGTGTGTTCAAAGGACTTGACCGCCTCTTTCACGGCGGCGCGGGCAAGGTTTTTATTATGACGGGCGCGCAAGACCAACACCAAAATGAGCAACGCCGCAACTGCACCCGCTCCGCCCGCACCGCCGATAATTCCAAGTAACGACTTGTTCGGGCTGTCCTTTGGTTCGGGGGTTGGCGTCGGCGTCACAACGGGGTCAAGCAATGCCCGCACCTTTTCAATCGCGGTTTCAAGTTGCGTTTCGGTTGCGGCGGGAGCATCAAATAAAACTTTCAATTCGTTGATTGCGATGAGCAGGGCGGCTTTCGTCGTTGCCTCGTGGGCGCGAATGAGGTCGTGGGATTGGGCTTTTAGTGAATACAAGTCGCTGTCGTTTGTAACACTGCTTGCCATGTTCGCAACGAGTGCGGCATACTTTGTTTCAAGTTCCGTGATATGGGCGGTGATTGTGCCAATCGTAAATGCGTTCGCGTTCAAATATGCTTTCGCGGCGGCAAGCGCGGTGATATACGCCTTTCCGCCCGCATATTGGTACCTCACAATATCAATGTCGCGCGTGGCGATATCTTGCAAATATGCAAGTTGCAAATCGTAGTTCGAATTTGACAACAAGTAATACGCCGCCAATATTTCCGCCTTTTTCGCATCCGCAAGCCCCTTCTCTACAATTCCGCCCGCGTATTCATAGCCGAACCGGAAATTGAAGAACGCAATTTCGGCGCGCGTGGACGTGTATTTCGTGGCGTTGTACGTTGCGGTCATCGAATTGATGAGGGTTTCCAATTCGCCGAGCGAAATCAATCGTTCGGGCGAAAAATGCTCCTGTAATACGTTAATCAGATTGTTCAACACGCGATTGTACTCGTCAAGTTCGATTAAATTATTGCCAAGCGCCCTCATCGCGTCGTTCTTTGCGGGTTGGTAAAAAAGTTCAAAACTATTGCCCACGAAATCCTCGTCGGTGTAATAAGCAATCGAATTGACGAGCGTTTGCAACACGGATTGATTTACGCGCAAGCCCAAAATCGCGTTTTCGAGGACGCGCTGCGCGTAATTGATGTCGTTGATATTGATTGACTCCTCGTCGTTTTCCCAACGCGCAACAAGTTGCTCCACCAAAATCATGGCGTTGTTGAACGTGCGGTACGTTTCGAGGGTGTACGTCTTTTGCTCCTTGATATTGTCGCGATATCGGAAATACATGGCGGAATATTCATCGAAAAGGTCCTCTAATTCCAAAATTTCCGGCCATGCGCTTTGAGTTAGGTTCGCCCGCGTATCCACAAGGTTCGCAAGCGCCGACTCTATGCCGCCGGTACTGCCATTGACGACGGTTTGTTCGGCAACGGCGATGGCGGCTTGGAACCTGTTCCATGAAATGCGAGTGTACCCGTCATTAAGGGTCGCTTTGCACACGCCGATATAGGTTTTCAAATTGTAATTCGTTCCGCCGTAATTCACATTGACCGACACAAGCGCGTTTTTGCGACCTTGCAATTCCGCCTTAATTGTATCGACCGCCGATTGCGAACCGCTTTCAAGCAATCCAACAACCGTAATTTTGTTTAATACGTTTTGCATTGCCGCGAAACTTGCGTCCGTGTAATCGTTCGCATTCATTGGGCAGGAATTTTGCAAAGTGACCAGCGCGGAAATATCGACAAGTCCCGCCCTCGCCCCCGCGATTGCGTTCGCCCATGCGGTAATCGCCGATTGCGAAATATCCAAATCATAAACGCCCGCCTCCGTGAGGTTATTAAGCGCCCCTTGCAACGCCGCCCACGACGCGGGGGTGTAACCCGAGGAACTGGCTGGCACGGATCTGACCGCAATCAATAACGACCGCACGTTGCGCAAGTTGTCCTTTGCAAATTGCAGGGTCGCGATTGCTTCCAAAACTGCGTTCTCCCATGACGCGGCGGTCAAGTTTTTCGCATTCACGATTGACAGCGCGGCGGAGAGTTGCCCCCACGACGCGGCGGTGTAATCGTTTTCAACACACGCGTCAAGTTCCGTTTTCAATAACGTATACCTTTGCCAATCCGCCACCCCGACCACTTTTTTCAAATCGCCAAGCGCGGTATTGATTGCCGCCGTCCAATCGTCAATGTCGGTTTGAGTAAACGTGGTGAGAGCATAAACATTTGTGGCGGTGGCAAGCGTTACGGAGTTTTTCGTTAATGATGCGACCAATGCCGCCCAACTTGCCGCCGAATATTGGTTTTCAACTTTTGATTTTGCGGTCGTAACGGCGGTTTTTAATTCCGCAATATTGATAAGAGCCGCCCGCGCGGTTTCAAGTGCGGTGACGGCGGCACGAATAGCGGTGGTTTCGTTCGATGCGCCCGTAAAATTTTCGGCTCGGCTTGCGTTGTAGGCGTTTTCAAGTACGCTCCACGTCGCGGCCGTGTAATCGGTGTCGACCAATGTCGAATAAATCGCCCATTCGTCTCGCAATGTCAAAAACGCGTCCTCGGCATCGGTGCGCAATCGGTTAATCGCGTTCATGATTTGGGTCGCGCGCTGGTCGGCTTGCCCCGTTGTCACGCCGGCAAAATCCAGCGCATCGGAAAGCCCGCCAACCGCCGTCCGCACCGCATTCCAACTGGTCTCGGTGTATTCTATTCCATTCGCCGCCCGAATAGCATATTGTGCCAAAGCCGAACGCAACGAAACAATGTTCACAAGTTCATTTTTCGCGGTCGTAATTGCCGTGACCGCGGTGGAAATCAAACTGGGCGCCGACCCCTGCGTCACCGCCGAATACACCGCCAACGTACTTTGCAATGCCGCCCACGTCGAGGTCGAATAATCCGCGGCGGTGAGCGCCCCGACATATGTAAGCAATCCCGAATACTCCGCGAAAATCACGGCGTTCGCGTCCCAAATCGTCACAAGCGCCGCAACCGCCGTGTTAATTGCCGATACGCGCCCGTCAATGTACGATTGGGTTTGCACAATGTTCCGCACACCCGCCGCCGTCAATCCGTCCTTCGCCGTGACCAAATCGGCCCAAGTTTCGCTCGTGTAAATGTTCGGGTCCTTTGCCTCGGCGGTGGTCAAAGCCGTGCGCAACGCGTCGATATAAACCAAATTTGAAAGCGCGGTACTTATTGCACTCGCGGCGTTTGTAACCTGCGCCTCGGTTGCCAATTCGTTATTTGCCATTGACGCGCCCGCACTCTTCGCGGTGGAGAGAGCATTCCAAGTAGCGACCGTAACATTGTTTTCCACGACCGCATTTGCCAGTGCAATTTGGTTCAAAATCGGCGTTTTGTCCTCTACGGCAACCAATTCGGCGCGCGCCGCAACAAGCGCATCGTATTTTGCCATATGTTCATAAACGTCCGTCGTCAAAGCCGCCGCCTCGGCCGCCGTGCGTTTGGGTTGATACGCCGTCCAACTTGCCACGGTGAAACCCGTGTTCATTGCGGGCGTTTGAGCCAACTTGTTCGCCAAATGATTTGAAAGCGTCAAATTCGCCACCGCCGCGTCCAATGCCGCAACTTGTGCTTGGAATTGTGCGGCGTTATTCGCCAAAATCAATGCATCGGCGATTGCGATTTCCGCCTGCAATTCCGCCCAACCGCTTGACACAAATTCCTGCCGAATTGTTTTTGCTTTTTCGTTCACATACCCAAGTGCAAAAGTATATTTCGTCACGCGCACATACCCCGCACCGCCCTGTGCACCGCCCGTTACGCCCGCCGTGCTATTCGCAAGACTTTCCAAACTGCCTATTGTACTCGAACCCCCGCCCGCACCGCCAGCCGAACCCGCACGCGTTCCAGTATTTCCTGCACCTCCGTTTCCCGAAACCGCACCTCTATACTCGCCGCCCGTTCCGCCCGCGCCACCCGACGCAACAATCAAGTTTGTTCCCGAACTATTCCAAATCGCGCTTGAACCGCCACCACCACCGCCCCCCGCAGTGGTGAATGTTGCATCGCCTGCTTGGGTGCCGGTGGCGAAAGTTGTTTTCACCCCAGCCGTTCCCGCCGCACCCGCATTACGCCCCGCACCGCCACCACCACCTGCGGCAGCAACCATATTTTTACCAGCAGTACCTGTTTGTGCGGCAAGTGCCGCGCCACCCGTTCCGCCACGCGACCCCGATTGAAACGAAATCGTCATTGACGGGGCTGCCGATAAATCAAGCCACCCATGAACATAGGAACCGCCTGTTCCTTGACCTGCGGCGGCCGCACTCGTACCAACCGCAGCACCACCAACACCACCTTGTGCGCCCCAGACCTCGAAATGATAAATATACCCGCCGTCAAGCGTCGCCGAACCTGACCCCGCGCTATCTACCACGTTGCCCAAGTTTGTTAATTGATTGATGTTCAAAACGTTCAAATTTGCCGCCCGCGTTTTCCACGGATTAAGCGCAAAACAAACCCCGACGGTCATCGCGCAAATCATAACGACCGACAAAAGCGACAAAATTGAGTTGCGATATTGTTTCATGCCGCCACCCCGTCACACCGACAGCCGACAGCCGACAGCCGACAGCCGACAGCCGACAGCCGACA
>Ga0268262_10000286_pt1 | contig 67366 bp, 62 predicted proteins | sample TergutNc150P3_FD_190354 | JGI IMG/M metagenome (GOLD analysis project Ga0268262, IMG submission 190354) | Nasutitermes corniger P3 segment gut microbial community from laboratory colony in Florida, USA - Nc150 P3 (SPAdes) (version 2) | ecosystem: Host-associated > Arthropoda: Insects >... | reverse complement strand
GAACCTGCTGTTGCTGCGGCGTTTTATTGAATGCGCGGCGGGGGAGATACCGGATACTGCCGCCGTCGAGCGCGTTATCGCCGAGAAGCCGGAAATCCTCAGAACCCTGCCCGCTTTTTATCCGGTGCAGGTGTACGGCGGCTGCCCCCAAAGCTGCGCCTGGTGTCCCTGGCCGCAGACCGCCGGCGCTGTTACGGAACGGCGGGACTATATGGAAGTACCGCAATTTGAATCCCTGCTGGAAAAAATCATCGCGTTTTCAGGCGACGCGGTTATTGATCTTTCCCTCTGGGGGGAGATTTCCCTTCATCCTCAAAAAATGACATTGATCGAGATGGTATTGCGCCGTCCGGAACTTGCCCTGGTAATTGAAACCTCCGGCATCGGCTGGAAGAATAATGAACTGGAACAGAGCGCGCGGCTTGCGCAAACAGCCGCATCCGTTAGTCGTAAAATTCAACTGCCGCCGCTTTCGTGGATTGTCTCGCTGGACACCGCCGATCCGGCGCAATATAAAGAAATCCGGGGAGCGGGTTTTGCCGAGGCGAATGACTGCGCCAAAACGCTCCTGTCCCTTTTTCCGCGGGACGCGTATGTGCAGGCGGTACGGACAGCGGGGGCGGAAAATGACATTGAGCGATTCTACCGTTCATGGAAAGAAGCGGCCCCCGCAACGGCCAACATCATTATCCAAAAATATGATGACTTTTGCGGTATGCTGCCCCGCAGACAGGCGTCGGATCTTTCCCCGGTGCTCAGACAGCCCTGCTGGCATCTGATGCGGGATATGCCCATACTGCTTGACGGTACGGTTCCCCTGTGCCGCCAGCAGATTGCCGCCGCGGACAATAAACGCATAACAGGAAACGCCCTGAACGAACCGCTTGATATTATCTGGGAGAGAGGACAACGGTTTTACGCCGGACAGTTAGGCGCTATGCCTAAATACGATTCACTCTGCGCGGGATGCGATGAATACTATACCTACAACTTTTAACGAGATGATGCCCTCGTACACTGTTATTGGCGGTAAAGAGCGTCTTGCCTCTACCGGACTCTCCGCCATATTGCTTAACCGCGGCAGATGTTACACGCGGAGGAATCTGTTTCACGATCTTGAAAAAACCGGTTTTGACATGGTTGTTTCGGTGGAACCGACGCCCCCTTCGTATGATATTGAAGAATTGGCGGAACGCTTTCCCTTTGTCCGTTTTGTTCTGCTTCGGCAGCCCGTCAGCCTGGGAGAACAGATCAACCTGGCGGTATCCGAACTGGACAGCCCCCTGTTTTTTGTCCTCTGGAATGATTTGAAAATTATCACCGGAGGCGGGGCCCGCCGGATGGCGGAACGGCTTACCTACTCCGATGACAGCGCGGGGGAAGGCGGAGAAAAAAAATCATTTAAGCGGCTTTGTACCGTTCCTATAGTTCAAACTTCACGTTTTGAAACGCTCCCTACCCTGATGGTTCCCGCGTTACAGCGAAAGAAAGTAAGGACCTTGTTTCTCAGCCCCAGCAACGAAGGAATATCCTCCCTGTACCCTTTTGACGGGGTGGGCATATATGACCGTGAACGTTTTATCCGTCTGGGGGGCTTTGACGGAACATTCAAAAGCACCTATTGGCAGCTTATGGATTTCGGTTTTCGTGCCTATCTCTGGGGTGAAGAAATTTCTTCCACGCAGACGCTCAAACTGTCCTACGAGTCATCCGTCCCCGCTGAAGAAAACAAAGATGGTGTGGACTATAACCGCTTTTACCTCAAGAATCTTGCTCCCATATTCCAGGGCGACTGCGCCCAGCTGCCCCTGCGCCGCTTTCCCGGTTTTTTACTGCAAACCGACGGCGGTATTTTTACCGCATGGGATGATTTTTCCGAAAGCCGCCGCTGGGTAAACGCCAACCGTTTCCGCTGGCACTGCGATCCCCGGGCCATTGTCAAACGCTGGGACCTGGAGTCCGCCGAAGAAAACTTTTTCCCCGGAAACGGGGGACTCTAATTATGTCCGCCGCCAATATTGCCATTGTACTGCAGGCCCGCATTGACTCATCACGCTTGCCGGGAAAATCGTTACTGCCCCTGGGAGGGGAAACGGCGGTCATCTTCCGCGTAATGGAATCCCTGAACAAAGTACCCGCGCAGCTGCGGGTACTGGCCTGCCCCGAAGATTCCGCCGCCGCTTTCGCGCCGTTAGCCGATAAAGCGGGCTTTACGCTGCTTGCCGGCCCCAAAGACGACGTGTTGGGCCGTTATTGCCTTGCCCTGCGTACATTTAACATACAGCGGGTTATACGGGCAACCGGCGACAATCCCTTTGTATTTGCCGACGCCGCCGATGCCATTAACGCCGAGGCGCTTGCCCTGAACGCGGATTATGCCGGGTACAGCGGCCTCCCCCTGGGCGCGGGCGTTGAATCGGTATCCGCGGCGGCCCTGTTGCGCGCCGAAGCCGAAGCCGCCGCCGCCTATGAACGGGAGCATGTCTGCCCCTACCTGTACGCCCATCCGGAATTATTTTCCCTGCACCGTCCGCTCTCTCCCCTGCGCTGGCAGGGAGTTGACATTCGGCTTACCATTGACACGCGGGAAGATTATGAGCGGGCGCAAACGCTTTACGCTGAGTTGGACCGGCTGGAAAAAACGGGTAAGATCAGCGGCGAAGAACGCTGCCGGGGAATGACCATAATCAACGCATACCGGACGCTTTTCTCTTTTCAAGGCAATGCTCAAAAAAACTCATACGGTGGTTAACTTTATGGTGTTACGCATGGAGGGATCATGAATCCCGGCAACATACTGGCAGTTCCCGCTTATGAACCGGGGCGCGGCGGCGGCCATTTGATTCGCTGCATGGCGCTGGTTAACGGGCTGCGGGCGCTGGGCAGAGATTCATGGCTGTTTCTTCCCGCCATTGAGGATACAAGCGGTCTTTTTGATACTAGGCGTTTTGACCGGAATCGGCTTATAGATGAAAGCGGCCTGTCAAACATACACTGGGAATGTATAATCCTTGACCGTTTTCAAACCCCGCCGGAAGAACTGGCCCGCTGGACGCAGTTGGCTCCCGTAATCGGCATTGACGAAGGCGGCCCCAGCCGGGATAGTTTTGATTTTTTGATTGATATTCTTCCCGGCTGTTATCGAACCAGTCCCAATATTGCCGACCCTTCCCTGCTGCCGCTGCCGGAGAAACCTCTTCCCCGGAACGGCGCATCTGCCGCGCCGTTTAAGGTATTGATCAGCTTTGGGCAGGAAGACGCCGCGGGGCTCGGCCCTGCCGCCACGGAAGCGCTCACAACGCGCAACCCAAGCGGTATAGATATAACTTTGTTGCAAGGGGAGCTTTCGAAGAATTTTTTACCACGGAGGACACGGAGTTACACGGAGGAAGAAATGGTTTTCGTACCAAAACTCCGTGGTACTCCGTGTACTCCGTGGTTAATTCCTCCTTCTTTTCACTCCCTCAAAATTATTGAAGCCATTCCCGATTTGAACAAACATTTACACGAATATAACCTGATCATCACCCACTACGGGCTTACCGCGTTTGAAGCCCTGTACGCCGGCGTTCCGGTAACGCTGGTTTCACCCGGCGCGTACCATGAAAAACTGGCAAAAAGAGCGGGCTTTTACTCGCTGGGCGTTGGAAAGACCTCGGCAAAAAAAATTAAGCGTCTGTTATTTAGCAAAGGCGAAATTAACCGCCCCTTTATTGACAAACTGAAAAACCGCTGCGCCGCCCTCGCGCTCAAGCACCATCTTGATCACGCGCCACGGCAAAGCCTGGCGGAATTCATTAACGGCATTGCGCCGAATGTCAGCCGCAACTGCCCTGTTTGCGGTACGGCGCTGCATGGCCCCGTCCTTGCCCGTTTTTCTGAACGCAGCTACCGACGCTGCGCATGCTGCGGGATAATAAATATGAACCGGATTAATCCGCCGCCCATTGAATACGCGAAAGAATATTTCTTTGAACAATACCAACTACAATACGGTAAAACCTACCTTGAGGATTTCCCGCATTTAAAGGCGATGGGAAAGCGGAGGCTTGCCGTGATTAAGAAGATAGGTAATAGGGATCAGGGATTGCCGGCAGAAGGTGCCGCGCTGTCAAAGCCAGATTCCCCAACCCTTTTGGATATAGGCTGCGCCTACGGTCCCTTTCTCGCGGCGGCGCAAGAGGAAGGTTTCTCCCCTTGCGGCATTGATCCGGCGGAAGACGCCATCCGCCATGTGACACAAACACTTGGCATTCCCGCCGTTCAGGGCTATTTTCCCAATCCCCAGTCCCCAGCCCCCAGTCCCCAGTCCTCATATTCTGTTATCACTCTTTGGTATGTTATCGAACACTTCCGCGACTGTGTTCCCGTATTGGCAGAAATACGAAAACTGCTCAAACCCGGCGGAGTATTGGCTTTTGCGACTCCTTCGTTTTCAGGGATTTCAGGCCGCGCCTCGCTGAAGCGTTTTCTGGAACGCAGTCCGGCGGATCACTGGACAATCTGGTCGCCGGCTGTCTGCGCCCAAGCGCTTAAAATGGCGGGTTTTACGGTGAAAAAAACAATCAACAGCGGACACCACCCGGAACGTTTTCCCCTGCTGGGAATATGCGCCCGCGGCAGGAAAAGCCCGCTGTACAGACCGCTTCTGGCGCTCAGCAGGATCTTTTCTCTGGGCGATACCTTTGAAGTGTACGCAGTCAAGGACTAATATCCGGGAAACCGCTCTTCACTTTTTACGAATGAAACAAAAACCTTTCCCGGCGTCAGTTACTTTTTCCGGGTTTTACTTACTTGAGGGGGCTTTTTAGCTTCTACCCGGTCAAGCGCGCTTGCGGGAAAAGTACCTTCCTGATACTCATTGGCATCAGAAAACCACGATGTTGTTATGATCTTGGTTTCTTCATTGATAGCCTTGACTACCATTTGTGGGCTTTTTGACAGTACGGATACTATAACCGCATCGCCAATAAGTCTGTCGGTCGCTCTTACACTCATTTTTTGCTCCTGAATAAGACTACCATATTATAGAGGGGAATGGCAATGAGAAAAAAACAAAAATAAGAGAAAAAAGGCGTCGGCCGCCCCGCCCGTCTGTTCGTGTTTTGTCCGGAATCATACCGGACATACTATGGGTTATTTACCCCAGGGCTTTTTTATAACGGCAAGCAGCCGCTCAATCTGCACCATTTATTACAACGGTCCAACAAAGCTTCCGCAAATAACCGAAACATATACCTTTACATTTAGAAACTATCGAACTTTGTAATTTTGTAATACGGATGACGCTTTATCTCATATATAAATGGTTAAGTAACAGTTTTTACAAATTTTGTTGCGAAAATGTTTCGGAGGTTGTTATGCGGCGGCAAAATTTATGGATTATTGGTCTGGTTATAATAAATGTGGTTTTATTTTTTTCATGTCCGGTAACAGATGAGGCTTATGAATTTGATGTTGTGATGATCGGCGATTCAATTACATATGGCGGTGATTGGAATTTATTATTAAAAAATGAAAAAGTCGCCAATCTCGGCATATACGGAGATATAACCGATGGCGTCTTAAACCGTCTTAAAGATGTTTATTTATTGAAACCAAAGATTTGTTTCATAATGATCGGAATAAATGATTTGCAGCTTAATAGGTCGGTTGAAGATGTTATGATAAATTATAGAAATATTGCAACTGAAATAAAAAACCATGAAATAAAAACAATCATTCAGTCGGTATTGCATTTGGGGGAAAAATATTACATAAACCACATACTGGGACATGACAAAAATGACTGGACAAATATAAATGAAAAAATAAAAATACTTAATGAAAAACTGGAAAAAATGGCGCTGGAATTTGAGATTGAATTTATCAATCTCAATGACGAGTTATCAATAAACAATGTATTATTGGAAAAATATGGAGATGTAACCGGAATTCACTTAAGTATACTTGGATATGAGAAATGGGCTGAAATAATAAAGCCAATAATATATAAATAAAAAATCCTGACCCTGTGGTTTCCCTTTATGCGCGGTTTGCGTACAAGGGGGTTTGTCAAAACTTTTGTTTTAGGGCATAATTAATTACAACTATTTTGAAAATTAATATTAAGACCGCGATTAAGGAAAAATTTCTCAATACCCTGTTCATCCGCCGCGCGGCGCTCTGTCTTCTGGGAAACTTCGTGCTTGCTTTTGGCGTGGCAATGGCGGTAAAAGCCGATTTGGGAATCACCCCGGTCAATTCAATCGCCTTTGTCCTGAGTAAAGTTCTTTTTCTGGATCACGGCTTAATGACCGGCGCCATATACGCCTGTTATGTACTGATTCAACTGGCAATACTCAGAAGTGAATTCCGTATCAATAACCTTTTGCAGGCGGGAGCCGCCCTGATGTTCGGCTGGTTTGTCTTTCTTTGTAACCATATCCTTGCGTTTCAGGTTCCGGAGTTCTATCCGGTACGGCTCTTATTCCTGCTGGCCGGCGTAAGCATAATCGGCCTGGGCATCATGCTTTACCTCAGGGCCAATATCCTGCCCCAGCCGGCGGAAGGACTCATACTGGCGATTCAGAAAAAGACCGGATGGAAACTGCACAATATCAAAGTCGTTTTTGATTCTTCAGTTGTTGTTATAGCGGCGGTGATTTCCTTCATCATCATCAAAAGGATCGTCGGCATCAGGGAAGGAACGCTTATCTCAATGATCGGGATAGGCAAGTGCCTGGGTTTTTTTACCAGTCGCCTTGGCGGAAAGATAGACGCTCTTTTCAGGCTTCCCGGATAAAGCGCGTTAAGTGACAGCCATGCCGGAAAATTCTCACGAACTCAAATAAAAACGCAGTTTGTCCAGGACTTCCTCAAAATCAATGGGTTTCCCGACATGGTTGTTCATGCCGGCATTAATGCACTTTTCAACGTCCTCACGGAATACGTTAGCTGTCATGGCAATTATCGGAATGGTTTTGGCATTTGGTATGTCCATGGCGCGTATACGCCGCGTCGCCTGATAACCGTCCATTTCGGGCATCTGTACGTCCATAAAAATCAAATCGTACCTATCCGGCGCTTCACTGAATTTGCGGACAGCTTCCATACCGTTTTCAGCGCAGTCTATTTCCAGTTGGGTCGGCTCAAGCAGCGTTATTACTATCTCACGGTTTATCTCCACGTCCTCAGCCAAAAGTATGCGCCGCCCCGCAAAAATCCCGGCAACCTCAAGTTTCCTTTCTTTCACCCTATGTTCTACTCCCAGGCAGTTGTCTATTAAATCGGCGATGGTAGAGGGAAAGAGAGGCTTGGGCAGAAAACGGTTAATACCCGCCTCTCTCGCTTCACCTTCAATGACATTCCATTCGACGGCGGAAATCATTATTGCTACGGAATTTTCAGGACCGGACGGCTGCGCTTTTAATTCCCTGGTTAACGCTATTCCGTCCATACCCGGCATTTTCCAGTCAACAAAGTAAATATTATAGGAACCGTTTTGTTCCACAAGTTTGAGCGCCTCTGCCCCGCTTGAGGCGGTGTCGCAGAATACGCCGAACTGCCGCGCTATATTTTTGAAGTATGTTAAAATATCAGGATCATCATCTACCGCGAGGATACGCACATTATCCCGGTTTATGCCGTCCGCAAGAAGCCGCTGCCTTGTCTGGGCGCCTTTTTTTGCCTGTATTGTAAAGGTAAAAACGGAACCTTTTCCGGGATCGGATTTAACCCCGATTTTTCCGCCCATCATTTCAACAATATTCCTGGAAATGGCAAGTCCCAGGCCGGTTCCCCCAAAGCGGCGCGCCGTATCGGCTTCCGCCTGCTGAAACAAATTGAACAGGTTTTTCTGCTGTTCGGCGCTGATTCCGATTCCCGTGTCGCTTACCGCGATTTCTATGGCGCACAGACCGTCTTCTTCTCCCAAAAACCGCGTGTCAAGGCTGATAGAGCCGCGTTCCGGCGTGAATTTAACGGCGTTTCCCAGAAGGTTGATAATCACCTGGGCCAGCCGCTGGTCATCGGCGATCAGGGTTGGGGGAATGTCGTTATCTATGTGTACCGTAAGCTTTTGCCGTTTTTCGTCCACACGGAAGTTGACGACATTCACCACCCGCTGAATCATTTTTTCAAAATTAAATTCATCAGGCGAAAGCTCAAATTTGCCGGCTTCAATCTTGGACATATCCAGAATATCGTTAATTACACCTAATAGGTGCGTTGACGCGTCTTCAATTTTGGTAAAACAGTAATCCTTGCGCTCAACAGCGGCGGCGGACTTCCCTATCATAGTCATGCCGATAATGGCGTTCATGGGCGTACGCATTTCGTGGCTCATGTTGGCAAGAAAAGCCGATTTTGCGCGGACGGCGGCTTCCGCTTCCGCCTGCTGTCTGGTTATCTGTTCCAGTTTGGTAATATCCTGCACCAGCGTAAGATACCCGATGGTTGCGCCTTTTAAATCCTTGAGTATCCGGACATCAGCCTGATAAGGCAAATCTTCCTGTGAAAAATAGGTCCTCTTGAAACCGCGCCGCGCGCGCATTATGGTACATTCATCGGTATTACAATGGCCAAAACCCCAATAACTGCAATGTTTGCCGATTAGCTCTTCGCGATTTTCCCCCAAACTATACTCAATCGCCGCGTTAATAAATGTCCATTTCATGTCTGTATCGGTAACGGAAATAAAGAACGGTATGGCGTCAAGTATGGATTCCAGCCAATAGACTTTCTTCCGGTGGCTGTCTCTTTCTTCTTTCAGTGTTTTCGCAAGTTTGGTCTTTTTTTGATACATCAACAATAAAGCCGCAACAGACAATATCAGTAAAACACCCATACAGCCGGTGATATACGGCAGCATTGAACTCATTATTTATATAATAGAAGAAAAATACGGCTGATGACAAGTACCGTCAAAAGATTCACACAAAGACACAAAGGTACAAAGATCACAAAGGAAGAAGGAAAAAAGGGGGGGTGTAAGCAAGCTGGACTTGATACTTTTACGATAAGATAGCATACAAAAACCCCTTGATTCCTCTTGGTGTTCTTCTCTTTCTTTGCGCTCTTTGTGTGAACTCTTCCGGTTGTCTTGTCCCACGTATTGACAAAACGGCAAAATATGGTATATTCTGTAAATATAAGTGATCCTGACACCGAGACTAGCGGCGTTTTTACGCGGTTACTCAAGGTAAAAGGCGCCGTATTTCATGTCATGAGATAATGCGCTTTTTCAGGCGCATTTTTTTATGCATGGAGGTACGAGACATGGAAAGCAGGGCCGCTATAATAGCGATAATCGTTGAAAACACGGACAGTGTTGAAAGCCTTAACGGAATACTGCATGAATACGCGCAGTACTTATTGGGACGAATGGGCATTCCCTATCACAAAAAGAAAATAAACATCATCAGCGTCGCCATTGACGCGCCGCAAGATACGATCAACACGCTTTCGGGAAAAATCGGCAAGCTTGACGGAGTGAACGCACAAGTAGTGTATTCAAAATAAAGAGGTTGTCATGTATAACGCCGCTTCGATGAGCGCGGGTGAATTTATTTGCCATGAAGAAATTACAGCCGCGATTGACTGGGTCCAGGAAAACAAACACAATGAAAACCTGATTCGCCGGCTCATGCAGAAAGCGTCGGAAAACAAGGGCTTAAACCACCGCGAGGCGGCTCTTGTTTTGGAGGCGGGTGATAAAGATGAAATCTTCCGTCTCGCGCGGCGGATAAAAGAGGCGTTTTACGGAAACAGAATTGTTCTTTTCGCGCCGTTGTATCTTTCCAATTATTGCGTAAACGGCTGTTTGTACTGTCCTTATCACGCGCAAAATAAAACGATGGCGCGTAAAAAACTTTCGCAAGACGAAATTCGCCGGGAAGCGATCGCGTTACAGGATATGGGGCATAAGCGTCTTGCGATAGAGTCGGGTGAAGACCCGGTCAATAACCCCATTGAATATATCGTAGAGTCAATGGAAACGATATACGGGATAAAACATAAAAACGGCGCTATACGCCGCATGAATGTAAATATTGCCGCCACAACAGTAGATGATTATAAACGGCTCAAGGACGCCGGTATCGGAACGTATATTCTGTTTCAGGAAACATATAACCGGGAAAGGTATAAAGAACTGCACCCGTCCGGCCCCAAATCGGACTACGATTGGCACACCGAAGCCATGGACAGGGCCATGCAGGGCGGTATAGATGACGTAGGGTTAGGCGTTTTATTCGGCCTTGGACAGTATCTTTACGAATTTATAGCGATACTTATGCACGCCGAACACCTGGAAGCGGCGCAAGGCGTCGGACCTCATACCATAAGCGTTCCGCGCATACGCGCCGCCGAGGGAATAAATCCCGGCTCTTTCAGACACGGCATAGACGATGATACATTTGCGAGAATTGCCGCCTGTCTGCGAGTCAGTGTCCCCTATACGGGAATTATCGTCTCCACACGGGAAAGCGAAGAATGCAGAAAAAAAGTTTTGGAACTGGGGGTTTCCCAAATCAGCGGCGGTTCCCGCACCAGCGTCGGCGGTTACGAGAAAGAGGAAAAGGAAAATACACAACAATTTGAAGTCAATGACAACCGCGCTCTTGATGAAGTGGTAAGCTGGCTAATAGAAGATAAATTTATTCCCAGTTTCTGCACGGCGTGTTACCGCGAGGGGCGCACCGGCGACCGTTTTATGTCGCTGTGCAAATCCGGCCAGATACAAAATTGCTGCCTGCCCAACGCGCTTATGACGCTGCAGGAATACCTGATTGACTACGCGGCAAGCGGCACCAGAGCCGCCGGAGAAAAATTGATAAAAAGCGAAATTGAAAATATACCGAATAAAAATATGCGCTCGCTGGTCATTGAACGCCTGGAAAAAATCAAACAGGGAAGCAGGGATTTCAGGGTTTGAGGTTGTTGTATATATTTTTCTCCTCTTTCATTTCACCAAGACGCCAAGAAAAAAATCCCAGAAAATTTACCACGGAGCAGAAGGACTTTTGATACAAAAAATATAGCGGAAGATACATTGAAACCTCTCAAAACCGGCTATGTCCAGGGTGTCTGTGAAAGCGTTCTTGCCTTCAATACCGATTAAAAATGTGTTTTTTCATCAAAACAGGAACAACAGCTTGAACAGCAGCAATCCCGGAGACGGGGTATGTAAGCGCCCTTGACTTGCCCCTGAAATTATGGAATAATTCCATAAATGGAAATCGTGTAATGAACAGTGACGATTATTTTATCTTAAAACATAAAAACATTAACGTTGCCGACATCATTATTAAAAACGGCGACATTACGGACATAATCAATATTTATGAACCGGAACATTTGCCCTTTAAGTATGTTAATGACAAATCTAAAAATATCAGTTTGTTAAACAGTTGGGTTGAACATAGGGGTATTCCTTTCAGCCGCGAAGATTATGACGCCATTATGGAAGAATTCAATGTCAGCTCATCTAAAGAATTAACCGTACTTTCTTACGGTCTCAACTTGACTGATCATTATTGGTTATGTGAAAAAAACAACGAGAAAAAATGGGAAGATGTTAATTTTTTCGATAATAAATTTTCTGAAAGAATTGGCAAAATAATGCCGGAACTTGCGGAAAAATACCAGGACTTTATTAATCCCGATCTTTCAAGCAACGGCAGGTTAAAAAAATTCTGGATTATCAATAACGAAAAAAGAGAATTATGCAAGGCGGGAAGCGGCGACCTGAAACAAGAGCCTTTTAATGAATTTATTGCCTCTCAAATAGCCGGCCGCTTGAATATAAACCATGTTAATTATGAATTAAAAAAACATAATAACGAAATTTATTGCAAATGCGGCTGTATGATCAATAAAGACGTGGAATTCGTAAACGCTTTCAGCGTGTATTTGGAAGGTGAAAAAACCGGCGATAAATATAATGATTACTTAAACGCCTGCGCAAAGATGGGAATTAACAACGCAAGGGAAGAAGTCGATAAAATGATCATCCTTGATTACCTCATAAGAAACACCGACAGGCACGTCGGTAATTTCGGCGTTTTAAGAAATTCAGAAACCTTACAATGGGAAAAAATCGCGCCTGTATTTGACAACGGTAATTCCTTATGGCATAACGCCCAGGGCGTGCAATTCATCAATAGTAATTCAAAAAGCGAGTGCAGGTCTTTTACGGGAGAAAATGAAAAAAATGTCTTGCTGGTAGGCGCTACAGGCTGGTATGATAAAAGCAACCTTAATGGCGTTGATAAAATTATTACCGATACCTTCAAATTAAATAGAAATATTGAAAACGAAAGAGTTGATAAAATAATCAGTGAATTCCAGAAAAGGGTCAACAATTTAGACCTTGTATTAGAACGCGGCAGAGGAAACGCCAAAATTGAAAACAGACAGCAGCAGTCCCGGGGATGAGGTTTTTAGGCGCCCTTCTCCTTGACTTGCCTCTGAAATTTTGGGATAATTCCTTATGTTAAGGAGGAACTTTATGAAAAAGAAATTTATTTTCTTGGTAATGCTGGTTGGTCTATTTGTATTTACAACAGTTATGGTTTTTTCGCAGAACAATTCAACTTCAACTGTTCGTTGGGAATATACTGTATTAAATGTAAAATACACTTTATTTGAGGAAGAAGCTAACAAATTAGGAGCGCAAGGTTGGGAACTTGTTTCAGTTAGCGGAGTTGGTTCGACTTCTACACCTTGGTATCATTTTAAACGCAGATTACCATAACATTAAATATGTTTGGTGAAAAAAGTGAAGGACGATCACGATGTTCTGAATGTTATAAAAAATAAGGGGAGAGAAATATTTTCTATTCTTGTTTTTTAGTGTATCATGTTTTATAATACCCAGAAGGAGGAACCTTATGAAAAAGCTTATTTTTTCTTTCTTAACCCTGTATGTATCCGCGTTTATTTTCGCCCAGGATGCCAATGCCACAAAACCGACAAAAGAAGATTTCTTTTATACTTGGGTAACTACTATGAACGAAGAAAAAACAAGATTAGGTGGCAAAACTACCGTAGAAATTACATTTCTTAATGAATCGTCTTATACTTATTTTAATAAAGCTCTTTATAAAACACCAAAACAAAACTATACGATTTCAAGCTGGAAAGAAGCTGTAAACACCTATCAAGATGTAGAAGAATATCCTTACGGTTTCAGAATATCTTTCAAACCCTCAAAAAAAAGTCAGCCACCAGACATAGCTGTGTTCATGAATGCTGATAAAACCAAATTCCTTTACGTATTGGATATAGGATTTTATACTGATTTAGAGATATATATCAAAAAATAAATACTATAATTTCCGATAAATTCCACAGCCGTCCTTTAGGGCGGCTTTTTTTATCTACCAAGGATAGGAGGCTTATATGAAAAAATATTTTATAACCGTCTGTCTCCCTATTTCTGCTTGATGCAACCGGCACACCGTGATCTTGCTCTATTTTTTCATTTGGAAATTCATTTTTGAAGGCTGCTATTGTTTTGCGCTCGTTATCCTGTCTGCGCAGCGTTTCCTTTGCCCCGACTTGCTGGGGAGAAGGATGCATCGTCCACCCTACTCTCCCGCGTGTTTAATACCCAGAATATCAAGTTCTTTTTCGTTTAAGCCTACGCCGCGCAGCATGAGACGGTTTCCTTTCAGGCCGTCAATCGAGTTGATGCCCATGCCGCCCATCATTTCTTTGATTTCGTGCTGCCACGCGGTCATCAGATTGATAAGGCGTTTGTGGCCAAGATCGGGGTTCAGCCGCTTGACCAGTTCGGGAACCTGCGTGGCGATACCCCAGTTGCATTTACCCGCGTGACAGCTTCTGCACAGATGACAGCCGAGCGCAATGAGCGCCGCCGTGGCGATGTACACGCAGTCAGCGCCGAGCGCGACCGCTTTTACAATGTCGGCGCTGGAACGGATGCTGCCGCCTACGACGATGGATACCCTGTCACGGATTCCTTCATCCCGCAGGCGCTTGTCAACGCCGGCAAGGGCAAGTTCTATGGGGATGCCGACATGGTCGCGTATGCGCGTCGGCGCGGCGCCCGTTCCGCCGCGAAAGCCGTCAATGGCAATAATATCGGCGCCGCTTCTGGCAATGCCGCTCGCGATGGCGGTAACGTTATGGACCGCTGCTATTTTTACAATGACCGGCTTTGTATAATTTGTCGCTTCTTTCAAAGAGAAAACAAGCTGGCGTAAATCCTCAATCGAATATATGTCGTGGTGCGGCGCGGGAGAAATCGCGTCGCTGCCTTCGGGAATCATTCTGGTGCGTGAAATGTCGCCGACTATTTTTGTTCCCGGCAGATGTCCCCCGATGCCGGGTTTTGCCCCCTGGCCTATTTTGATCTCAACCGCCGCGCCTGAGTTCAGGTAATCGGGATGAACGCCGAAACGCCCCGACGCGACCTGTACGATAGTGTTCTTGCCGTATTTGTAAAAATCTTCGTGCAGGCCGCCTTCGCCGGTGTTGTACAGAATGCCCAGTTCCTCGGCGGCGCGCGCCAGGCTCTCGTGCGCGTTGTAACTGATGGAACCGTAACTCATGGCCGAGAACATCACCGGCATAGCCAGATGCAGCTGCGGCGGCAGGTTATTGATAATCCGTCCGCTGCCGTCGCGTTCTATAGTTATCGGTTTCGCGCCGAGAGATACCCTTGTTTCCATCGGCTCGCGCAAGGGGTCTATGGACGGGTTGGTAACCTGCGAAGCGTTCAGGAGTATTTTATCAAAGTACACCGGATAATTTTCAGGGTTACCCATGCTTGACAGAAGCACGCCGCCTGATTCCGCCTGCTTGTAAATTTCGTCGATGGTCTTGCCGTTCCAGTTTATATTTTGTTTATAGGTGTTGCCGCTTTTTACAATCTTGAGGGCGCGGGTGGGGCAGAGCGCGACGCAGCGGTGGCAGTTTACGCATTTTGCGTCGTCACACAACATTTTGTCTATATCGTCAACATATTCGTGCGTCTTGTTCGCGCACTGTCGTTCACAAGCGCGGCAGATGATACACCGGTCGTAGTTCCTCAGCACTTCATATTCGGGATATAACATATTTAATGCCATTACGCTTTTCTCCCATACATGTTGACGATAACGGGCTGGCCGCCTTTGGGAGCCCACACGGTGTCAAGATCAGGTTCAATGATGCGAATGGCCGCTTCTTCGCTGGCTATATAAACCAAATGGCCTTTTTCCCCGACCACCATGCTCCGCAGTTTCAGCCTGTCGTTTAACGCCATGAGTCCGCCGTCAAAACCTACCAGGATTGAAAACGGGCCGGTTATAAGCTGCGCGCTGAACATTACGCGCAAAAATTCATGCGTTTCCCGCTCTTCCGGCGGCTGCTTTTCAATGGTCTGCCAAAACGAAGCGGCGATGACCGAAGCTATTTCAGTTAAAGAAAGGTTCTGTTTTCTGTGCAGGTAATCTATAATATAGGTAATGACCTCGGTATCGGTCTGGAGCGTACATTTGTAGCCGTACATTTCGATAGCGCGCCGGTTGGTATCGTAGGAAGATATTTCGCCGTTATGCACCACCGTATAATCAAGCAGCGAAAAGGGATGCGCGCCGCCCCACCAGCCCGGCGTATTGGTCGGGTAACGCCCGTGCGCCGTAAAGCACCAGCCTTCATATTCCTCAAGCTTGTAAAACCGCCCGACATCTTCGGGGAAACCGACCGCCTTGAACACGCCCATATTTTTCCCGCTGGAAAACACATAAGCGCCGTTAATCCTGGTATTGACGCTGAACACGCATTTGGCGGTAAATTCCCGCTCGTCAAGCTGGCTGTCGGCGAGTTTTGTTGGCAGCGGAATAACAAAGTAACGCCAGATCAGCGGTTCATCGGTAATTTCCTTCATTTTTCTGGTGGGTATTTTGGAAAGGTTGATAATGTCAAAGTGCTCTTCCAGAAATTCCTCGCACTCTTTTTTTGCGGATACTGAATCGTAAAATAAATGCAAAGCGTAATAATCTTTATATTCGGGGTATATTCCGTACGCGGCAAAACCGCCGCCCAAACCGTTTGAGCGGTCATGCATAATGGAAATGGACTTGATAATCGCCTCGCCGCTCATGCGCTGCCCTGACTTGTCGATAATCCCCGATATGGCGCAGCCGGATGGTATCCGTACCTGCCCTTCAAACTGCATATATCCTCCAAAAAAAGGCGCTCATCACATGATATGCGCGAACTTCCGCATCATCTGATGAACGCCTTTGTTCACATAGGTAACCATATAATATACCTGTCTGATTGTCAAGACAATTACTCTGGAAGATTTCACACAAAGACACAAAGAAAGAGAAGAACACAAAGAGGAATCAGGGGGTTTTTATCTGTTATCTTATCGTGAAATTATTAAGCTCAGCTTGCTTACAACAACCCCCTTATTTCCCCTTTGTGATCTTTGTACCTTCGTGATCTTTGTGTGAAATCTTCCCAAAAAACTAGTGCGAGAATTTCAGGGTAAATTCAAGTTCCCATTTTTCGCCCGGTTCAAGAGATACGGGAAAAAGCGGCATAATGCACAATGTCTGGTAAAGTTCCGCGCCAAGGGCGCCTCCGGCTGTCCCATCGGGAACGCGCACCGGCGAGATCTTGCCGTCGAAAGAACGGTTCGCCGCCAGATTAATTTGAACCTCGTTTTTTATATCATGAATTTTCAGGCCGTCTATGGCGCGCAAGAGCGGCTGCGCGAGGGCGGTATCCGTCTGGACGGATTTACAGACAAAAAAGCGGGTAAACGCGTCCCCTTCGCCGGGAAAGGCAAGGTCGATCTCCGGGGCAAATTGAAAAGTTTCCTTTACGGTTCCGCAGTTGGTAAAAATGTATCCCGCGCATACGGCGTCTTTTTTAAGCGAATACGTCTTTTCAATTTCAATATTTCCAAAGGGAAACGCCGCCTTCAAAGAAGACGATTTTTTCCTTGAAGACTCCGTCTTCAAGGAAGACGCCGCTTCTTCCAAAGACGGTAACCGGTGCAGCAGCAGACGGAGTTTCCGGCGAACCTTGTCCAACTCGACAGGCTCATAAGATTCGCCTGAGCACAGCCGCGCCCCGTCAATGGCCCCGTATTTAAGGTTTTCAACCTTTAACGCGGGAGGCAGCAGCCGGTCGGCAAAGGCAAATCTGCCGCCGCAGGTATCCAGATAGTTCCAGGTTTTGGGCAGATAGTCCAGTTCAAAAATTCCCCCGCCGGTTGATTGCACATAACAGTTGATCCTCGTGTCCTGAAAAAGCCACTCCTGCACGCCGTCCATGTTAAAGTCAAACGGCACGAGCGAAGGGACAAATTTACTTTTCTCCCTGCTTATTTGCTCCGCCCCCAAAAGGGCGCTATAGGCCGCGTTCCGCAATGAATGGTTGTGCAGCCCCTGCGCGCCGGTAAAACGGAAAAGGTCGCCGCTCTGGGCCTTCCAAAGCTCTTCATGGGCGGAGAGCTTGCGGGATTTATCGCCCCTCAGTTGATTTATCAATACATTGGTAAAAACCATTTTCGCGTGAATCCCGCCCGCTTCCGGATACGCAATGGTAAAGCGGCGCGGCGGTATTCCGTTGGCGGTATCCGAAGAATCGGGAATATACAGTTTTTGCAGGCCATTGAGGTCCCTGATCAGTTTACCGGGAATTACCGTTTCGGCATAACTTTCACAGCGGGAGATTTCTTCAAAAAAACGGCCCCACGCGTTTTCCGCAGATTCATTTTTACCGACGCTGACCGTTGAGGGAAACAGCGCAACAACAAGCTCTGTTTTTTCTGGATACCGTTTGCCGCAATTTTCCAGCAGGCCTGACAACAGCGCGGAAATGCCTTTACCGGCAAGCGCCGCTTCCGGCGACTGCAGAACGGGAAATACGGTGAGCAATTTCCCCTGGTCCTCGCAAATGCAGGGAGTATATTCGTTCCCGCCGGCAAGGGCAAACTGCCGTTCGCCCAGAAAAGTAAAATTCATGCCGCAGGCGGACAGAGGGCTTACCAGCCCCTGTTCCCAGACAAAAGCCGGCAGCCAGCAGCCCTGGGGCCGCTTGCCAAACTGCCTGCGCAGGTAAGTGGTTAACAGTTCTATCTGCCCGATTTTGTCCTGCAAGGGAATAATGGGCAGCATCGGTTCATAAAATCCGCCGCCCAGCATTTCAACCTGTTTGCGGGCCACCATGTCTTCAATCAACATGAGCAGTTCCGGGTGGGAACGCTCTACCCAGTGCAGCAGCACTCCTGAATAGTGAAGCGCCGCCTGTATCTGCGGATATTTATACAGGCCGGAAACAAAAGGCCTCAGCAGGCCGGTATATACTTTTTCAAATTCTGATGTTTCAGCGCCGTAGGGCACATGGGCGTGCGATCCCAGCACCAGACTGATCTTTGCGGCCGTCATGCTCATTGAACTCCCAAAACTCCAAAGAGCATCAAAGCCCCGGACGCGAATATCAGTGAAAGCAGGCCCATGGCAATCAGGGCGAGCGGGCCGCCCCGCAGATGGCGGGGAACCGATTCCATTTCCGCGCGCCGGCGAATTTCACCTACAACGACCATGACCAGCGCCGTACTGCAGGAAAAGACCAGAGAAAGCACGAGTACATCGTAGAGGCTGCCCGCGACATTGAGCGTCATAAACAAGGCCGCGCCCGCAAGCGCGCCGCCGGTTAAACTGTCGCCAAAAAAAATCGTTCTTTCCTGCCCTGCGTTTTTCTTCAACATAAAACGGTTAGCCATACATTCAAAAATCGAAAAAAACAGGGAACTTGCCGGAAAAAGCGCGACGTACTCCAGAAACCCCAAGGATAACACCGAACGGGTAAATGAAAAAATCAACCAGAGAAATACGACCGTGGCAAACAGAACCCATGAACCCGCCAGCAGCCTCTCCTTGCCGATACTTTCATCAAACGCTATTCCCTTCAGACCCAGGCCGAATTGCAGAATCAGATTCATGGACAGTCCGGAGAAACCCGCCAGCATCACCAGCCAGGTTACGCTAAAAGTCATTGTGTCCCTCCCGTATTCCGTATTGCGTCCTGAAATACCGGTACAGCCCCAAAAAATAACCCAAAAGAATCAAGGCTCCGGCGGAACTGGCTATCAGGCGGATAGGAAGGAAAGATTCCGTCTTGAAGGAGAACAGCAGGATGGTACCATGCGCCCCGCCGGGCAGGGAAAGCGACAAAAAGCCAAACGGTTCCCGAATAAGGGCGAAAATAGCAATCAGCATCCCCAGAATCAGGGCTTCGGAACAGGATTCAACAAAAGCATCCTCAATGATAAAAGTTTCAAACCGCTTAAGAACTCCCGATACCATACAAAACAGGGGAATAAGGGATACAACAAAAAATGACTCCATGGCGCATAACGGGGAAATCATCCAGATCAACAAGAGATAGGCTCCGGCAAAAAACGAAGCAATGAAGGCAAGCAGTATCGCTCTTCCCCGCTGGGGGAAAATCCGCGCGCCGGCATGGAGGGCCAGCGATGAAAGACCGTACACCCACACCAGCGCGCCGGCGACGGTTATGGCATGGGCAAGACGGTCCGAAGCTATGATCAACAACGCGGCGCCCGAGAAGCAAACCAATGGCGCGGCATCGCTGTGGAAAATACGGTATTGCAGCGAATTGTTCATTTTCCCCTCCTTTCCGGTTTTGCGGCAACAACAGAAACCGCGGCAGATTCTATACGGCGGACATACACCTGAATCAGGCCCTGGGGAATCTGGTCAATTACCTGCCGCGCATGATTACTCAGGGGGATTATTTCAATAATCTTTCCCTGTTCGGAAATCTCCGCGCCGCAGGGAACAAGGATGCCTTCCCGCATGATGGTAAATACAAAAAAGAAGGAACTGGATTCATAGAGGCGGTACCAGCAGCCCAGAGGAGCCGGCTCGGTAACAGGATGAAGCAGGGGCGCGGCAAGACGCCGGTTATCATCCATTGAAATCAATATTTTGTTGGTCGTACGCATCAGGTAGTCGGCGCGGAAAGGAAAACTCAAAGACCACATCAGCGCGGCAACGAGTATCAGCGCGGCAACCCAGCCCGCAAAAACCGCCTTGTCCTTCAGTTCCGAAGTCATGTTTTTCATCTAACGCCCCCCTCTGGAAACGGCGTTTCTCGTGGCGGTAACATTACCTGCGGAAGCGGTTTTTTCTCCGGAAGCAGTTTTTTCTTTTGAGACGGCGCTTCCTCCGGAAACGGCGCTTCCGGAGGAAGCGATACTTCCTGCCGGATTCAGCGAGTAAAACAGGCGGCGTTCCAGACTGCACAAAAACGGGGTAAAGGCGTTAACCAGGGCAACGGCAAAAAAACAGCCGTAAAACGCGGAGGCAAAAATCCGAAAGGCCGCGCTCAGAATGGCGGCAAGGGCCACTATAATAACATTACCCGGCGCCGACTTTGCCCCGCTGGACGGATCAACAACCAGGATAAACGCCGCCACCAATGTGCCGCCGGACAGAAAAGCAAGAATAACATCGCCATTCCACCAGGCGTTACTGTCCCCCGCCATTCGAATCAGAAAGCCAAAAACCGCAAGGTACAAAACGGAAAGCCATGAACGGCTTATCTCAAAAGCGGCAATAACGGCAACCGCAAAAACCAGCACCAGCACGGCGCGGTCGGCAATGATTCCCGGCGATTGCAGCGAGAAAAGATCGATATAACCCGCGGGCAATTCCGCGCCCCAAAACGTAAAAACAACTCTATTGAGAAAATCCCTGATCACCTGATCCGTTGCGCTGGCCGTTTGCGGCAAATATTCCGCCGACCCGTCGAGCGCCGAGGCAAAAGCCTGCGGCCAGGAAAAACGAATAAAAAGCCAGCCGCCCAGAGCGGGGTTCATCCAGTTTGAACCCAGTCCGCCAAAGCTATGTTTTACCACAACCATCGCGAATGCCGCGCCCAGCGCCGCGTACACGGGGTGGATATAGTTCGGCAGCAGCAGGGTAAGCACCATGGCCGACGCGGCGGCGCTCCCGTCCTGAATTTTTCCCAAACCATGTACCGTGCTGGTCATTAACAATTCAGTCAGAACAGCGGAAACAAGAGCGGCAATGGCAACGGCCATTGACGCGCCGGCATCACCAATGGCGGATTGTACCACCGCCAAAAACGCGCAGCTGAACACCAGCCACATACGGACGGCGGTGGAACGCGCAAGATTAACCTGGGTATTTAATTTGAGAACCTTCCGGTCAGTCATGCGGTCCCCCCGAAATCTTTCCCATTATCACATCGGAAAGCGGCAGGTGCGAAGGGCACACCAGTTCACAACAGCCGCAGCCATGACACTCTTCCGCGTCGGGACTGTGGGCGGAATGCAGAACCATTATCCGCTTGTATAACTCTTCGGGATCAAGCCCCACCGGGCACACGGTTCTGCATTCCCCGCAGGAAATACAGTCCCGTTTCAGGCCATCCCCGGTCTGGGCCTTGAGCATGGCAAAAACAGCGTAACTGGTTTTGGTTACCGGCTCGTCAAGATTCAAAACCGGTTTCCCGCACAGGGGCGAACCGGTGGCAATGCGGTACGGGATATCAACAAAGCCCCCGCATTCCTCAAAAAGATCGCCGATCCGTTTGCCGATGCGGACCCGCATCACCTGGGGCTTCCGTACCGCCGAACCGCCTACCGCTACATAACGGTCAAGAATCGGGCGATGGTATTTTACCGCGTCATGCACCGCCGCGAGAGTCGCCGGCCCCAGCGTCAAAAGGGACCCTAAATGAACGCCTTCTTTTTTTTCATAATTCCGCAGCGCCAGTTCCAGTTCCCGGCAGTTTCGCTGCGGGTATCTTGAGCCGGTAAAAATTACAGATGATGGAATATCATACTGCGCCGCCTCAGCAAGCAGAACTTCCCCCATCTCCTTTTCTTTATATGAGACCGCAAAAATAATCCGCCCTATCTTCGCGCCGCCGCGGGCGATAATATAACCGCCTTCCACAACCGCCTGCCGCCGTTCCTTGCATACGACATAATCGGCGGCAAGCCAGGGGTCGTCAAACACACAACGGACTACCAGCGTGTGCGCGGTTCCCGTATTGCCGAGTTCCGCAAGCATGCCGGCAACCGGCCTGCCGGAACCTTCCATTTCGACAATACCGTAATCGGTAAGAAGCTGCAGCAACTCCTTATGATTTATGCTTCCGCGGAAAAAATTATCTTCCTTTCTGCCCAGACACTTAAAAGCGCCTTCCATGCGGATAACCAGCGCTTCATGGGGCCGGCCCTCATGGTCCTTCCATTCGACGCTGCGGACAACTTTACCCGGTACGGCGGCATGAACATTCGCCGCGTCAGGGTTTTGCCCCTTGCCAATGAGCATTCCCTCTTTGACAAAGTCCCCCACCGATACCAGGGCATCCGCGGTCCCTCCCGGATACTGAGTCAGGGGCATCACCGAAAAAGCGGGCAAAAAAGCTACCACGCTGGCATCTCTGGACGGAACGGTAGGGTCATCAAAAGAAATCCCGCCCCGCGGGAATGAATATACTTTCATGAATCAGACTATAAAATACCGGAATATGCCGTATTAATCAAGCTACCCGCTGCTGCCCGCCGATGCTTCTGCCCTGAAACAGAATGGGGAGAATAAAAAACAACGGCAACAGGACGGACAATAATTCATAAGCCACAGTCTGGCTGTGTCCGGATATGTTCAGCTGCCCCAGAAAATCACCCAAAGGAAAGGGGGGAGCGCCGGACAGAGGCGGCTCTTTTTCATCACCGCTGAGGATTTGACCGGGAAGACCGTCCGGGGCAAGTTCGTAAACACCCATTCCATTAAACGCTTCGGGCGCGTAAAGCGACCCGGGCGTATGTAAGGATCTTTGGGAAAAAGTTGACTGAAACCGGTAATGGGCGTAATAATCCGCCTCGGTGACAGCGCCGACGGAGGGTAATATGGGGAAAGCCGCAGAGCCTGAAAGGGAGAAAATAATACCCGCGCATGTTAACACCAATGATATGGCGACAAAGGGCAGCATGGCCCATGAAAAGGCAAAACTGAAAGAATAGGGTTTAACTATCTGTACCGGAGAAAAACGTTGATGCCCCGAATTCCGCCGCTTGCTGTACCAGCCGTTCAAAGCCCAGGCGCCGGCCGGTAACGCGGCCCATAATGAAAACGCCAAAATACCGCCAAAAAAAACCAGAACAAGCAGCGTAAAAACAGAGGGCAGGCTTGAAAAAAAAGAGACCACCACATAACAGATTATGAGAAAGGGCGGCAGCAGCCAGCAGAGGAGCGGCGGCAATCCCCGGCGCTGCGGCATAGTAAACCGCTCAAGACAGGGCCCGGCAATTATGGCCGCGCAGCCGGCAAGCAGGCTTGCCAGGGCAAATCCGGCGGCGCCCCCCGGCGCCAGCGGGGCAAGCGCCGGCAGACAGGGAATCAGGCTGGCCGCGTGGGGCCGCAGTACCCGGCGCAGGGGGCGAACGGTAAAAAAAGCGACGACGGCAAGAAAAAACAGGGTAAAGAACAAAAGCACCGGACGATCCGCCGCGGCGCGCCGGGCATATTCAAAAGAATAAGGAATATCCCCCAAAGCGGACGCAAGTTTTTGTTCGATCTTTTCCCCCTGCGCCGGATTCAGGGAACCCAGGGGAATGTAGATAAACCGCTTGTCATCCCGCACAAACAGGGAACGAAGTTTTTCCGCATAGCCGTCATTACGGGGATCAGAGGGAAGAATGCGCGTTTGGTATTGATCCAGCGGAATTTGTTCGGTGCTTCCAAAACAATCCAGCAGAACCCACTGTCCCGATTCCGAAACCAGGCCGGTAAAACCCTGCTTTTCAAGACGCTCCCGTATTTCCCGGTCAGGAACAGCCTTGCTGCACACAAGCGTCGCGTAAAGCCCCCGCGTCCCCGCCGCCGGCATCAATACAGCCAGCAATCCCAACCCCGCGGAAATAAAGACAGAAACAAAGACAGGCAGGGAACGGGCAAAAGACATGGGTCTTTCCGGAGATTGTTGCTATTAGAACAGATGGAGACCGGCGGCGATAAAAATCCCCAGTAAACCCCCGATCACCACTTCGATGGGCGTATGCCCCTGAATTTCCTTAACAGGATGGAAATCAAGCTCTGTTTTTTCAGATACCTGTTTCCCCAGATTATTCAGCCCCTTTGCCAACAAGCCTGTCGAAAGCCTGACCCCCATGGCATCACGTAACACCACGAGGGCAAACCAAAACGAAAAAACAAACAAGTTTGACGCTATACCTTCTTTAAAGGCAATGGAAGTACACAGAGAACTCACCACCGCCGCGTGACTGGACGGCATTCCCCCGGTACGCCAAACGACTACGCCAACCAATTCCCGTTTTTTTCTCCTGCGGCCGTTGAGAATATAGATTATCCCTTTCAAAACCTGGGCGCTGCACAGGCTTAAAAGCGTGGATAAAAAAATCATGTTCTCAAAAATTGCCTTGAACGAAGATGTCTTAACCAAAGTGTCATCAAGCATTCTATAACGATGCACCGAATACCCGATCTTTGTCAAGATAGGCTTTGCAAGACCAGGAAACGCTCAATAATTCAATCCCCAAGAATTTTACCACGGAGTACTGGAGGTGTAGGAAGAATTTTTTACCACGGAGTACTGCTGTCCTACGGACAGCTTGGAGTTTCACGGAGGAAGAAAAGATTTTCGTATCAAAACTCCGTGGTACTCCGTGTACTCCGTGGTTATATTCTTTTTTTGTCTTTTAATTGAAAATTGCCCGGTTACTCGGACAGAATCATATCTTTAATTATGAAAAATACCAGTACCGCCAGTCCAAAGAATGCGGATATAATTTTAATGGCTGTGTCGGAAACAAATTCAGGCGCTACGGCGTAAAGAACCTTTCCGGCGGGCACATCGGCGCTTACCGCGACATTCAGCCCCTTTATACGGATAAATTTCTCTTCTCCCCTGCCATAACCAAGCTGGCGCGTATATACCGACAGCGTATCCTGATCGTTTATGAGGTTATTTCTGGTTTTGAGGAAATCTTTCTTGATATTTTCCAGATTTTTTTGGCCTTCCAGAAGCCTGAACCGTTCCGCCTCAAGGTGTTTCCGCGCATACAGGCCGCTCTGCCCCAGGAAAAATGAAAAAAAAGCATAAACCGCAACTGCCGTCCAGGGAACGAGCATATACCGTACGAAACGCATCGTTTATTTATCGGACGATTTTAACCCGAAATTAACGGTTTTCAAGGCGGGAGAGCGTTTGCTCCGCGGCCGCTTCGTTTCCCATGGCGCGGAAAATCTCCGCGGCGCGGAGATACGCGGCACGGGCCGCGTCAGGATTGCCCGCTTTGTGGTGTACATCGCCCAGAGCCCGCCAGTCGCTTGCCAGTCCCCAGGAATTTTCAGTGCGGCGGTCAAAGACAATGGCTTTTTCCAGGGCCTGCAGCGCCCCCTGGTAATCGCCGGAAAGGGAACGAAATGAGGCAATCGTGTACCAGTCATAAGCGGCCAGTTCAAAAAGGAGGTCTTTTTCGTGAATTTCCAGACCGCGCCGGACTGCGGCTTCCGCATCGGCATAATGGCCCAATTCTTTTTCCGCAAGACCCAGGACTGTCCACGCAAAGGCAACGGAAAACCGGTCTGACTTGATCAGGCCCAAAGCCCGCCGTACCTCATCCCGCACGGATTCAGCGTCGTTTTTTCCGTCCGGGGACAGCAATTTTCCCCGCTCAATATAAACACGGCACATTGCGGCCCATTCAGCGTTTCCCGCCCGTTCCGCCTCGGCCAGGGCTTCATTCCAGCCCGCCGCGGCTTCCTCCCCGCGGTCCAGCGAAAAAAGTACGTTACTGTGGGAAAGCCGGGTGCGAATCCGCAAGCCCGAACTATCGGCGGCAATGGCAAGCCGCACCGCGTCATCCAGCAGAATCAGGGCAGTTTCAAGATTGCCCCGATCCGCCTGTTTATTACCCAAATCAAGCTGCAATTCCGCATGTGTGCGCAAATCATACATATCACCGGTCTTTTTGGGCTGCGAAGAACAGGCGGGGATTAGAAGTAATGCTAATAATAGAAGAAGAGGAGGAATATAACCACGGAGGACACGGAGTTTCACGGAGGAAGAGAAGATCTTCATATGAAAACTCCGTGTAACTCCGTGTCCTCCGTGGTTAATTCTTATTTTTTGGTTGACTCTGTGTACTCCGTGGTAAAGATTCTTAAAGACGCTCATGGTTTTCATCCCTGCTAAAATTCCATATTCCTGCTGGAGGCGCCGCCGGTATTTGATGCCTTTTTCTCCGGTATCCCTCCCTTGAGCAGCGGATTGTTTTTGGCGGCGGTTCCCACATCCTGCATTGTGGTGATGAGCCCGCGCAGTTCCGCAATCATCGCCGCAAGCTGGGGAACCTGAGCCGGCATAAATTCGGAAGTTTTTTCCACATTCCGTAAAGTGCCGGAAAGCGCGTCAAGCGATTTGACGAGATCCTTGTACACATCGCCGTTGGCGTCAAGAATTGCCGCTACTGAGCCGTCAGGGTCGGCCAATTTATCGGATAATCCCCGGAGATTAACCAGGAGAGGTTCAATCTGCACCATGATCCGGTTAATACTGCTTTCAATATCGGTGGGGAGTTTCTGGGCCATCTGCTGAAGCCCGGACGTAGCCTGCTCCAGTCCTCCCATAGTCCGCCCCAGACTGGTTCTCTCGGTTCCCTCAAACGCCTCCTGCATATCCCCCAGAAGAATATTTAAGGTTCCCAGCAAAGCCCCCACGCTGTTCATAATATTGTTGACGCTGTCATCACGATCAGAATGTACCGCAAGCCCCATCGCCAGCATCCGCCTTCCTTCGGCTGAGTTGACTACGGGAATGGTTTCGCCCTCAGGGATAAGGTCTATTCCCGTACCCGAATAAAATATGAATTGATTCCCCCCCAAACTACTGATAGGGCTGACCAGAATTTCAACCAAAGATCCGTACCTTACCCGGTCAATGTAGGTGTCAAAGATGGTAAAGCGCACTTCAACATGATCCTCTGCCAACTCAAACGATTTGACGCGCCCAATGGTAAAACCCTTGTACTGGACCGGCATATTCTTGCTCAGGCCCGATGCCGTCGGAAAATAGGTTTTAAACTGATAGTCGCGGGAAAACCAGCGCTGATTTGAGCCCAGCATGAATATGACAAAGACCAGTATGATCATCGCCAATATAATGAGCGCCCCCACAATCTGATCGGCAAAGCGGATGGAAAATTTCATGTGGCCATACCTCTTTCAATGTAGCGGCCCAGGTCTTCATCGCCGTCAATCTGTTCTTTGGTAAGACGAAGGAATACCTGCCCGCCCAGAATCATGACCACAATGTCAGCCAGATCGCGGATTATTTGTATATCATGGCTGACCAGAATTATTGAAACGCCATTATTTTTCAGTTTCTTGACCATTTCAACCAGCCGCTGCGCGGCGTTATTATCCAGAGATTCGGTCCATTCGTCCAGATACAGCAGCTCCGGACGGCACATCAAAGCCCGCGCAAAGGCAAGGAGTTTCTGTTCCCCCATGGAAAGCCCGGGGGGCCGTATTCCCAGGTCTTTTTTGTAACCCACTGCAGTCACCACTGATTCAATCCTTTTTTCCCGATCGGCTTTGGACATCTCCGGAAAATGCATGCGCAGGGGAAGTTCCAAAATCTGCAGAAGACTTTGATTCTCCCACAGGGCGGAGTCCTGAAAAACCACCGCGGCTTCCCGCCTGAACAAAATATTCTCCTGCCGGCTCATACGGGCAATGTCCCTGCCCCTGAACAGCACCTCGCCGTTATCGGGGGCAATCAGCCCGGCGGCAAGTTTCAGCACCGTACTTTTGCCGCTCCCGGAAGGCCCTATCAGGGCGGTAGTCTTCCCCTCCTCAAAACGGAATGAAAAATCACGAACGCGCCTCCTGCCCTGCGCCCAGAAGGAGACATCTTTCAGTTCAACGATGTACGACATTACAGCCTCTCGTACCGTTACGCCAATGCTATATAATACATAGCCGAGAGGATAATATCCACCACTATACACGCGGCAAAGGCGTTACTGACCGCCCGTAACCCCGCAATAGGAACCTCAGTTCTGGCCCGTTCCACATTCAGACCCTCGGTTAAGGCCCCAATGGAAATAATAATCCCAAAAGCGGTGCTCTTGACTATCGAAATAAATATATCCTGGATAGTCAGATTTTCCAGCAAATTGCTGAAATAATAGTCGGCGGGCAAGTCGTTAAATACCCGCGCAACCACATAGGAACCGGCAAGCCCAAACACGGAAAAGTAGATGTTCAGCAGCACCATGGATATGGTCACGCCGAGGAAGCGGGGAACGGCCAAATGTTCAATAGGGTCTACGCCGACGGATATATACGCTTCGATTTCATGGCTAATGACCATACCGGCAATCTCGGTGGCAATAGCGGTGGCCGAGCGGGCGATGACAATGAACGCCGTCAACAGCGGCCCCAGTTCTCTGGTTATAATGATAATCAGCACGGAATAAATAAGCTGCTGCTGGGAAATCCGCTCCAGAAAAGGAAGGCCGATAACATTGACCGCCGCCCCGATTCCCAGGGCAAGAAGGCTGGAGATGCCCATGGCCTGCACAAAGGTAAAGAGAATCTGCATCACCAGAATCCGCGCCGAAACATTCCAGCGCCTGACAAAGGAATTTACCGCTTTCAAGGTCTTGGCAAAAAAACCCAATTTATAGAACAGCCGCCGGATTCCGGCGGATAAATCCACCATAGGCTGATTATATACAAAAACAGCCTTACAGGCAAATGTCCTGTTAATGGGCTCAACCTGGCCCACAGACGCGCAAAAATCCGGCAAAGGGCGGGGTTGCCGGTTGTACCCCGAACCTGAAAATTTAACCAAATTTTAACCGTTGAATCATGATTCATTAATAATGAAAGGGCAGCTTTTCAGTATCTTTTTATGTAAGGAGTTGTCCAATGAAGAAAACATTATGCGTTCTTTCGGTTTTTGTTCTGACCACGGGTTTTGTCTTTGCGGCCGCCGGAAGGGATGCCGGTTCACAACCGGCGCCTGCCGCGCACACCATTGCCGTAGGCGGCTCCACTTCGGTAAATCCCCTGATGGAACTGCTTATCGCGGATTATCAAAAGGCGCGCGGCAGCGTCAAATTTACCATCAGCGCTACCGGTTCCGGCGACGGGATCAAGGGCGCCGCCGCGGGAACTTACGAGTTGGGCATGTCCAGCCGGGAACTGACCCCCGCGGAAATCGGGACGGGGCTGGACGCTTTGATCATCGCTATTGACGGCATCGCGGTTATCCTTAATAACGCGAACCCCATTGCCGGCCTGAGCATGGAACAGATTAAGGATATTTATACCGGAAAAATTACCCGCTGGGAACAACTGGGCGCTTCGGCAAGCGGCAAGACCGGCGGTATCGCCGTAGTGTCACGGGAACCCGGTTCGGGAACGCGGGGCGCTTTTGAGGAATTACTCAGGTTTCAGGACCAACTGGTTAAAGGCGCCATTGAATTTGACGGAACCGGCGCGATCAAGGCCGAAGTATCCCGCAACGCCGACGCAATCGGTTATATCTCGCTCGGTTCTCTGGATGCCACCGTTAAGCCATTGAGCGTCGGCGGCGTCGCTCCGAGTACCGCCAATGTAGTAGCCGGTTCCTACAAAATTGCCCGGCCCTTTATTCTGGTAACGAAAAAGGGCGCTCCCCTCCACGCTGAAACCAAAGCCTTTGTAGACTGGATTATGAGCGGCGCGGGCCAGAACATTGTCAGGAAAAGCTGGATCAGCGTGAAATAAGTGATAATACCACGCCGTGTAACAGATATTATTTTTGCGTGGCTCTTCAGGGCCTTCTCCTTTACGGGAGTCGCCGCCCTGGGAGCCATTGTGATCTTTATATTTGTTCAGGGCGCTCAGCCGTTTCTGTTTCCCGGCGCCCGTAATCTGCGTCTGGTCATCGAACGGTTTGATCATATTACGGTTAACGGCCAGGTTTACGAAAACCCGGAAGGCTTTATAGAACTGCCCTGGGATACCCAAACCGTTTCCCTGCGATTTGTTAATCAGGGCGAAGATTGTTCACTGGACTTTCGTCTTGCGCCGGAGAAGAAAAACAGGACAAGCCTTTTGCGCCCCATTGAGGCGGGCGAGGGAACGGTAAGTTTCCCCGACGCGTATACCTGCTCGGTAAGTTATCCCGGAGTCATGGCCGGACTTACCCAAAAAATACACCTTATCTTGCCGGAACCTCCCTATAGCTTTTTTAATTTTTTGGGCGGCATGGAATGGCTTCCCGCCTATCAAAAAAAATACGGGATTTTTCCCATGATTCTGGGCACTATCTTTGTCTGTTTCGGGGCCTTGCTGCTCGGCGTTCCCGTGGCGATTCTCTGCGCCCTTTTTATGTCGGAGTTTCTGCCGAAAAAAGCGACCGGCATTCTGCGCGGCGGCGTGGAACTGCTGGCGGGGATTCCGTCGGTGGTGTACGGTTTTTTCGGCCTCATGGTTATCGTGCCGCTGGTCAAAAAAACATTCGTGATTCCGTCCGGCAACAGCCTCCTTGCGGCGACGCTGGTTCTGACCATTATGATCCTTCCCACGATTATCGCCGTATCGGAAAAAAGCCTGCAAGCGGTTCCCCGCTCCCGGCGTGAGGCGTCATTGGCTATGGGCGCCAGTAAAATGCAGACCGCGCTTCATGTGGTGCTGCCGCACGCGCGATCCGGAGTGCTGGCGGGAATTATACTGGGATTTTCCCGCGCGGTAGGAGAAACCATGGCGGTTATTCTGGTAGCGGGAAACTCGGCGCAATTAATTAAAACCCCGCTGGAAGGGGTAAGAACCCTGACCGCCACCATTGCCCTGGAAATGGGTTACGCCGAAGGCAGACACTCACAAATGCTCTTTGGCATAGGCATAGTGCTGCTGGTGATGGTTCTTGTCCTGAACGGCCTCATCCTGTTAATACGCCGCCGGGAGGATGAATGAATTATCTGAGAAAAAGAAAAATCAACGACGGCCTCTTTTACGGTTTGATGGCCGCCGCTTCCGCGCTGGTAATAGCGGCGCTTGCCGGCATCATCGCCTATATACTGATCCAGTCCGCCGGCATGGTAAACCTGTCGGTCATCTTCGGCCCGGTTAGCGAAAGTTTCCTTCCCATGATTGTCTCTACCGCCTGGACGGTGCTGGTGTCCCTGACCATAGCCCTGCCGGTGGGAATCATGACCGCCATTTATCTGCGTGAGTATGTGCCCCAATCAAGCCTGAGCCGCTTCCTCGGCCTTGCCATTGACACCCTGGCGGGAATACCGTCGATCATTTACGGGCTTTTCGGTTTGCTGTTCTTCTGCCGTTTCCTGAATCTGGGCCAGTCCATCGCCGCGGGGGGGCTTACCTTAAGCATCATGATTCTGCCGGTCATTATCAGAACCACCGAGGAGACGCTGAAAACCGTTCCCGTTTCTTTTCGCGAAGGTTCGCTTTCGCTGGGGGCGACCAAATTTCAAACAATCGTCCATGTGGTTCTGCCGCCGGCTCTGCCGGGGATTCTCACCGCCGCGATTCTCGCCGCCGGCCGCGTGGTAGGCGAATCCGCGCCGGTGCTGCTGACCGTAGGACTTGCCCGCAATCTTCCCAAAACAATTTTTGAGCCTGGTCGAACATTAACCATACAACTGTATTATCTTACCAAAGAAGCGATAGAAGCCGATGATTTTGCCCACGCCTTTGCCGCCGCGGCGGTGTTGATTGTTGTAGTATTATTAATCAATACGCTGGTAAAGATCATAGGCAGGGGTTTTGGAGGTTCCGCTTCCACAGAGGGCGGAAACGATGATTAAGGCGGAGGACCAATGAGCGGAGAAAAATTACAAGTCCGTAATCTGGATCTTTTTTACGGCGAAGTTCAGGCGCTTCAAAATATTTTTTTCGATCTGGGCAATAACGAGGCCGCCGCCCTTATCGGCCCCTCCGGCTGCGGAAAATCGACCTTTATCCGGGTTATTAACCGTATGAACGATCTTATTCCTTCCTGCCGGATTACCGGCGAGGTCATTCTTGACGGCGAAAATATTTACGGCCCCATTAACGTGAGCGAACTCAGAACGCGGGTGGGCATGGTATTCCAGAAACCAAATCCCTTTAACATGAGCATTTTTGACAATGTGGCTTACGGCAGGCGCATGCAGGGCATGAAAGATAAAAAGAAACTGGCGGAACTGGTGGAGCAGTCTTTAAGGAAGGCGGCGTTATGGGACGAGGTAAAGGACCGGCTGAAAAAATCCGCCCAGAGCCTTTCCGGCGGTCAGCAGCAGCGGCTGTGCATCGCGCGCAGTATTTCAATGTCCCCGGAAATAATTCTGATGGACGAACCGACCAGCGCCCTTGACCCCATTGCCACCGGAAGGATCGAAGAGCTTATCGGCGAGCTTAAACGGGATTTCAGCATCATCATCGTCACCCATTCCATGAACCAGGCCGCCCGTATCAGCGACCGTACCGCCTTCTTCCTGTTGGGGGAACTTATAGAATATGCTGAAACAACAAAGGTGTTTACCCAACCCAGGGATAAACGCACCGAAGATTATATTTCAGGCCGTTTTGGATAGGAGTTGCGAATGAACATAACTTTAGAAGAATATAACCACGGAGTACACGGAGTACCACGGAGTTTTGATACGATAACGCCTTCTTCCTCCGTGAAACTCCGTGTACTCCGTGGTAAAAATTCTTAAGGTGCCAAGCACCACAAGGAGTGATATGCAGGTACGAGGTATGTTAGTTGAAGAGATGAATCAGTTGAGGCGGGAGGTCTCTCTCATGGCCGCGCGGGTGGTGGAAGATTTGGGGAAGGCGCTGGTACTACTCCGCTCAGGCGACAAGGAACTTGCGGAGGAAGTAAAGGAAAGCGGCAAAACGGTTGACGCTCTTCAGCTTAAAATCGAAGATATGGCCATGGCGCTCATCGCCACCCAACAGCCGGTGGCGCGGGACTTGCGGGAGTTGATAACGGTGTTTAAGATCACCTCAAATCTTGAACGCATAGGCGATTACGGGGTTCATCTGGTAAAGGCGGCGTTACGCCTGTCAGAACAGCCCCCCTTCCGCTGCGTTGAACGGATTGAACGCATGGTCGAAACCGCGCAGGAAATGCTTAAGGAGACATTTTCCGCCTATCTTGCCCAGGACTCCGATTCAGCGAGAAAAGCCGCCGCCCTTGATGATAAAATAGACACGGAGCATAAAGCCCTGACTGAAGAAGTGCTTGCCTTTATAAAAGAACAGCCGCAGCTTGTTAAGGCGGCCGCCCGGCTCCTGAGGCTTTCAGGATACATGGAACGCCTCGGAGATCACATTACCAATATCTGCGAAGGGATCATTTATATGATCGAAGGCAGTCATGAGGAACTGAACGATTGAGTACTGAAAAAATACTTATTATCGAAGATGATCCTGAGATACAGGAAATGCTCAAGTTCGCTTTTGCCCGCGAAGGGTGGAAACTGCTCCAGGCCTCAACGGGAGAGGAAGGACTCAAGATTCTCCGCGACAAGGGAGCGGACTGCATTATTCTGGATATTATGCTTCCCGGCATGGACGGCCTTAAAACCCTCAAAAAAATCAGGGAAGATAAAAAATCACAAACCCTGCCGGTGATCATGTGCACCGCCCGCGGCGAGGAAGCCGACATAGTCGCCGGACTGGAACTGGGAGCCGATGATTATGTGGTTAAACCGTACAGCCCGCGGGTATTGGCCGCCCGGATACGCGCGGGGCTCAGGCGGAAAGAAGCGGCCGCCGCGGAAGGCGAAGGCGCGCAAAAAAAATTCTTTCAGCACGGAAAACTCAGCATAGACATTGAGCGCCATACGGTCTTTCTGGACAAAACGCCCCTGGATCTTTTCCCCACGGAATTTGCCCTCCTTACCCAGTTTATGAGCCACCCCGACATAGTTTTTTCCCGCCAGAGACTCATCACCGCAATCCGCGGAAACGATTATCCGGTTACGGATCGTTCCATAGACGTACAAATTATGGGGTTAAGAAAAAAACTGGGAGACGCCGGCAGCATGATAGAAACCATCCGGGGTATCGGTTACCGGTTTAAGATAGAATGAGGGTATTATGAAGAGTATTTTGAAGAAAAGCTTTATTATCGTAGCCGCCGCGGTGTTGGTCGTATCCGCTTATTTTATAGCCGGAATGCTTATCTACGCAAACAATCAGTATAATGAAATAAATACTGAAAATATGGAGGAAATGGTCAGCGCCCTGCGGCGGTTTACGCCTCCTGATGTTTTTGTGAATATAGACGCGACGGTGGAATGGATTTCCCATATGGGTATTGCCGGTCCGTATCGTATAACACTTATCAACCGGAACGGACGGGTAATTATTGATACCGAAACGGACAGCGCCGTCATGGAAAATCATTTGAACCGTCCTGAATTCCAGACGGCCATACGGGATAGCATCGGAACCGCCCGCCGCCGTTCCGCAACCCTGGGACAATATTACCTGTATGCCGCCGCCGCCCTGTATGATTCCAACGGGGAATTCGCCGGCGTTCTGCGCCTTTCCCGTTTGATACCCGGCTTTTTCACCCGTTTGCTCGGCGCCATTCTTCCTTTTTTAATTTTTGGCTTTCTTATAATTATGGGGGCGTGTATCGGGCTTTATTATTTCTCGCGTTACCAATCAATTTTGGTTGAAGCAAAACTGAACGCGGAATTGGAGAAAAAAACGGCGGAACTTCATAAAAAAGCCGAACAAGCCGAATCGGAAAGCCGCCACCGCGAGGTGATTCTTAATAGCATGTTTGACGGGGTAATAACCCTGGACAGAAATCTTAATATTATTCACGCAAATCCGCGGCTGTGTTCCCTGTTTGGCGTCGACAAAGAAAAAGACGTGCGGGGTATTTCCCTGCTTGAATTCAGCCATTCCACGGAGCTGGAGGAAGCGGCTCAAATGGTGCTTTCAACGGGCCGGCCCCATGAATTTACCCTAAAGCGCTGTACTTCCGGCCTGCAGCAATGTTTTCAGGTATTTGCCGCCCCGCTTGACGTGAATTCGATCAAAACGCCGGAAACAGATTCCGGTGAATCAATTTTTTATACAAAAAGCCACGGCGAAAACAGCCGCGGCCTGGTAATGGTGTTATGCGACATCAGCCGCCTGGTAAAACTTGAACAGGTTCGCAAGGATTTTGCCGCCAATGTTTCCCATGAATTGCGCACGCCCATCCAGGTGATACAGGGTTTTGCCGAGAATATCCTTAACACTCAGCCGTATGACCAGAAACAGGTTTATCACTTTGCCGAGATTATCAGAAAAAACGCCCTGTCCATGGACAACCTTACCAACGATCTTTTAACATTGGTCAGTCTGGAAAGCGCCGACGTTGAACGCCCCCCGCTGGAAAAAGTTACTCTGGATTCTGTTATTACCGAAGCGGTAGACATGGCTGCGGTTGCGGCAAAGAAGAAAAATATTACCATCGACGTTTCCTGCCCGCCCAAACTTCATGTGCAATTATACAGTTCGCTTTTTATCCAGGCGCTGATTAACCTCCTGGACAACAGCATCAAATATTCCGGCAAAGGTTCTTCAATTAAAGTCCGCGCTTTTCAGAAAGCCAAACAACTTGTTATTGAGGTAAAAGACAACGGCATCGGCATCCCCGCCGAGCACATTGACCGCATTTTTGAACGCTTTTACCGGGTAGACCGCTGCCGCAGCCGTGAGGCCGGCGGCACCGGCCTTGGCCTCTCCATTGTCCGCCACATTGCCCTGCTCCACCACGGAACTGTCGAAGCGGAAAGCCACGCGGGTGAAGGCTCAACATTCAGGCTCAAGCTGCCCTTGTGAATCTTTTCGAAAAGATTCACACAAAGAACACAGAGGAAGAGAAGATCACAAAGAAGAGGAAAAAAGGGGGAGTGCTGTAAGTAATCCGAGCTTGATAAATCACGATAAGATTGCTTACAATAACCCCCTTTTTTTCCTTTGTGATCTTGGTACCTTTGTGTTCTTTGTGTGAGATTCTTTTGGATTCATCGCTACGGCATCAAACCGGGCAGCCATGTTGAAAGCAAGGGTATATAAGTTACCAGCAGCACTATGGCAAACTGGACGATCAGGAAAGGCAGTACGTTGCGGCATATCTGCGCGAAGGGTTTTTCAAAACGGTAGCTGGCAAGGAAAAGGTTCAGCCCCACCGGAGGGGTCAGGAAACCGACTTCCAGGTTCATGATAAAAATGATTCCCAGGTGTATCGGATCAATGCCATAGGCATGGCCCAGGGGAACAATCAGGGGAAGCGCCACCAGAATTGCCGAGAATATGTCCATCAGGCAGCCTACCACCAGCAGGGCAAGGTTCAGAAGCAGCAGAAAAACATATTTTGATTTAACGGCGTTCTGCATCCAGAAGACAAAATGCTCAGGCAGGCCGGAATCAATAATGGCGTAGGAAAGGGCTTTTGCCATTGCCAGAATTGCCAGCACTCCGCCGATTATGGGAACAGCTTTTGCGAAAACTTTGGGCATACCGGCGACGGCAATGTCCTTTTTGATAAAAACTTCCACAATTACCACATAAACAACCGACAGGGCGCTTGCCTCTACCAGCGTAATCAATCCCGTAAAGTATCCCAGAACCAGTATGACCGGCAGCAAAATTTCATATAACGATTCTTTGAGAGAGCCAAGGGCCTTTTCAGCGTCAAAAGTTTCCACCGGAATTTTTATTTTTATCGAAGCAAAAATGCCGGCGGCCATCATCGCCATTACCAGTATTATTCCGGGGATAAGCGCCCCGATAAAAAAATGAATAATGCTGTAATGGGAGGGTATATTCATAAAATGCAGTATGGTATTGCTGGTAGAAGCTACCAGTATGATGGGAAGGCTGGGAGGGAACATCAAACCGATGCCGCCGGTCGAGGTGAGCAGCCCTATGGAAAAACGTTCCGTGTATTTGTTCTCGGTAAGGATCGTAAAGAGTATTCCGCCCAGCGCCAGAATTGTTACTCCGGAGGCTCCGGTAAACGAGGTGAAAAAGGCGCAGATAATAACGGTGGCGATAATCATGCCGCCCGGCAGCCAGCTGAAAAAATACCGGAAAGTGCGGACAAGCCGCTCGCCCGCCTTGCTCTCCGAAAGGAAGAAACCGGTCAGGGTAAACAGCGGAATGGCGATAATGTCCGTGTCGGTTAACGCGGAAAATATTTGAATCGGGGCCGCTTCCGGTTCCAGCCCCGCCGCCTGAAGCATAATCAGGGCAATGCCGCCTATTGCCACAAAAATCGGCACTCCGGCCAGAGCCGCCACAATCATAAGCAGTATCACCGGAACGTGGACAAACCATGCCGCGTTATACAGACTGTCCACCCAGGAGAAAAACGGCTGGGGCGGCTCGAAAGCCCATATTAATTTCGCGATGGCGGGCAGCGCCGCGACAGTGCCGAGTAAAATTACCGCGAAAGCCAGAACCCTGCCCCGCGCCGACCGGAATTTAAAAACAAAGCGCAGCGCCATAACCGCGTAACCGAGCGGCATGGCAACGGCAAAAACACGGTCCGTCAGGAAGATGACCCGTCTTCCCATAAGGCCGTATTTGATAAAGGAAACGCAGTTCCACGCGAGAATACTCAGAATAAAAACACAGATCAAAGCGCTGATATGCTGAAGAATACTTTTTACCTTATCATTCCTGATATATTGAATGGCGGTAATGGAAATATGTTCCCCTGATTGCGCGGTGAGCATCGCGGCAAAAAAACCAAGCGCCAGAAAAAGGTGGGCCATGAGCGCTTTGGAATCGGGAATAGCCATTTTGAATCGGTGGAGTACCAGTTCGACAAGGGGAAGCAGGGCAAGCAGGGACAATAAGCCGTAGCATATTCCTTTTTCCAGCCGGGATAGTTTGAATACCCCGGATATTTTAACAGCCATTTACTATTGTCCGCTCCTTGCTTTATCAAGTATCCCGTTGATCCGCCGGTACAGGTCGCGGTCAAAGGTCGTTCCAATGAGCGGGGGCACGGTCTTGAGCATTTCCGTCCGCCATGACTCTTCCTGCGCCGGAGTCGGCTTGTTTATTTTGAGTCCGTCCCTTTGCATCATAAGCACGGCATTGCTTATGGTCTTCGGCATCGAGGCGTCAAATTCGGCGGCCATGGCTTTGGTGACCCTTATCAACTCCTTCTGCCGATCGGACCCTATTTTATTCCAGGTAACGCGGTTTATGACAATGCCGCCCAGGAAAGGAGCGATTGGTATATCGAGCATATTTTTGAGGCTCTTATGCAGCCCCAGGGGAGCAATCGCCGCCGGGGTCAGATAAATGGCGTTAACTACATTATTTGCCAGTTTTGGTCCCAGATCAATAAAATCCATTTCAATCATGTTGTATCCCATGGTCTTGAATACCAGATTCATATCCTTCAATTCGGGATTAGTCGCCAATTTTTGCCGGCGCAGATCCTCCGGCATAATCACCGAATCTTTTGAAAATATATTGATCCAGCCGCCTTTGGCCCAGGCAATCATGGCAAAATTGGTCTTGCCCATCTGGGCGTCCAGAACAGGCAGTACGTCGCTGAGTACCAGGTCTAACTCGGCTTCGCTTTTTATAAAGAAAGGGATACTCAAAGTCATAACCGCCGGGCATATCTCGGAAATTCCGCTTGATAGAAACAATGCCGCCTGAATATTGTCGGCGGACAGGGAAGAAAGCATCTTTGCTTCGCCGCCTTCAAGCCCGTCATGGATAACGCGGAGGCGCACTTCGTTATTGGTTACCCGCGCCCAGTCGGCCGCGAGGCGGTCCAGCGCCCTGCCCCAATCGGAGTTCCGGGGTAAAGGCGAGGCAAACCGTACCTCTATGGTTTCTCCCTGGGACCTGCCGCCCCGCTGGGCAAAAACCGCGTCAGCGTTGATAAAAAGATATAGAAACGCACAGGCAAAAAATACCGCTCTCCTTTTCATGCCGCTCTCCTTCCATACATGCTATAAGTATACTACCAAATTCCGTTGATTTATACCATATCCTAACCCGCCAATATCTCTCATCCGTGTAATCCGGGGTTGTCCAGGAAGCAAGAATTAACCACGGAGGACACGGAGTTACACGGAGGTTTAAGATACTAATATCTTAATTTCTCTTCCTCCGTGAAACTCCGTGTACTCCGTGGTAAAAAATTCTTCATGGGCAGCCTCAGCCGTGACCTCGCTTCGTTCGTCAATAACCAGACGGAATGGGAAGGAAGGAAAAATAGTTCCACGCGTTATCAAGCATCCAACGGGCTTTCCGCTGGCTGATTATGGTAACCAGCCGTGTTGAAACATTCGCGTCCGGGTCAATGGCAAGGGCTTTTTCAAGGCAATCCTTGAACGTATCATAATCCTGGATCGGAACACAGATTGATTGGGCGTATGAGATATACGCCCCCGCTGAATTTCCCCCGGTTTTTTCCAGGGCCAGTTGAAAGTGGTGCTTTGCGAGTTCCTTGTTCCCGCCCAGTAATTCGGGCAGAGAGCCATAGAACAGTATGAGAAACTCGTCCAGAGACGCGCCGCCAAAATCGGGGTCAAGCTCATAGGCCCGCTGTATCATAAGTTTCCATTCGGGTATTCGGGCCGCCAAATCAAAATCAAATATATCGAGTGAAAAGGCCGCCAGGCCGCCGGCAACGGCCCAGTACAACAGGCCCGCGTCTTCTTTTTTGCACTTTTTCAGGAAGGTTTGCAGGGTTTCTTCCTGAGCGGCGGCGGCGTTAAAACCCGGGTATTTTTGATTCAGAGCCCGGTAAAGGATGGCGTTTCCGCGCAGGTACAGTTGTTTCGCCCGTTTTAAGCTTTCTTCCCGTTCCTGCCATTCCGTCTGGGGGAGCGTTTCGGCAGGTCCCTGAACAAAGGCATTGGCGTACATCACAAACAGCGAACCGGTCACCCGCATCAGACCCTGATGTTTGGGGGTGGCATCAAGGAGCGCCTCGTACATTTTAATGGCGAAGGGAAGCGCGTCCCCCACCAGTTCCGGGTCTGAATCCCCGGTAAAAACCGCGGAACTGCCCTCGCCGGTCAGGGCGTTTGCCACCAGGGTATTGACCGAGCAGTTCAGGCACAGCAGGGCGGCCAGCGGCAGCAACATCACACAGAAAATCCTGTTTTTCATCATTCAGTCCTTTCGCGCATTATAGGCCAAATACACAAATAGTTCCATACAGAGACGGGCGTCATCAAGGGCCCGGTGCGCCGCTTCGGCCTTAAACCCCAAAGAGGCCGCGATATCCTGCAAATTGTAATGGCTCCGTCCGGGGAGCAGCCGACGCGCCAGAGGCAGGGTATCGGCGACACGGTTGGGCAGGGCGGACTGCCGCGCATAGCCGTCATCGCAGAGCCGGGAAAGATTTTGGTTGACAAAGCCGCAGTCAAAAGGGGCATTGTGCGCCAGCAGAATGCTGTCGGCGGCAAAGCGCAGAAAGACGGGCAGAACCTCCTGTATGGGCGGCTGCCCGGTCAACATTTCATCGGTGATATTGTTTACCTTGCCCGCCCCCGCCGGCATGGGAAAGCCCGGATCGGAAAGTTGGGCGTAGCGGTCGATTATTCCCTGTTTATTAAAACGGATGGCCCCGATTTCAACAATACTGTCCCGCCTGTTGTCCAGCCCGGTCGTTTCAATGTCAAAAGCGGTAAAATCCGCTCCTTTCTGAAAAGCGGTTAATGCCCAGTCGAAAGATTCCAAGGTTTACTCCCAATATCCTCAGAAGATTTCACACAAAGAACACGAAGAAAGAGAAGAACACGAAGAAGAGATGAGGGGGTTTTTGTCTGTTATCTTATCGTGAAGCTATCAAGCTCAGATTGCTTACAACAACCCCCTATTTTCCCCTTTGTGATCTTTGTTCCTTTGTGTCTTTGTGTGAACTCTTTTATTCCCCTATTACCGACCGAATATCCTTCTTTATGGCATCCAGTTTGCGGGCGGCTTCGGCTTTGGCGGCGTCCAGCCCGCCTGAACCGACTTCGGCGCAGCATGAGGCGTAAAATTTAATCTTGGGCTCGGTTCCGCTGGGGCGGGCGCTGACCACGGTGCCGTCTGACAGGAAGAATTGCAGTACGTCGCTGGGGGGCAGGCCGTCGGCTCCCTTTTCCAGATCGCGCGTTTTGGCGACGGCAATGCCGCCCAGAGTCGCGGGCGGGCTGGAGCGGTATTTGTCCATGATGCCTTTCATGATCTGCGGCCCCTGCGGCCCCTGGAAATATTTTGAGATTCCCATTTCCTGCCAGTAGCCGCAGCTCTGGTACAGTTCATCAAGCCGGTCAAGGAGGCTTTTGCCTTTGCTGCGCCAGTAAAGGGTCATCTCGGCGGTTATCGCCGCCGCGGAAACGCCGTCTTTGTCGCGGACTTCGGTTTCCACCAGATAGCCGTAGCTTTCCTCGGTTCCGAAGACAAAGGTCTTGGCTCCATCCTTGCCGAGTTCCCACTTGCGCATCATATCGGCAATCCATTTGAATCCGGTCAGGCACTCAAAACATTCAACGTTGTACATCCGCGCCACCCGCTTTTCCATTCCCGTGGTGACAATCGTATTGACCATAGCGGCGTTTGACGGCAGTTTTCCCAGTTCCTTGAGCGAAAGGAAAATATAATCCCCCATTAACACGCCCATCTGGTTTCCCGTTACCAGGGTAAAAGAACCCTGTTTGTTGGGAACGGCGACTCCGAAGCGGTCGGCGTCGGGATCGGTAGCCATGATTACGTCGGCTTTTTCTTTGGTTCCCAGTTTTATCGCCAGGTCAAGAGCGGCGGCTTCCTCAGGATTGGGAAAGGATACGGTGGGAAAATCGCCGTTGCCTTCCCGCTGTTCGGGCACGGTAATCACTTTCAGGCCCAGATCGCCCAGCACTTTTTCAACGTGCATCGCCCCGGTTCCGTGCAGGGGCGTATACACAATTTTTACCTCGCCGGCTCTCGCCTTGATAAGATCGGGCCGGAACAGCCGCGACTTGACCATCGCCTGATACGGCTCATCAACTTCTTTATCAACAATTTTCAGCAGGCCCTTGTCCAGCGCCTCCTGACGGGAAATTTCTTTAAGAGTTTTAACATTATTTACTTCGTCAATTATGCCCGTGTCATGGGGAGGTATTACCTGGGAACCGTCGTTCCAGTACGCCTTGTAGCCGTTGTACTGGGCGGGGTTGTGGCTGGCCGTCACCACAATGCCGGTATCGCAGCCCAGGTGCCGTATGGCAAAGGACAGCTCCGGCGTGGGGCGCAGGCCGGAAAAAAGCCATGTCTTAATCCCGTTTGCCGCAAATATCAGCGCGGCGGCTTCCGCGAATTCCGCCGAGTAATGGCGGCTGTCGAATGCGATAACCGCCGACAATTTGCCGCCGGCGGCTTTTTCGGGAAATGCCTTGATAAGGTAGGTTGCCAGCCCCTGCGTCGCGCTTTTGACCACCAGGGTATTCATGCGGTTATAGCCGCCGCCGATTACCCCCCGCAGACCGCCGGTCCCGAATTCCAGATCCCGGTAAAAACGGTCTTCCAGTTCCTTGTCATCCGCGCCGGCAAGCAGTTTTTCCACTTCGGCGCGAAATCCCGCGTCATGTTCCCGGGCAATGTAATCTTTTGCCCGTTCGATAATGGTATTTTTTTCCACAATAGCACTATACTATCACGCCATTGTTGTTTTTTCAAGGGGCAATGCCTTATAATGGAAACTATATGAGGAAATTATTATTTGCCTTTTTTCTGTTCTGTTGTACGCGCATAAATATATTTCCTCAAACCGTTTATGAGCTTAACGCGCAAAGGGAGATTATTACCGGAGCCCTGGCGCTGGGAATGGGCATAGCCCCGTTTTTTGTCCATAATAAGCCTGAATATATTCCCGGTACATTCAATAAAAACGATCTCAACGGTCTTGATAGATCGTTAGTATTTTCATACAACAAACCGTTGGATTTAATCAGCGACAACAGCGCGTACGCTTTGGCTTTACTGCCCGTTATTTCAATCATACCCAACAGAAGAGATAAAAATACATTGTTAACGTATGGCGTTATGTACAGTGAAGCGCTGCTGCTTACCTATGGGACCATATTTACCCTGAAAAACGCCGTAATCCGCTATCGTCCGTATATGTACGTTGACGGTATTCCCGACGGAAAAGGCTGGGATTATTATAACAGTTTTCCTTCGGGAGCCGTAGGTTTCACCTTTTTGGCAGCCACCTTTTTAAGCGTAACTTATTCCCGTGAATTCCCCGAATCAAAATGGAAAATTCCGGTAATAGCGGGAAGCTATACATTGGCGGCGGCGTTGGCGTCGGCGCGTATTGCGGCGGGAAGCCATTTCCTTACCGATGTAGGGGCTGCGGCGTTAATAAGTTCATTCTATGGGTGGTTAATACCCTGGATGCATCTGGGGGATAATACCAAAAGACCGGCAATAATTCCACTGGGAAACGGCGTTATTGTTTCGTTCCGGAGATAAACGCAATATCATAAACTTTAAGGAGAATATAACCACGGAGGTCACGGAGTACCACGGAGTTTTGGTACGAAAACCTTTTATTCCTCCGTGAAACTCCGTGTACTCCGTGGTAAAAATTCTTAATGTTTATAAGGTAATAAAAATACGGAAATACAGCTTATCTCAGGCTTTGGGGTTTATGTCCGTAAGTTTGTTTAACAGTTCCGTAACGGCGTCATAATTAAAATTCCTGAACGCCGCGGCGGCGTTTTCCAATAAGGCGTTATTCTGCCCGCCAAAATCATAGTCCAGCAAATTATCTATAACATTAAGGCCCGCGTCACTGTCAAAGTCAGAAGCGGCTTCAAGCGCTTTTTCAATTTGTTCCTTTAAGTAGACTTTATCTCCGCTCACTTTTACGTTCTTTTTTTCAATGTCGTTCGGGAAAATAACCGACAAATCCTTATGCAGGTTTACCAGCTTCTCTCTAAAAGCCGGGAACCTTTCCACGCAGAAATCAAAATCATTGTCTTTGGCGGCTGTTTCCAGCCTTAACGCCGCTTCAGATAAAGTCATCGCTCCGACGGTGGACAGCGCGGATTTCATGGCGTGTACTGAAATTGAAAACCCGCTTACATCCCCATGCCGTATCTTGGAGTACATATCGTCACATTCCGATATGAGTTTTTGATTGAAAAGTTCCAGCGTTTCCCGGTACATCTTTTCCATGCCGGAAACGCGGCTTAAGCCAATTTCAACATTGATTTCGTCGATTTTGGACAGCGCGGAGATAAAATCACTGCCTGTTTCTTCATCGTTCTTTTCTATTGCCGCATTTTTTCTTATCTCTATTTTTTCCAGCGGAAGCCATTCTTTCAGAAGATTGTACATTTCCTGCATATCAATGGGTTTTGAAATAAACCCGTCAAATCCGCTGGTTAAAAACATTTCCTTTGCGCCCTGAACCGCGTTGGCGGTCAGCGCTATTATGGGCAGTTTTTTATACTTTCCGCCCATTTTTCTTATGATGCCGGTCGCTTCAACGCCGTCCATTTCAGGCATCATGTGATCCATAAATACAATGTCATAATCGTTCTTTTGAACCAGCGCAATGGCGTCCTTGCCGGAAGTGGCCTTATACACATTAATCTTAAACAGGCTGAGCAGCCCTTCGGCGACTCTTATATTGAATTCATTATCGTCCACGACCAGAACTTTGGCGTCCGGCGCGATGAGGGTATGCCCCTCCATCAAGCCTTTATTTGATTTAACATCTTCTTTTTTGCCCAACACAACCGGAATTATGATCATGAAGACGCTTCCCTGCTCATACTCGCTGTCAACAATGATGTCTCCGCCCATCATTTCCACAAACGTCTTGCTGATTGAAAGTCCCAAACCGGTTCCGACTATGGTGCGGTTCTTTTCTGTTTCAATCCGCTGGAAAGTATTAAACAGTTTCGGCAGGTCTTCTTTACGCATCCCAATGCCTGAGTCCTTGATCTCAAAAATAAGTTTGTTATCAGCGGCGGTTACCTTGAACTTTACATACCCTTTTTCGGTATATTTAACCGCGTTTCCGCAAATGTTCGTTAATACCTGTTTAAGCCTTATATCATCGCCGTACAGGTAACGGGGCATATTCCCTTCGACTTCATATTTAAATTCAATGCCTTTCTTTTTTGTTACATAGCTGAACATGGAATGAACATTATCCAAAAGCACATGAAAATCGTAATTGATCGGGTTAAGCTCCAGCTTGCCCGCCTCAATTTTTGACATATCCAATATATCGTTGATAATGGAAAGCAGCGAATGGGCGGAAACTTTAATATCGTCGATAAAACTCATCTGCCGTTTGTTAAGCGGTTCGTAACCCAGAAGCTCCGTCATGCCGATAATGGCGTTCATGGGCGTCCGTATTTCGTGGCTCACGTTGGCGAGGAAAGAAGTTTTGTGCCTGTTTTCCAGGTCCGACTTGTTTCTGGCCGCGTCAACGCGAATCAGAACGAAAACCAGCACCGATGAAAGCACCGTACCCAATATAACGAGGATTAACGCCATATTGACTATGCTTTTATAGTACAGCCCTTTGGGCGTTACAATGCCTATAATCCAGCCGTTGGGAAGAGCTCGAAAAGAGGCCAGGGAGCGTTCGCCCTTATACGATATGAGCGGACGCTCGGTAATTTCTATTCCTTTAATTAATTCATCGGCAAAAATTGAAAAAGGGATTCTCGAATTACGCGCGTTTTCACCGACAAATGACTCATTGGGGTGGGCGAGAATAACCAAATCTCTGGTGAGCAGCATTCCGTACGCGCCCTGAACCATAACGGTATTGACAATGTATTTTTTGATATTGTCAATTTTTACCCTCAGAGCGACAACGCCCAGACGCCGTCCCGCGTTATCAAAGATACAGTACGAATATATATACATGATGTCATCATAAATTACATCATGGTACATCAATGTTTCGGCGATTTCACCGTTCGCCGCTATCGCGTCCTTATACCATTGGCGTTCCGCGGGAACAAAGTCAGCCGGCCTGCTTCCCAGTAAACTTTCCATAAAAACAGGCCCGCCGGGAAGCGTTTCAAAATACCCCATAAAGCCGTTAAAATTCAAATAGCTTTGTTTGTCTAAAGATAAATAATTTGACATGTCATTGTAATATTCCCGCAATTTGTCCGCGTTATCGCCGTTTATAATCATCTCCCGCACCGTCCGTGAAAAACTTTCCAGCGTCATCTGCGGTTCCATCAGGTCGGACATGATTTGTGATTTCAGGGAAACAAAAATATTGTTCGTATTCTGCTTTAAGTACCTGTCAATAATATTTCTTGAGAAGATATAACTTAAAACAACCATTAACAAAAATGAAGATATCGTAAATATTATCTGCATATGCAATGAGCGCTTGGGCGTCATTTTTTTTGACAGGTCGCTGATTATTGACATGGTTTTTTAATACCGCCTTATAAATAGATTCTACCGGAGGTATTTACGGATTCTACCAAGAAGAACGTCTTTATTGATTGGCTTGATTATAAAATCCACCGCTCCCACTTTCACCGCCTTTGCCAGGTATTCTTTTTTAGCGTTGCCGGTCAGGAAAATAATCGGCGCCTTCTGCCCGCTTTCCTTGATTCTTGCCGCAAGCTCATATCCGTCCATTCCCGGCATTTCTATGTCCAGAAGAAAAATATCCGGCTGGCTCTTTTCAAGATATTTCAGCGCGTCCCTGCCGGAAGACACGCAGGTTAATTTGTACCTGGTATCCTGCAGGATTTTTTTTAATATGGTCAGGAAAAACGCCGTGTCGTCAACGGCCAATATTCGCGCATCCGTCTTAAAATCATCGTCCTCTTTTTCCGGTATAATCGCCGCCGCGTCTGTCTTTTGCTGGGCCATCTGAATATCAATTGATAACATGGACAGGGTGGATAAAAAATAACGCATGTAGGCTTCGATTTTTTCGGGCGACGTAGTGCCAATCGCGCCAATCTGTTTCGCGCAATCCTGCGCCATTTCATCCGCGTAAATATTTTCCAAAACATCCTTAACTTCCGTAAGTTGTTTAACAAACGCGTCGTTGTCTTTCGTTCTGAGCGCTTCATTTATTTTTTCTTCCTGCGCCGGGAAGTTATCGGTAAAGGTGTTCAATAACTCCAAATAGGCGTTAAGCTCATCCTCTTTCATCTGCTCTATTTTTCCGGTAAGATTTAATTCTGAAATATCAAGCAGGCGTTCTATGTACATATTTTCCGATACATTTCCGGTCTCACCGGCCGCGGACTTCGCCGCATCGGAGGACTCGTCCGGCTCCTGCTGCGCCTTTTGAATATCAGCGGATAATATGGACAAGCTTGACAGGAAGTAACGCATATAGGCTTCAATTTTCTCATGCTTTTCAGCGCCAATCCGGTTAATCTGCTTGGTACAATCCTGCGCCATCTCGTCCGCGTTAATTTTCCCCAATAAATCACGAACGGCCGTAATGTGTTTTTTCAACGCGTCGTTATCCTTCTTAACCAGCGCGTCCTTGATCTTCTTCTCCAGCCCCGGAAGGTTGTCAGAAAACGAATTTAATAACTGGACAAAATTACTGAGTTTGCTCTCATCCATTTGCTCTATTTTTCCGGTAAGATTTAATTCTGAAATCTTAAGCAGACTTTCCCGGTTAATCATTGGATAATTCTCCTTTTATACGCCATAAATTTGTCGTATTTTTCAAAAACCAGCATTTTGTATGAATTTTAGCCCTCATAATTGATAATGTCAACTGTATAATCCAGCCGGAGGGGGCGCTGCGGGCGCACCGGCGGCGGGCGAAAACGCTTGTAGAGTCCGCCTACGGAGCCTCCCAGCACTTAAATTACCATGCACATCGTGATACTACGAAATCGTGTCGTATTTAAGTGCTGGGCTTTTATTGTCCACCCTCGTTGCTGTTATCCGCTGGTCTCCTCCGGCGGGGAATTCCAAATGTTTTGCCGCCCCCGCAGCGCCTCCCCCTGCCGGCTTGTTTCGCTACATAATAATTGAATGCTCTACGGCGGGGATTCGGCAAAAGGTGACTGTCCAATTAAGTAAGAATTAACCACGGAGTACTGTTGTCCTACGGACAGCTTGGAGTTTCACGGAGAAAGAAGAATTAAGATACTAATATCTTAAACCTCCGTGCTACTCCGTGTACTCCGTGGTGAAGATTCTTTCTTCCTCTTACCGGCGCCGCTTCTGCGAACCTTGTTTTTTTTCACTGAAAGGACAATGTGGCCGCCTTTGCGCCGTAAATCCAGCGGGCCCAAATCTACCGCCGTGACAGCGCCTTCGGAAAAACGGCGGATGTTCACTCGGCGGATATTTACCCGTTTAATTTTGCGGGGAAGCGCCGTTTTTGGACTGCCTGGCAGGAGACGGTCTATTCCCTGAAACAGGGCTTCCTCGCGGATAATGGCGGGTTGGACAAAAAAAGCCTCGGCGTCGGTGTGCAGAGAACTGGGAGTGGATAACTGCCAAAGGATGCGGCGGCTTGCCTCATCATCAATAAATTCGGCGGTCAGGGATTGGGTTTTGGCAAGCGCCGTAAGCGTCGTCCGCCACTGGGGAAAATGTTCATTGAGCTGGGGGATAAGGCAGTGCCGAACCCGGTTGCGGAGAAATTGGGTGTCCGTATTGGTGGAGTCCTCCCGCCAGGTAAGATTCCTATCCGCCAGATAGTTAAGTATGTCGCGGCGGCTTAACGTGATTAAAGGCCGTAACAGGGAACCCCGGTTGGCAGGCATGGCGGCAAGGCCGGACGGCCCCGCCCCCCGGAAAATCCGCATCAGCGCCGTTTCCAGCATATCATCCGCCGTGTGGGCCGTTAAGATCCGCACCGACAAGGCCGCCGGTAAGACCGCCGGCAGGGCTTCAAGCCGCCGCGCTTCGCGGAACCACGCGTGGTGACGGTACTGCCGTGCCGCGGCTTCAATGCCGATGCCCCGGACTTTGGCAGCCGCCGCAATTTTCCCCGGCGCAACGGAGACAACGCGGCAGGGAATGCGTAATTCTTTGCAGAGGGAACGGACAAATTCAGCGTCGCCCCGGCTTTCCGCCGGAGGACGAATACCGTGTTCAATGTGGATACAACGAAGGCTGAAAGCCGACCGGCTGGAAACTTCCCGGTTTCTGACGGCGGCAAGGGCGGCAAGCATGGCGATAGAATCAGCTCCGCCGGAGACCGCGGCAAGGAGTACCGTCCCCGGCGGACAATGCGCGATGGCGGCGGCCACCGTATCTTCAAAAACCGAGGTAACTTGAGTCTGTTCATAATGTAGATACATTATAGGTAGACTACCATAAAAATCGTCCACCCACAAAGTAACCTGGAACTGTCCAAAAAATAAGAATTAACCACGGAGTTTTGATATGATACTTTCTTCCTCCGTGTAACTCCGTGTACTCCGTGGTAAAAAATTCTTCCTAAGACACCCCCGCCTTGTGGACGGATGCTCATTATTACGCTTTCTTCTCTCCCTTGTCCTTGGCTCCGGCGGCAGGTGCGGCGCCGGCGGCAGGAGCGGCAGCGCCGCCGGCAGCAGGGGCAGCGCCGGGAGCGGCAGCACCGGCGGTAGCAGCGGCAGCTTCGGCTTCGGTGGGAGTGGGGGCTGCCTCAATTTTGGCGAATTTCACCAAAGCCACAACCTGATCCGCCGCGGAAAGCAGCCGCACCCCCGCCGCGAGGGGTATATCCCGCACATGGAAGGACTGGTTAACCTTAAGGCCGGAAATGTCAACTTCGATCCGTTCCGGCAGGTCTTTGGGCAGACACTCAACTTCGATTTCGTGCAGCGGGGTCTCAAGGATACCGCCTTCGCGGACGCCAACCGGGTTCCCGTTCATATGCAGGGAAACTCTTGCCCGCAGGACTACGCCGCTTTCCACTTCGTACAAATCGACATGAAGGATATTCCCGTCAAGAATCGTCCGCTGGGTATCCTTGACAAAGGCGTCATAGGATTTGCCTTCAACCTCTACCTTTACAATAGTACTTTCGGAAATGTTTTTTACGCTCCGGACAAATTCCTGGGCGTCAAGGTCCAGGGAAACCGCTTTCCCGCTTCTTCCGTACAACACTGCAGGAATACGGCCGCTCCGCCTCATTCTGCGGGCCTCCGCCGATCCTGCTTTTTGCCTGTTTTTGGCTGTTAAAACTACCTTGCTCATTCTTACACCTCATTAAAATTGCCCACGCTCCGGCAGGCTTATATCCTGGGACGACAGGGTTCGAACCTGTGAATGCCGGAGCCAAAACCCGGTGGCTTACCGCTTGCCTACGTCCCAATTGGCATAGCATTGTACCATAAATGAGAAAATAATGGCAATGCCATCTGTTTTCACCTGCCCATGGATTCCGACGCGGTACGGGCCTGGGACTCCGTATCGTAAATATCTACCAGGGATTCTTTCAACCAGCCGGTACATGAGCCGTAAACCAGCACCCAGGATTCGGGCTTTTCCTGATTTTTTACCAGCCGCCGCTGGAGTATGCAGACTACCGAGCCGCGCCGTAAATAACCCGGAGACGCGTTTTCCTCGGAATCTTCCGCAAAATTATCTTCTTCTGGCTGGGCGGCAACGCGGGTATAGGAAACATTTACCACGCCGAACCCGATAAATGTCTGCGACAGGGGGGATGTCAGCGGCGGTATTACCGGCATTTCATCTCTTTTCCGGTCACAGGCGGACATGATAATCAGTAAAACCATCATCCAGCATACTTGACTGGAGTGACATTTAACTTTTATCTTCATACTTAATGAAAAATATAACCGCTTTTGCGGTTTTAGTCATTATGATACAGTGCGTCCAGCCTGCTTTTACCCAGGAAAAACAGACCGCTTCCTACGCTGTTTCGATTTGCCCCCAATTCGGCTTTATCTACGGCCAGGCGGAAGAGATAGTGTATCCTTCCCCCGAATACAAAGCAGAAAAGTTAAGCCAACTGCTCTGGGATATAAAACCGGTTTATTATTACGGCATGGCAATGGATTTCTCGCGGGCGCAGCCTATGGACAAATGGGGGTTCTTTTCAAACCTTTCCCTGAAAAGCGGCATTCCCGGCAACGGCGGAAACATGGAAGACCGGGACTGGATGTCAACAGAAAACGCGGAACTTACCCATTATTCAATTCATGATAATTTTACCGACAATTTGCTTCTGCTTGATCTTTCCGCGGGAGTTTCCTTTCCGATCAAACGTATTCTGCTTATGAAGACATACCTGACCGTCACGTATATGCATTTTAGTTTTTACGGACAATATGGTTACGGAAAGTATGCCCGCAGAACAATAGATGGTAAATACGCGTCAATAAATGATAATCCTATTTATTTCTCATTTGCCGACTGGGAAAAAGTAATTACCTATACCCAGGACTGGTTTATCATCGCTCCCGGCGTTTCTCTGGGTTATTATTTTAATACCCGTTTTTACGCTGAATTGGCTTTTCAAATAAGCCCGCTGGTGTTCTGCGATGATTTAGACGAGCACCTGACCACTTATACCCAATACCGTGATTATATGCGGGGCGGCATATTCCTTGAACCGGGGTTTCATTTTTCCTGGTTTGCCAATAAACGGCTTGAATTGTCCCTGGAATTTTCCTGGCGGTATATCAACGGAACCTGGGGCGAAACCTATGTAGGCTCGCTTTATACGCAGAGCTATCAACAGCAAGGCGAAGCGGGGGCGGGCTTATCAATGATTAATACCGGCCTCTGTCTCAAGATACACCTGTAACGCGGGGAGCAGACGGCGGTCTGAATCGGCAAAATCAAGCGTTGCGATTTCCGCGAGGGAGGCCCAGCGCCATTCGCTATGCTCGGTCATTTTGAAATGGTAATCGGTAAAAAAAATGCGGTACGCGTTCAGTAAAAATTTCCGTTCATGGTGGGTAAATTCAGAATGGGCCAGCGGGGGGCCGGTTTCAACGGCAACGCCGAATTCCTCAAGGTATTCCCGGCGGAGGGCGTCCACGTCACCCTCCCCTTCCTCAACCTTGCCGCCGGGGAATTCCCATTTTCCTCCCAGATCACCGCCCGGTTTCCGCCGCGCTATAAAGACCTTACCCTGCTCAATGGCAATGCCCGCGATGGAATTCATCTTACAACAGGAACGCCTCAGGAAAGAGAAAGTGCAGCGCCGCGCAGGCAAGCAGAATAATGCCGACCGGCTTTTTGTAGTGGAGGATCAGTTCTCCAAAACGGTTAATATCTCCTTCGACATCAACAACAGAAGAATGTTCCCGGTAAAAACCAAAAATCAAAATAAAGCCCGCGACGATACCCGCCACGGCGGGGAGCAAATCCCCCAAAATGGGCATTCCTTTCATGGGAGAAAGCAGTTTAAGCAGGCCGATTACCCCCGCCAAAATACCGACAACCAGGAGAAAACCGTCGCTTACAAAGGAGAATTTTCCGCTGTTTTCGGCAGTATCGTTTTTCCCCATATCCCCAAAAACAAAGAGAAAACCGGCTAACCCGTTAAATACTATTGACAGAAAATAGAGCTGAATCATTGTTTTGGCATGGTAAACAAAAATACGGGTTTTGTCAAGCACCCTTGGCAAAATATGCGTTTTAATACTATAATTAAAGATATGAGACCAAAATACTTATTTTTTACCGTTTTGTTTATATTAATCGGTTCCGGCTCTCTTTTCTTTGGCTTAACATCATGCCAGTCGGTAAATGACGAAAAAACCCAGACTGTCAAGAACAACACAGATAGTAAGGATAATACAAACAGTAAGGATAAGACAGACAGCAAGAAAAGTAATAATAACAAGAAAAAAACAACAACCGCTGTTGTATCCACCCCCAAAGAGAAGATAGCTTCACTTTTGACTATTGAAGCCGGCTACGAAAAAGGTGTGGAAGAATCGCTGAATAGAAAATCCCATCAAATTCTTGATGTTTGGGCGGTAGTGAAGACGATGAACGGCGTTATTAACGTTTTGCAATCCGCTCAGGTTAAAAGCAAATATTTTTTGGAAGCTTCTGTAATAAATTCCGTTGAATTTCTTGCTCCCATTGACAGTATTTTAAGTAAAATTTCAGGAATGTTCCTTGTGGCATATTCCATTATAGTTTTTCAAAAAATGCTGCTGGCCCTTCCCATTTTTTTCGTTATTATTTTGATAATACCAATCTGCGCGTTAATAACCGTTATTATGCTATGGACATATAAAGACAAGACTAAACTATACAAGATAGCAATAGCGTCCGTTGTATCCGCTTTGTTAATTCCCTTTGCGATACAGTTTTCCATCAATATGTCGTCGCTTTTGGGAAATAAAGTAATGGCGAAAAACATCAATACTCTTGTCACGACAATAACAGAAGAAAACGGAAAAGCGGCAAGCGCAATGGAAGATGACATTGTACGCTCCAAAAAGACGGGAAACTCAATTATTAAATATATGGACAAAGCCAAGAATTTGAGCGAAACAATAATTGAAAATGTGATGGATTACATTATTATTTTCCTGTTCATATTTGTCATCATTCCAATTCTGCTGCTGCTGTTGATTCTCTTCCTGGCCATATATGGCGTAAGGTTGATTTTAGGAAAAAGTGTTTCATAAAACTTCACACAAAGAACACGAAGCAAGAGAAGAACACAAAGAGAAATTCAAAGGGGTTTTGTCCGCTTTCAAATTACTCATAACAATTCCCTTTCCCCCTCTTTCTTTGTGTTCTTTGTGTGAAATCTTCCCGAATATAATTCTATTCCGCTTTCACCGTCACGCCGAGGGTCTTTTTTTCGGTGTTAAAAACAACGGCCAATTCTTTGGTGTCAAAGGGGACGGAAAAACGGTAAACTTCCTCCGGCTCAAAGGTAAAAAATATTTTATGGTAGAACACGGACTGCGGTTCCTGGTCCGCGGCGGCTTTTATGACCGGCTGTACGGCGATATCAACCGCGCCGGTATAGGCCGGATCGGCAGATGAAAGACGGGTAAAGATATCCTTGGAAATGGTCTTTTTCACTACCATAATAGTGGCGCCTTCGTATTGTATCGCCTGAAGGAAAAGACGGTTCCCGTCCAGATTGTAGCTGCTGCCGGCAAGACCCAGCGCCGAGATTATCAGAATAAGTATGCAGGCTATTATGATTGAGCCAAACATCATCGCCAGGGGCCTGGTGCTGACCAGCGGCCTTAAAAGGTTGAAACGGTAAGGCTGCTGCGGTTTGTTGTACATATCGCGGACAGCCTGGGGCGCTTTTGCCAGACGGTGTTCCCGGCTGTAATGAAAGACAAGATTGTTCTCGTCGACATTTTGTCCGCTGAGCTGGTAGTTGGCGTTGGGGCGTTTTTTTTCTTCGTTGTTATCACTCATACATCATCTCCTTGAGACACCTGCCAAGATGCGTTCATTAACTTAAGAATTTTTACCACGGAGTACACGGGGTTGTCCAGAAGAATTCTTTTTACCACGGAGTACTGCTGTCCTACGGACAGCTTGGAGTTACACGGAGGAATAAAGCGTTATCGTATCAAAACTCCGTGTTACTCCGTGTACTCCGTGGTTAATTCTTACTTCTTGGACAGCCCCCATTATTGGTTCCCGTGGTTATATTCTTCTTAAGTTAGCGTGTATGGAGGCAGCCATGCGGTGCCGGCAAGGGCTGCTGCTGCTTTGACCAGTTCCCCCGGATCAAAAAACGCACCGGCAATGTCTTTTGCTTTCGCCGCTTGTATCAACAGCGACGCGGCGGCGCAGGCGCAGGCGTACATATCAAGGGAACCGCGGGCGGCGATCGCCGCGCAGAAACCTGCCAGCACGTCGCCTGAACCGCCCACAGCCAGCGCCGGATTCATGCCGTCAATAACACCCGTCCGGCCGTCGGGGGAAACTACATACAGTACATGGCTTTTATACAGTATATGCGCTTTTTTTTCCGCGGCGCAGCGGCGGAGCACCGGTAAGGGATTGCCGATAATCTCATCTTTGGAAAGGCCGGTATAGGCGGCAAATTCTCCGGGATGGGGAGTTAACAGGGTATTTCCGTTAAATGTAATGTCCCTCGCCGACGCTATCGCGTCCGCGTCAAGGATCAGGGGGAGGCCCTGCCGTTCAAGGGGCAGATAGGATTCCAGAAGACGCATACGGTCTTCCCCCCGGCCCCAGCCCGGCCCCAACAATACGGCGGCGGGAGTAAAGCGGTTGTTCTCCGTATCACCACCGGAAGCGCCGCCGGGAACAACCATAATACCGGAGCAGCCGGGGGCAACAATCGGATACAGGGAAGGATCAACGATAAGCCGCACCAGCCCCGCTCCGGCGGCCTGGGCTCCCAGAGCGGCAAGCCGCGCCGCTCCCGTAGCGCCGGGGGAACCGGCCCTTATCTCTACGAGGCCGCGTTCGTATTTATAAGCGGTTGGGGAAACCGGCGGTATTCTAACCGCGGCGGACTCCCATTCAACAAGTTCCGCCTCGCGGTATTTATCTATAAGCGCCGGAGGAAATATTCCTCCTACCGGAATAATCGTCCCCGCATGGGGCCGCGCCGCAGGCGTATACAGGCAGAGTTTGCGCGGTTCAATGGCAAGGGTTACATGGGCTGTAATAATGGGCATCCCGGACTGCCAGCCGTCAAAATTACCCGAAGGCAGGTCTATGGAAACGATTAACGGTTTATCTTTATTCCTGTTGGCGGCGTTAATAAGTTCCGCCATTTCCAAAGCGGCGCCGCGCAGGGGGCCGGTCACGCCGGTACCAGCTATTCCGTCAATAACGACATCAACCCCGGCAAGCGCGGCGGTGCCTGCTTCGATTTCCCATGCCGTTACCGGGACGCCCAGTTTCTGCACGGCCAGCATCGCCTCGGACAGCGGGGTTCTGCCGCCGCCGGACAATGCTTCCGGAATCTGCACGGCAAAAACAGCGCAGTCTGACGATTGCACATAACGATCCAGTATAAGCGCCTTGAGCATAATCAAAGCGTCCGCGGCATTGTTGCCTTTTCCCGCGAACACGATAATTGAAAGCCCTTCCCGTTTTTCCGCGGCATAAACGCGGGCGAAAGCCCCGGCACAAGCCCTGCCGGCGGCTTCAACAAGGGCAAAAGGATTAAGCCCCCATTGCGCCTGCGCCTCCCCGTCCAGAGCCTGCGCCCCCGCCGCGGAAAGCAGCGCGCCGCTCTCCCTGCCCGCCGGCGCATCCGGGTTTCTGTTCACAGCGTATCCCTCATAAATTTATCCATGCGCCACCAGACTACATTTATCTTCCAGTCATCTACCAGCAGGGCGGAAAGTATACCTTCCGGGGAAAGGTGAAAATTATTGAAACGCAGTTCTTCAGGATCAACTTTGATAAAACCGCGGCGCTGCCGGTGTCCGTCTGAATCCAAGCGCAAAACGGCGTAACCGTCTTCGATGGGAAAATAGAGCAGTATTCCGCCTCCCCGGATAATTCCCAGCATGGAGTACAACAGGCGCGCATAAACAGTTTTTCCATTTTCGGAAAAACTGTACTCGTAAAAGGGCGCTTCCACGGAACGCTCATATGCGCCTTTCTCCACGTCCAGTATCCAAACAAGAGAACTGACCGGTTCGGTACTTGCCCGTGTATCGGTCGATTCATCAAAAACATCCCGGTAGTAATCTACCTTGATGTACAATTTTCGGGCATCGGGGGCGGCTATTATCGCGTCAACCGACGCGGAAAAACCGGGCCAGTTCGGCGGCGCGGGAATGGCGTTATTTTCCAGTTGAACGAGAAAAAGCTGTTCGCCCTGGGCGCTGTACCAGTAGACATTCCAGCCGGAGGGCAGGCGGCAGACAACGGCAATTTCGTCTAACACGGAACTGTACAGGCCCGTTATAAGGGGAAAGGGGCTGCCGCCCTGCCCGCCCTGTCCCAGATACTCAATAAAGCGGCCGTCCGTGTCAAAATGAAGAATAACGCTGTCCAGCAGCGCCTTGTTTTCAGCGTCAAAGTTGTGCCGTTCATAGGGCAGCCGTTCTTCGACATAAATATGCTTGCGGGAATCAACGACGATTTTGCCGGTAGACCGCAGCGGGTAGGTAAAAGCCCAGCGGGTTACCTGCGCGCCGTCCTCAACTTTGGTTTTCAGTCCGGCAGGTTCGGGATTGGTTTCATCATTGTAAATCATGAACAAAAGATCGCCATAGGAATTATACCGGACAACTTTCCCGCCGTTGTTATCGGCAATATAAAAAAAACCGTCCCGCATGGCAAGCTCCACATGGCGCAGCCGCGCTTTCCCTTCAAGGCTGTACAGGGCAATCTGGTCTTCCATGGGACCGATGTCAAGGGAAAAGAGGTCTTCACGCTGTATGGAATCGACGTTTGCGGGGGTACAGGCGGCCATACTGACGGCGAGGAAAATCACCGGCAGGCAGAGAAAGAAATATAACCAGGGTGTCTTCATGGGTTTCCTTATGCCCTTTATTATATTGCCTAAATGCCAATCTGTGAAGTAATACCGGAAGGTTTCGAAAGATTTCACACAAAGAGCACAAAGGAACAAAGATCACGAAGAAAGGAAAAAGGGGGTTGTTGTAAGCAATCTGAGCTTAATAGCTTCACGATAAGATTACGGACAAAAACCCCCTTAATTCTCTTTGTGATCTTCTCTTTCTTCGTGTTCTTTGTGTGAATTCTTCCGGTCAGCCAGTGTTAATCGATAAGAAGTCCCTGATCCCGCTTTAATATGCGCATTATTTCCAGGTACTTGAGCGGACTGCGGGGAAAAGGACTGCGTACTTCATACTGGGTTCCGTCATCTAACGTAAATAAAAGTATCATTTTACCAAGCACCGTAAATCGTTTAATTTGCTGTAACGGAAAATCCATACCCGCGCAATGAAACTCCGCGCGGTTTATGTACATTGTTCCCTCCGCGATAAAGGTATTTCCCACCGCCGATTGAACCAAAAACAGCTGCTGATTATCATCCGAACATATCGGTTCATCGCCCGCGTTGTTGACAATCTGCGTCATATATTCCCTTTGCCACTTGTCCCAATCGGTAATGGTAAAAAACGGCAGGTCTTCCCCTTCAAGAAAGCCCATTTCCGTATACACCGCGTTCAACCCGCAGCCGCAGGAAAAATGATTGCCGTGCGAGTGAATCGTTCCTATTTTTTTACACCGGGGACACAGGTACAGAACAATTTCAATATATTCCGCCCGTTTTCTTCCCCGGTAGCGGACGGGCTGTTCTTTCTGCCGTTCGTAGGCGTCTTCATAAATATCCCGTTCAATTACTTGAAGAATCTGCTCAGGCGTCATGGATTTCAATTCCGCGGCGGAATACCGGCCCATCATCTTCCCGGTCATTTTTCCCCAGCGTTTTTTCCTTGCCCAGCGCGGTTTGGTGAAATAGCCTCCTTCCATACGATGGGTAATCAAGTCCGCCCCGCTTATTTTCACCAGCTTGGCCGTTGAAAGGGGAATAGGTCCGGTTAATCCGTTAAAGGAATGGTTCCCTTCGGCAAAAATGCACACGCTGTAACCCGCTTTCAGCCGATGAAGTATTTCCCGCATGGTAAAAGCGTCCGCCTGAGCCTTGTTGATGGGAATGGGGGCAAATACAAATTTTAAAAATATCGAACGGAAACCGTGCCTGAAGGTATGCTCGCTTGCCACAAAATATATGTGGCGGGTAAAGTTCAGCGCCACAAGGGCAGGATCAAAATTGGTATTATGATTGGAGATAATAATACTCGGCGCGTCCGGCCCCTTTTCCGGCCTGCGTGTATATCCCCACATAATTTTTGAAACGGGAACCGCGATGACGCGCATCACCCGCATTATAAACAGGAACCACCTATAATGTTTAATGGGTCTTTTTACAGCTTTCATAATATAACGTCAGAAACTTTAATTATCATTAACGGGAAATGATTTGTCAATACTGCACAGCCGCTCTGTTCACATATCTATCGTGACAGTTCCGCCTTCTTTGTCCAGAGTAAAGGCCGCCTTTGCGCCGTCACATTCGATTTCGTAACTGCCGCGAAAACCTTCAAAATACAATTCACCGGATGAGCCGCTTGCCAAATCCGCTTTGCTTATCCATTCACCCTTGATCTTTTTTTCCAGTTCTGTAAAAACAGGCTTTACGCTGTTGTCTTCGCGCAGAAGGCCGGCAGGGGCTTTCAGCCATCCGCCGTCCACAGTGTTCCATGTAGTAACAGCCTGGACCAAAGGATGGGCAAAAAGTATTGAGTACATTTCCGCCGTCTCCCGCGCCTGCCGCTCTTCGCCTTCCGGCGTACTGGGCCAGGAATCCACCTGCCAGTCATTAAGGTCAACGATATGACCGGGCATAATGTCGCCTGATATGATCGTATTCTCGGTAAAATGTATCGGCAGGCCGAATTGCGAGTAACGCTCAAGAATTTCCCGTGTGTATTGGGCTCCCCAGTAACCCTGGTGCTGATGGGACTGTATCCCGATTACATCAATGGGTATGCCCGCCTGAAGGCATCCGTCAATGAGAATTTCATACTGCGCGGAAAGATCAAAATCATTCAGTAAAAGCACTGCGGAGGGATTGGCCGCGCGGGCCGCCGTGAAAACCTCCCGTACCATAGACACCCTGCCAATCTCTTTGCACACACGGGTAACGGCATTGTCGTATTTGTCAAAAACCGGCATGATCACCACCTCGTTGATCACATCCCAGATATCTATAAACCCCTTAAAGTGAGTCATCTCCCGTTCTATGCGGCGGCGGAGTTTTTCAAGAATTTCCCTGTTGGAATATTGCATAAGCCAGTCCGCGCAGACCGTATGCCATACCAGTGGGTGGCCTTTGACCTTAACGCCCCGTGAACAAAAATATTCGGCGGCGGCCATAGTACGTGATTCATCTGTTTTGCCCTCAGACGGTTCATAACGCCCCAGATAAAACGGCAGGGTGGCATAGTTCATTACCGAAAAAATTTTATCCAGCCTTTCCCGCAGAAAAACTTTATGCCCCGCGTCGGGCATATCGCTCATCATTGCCATCGCGTCAAAACCGCCCACCCCGAACAGGAACTCATGCCCCGTCTGGCGTATCTTTACCGGCCGGTTTACCGCCGGACTGCTCCCGTTCATAACCCGCAACGTAACGCCGGATTTCCGATGGCTCAATTGATCGGTACTCATGAAGTTTCCATTATATCAAAAAAGGTAGATAAAAGCTTCCGCATCTGTTATTCTGTTATGGTATGAGTCAGCATATTGTATCGGCGCTGGTGGAAAACCGGGCGGGAACCCTGAGCAGGGTATCCGGCCTGTTCAGCCGCCGGGGCTTTAATATTGACAGTTTAACGGTGGGCGAAACCGATGACCCCTCAATTTCGCGGATGACTATCGCCATTGGCGGCGGCGGACAGCAGTCCGATGAACAGGTATTGGAGCAGATCATTAAACAGTTGGGCAAACTGGTCGATGTAATCGCCGTGCGGGAACTGGAAGGCGGCTCATGCCTGCGCCGCGAAATAATGCTGGTTAAAATCAGCGCGGACGAACAAAACCGCCCCGCTGTTTTGGAAATAGCCGGTATTTTCCGCGCCCGCGTTGTGGACGTTTCCCCCGAAACCATCACGGTAGAGGCCACCGGCAGCGTGGAAAAACTCAACGGCCTTCTGCTCCTGATGCGGCCTTATGGTATCCTTGAACTGGCCCGTACCGGCCTGGTAGCCCTGGAACGGGGAAGTAAAATACTTTCGGTTGGAAACCACGTGTAACGGGGTTCAAATTATGGACAAAAAAAGCATACTGTGATACAATAACGTTAGACATTGAATCATAGAGGAGATTACCTATGAAAAGAGTTATTGCCCTGACCATGATAATTTTGGCCGCTTTCTTTACTGTTTTTGTTATTACAGCCTGTAAAACGACGCCGCCGACTGAGGAAACGCCTGAGGCCCCTGTTCCTCCGCCTGAGCCGCCGCCGCCGCCGCCGGAACCGGAAGAAGTTCCAGAGCCGGAAGAACTTCCGCCGGATACTTCCCCGCCGGAAATATCAGTGACTCTTTCACCTCAACCCTTCAGTCCTGACGGCGATGGCGTTGATGATGTTCTCAATGTAAAGATAAAGGTAGAAAGCGCATCTCCTATTCAAAACTGGCATATTGAGATACACGAGCCGGAGCCGCCGTATTTGACGTTCTCCGAATGGAGAGGTGATGGAGCGCCGCCGGAATCATTGACCTGGGACGGGCTAAGTCATGAGGGCGAACTGGTGCAGTCAGCCTCCGACTATCAGTTTGTGTTAACAGTCACCAATCAGTACGATACCGGAACCTATAAGGGACCCATTGCCGTTGACGTGCTGGTCAGACGGGAGCAAGGGGATGTTTTAAGGGTTATTGTTCCCTCCATTGTCTTTGCCCCCAACTCTGCGGACTTTATTAACGGTGTCACCCCCGCGCAAGCGGAAAACAATGACAAAATTTTACGGCGTATTGCCGAAGTTCTCAACAAATTCAACACTTACCGGGTAAAAGTTGAAGGCCACGCAAATCCGACCACCGCGCCGGGAACCAAGGCCCGCGCCAATGAGGAAAATGGCACCAAAAGCGTGAAAGGCCTGCAACCCCTCAGTGATGAACGGGCAAAAACTGTCGTCAACTATCTGGTAAATCTGGGCGTTCAACGGGAACGGCTTACACCCATAGGCTTGGGCAGCACCCGTACTATCGTAGGTTACTACAAGGAAGACGAAAAAGGTAAACCCACCAAGGCGCTCAATAAAGACAACTGGTGGAAAAACCGCCGTGTTGAGTTTATTCTTGAAAAGTAATTAGTTGATTTAGGATTTTCAGGGGCTGTCGGATGACAGCCCTTTTTATTTGTAGGGAGAAGAGATTCACACAAAGAACACGAAGAAAGAAAAGGACACAAAGAGGAATTAAAAGGGGGTTATTGTATGTTATCTTATCGTGAAATTATCACGCTCAGATTACTTACAACAACACCCTCTTTCCCTCTTACTTTGTGATCTTTGTACCTTTGTGTTTTTTGTGTGAACTCTTTGGGGGTCGTTGTCACTAGCCCCCGTAAACAGCAATCATAACCCCCGCCGCAATGGCAGTGCCGATGACGCCGGCGACGTTGGGACCCATGGCGTGCATCAGCAGGAAGTTACCCGGATCGTATTCAAGGCCGACTTTGTTGGAAACGCGGGCGGCCATCGGTACGGCGGAAACTCCGGCGGAACCGATGAGGGGGTTGATCTTCTCTTTCAGGAATAGGTTCATTATTTTTGCTACCAGAACGCCGGACGCGGTGGCAATGGCAAAGGCGACAAGGCCCATCAACACGATGATCAGGGATGAGGGATTAAGGAATTTTTCCGGAGTCATCTGGCTGCCGACGCCCAGGGAGAGGAACATCGACACGATGTTCATCAGGGCGTTTTGGGAAGTATCGGAAAGGCGGTCAACCACTTTGGATTCACGCAGGAAGTTGCCGAACATCAGACAGCCAATCAGGGGGGCCGCCGCGGGGATAAGGCATAAGGCAAGCACAAAAACGACGATGGGGAAAATGGTTTTTTCCTTTTGCGAAACCGGCCTGAGCTGTTTCATTTTGATAAGCCGTTCCTGTTTGGTGGTGAGCAGTTTCATAATGGGCGGTTGAATAATCGGCACCAGAGCCATGTAGGAATACGCCGCTACCGCTACCGTCGCCAGCAGATGGGGGGCAAGTTTGGCGGCTATGTATATCGTGGTGGGGCCGTCGGCGCCGCCGATGATTGACACGGCGCAGGCTTCCCTAAGGTTAAAGGCAACGCCGGGCAGGAAGTTGGCAACGCTGATAAAAAACATTGTTCCGAATACGCCGAACTGGGCCGCCGCGCCGAGCAGCGCGGTTTTGGGATTGGCAATGAGGGGGCCGAAATCGGTCATCGCCCCAATGCCGATGAAAATAATCAGGGGGAAAAATTCATTCCCTACCCCGCCCTCGTAAATAATATTGAGGAAGCCGTGAGGGGCGTCGCCCATTCCCGCGAAGGGGATGTTGACAAAAATTGTTCCGAAACCGATGGGGATGAGGAGCAGCGGTTCAAAACCTTTGGCCGCCCCCAAGTAGACAATCAGGAAGCCCACCGCCACCATGAGCAGTTCTTCCCAGCCCGCCACCCGCGTGGTTTTGTTTTTGCCGGTGGCGTCGTCAATTTCGGTGGTTTCCTTATCTATTTTATCGCTGATAAAGGCGTAAATGCCGGTGGTTTCGGCGATTTTTACGAGGAAATTCCCCAATGAAATCCGGGGTAAATTATCGCTGTGGGGGATTTTGCCTTCCAAATTGTTCCATGACGGCAAATCCGCCGAAGCGGTGGTCTGAGCCTTCGCCCGTGGACTGAAAGCGGTACCCGCCATAGAAGCGATCAACGCGCCCAGCACGATGACCATGCACATTTTAGTGATATACACCGGGTCTCTCTTTTTATTCAACATACGTTCCTTCCTTAAAAAAATATCTCACCAAAAAAAGCATGGAGTTTTCGCTTGCGAAAACTCCCAAGCTAAAACCGTTAGGCGAAGCCTGACGGTTTTAGCAAATTTCCGCTATGGGCTGTTGTGAGGCTACCTGTCTTCCGGCAGGCACCAGAAAATGTACCTTCCCGGCGGCGGTAGCCTTAATTTCCAGTTCCATTTTCATGGATTCAATAATGATAATCGTCGCGCCTGACGCAACCTGTTCGCCTTCATTCACCGCGTAACGCAGAACCGTACCGGCAACCGGAGCGGGTACCACCGTACCGCCAAGGGCGCCGCCGCCGGAAGGCGCTGCCGCCGCCGGAGCCGCCTGAGCGGGAGCCGCCGTGGGCGCGGGGGCCGCGCCGGGAGTTCCGCCAATCTGCGCCACCGGCTGTTGGGCGGCAACCTGTTTCCCCGTGGGCACCAGGAAGTGAATTTTTCCCGCCGCGGTAGATTTTATTTCCAGTTCCATTTTCATGGATTCAATAATCAAAACAGTCACGCCCTTTTGCACTTCGGCGCCTTCCTCAACAGCATAGCGGAGGATGGTACCGGCAACCGGAGCGGGTACCGTCACGCCACCGGAAACAGCGCCGCCGGCAGCAGGAGCCGCCCCGCCAGAGGCGCCGCCGCCGGCGGTAACCGCTACCGTTCCGGCGGGGGAAACCACCACCGCGTAATCGGTTCCGTTCACGTTGACATTGTATTTTCCCGCCTGTACCGAACCGGCGGGAGCCGCGGGAGCGTCCGCGTCCGCTTTGAAAACCACCGGGCCGTTCGCCCGTGTTTTGAAGAAGTTAGGCGCTACTTTGGGGAACATGGCGTAGGTCAGTACATCCTCGGTTGTAATGGTGCTGGTTCCCAGGACTTTTTTGGCCTCTTCTTCCAGTTTGCTATATTCGGGAGGAATATCATCCGCCGGGCGGTGGGTAATTTCTTTTTCCATTTTAAGGGCTTCGAGGGCCTTCTTGACGACATCGGGATTTTTCGGAGCCGCGCAGGAGCCGTACTTGCCCACCATGAGGTCCTGGAATTCGCCGGAGAGCCGGTTGTAGCGGCCAAACAGCACATTAAACACTGCCTGGGTTCCCACGATCTGACTGCTCGGCGTAACCAGCGGCGGATAACCCGCGTCTTTCTGGACTACGGCAATTTCTTTCAGCACGTCGTCAATTTTATCGGCGGCGCCCTGCTCTTTAAGCTGGCTTTCCAGATTGCTCAACATTCCGCCGGGAACCTGGCTGAGCAGTATACGGGTGTCCGCGCCGAGGAAACTCGACTCAAACTTTTTATAGTGTTTCCGCACTTCGCGGAAATAAGCGGCGATTTCCAGCAGCAGGCTGGTATCCAGCCCGGTGTCGTATTCGGTTCCCTTGAAAATCTCTACCATTGTTTCGGTGGGGCTGTGGCTGGTTCCCATTGCCAGCGAGGAAATAACCGTATCAAGGACATCCGCACCGGCTTCGGCGCACTTGGTCAAGGTTGCCACCGACATACCGGTTGTGGCGTGGGTATGAATTTCAATGGGTAAATCCGTCAGCTTTTTGATTGCCTTGACCAGATGGTAACCTTCGTAGGGTTTCAGGAGGCCGGACATATCCTTTATACAGATTGAGTCCACCCCGATATCCGCGTACTGTTTGGCGAGTTCAGCGTATTTTTCCGTGGTATGGAAGGGCGTTACCGCATACGAAATGGCGGCCTGAATGTGCTTGCCGGTCTTCTTCGCCGCCAGGGTAGCCGCTTTGAAGTTGCGGGGATCGTTCAGCGCGTCAAAAATGCGGAAAATATCAACGCCGTTTTTGGCGGCGTATTCGACAAACTTGGCGACCACGTCGTCGCCATAGTGCCGGTAGCCGAGCAGGTTCTGGCCCCGCAGGAGCATCATAATTTTGGTATTGGGCAGGGCTTTTTTGAGTTTTTTCAGCCGTTCCCAGGGGTCTTCGTTCAAAAAGCGGATACAGGAGTCAAACGTTGCCCCGCCCCAGCCTTCCAGGGCATAATAGCCCACTTTATCGAGCTTCTCACAAATCGGCAGCATATCCGCCGTTACCATACGGGTAGCGAAAAGGGACTGATGAGCGTCCCGCAGTACCAGATCGGTTAATTTAACTTTCGGCATCTTTTTCCTTCCTTACTTTGATTTTGTATATTCACTGACCGCGGCCGAAATGGCGGCGGTTACCTGCGCGTTATTTCCCGTATGCGCCGGGGAGCCGGTTTTAGCCGCGCCTGAATCCTTGTTAAGACCCAACGCGCTGATAAGCTTGCCGACGAGGGTAATAGAAATAACCAGAATTATCAAAAACCCGAATACAATTCCCATGCCGAGGATGGATAAAACCCCGCTTTGCCCCAGCATTTCCATTATAGTCATAATGCCTCCGTGTATATCTGCATCTTACCTGAACGGTGGATTAAGTTCAAGACCCCTTTACTAAACCTCAAAAAAGAATTTAACCACGGAGTACACGGAGTTTCACGGTAACCGAAGAATCGCGCCCCGACAAGGGGCGTTGACCGATAAATGCGACACGTTACCGCGCATAATAAATCCACAGTATACATTAATGCCGGCTGGATTTATCCAGCCGAGCGCGCGGCGGAGGAAAAGGGATTTTCGTATCAAAACTCCGTGGTACTCCGTGACCTCCGTGGTTAATTCTTACTTCTCGGACACCTCAGAGTGCGCGGCGGAGGAAAAAGGCGTTGTCGTATCAAAACTCCGTGGTTTTATTTGTTCAATTATTAGTAAAAAATAAATGCTCAATAAGTATCTTTATCCCCAGTAATACCAGAATTACCCCTCCGGCAAATTCCGCCTTTGACTTAAACCGTGTCCCGAATATATTGCCAACTCTTACGCCCGCGGTTGATATGGCGAAAGTGGTTAAACCGATTATTAAAATCGCGGTAAAAATATTCAACGCAAAGAAAGAAAAGGTTATCCCTACCGCCAGCGCGTCGATGCTGGTCGCTATTGCCAATAACAGCATTTTAATGAATTGAAGGGGATGCGCGTCCGGTTGTTCTTCCTTGCGGGAAAAACTGTCTTTGACCATGTTTCCGCCGACAAGGCCCAAGAGTACAAACGCCACCCAGTGGTCCAGATGCTGTATTTTTTGGGCAAAATAAGTCCCGGCAAAAAAGCCGATGAACGGCATAAGCGCCTGAAAGAAGCCGAAATAAATGCCGGGGAGCAAAATCTCAATGATGGTCGGCTTCTTTTCCGCCAGACCCAATGTTATTGATACGGCAAAAGCGTCCATTGAGAGGCCGATGGCGATTATTAGGATTTCCCAATAGTTCATGCTGATACCTTTTGTCCTTATATTACCGGAAGCACATTATGCTGATGCGTTAATCCGTTCCTGAACCATTTCGTCAACAAGCTCCGAGGGCGTTTTATGGACGGTATCGGCACGGGCGCGTAAATAGGCGGCGGTAATGTCATTTACTATGATGATATTACCTTTATGTTTCATAAAAAAACCGCTTTTTCCGTCACCCGACACTTTAGGCGGGTTTTTTGTGTAATATTCATCTAAAGCGTCGTATTCTTCTTCGGTTAAATCAGGCATTGCTTCCTCCTATCTGTCAAGCAGCTTAATAAATTCATCCGTACACTTCATGGCATGAAAGACCCGAACCGTATTATCGTCAATTACATTATACAATATTTCAAGCAAATTACCATTACAGTCAAACCCCAGCAGCAGATGTGGACCTAACCCCCTCAGGTGTACACAAAGATAAGCGAGAAATACAATGATAAGGAGAGGGAAAAGATGGGAAAGAAAAGTTCAGAACGGCGTGTTTACACGAAGGAATTCAAAGCCGAGGCGGTGT
>Ga0268262_10000285_pt1 | contig 67534 bp, 71 predicted proteins | sample TergutNc150P3_FD_190354 | JGI IMG/M metagenome (GOLD analysis project Ga0268262, IMG submission 190354) | Nasutitermes corniger P3 segment gut microbial community from laboratory colony in Florida, USA - Nc150 P3 (SPAdes) (version 2) | ecosystem: Host-associated > Arthropoda: Insects >... | reverse complement strand
CCCCCCCCCCCCCCCCCATTTCTTAACTCGTTATATAGCAAGGGGTTGTGCGCTTTTTATCTTCCAAAAAAGAGGAGTTAGCAAATGCAACACTCCTTAATAGAGCTTTTGCCTAAAATTGTTGCGGAAGGCAAGAAAGAAGTAGAGAAAATTTTAGAAAGAGCCGAAAGCGAAAATAAAATGCTTTTGCAGACAAATGAATATGTTTTGCCAAGCAAAGACCAAAGCGTTTTTTTCAAGGGACAGGTGAAGCAATTTGGCAATAATGAATGGTTTAATCGTTTGATTTATGGTGATAATTTATTCGCAATGCAAGCCTTGTTAAACGGAGATTCTGCCACAGGTTTGCCGCCTTTGCGAGGTGCAATAGATTTAATTTATATTGACCCTCCTTTTGATTCCAAGGCGGATTATCGCACGAAAATAACACTGCCAAATACAGAATTGGAGAAAAAACCTGCTATTATTGAGCAGTTTGCATATAGCGATACTTGGGCAGACGGAACGGCGAGTTATTTGAAAATGCTTTACCCACGCCTTTGCCTTATGAAAGAATTGTTAAGTGACAAGGGCAGTATTTATGTGCATATTGACTGGCACGTTGGACATTATTTGAAAATTTTAATGGATGAAATTTTTGGAAAGGATAAATTTGTAAATGAAATTATTTGGCGGCGTTCATATAGCCACAATGATGGAAATAAATTTGGGGTAATTCACGATACATTATTATTTTATTCAAAAGGTAAAGAACGTATTTTTTCTCCAATTTTTATACCCAGAACTCCAGAAGAGGACAAAGAAGAATATCCATCTATTTGTGAAACAACAGGGAAACTATACAAATCTGTTTCTATGAATGCAGCAGGTGATGGTCCTCCAAAAGTATTTGGAAAGAAAGGACTACTATATCCTCCAAGAGGAAGGCATTGGATATGGACTCAAGAAAGAATAAATGAAGCGTTAGAAAAAGGGATTATTTTTTTTACTTCAACTGGAACTCCAAGATATAAACAATATATTGATGAGATAGAAGGAAAGCAAATTCAAGATTTATGGATTGATTTTATGGCAATTTCTTCTCGTTCTGATGAAGGATTAAATTATGCAACTCAGAAACCTGAAAAACTACTTGAACGCATAATCAAAGCTTCCTCAGATGAAGATTCCATTGTCGCCGATTTTTTTGGTGGTTCTGGAACAACCGCTTCTGTTGCCGAAAAACTTGGTCGCAGATGGATAACGAGCGATTTAGGCAAACCAGCTAATATGATAATTCGCAAGCGATTAATAGACAATGAGGCGAAGCCGTTTTTATATCATAGCATAGGCGACTATCAAAAAGAATCATTTGAAAAATCGGATATAACTAAAATATCAGATTTAGCTAGAATTGTGCTGAAGTTGTATGGGGCAAAAATCTTTGAGAAAAAAGAGGCTCCGGCAAATGTAGGTTATAAAGATAAAAATCTTGTTATAGCAGATAGCCCAAATAAAATCACAAACCAAAATACTATAAAAAGAGCATTGGAATTAAAAAAGAGTTTTATCGGCGGTTGGAATAAGGTTATAATTTTGGGATGGAATTTCTCTCCCGATATTTCTTATGATTTGCAAAAACTAGATAAAAATGAAATTGAACTCTTGATAATCCCTCCAGATTTATTGGACTTATTGAAAAAGAAAAAACGAAAGGGCTTAGAAGACATTGAATTTGACGAAAATATAAGATTTAGCAGCTTGCAATATTTAACAATAAAAACACCTAAAATTTCAAAAAGCGAACAAGCTGGAATGGAAAAATTAACCATTGAATTAGAAAATTATAATCTGCTTTCACCAGATATTTTACCGCTAGACGAAAAAAATAAAGAAAAAGTAAAAAAAATAGTAGAAAAAAATCCATTGGATTTAATAGAATATTGGAGCATAGACCCCGATTACGATGGTGTAACATTCCGCAGTTTATGGCAAGATTACAGAGAAAACGAAGGAACCAATAGAGATGGATTAAGAGTTATTCATAACGCAACCTTAATAGTCCCAGAAAAACAAGGCAAGCGAAAAATCTGCGTTAAAGCTGTGGACGTATTCGGCTTTGAAAGTGCCTGTTCAGCGGAGGTATAAATGGCAGATATACCTTTGGACTTTGCTAAAAAATTGGCGGAGATAGCAAATAGTGAATGGGAAAACGATTCCTTTTTGGATAAGGTAACTCCAATTACACAAGACTTGCTGAAATTCTGGTTTAAATCAGATTTTACTGATATTAGAAATAAAAATTTTCACATAGGGCAAAAACAGGCTATATTAAATACTATTTACGCTTTTGAAATACTAAAAACAAAAACTTTAGTAGATTTATATGGCAATGTCAGCAGTTTAACAAACGAAAATCTTATAGATTCTGCTTTTCTTTCTCAAATCAGCGCAGAAAAATATAATCATCCAAAATTCTGCATAAAAATGGCAACAGGCACAGGCAAAACTTGGGTACTAAATGCGCTTTTAATTTATTTTTATTTAAATAAGTTTGTAAAAAATTTCTTGCTCGTTGCTCCTGGCTTAATTGTCTATGATAGATTGCTAGATGCATTTTTAGGAAAACAAAATAAAGAAGGTTTCCGAGATTTTGACACTTGCGATATAAAAGCAAATGAAGATTTATTCTTACCTGAAAAATACAGGGAGGAAATTTATTCCTTTATTCAAAATTCCGTTGTGCAAAAACAGGATATAGGCAGAAAAACAACAGCAAGCGGAATAATAGCCATAACAAACTGGCATACCTTAAACGAAAAAGAAGAACAAAACGAAAATACCAATGATTTGAATGTTTTAGATAGAAAATATTTCAAAGCAGACCCTTTGGAATTTTTAACTAACTTGTCCAATATATGTGTATTCAATGACGAAGCTCATCATTTAGGAACAAGTGGTAAAATAGATGAAGATGAAAAAAAATGGCAAGAAGCAATAGATAAAATTTCAAGCGATAAAGGTGTGAATTTTATACAAGTAGATTTTTCTGCAACACCTTACAATGTTGGCAGTGGCAAAAAAAGAATAAAACATTATTTCCCTCATATAATCGCAGATTTTGACCTTACAAAAGCAATTAAAGAAGGTTTTGTTAAAACTATTGTACTGGATAAGAGAAAAGAAATAAATTCCCTTGCAAATGACGAAATAAATTTCCGATCCGAAAGAGATGAAAATAATAAAGTAAGTGGGCTTTCAGAAGGGCAAAGATTAATGATAAGAGCAGGCTTGACAAAGTTAAAAATATTAGAGAAAAATTTTGAAACTATAAAACTTACGAATAGAAATCCTAAAATGCTAATAATATGCGAAGATACAAGTGTCTCACCCTTTGTGGTAAAATTTTTAGAACAAGAAGGATTGGAAAAAAATGAAATCACGCAAATAGATTCTGGAGAAAAAAGTAAAATTGAACAAAAAGAATGGGATAAAATTAAGCAAAACTTATTCAATATAGATAAACAGGAAGCACCTAAAGTTATAGTTTCTGTTTTAATGCTACGGGAAGGTTTTGATGTAAATAATATATGCGTAATAGTTCCGTTACGTTCCACCCAAGCACCAATTTTATTGGAACAGGTATTAGGTAGAGGCTTACGCTTGATGTGGCGAGAATCGGGAATTGAAGAAGAAAAAGAGAAAAATAGAAGAAATATTTTTGAGAAAAAAGAACCACCGTTGAATTATTATGATATTTTATTCGTTGTAGAACACCCTGCTTTTATTGAATTTTATGAAGATTTAGACAAAGATTTAATAGGCGAAGACTGCCGCGAAGAATTGAATAGAAAAGAGGTATTAGGAGATATAATAAGCATTGGATTAAAAGATAATTACAAGGATTATGATTTGTTTTTCCCTATAATAATCAAAGCAAAAGAAGAATTTTTGAAAGCCGATGAGATTTCCATTAGCAATTTAAAAAAGTTTGAAGGTTATGGTACTTTAGAAAACTTAAAAAAATACATTCCAAACGAAAAAGCAGAAGTTTTTATTTCACAAGAAATGACAGTGCAAACAACCTTTGGAGAATACAGAGTAAGCGGAAATATTTTTAACGCACAAAGCTATAATGAATACTTGCAAAAGATGCTAAAAGTTATCACCGCAGGCTCCGTAAAAATCGGCAAAATGACTATGCCCACAATACAAATAAATGGAAATGTTATTATGCAAGCAATAGATAAGTTTATCAGGCAAAAACTATTCGGTTGCATATTTGACCCTTTGGAAGATAATAATTGGCGAGTTCTAATACTTGTAAAAGTTCCAATAACCGAGCATATAATAAGAGAATTGTCTAAAATAATTTATGAGGCATATAACAACATAGATATTAGCGAAGCAATAGTTGAAAAACATTATTTTTCAGAAGTGGACAATATATTAGGGAGAGAAAAATTTGCTTTAGATATAGTGAAAAGTATTTATAAACAAACTTTTTATCCAAGCAATAAAGGCGGTTTAGAAAAAGATTTCCTGCTTGAAGCGGATAGAGATTCTAAAGTTGAGAGAATAATAAAAATAGATAACAACAAACATTTATTTGCTTGTTTGCATTACATTCGCCAAGATGGAATGTTATCTCCTTATTACCCAGATTTTATGGTTAAAATTGGAGATGAAATTTTTGTTGTAGAAACAAAAGGCAAAGACCGAGCATATAACGCAGATACAAAAAGCAAAGAAACAGGAGCTTTAGATTGGATTAATAAAATCAACGACTTACAACCAGACGATAGAATGAATGCTGAATGGTCTTACGTTTTATTAACCGATACAGATTTTTACAGATACAAAAAACAGAACGCTACTATCAAAGATATTTTAGATACCTGCAAACTTACAAGAAATATCAGCGAAGGAGTTTTGTTTTGAAAAAGGCTCAATATGAAACAACTTTCCACTTATGCAAATAACTCATTGATAAATGCTCGCAGAGCAAAAGAATGCCAACAATACGGACAGGCTAGGAGCTACTACCTCTCTGTTTTAAGGGAAGACCCTGAACATTGGGAAGCGTTCTTTTACAGCACATTTTGCGGGGTTATAAACGCAGATATTTCGCAGTCGGCTCATCAGATTTCAAATTGCCTAAAAATGGTTTTGAAGGATATTAAAAAGTTAGAAGATATTGCTGAACAGAATAAAGCAATAGAGCAAATAAGCACAGATTTGTTAAATTATGTTGCGTTGGCACGTATTAAGGAAATAGATACTTATGAAAAATCAATAGATATAAATGTAGAAGCAAGAAATAGAGCGTACTCTGTTCTTCCGTTCGGATTCACGAAACTTGGCGAGATAGATATGAATCTTAAATACGTAGCTTCACTTAATATTTCTAGACTATCAACTATGCTCTCATTCTTTGGAGGCTGGTTGGTTGAAGAATTTGGCAAAAATGAATTCATAAAACCAATAATTATTAAATGCTACGAAACTGCATTTGAAATGACACCCAGCCAATACGATGCTGATAAACTGAAGCAAGTTAATCCTTATTCACCTGAGCTTCTGAAATATGAAAATAGAGGAATTCTGAAAAAATTTTGGGAAAAGCTAGGTCCTGATGATAGGTTTCATATAGGATGCGCAGGTGTTATTATTGCTTTATATCTTCTTATGGCTATCATTGTGCTTATTGAATATTGCTCTAGCAATACTTGTTACTATCCTTGGGAATGGAAATGAATAATTTTGGGCAAGGATTTAAAAGAGACGTTTTGAGAAATGCTATGGCAAATGGGAAGTGTCCTTGAATTTACTATATTTACACATATATTCAGCTAAAACAAGGAGAGTTTAAAATGCTAGCAAGATTTTTGAAATTTATGAGTGATTATGTTAATGTTAGCTGTCCTATATGCGGTAGTTCTAACATTGAACGCAAAGATGGAACTTGGTATTGCCAAGATTGCCAAAGTGTATGGTAAGTAGTTTACGTCATGGCAGAGATGGTGACATACCCCTCAAACAGCCGTTCAGAACAGCTACCTCAACGCCAAAACTTCTTTTCGCGGCAGCTTGGTTATGCGAGCTACAAGGGTAGGATTAAGCCCTTCTTTAAGCATATTCTTGGCTGTTTGCAGAATACCTTTTGTAACGCCCCTAGTTTCGCCAATAGCAACGCCTTTCTCCTCAGCATAAGCCAAGGCATTCATATGGTCACTAAAACGCTTCATATCACTCTCGTAATCCATAAGCTCCTCATTCGTAAAGTTAGAAATTCTCGCTATCTCAAAAAGACGTTTGAACACCATTTTTTTGAAGCTCTTGGGCACTTTGCCAAGAGTGTGAGCATTTTTGAATATGAAAAGCATCCTGTCAAGGTCGCTTTTGCATTGCCCCTCGGTTTTGTCAAACCTAGTAAGGCGGACATAAATCAAACGCATAAGGTCATCGTAGCGAACCTCTGGGTGAAGTTCGTTGGAAAGGGAGAGGTATTGAATAACCTCATCGCAGCCTTTCCCAAAATCCGTGTCAAAGTTGAGAAAACTGAGCGTATAGACAACAGGAATATTGTAGTCGTAAGGGACTTTCTTCCCCTTGCTCTCCATCTTGCCCTTCTTGGCAAGGTTAGCCACAGCCATACACAAGTAGAAGAGGCTCCTCTTGATAAAATGCTTCTGTTCCTCTACTTGCATCTCAACAATGAACCTAGCACCGGAGGTATCCTCGCATTGAATATCAAACACAGCACCTCGCTTTTTCATGGTCTTGCCAAGCTGGACTGTGTGTATGACTTTCACGTCTATAATAGGCTCTTTGAGAACCCTATCAAGAAAAGTGTTGAGCAGGAACAAAAGCAAGTCTGTGCATTGCTCGCTGGCAAAGGCTTTTTTAAATGTGAAGTCCAATGTAAATGGAGCAAACTTCGGCAGTTTTTTAGACATAGTAATCCTCGTGGAAAAAATTTATGTGATATAATAAAACCGCTCCTTTGCAGAGCGAATGTAGAAGAGAGAAATATAGAAAAAACTACTACGAACCAAATATGGCAACGCTCTACGCATACCCCTCAAACAACCGCTCGGAACAGCTCGCGAACTCCTGTTCCAGCCTCAATTCCACCCCCAATTCCTTTAGCGACTTCGCATCGCCAAACAGCATTTTTGCGTATTCGGAATAATCAACTTCTTTAAAAAGCGTTTCCTCTGCTTTTTTTATCCCTTCTTTTAAATATAAATAAGCCGCATTCGGGAAAATCGGCAGTATTCTTTTTCCCAGCTCTCCTTTCAGTTTCCATAAATTTTCTAAAACTTCGGCAGCTCTTTCTTTTGGCATTCCTGAAAGCGTTATGGTGTTATCCTTCAAAAATATTTTTGTATCCTGTTTTTTGGTCAAATTCAAATCCAAATGCTTCAACCAGTGTTTCAAACGATACTTGCCTTTGTCCGAACTGGGAAAAATCCAAAAAGTTCCGGGTTCCTCGCCTTTTGCTCTCTCCTTTAATTCCGCTACCGTTTTTTCAGTATTCTCTATGCTTTTGTCTATGAATTTGCCGTATGGCAAGTCTCCTCTGAGTTTTTGTATTTCAATTTTCTGTCTATAATCCTCTTCGTTGTTTAAAATCAAATCGGAGAGGCTCCATTTGCCAAGCCCTTTTTCAATGGTAAAAGGTTCTATGCCTTTCAGCATATTTGCCCGTTCAGGCAATTCTATGTTGCACACCTCTCTCAAAAAATACTTTGGTACATCGGATAAAATTCTGTATAAAATATCAATATCCTTTTTCTCCTCCTGTTCCTGCAAAGCGATTTGCCATTCCCAAATGCTTTTCCCGGATTTCAAATGCCCATTCCATCGCGTGTCGTAAGTGGTTAATGCTCCGCCAAAATATTTTTTAGAAAAAGGTTGCAGGGGATGCTTTATTATTTTCCCTTCTAAATTTTTCAAAAGCATAACAACAACGCTGGACGGTTCAAGTTCTTCCGCAGTTTTTTCGCTTTGCCCAACCCAACTTATATATAGGGATTCTTTTGCGCTGAGAATGGTCTCTAAAAACATTTGGCGGTCTTCGTTTGCGGTGTCTTTGTCGCCTAGTTCGTATTTTGCCATAAGGCTGATTTCCCTGTTTTTTGTTTGGCGAGGGAATTCCTTGCCGTTCATTCCTATGCAGCAAATTATTTTATGCGGAATAGCCCTTATGGTTTCAAAGTTTGAAAAGGATATACTGCCGCTCAAAGAATAAGAGGATTTTGCGTTGGCTTCCAATTTTCTTGGCAGAGCGTTTTTGAGCGCGGAGAAATCCAAGAGTGTGTTTGCATTGTTGCCAAAACCTATGAGTATTTCCTTTTTTAAAGAATCCCAAGCATTGCTCGCTTTTTGATAGGGATTGTCTTTGTCCTCGTTGAAATCGGTTTCGTCTGAGCCAAAGAATACTTGCAAATTTTCCTTGAAAAAATAATCCCAGTCCTCAACGCTTTTTTCCGTTTTACATTCCGTTTCAAACTTTTGCAGAGTTTGAACAAAATAGATAAAATCGCCCAAAATCCTCGCGGAAGAACCTTCTATATCGGGGTAGCAATAACTGCCGCTCTCGGAAAATCCATTTTCCGAAATCATAAAAAAACCTGCGGACAGTTGCTCAAACCCGCTTTCAAAGGAATAGTTCGGTGGCGGTGTGGAACTCTCCAAACCGTGCCTTATCGCATTTTCGCCAACCCATTTTTCTAAAAGCTCCCTGTCCCTTGAATCCAGTTCCTTTCCCTGCACATACATGGAATAGTCAAATAGGGCAATGATGTCGGGGGCTTCGTATCTGCTGCCTATTTGCGAGAGGAGCAAATTCAAGAGCTGCGCGGTTTTGCTGTTTTTTTTTACATCGCGGTCTGCGATTTTAAAGGGAATGTTGTGCCTGCCAAAAACGCTCTCTATTGCACTCGCGTAGGTTTCTATATTCGGGGAAATTACGGCTATATCTGCTGGCGTTAATTCCCTGTTTTTTACAAATAGGTCTAAGATGTAATCGCACAGAACCTCTATTTCCCTCAACGGGGAAAAGCAGTTGTTCAGAATCAGGGAAGAGTCTGCGGCGTAGCTCTCAGTTTCAGCGCTGTCGTTGATTATGTCGTTTTGAATTTTTGCGAGCAGGGTCATAGCTCCTCCAAAAGCTGCTCGTATAGCACTTGGGAGCATCTGCCTAAGTTCGCTATCAGTCTGTTGCCTAAATCCCAATATAATTCCTTTTCATTCACAATTTTGTCGTTAGCCCAGGATTTTTTTCGCAGATATGCAATTTGTTTGTCGCTCAAATGTTCCCCTATATATTCATTGCTGATTTGGAACAGGTACAAATTCACTTTGCAACCCGCTTTTGCCAAGAGCTTTAGAGTTGATAGGTGGATAGGGGCTATTGCTACTGGGGCAAAGATAAAAATCTGCTTTGGCAAAAATCTATTCTCGTTGCCGGGTTCTTTTAATTTGCTCTCCATAAATTTGTAAAGCTCAGAAACATTTTGCTCGTCCTTAAATTCCGCTTTTAATTTGAGCCAAAGCTCTCTTTGCCATTTTTCGTTTCTTATAAAATTTTCGTCTGCATTTTTAATTTTGTAGGCTTCATTTTTTTCCCATTGCTCTATCAGCTTGGGTCTGTAAATTTGGTAGGCGGAGAATAGGGACGCTATTTCGCTTGCAAAGGAGAATGTTTTTTTTTCACCTTCCAGCAGTCTATAAATTGCCCATATCAAGTTGTTCGCATTAAAAGCGTTTTCCTTCTCATCTTTTTTATGCTCTTTTGAGGACAAATTATACGCGCATTGCATCAAAAGCCCCGCGAGCGGTTTGAACGGCAGGGCAATCCATATCCCGCATTTGTCCACGCACTTTTTTTGCAAATACTCCTGCAAGCCTTTTGACTCGCAAACGATTACATTTCCGCCCGTCAAAAAGCCGCCTTTTGCGGAACTTGCGTTGAAATTCTCTTTGGATAAAAGGGCATCTGTGAACTCATCGGCAAGTTTTTCTATGTCTGTGTGCTGGTAGATGTTCATTTGCGAGGTTTCCAGGTATGAATATAGGAATTTTCTATATTTCACCCTATGAAACCTTATTTCCATAAATTCGCTTATGTGGCAGGTATTGTGCTTGCCTTGGCTTTAACCTTTTCCTGTTCCTCGGATGATGGAGGTGACAGTCCAGGCGAGACTTACGAGCTAGTTATCGTTGGAAATCAGATTTGGACGAAAAAGAATTTAAATTATGATGTCCCTGATGATACTACCGATGTATGCTATAATGATAGTGATACTATAAACTGCCCCAAATACGGCAGATTGTATAGTTGGGCTACTGCAATGGCTCTTCCTTCTAAATGCAATAGCGTTCTTTCCACAAGCGATGCGGATTGCGCTATAAAAACTCCACACCATAAAGGTATTTGCCTCGCTGGCTGGCATATCCCAAGCAATGCGGATTGGGACAAACTGTATCGCTTTATGGACAATTCTACTAGCACTAATAGCCCTTACGAGAGTACCACTTCGGGCAGGTTGTTGAAGGCAAAAGAAGGCTGGGCTAACTGCGGTCCTGCTAATTCGGGCAAGACTTACCAGTGCGATGATACTGGCTTTACGGCTCTGCCAGGTGGCAAAGGCAGGGATGATGGAATTTTTGAGGGCGCTGGGCGCCTCGGCTATTGGTGGACTAGCTCGTCTGACGAAGCTGGCACCGCCTACTTACGATCAATGGAAAATAACAGCAATGATGCCCGCTGGCACAACAACAGTAAGAGCTGGTTGCTCAGTGTTCGTTGCGTGAAGGACAATTCCTCCTTATGATCCCCAAAGACTTGCTCGAGATTTTATGCTGCCCAAAAACAAAACAGCCTTTGCAAGAGGCTGATTCCGCCGAGCTTGAAAAAATAAACTCCGCATTGGCAGCAGGCAAAGAAAAGCTGGAAGCCGCATTGCTCACCGCAGATAAAAAACACGCCTATCCTATCAGGAATAAAATTCCCGTTCTGCTCGCAGAAGAATGTATATCGATATGATAAAATTAGAAGAATCTTGGTTAAATTTGCTCTCCGATATTTTTGAAACTCCGTGGTTTGCGGAAATCAAAAATAAAATTGTTCAAGAGAGAAAGCAATACACAGTTTATCCGCCTGCGAATTTATTTTTTAACGCTATGGATTTATGCCCAGTGCCAAATACCAAGGTTGTTATTTTGGGGCAAGACCCTTACCACGGAACAGGACAAGCACACGGGCTTTCCTTCTCAGTTCCTTATGGAATTGATATTCCACCCAGCTTGCATAACATATACAAAGAGCTGGAGCGCGACTTGGATATTAAATGCGCCACCCACGGCAACTTGGAGTCTTGGGCTAAACAAGGAGTGCTGCTCTTAAACTCATCGCTCTCGGTCAGGGCAAACTCACCTGCATCGCATTTTTACATAGGCTGGGAAAAATTTACGGATTTAATAATCGAAAGACTTTCACAGCACAAAAAAAATTTGGTGTTCATGCTTTGGGGAAATTTTGCTCGCAAAAAGAAATCTTTAATAGACCCAAATAAAAATCATCTAGTGCTAGAAGCCCCGCATCCATCGCCTTTATCGGCTAGCAGAGGTTTTATAGGTTGTGGGCATTTCTCTAAAGCGAATCAGTTTTTGCAAGCTCACGAACTTGAGCCCGTTTGCTGGCAGCTGCCGGCTTGAGCGAAGAGCCTGTTACCTTGGCTTTAAGTTCAGGAGAGAATTTGAAGTTCATGCTTTTATGAGGAGCTAAAGATATAAGTTCGCCAGTTTGCAAATTACGTCCTACCCTTGAGTTGCAGGTCTTTGGAGAAAATGTACCAAAACCTCTTATCTCTATAGATTTACCTTCTTTTATTATATCTTGAACAACATTAAAAAATTGCTCTATAATTTTTCTGGAATCATCTCTAGTCATTCCGCAAGATATTGCAGTCTCGTTAATAAGATCGCTCTTAGTTATGGGCATTAGTGAAATATAGTAATCAAAAAAAATCTTGATAAAATATTCCGTAACGTTTATTCAGATATTCTTTTGAATCGTAAACGGGATCTACCAACCGTAGCTCGCTTAAAATATTTTCTTTTGCAAGGCTATCTGCATATTCAATAGCCCTTGCACAGCCAAGTCTGTAACCAATTACCAAAACAGTATCGCCTGCTTGCTTAACATCAAATTCCTGAAGAGCAAAGGATAAAGTATTCTCTTTTCTCATGTTAACGTAAAGCACTAAAGCTACGTATATTATGAGCAGCACTCCCGCAGTGCGAAGCAGCAAATTTAAAATTTTCACTTCACTTCCAAAAATGGCATAGGGCCATTCCCGCCTGTGTAAACTGGCAGTTTGCCGTCCCATTTCTCAATGGCTTTCAGGTTCACATACTCTTTGCCGCCCTGAGCGCGGATAGCTTCCGCTTGAATGCGAATAGATTCTGCCTCGCCGCGTGCTTGTGCAATTTTCTGCTCTGCTTCAACCTTTACCCTCTCAAGATTGTTCTTTGCGGTAAGGGCTTTTTGCTCGGCAACCTGCTTGTCTTCAATGGCTTCGTTAAAAGAACGGCTGAAATCAAAGCTGGTTATTTGAACACCGCCTGCATCCACTATTATATTGTATTCCAAAAGCTGTCTGGTTAGGCTCTCGGAAATCTCGTTTCTAACCTGCTCGCGCAAGGAAAGCAATTCCTCTGCGGTGTAACGCGCCACCACGGCTTTAACGGTTTCTTGAATGCGAGCCGCTATTATTTTATTTTCAACTTCCAAGCCCACCTTTGCATAAAGTTCGTTTAACTTGGCAGGGTCCAAGTGATAATTGAGGGTTAGCACTGTTGAAACATTTTGCATATTTTTTGAAGCCGCCTGCGCTGGGGCTTCGGCTTTCTGGGTGCGGATATCCACTTTTGATATTGTTTGCATAACAGGGATTTTGAAGTGCAAGCCTTCGCTAATAACCGAGGTTATCTTTCCCCAGGTGAAAACCAAGGCTTTTTCTCCGGCTCTGACGGTATAAAACGAGCTGGAAGCCAAAATAGAGCCTATAACTATTAAAATTATGGCAAAAGTGAGAAATCTGTAAGACTGCGGAACATAGTTTTGATCTGGCATGGGGGTAAATATAGTAAATGGAATTTTCTATATTTATGTACATTATGAAAATACAACCCAGCCTCCTATCGGTGGCAGGCTTTGGGCTTGCCGTAGCACTCATTTTTTCTTGCTCCAACAAAGAAGTAGTCAAAGGCGATAACATAGCGAACTATAAAATCGTTGAAATAGGCAGCCAAGTTTGGATGGCGGAAAATTCTAATTATGCCGTTGAAGGCAGCAGATGTTATGGCGAAGGCGGCCTAGTCTATAATGCGGGAACTCGCGCTTACGATACAACATTATCAAGTTCAGAAATACAAGCTAATTGCGCTCAATATGGCCGCCTTTACGATTGGGCAATGGCAATGGCCCTTCCTTCCAAATGCAATGGCGTTCTTTCCACAAGCGATGCGGATTGTGCTATAGGCACTCCACACCAGGGAATTTGCCCCTCTGGCTGGCATATTCCAAGCAATGCGGATTGGGACAAACTGTTCCGTTTTGTGGATGGTACAAGCGATACAAGCGGTATGCCAAGCCCTTACGATAGCCCCACGGCTGGCGGGCGTTTAAAAGCGGCTAGCGGGTGGCATGATGATGATGGCGAGGGCGAAGGCAAAGGCGGCGAGGTAACTTACGGCTTTGCGGCTCTGCCTGGTGGCTATGGCAGTTCCGCAGACCATTTCAGCGATGCTGGCTACAGCGGCGTTTGGTGGAGCAGCTCGGAGTACGATGCCTACTACGCCTACCGCCGCTACATGTACCATTACTACGAGGACGCCTATTGGGACCATGTCAATAAAGGTTACCACCTGTTCAGCGTCCGTTGCGTGAAGAATTAATTTCTATATTCTATACCATGAAAATATTTTACTTGATCTTTTTGCTCGTTCTTTCCGCTCATGCACAGCTCAAAAGCGGCGGAAATTTAGATGTTATTAAAGTTGGCAATGCAGGTATTAGCCAAGGAAAAATAGACAGCTTGGTAAAACAGCTTGCGCTCGCACAACAAGCTCAGGCGCCAGGCCAAAACATTTCCCCAGAAGCCATGACCCAGTTGCGTTGGTTTGTTATAGATAATTTTGTTGGAGAAGAACTTTTAAAAGCGGAGATTGCAAAACAGGGCTTAAAGGCAGACGCAAAAAGAGTGGATAGCCTTGCGACCATATTCAAAAAACAGTTCCCGAACGATGCTATTTTTAAACAGAAATTAAAAGAAAGCGGCATAACAGAGGCGGATTTCATCAAAAAAATAGAAAACCAGCTTTTGGCAGAACAACTTTTGGCTGCGAAAATTCCAGCCCCTAAAGACCCTACGGACAAGGAGAAAAAGGATTATTGGGAAAAAAATAAAGGCAAAGCGATTGTCAACGATTCCATAAGCGGCATAAAAATAGTTTTAAATATCGCCAAAGGCGAAGGTGCTCAGGAAATTCAAAACAAAAAAGATGTTTTAAAGGGTTATGCAGCGCAGGCACGCATGGTAAAAGCCAGCCCTATGGTTATTGCCGAGCAATTCAGCATGACCGCGGCTAGAATCAGCGAAGACCCTAATGCAAAAAAAGACGGCGGGATTATGGCTAGATTTTTGCCTAAAAGCCAAGGCGCGGAATTTGAAAAAGCGGTAAAAAATTTGAAAGTAGGCGAGGTCAGCGAACCTTTTGTGCAAAGCGGTAATAAGATTATGATATTCATGCTAACCGAGAAAAACGATGGCAAATTTGAAAGCTACGAACATCAGATAGACTATTCATTAAGGCTTGAAGCCGAGGCAAGCCGTCAGCTAGCTGTTAAAAATTACCTGAGTCAGCTCGCCAAAACTTACAAGGTTCAATATCTGAATAAAGACTACACGCCACCGGAGGCTATAGGGCAATAGCGGTCTATGCCTCAAAAGGTATATATTGCAAAATGGAGTTTTTGGTCTCCAGGCAAGGGTAGTGCAGATTCGCCACCATTGCCATTTGTTTCGCCAATGCTCAGGAGACGTTTAAGCCAGCTTTCCCGCATGGCGATGCACGCTATCCATGAAGTTTCGCAAGGCAGGCAAGATGTGAAAATTACTTTTTCTTCGGAATATGGGGAAATTACTCAGCGATTAAAAATATCTGAAGAAATTCTTGAAAGCGGGAAGGTATCTCCTGCGAAGTTCAGCAATTCGGTTTTCAATACACCTGTGGCGGTAGCTACCATAGCGGAGAAGAATACAGCCGGATATTCTGCAATAAGCGCAGGCAAGGATTCCTTTTATTACGGGTTGTGCGAATGTATAGCGGCTATGCGTTCTGGTGCGGACAAAGAGAGAATTTTTGTAAATGGAGACGAGCTAATTCCAGAACCTTACCAGGTTTTGGCAGGCGAAGCAAACACGCCTTTTATATTGGCGCTTTTTTTAACCTTGAACCATTCTGATTGCAGCATTGAAATGCCAGAAAATTTTTATTCCAACGGATTAGATTTTGCAAAGAATTTTTTACACATATAGAGTAATTGTAAAAGTATTGTTTTTTATCAATTTTGGAATTGGTAGTACTGTTTTGAGCCTATTGCTTTTTCCTCTGCTGTTTTTAAAATGTAGAAGATTAGTTTCTATCGCGTTTGTATTATTTGTACAGCAAATGCGATTTTTGGGTATTTTAACCTTGAAAATTGAGAATAGAGATTCCTTTAAAAATTTACATTCAAAAATAATAGTTGCAAACCATCCTTCGCTGCTGGATATAGTTTTGCTAATCTCCCTGCTTCCCAATGCGGATTGCATTGTGAATAGTTCGCTCGGCAAAATGAATATTTTGCGGATAATAGTAAATATTCTCTATATTCCCAATGATTTTGAATTTAAGGAAATTTCAAAACGAGTTGCGGATTCTCTCTCTAAGGGAAATTGCGTTGTGATTTTTCCGGAAGGGACACGTTCCGTTCCAGGAAAACCAATAGATTTAAAAAAAGGCGCGGCGCGGCTGGCTATTGAAACTGGCTATGATATTGTGCCTGTGCATATTGGCGGTAACGAAAAAATAGGCTTGCGCAAACACGATGCTTTGTTAAGTTTTCATCCAACTCAAAGATACCATTATATTTTTGACATTTTCCCTCCAATTCCCGTTGCCGAATATAAGCAGATGCCAAGTGGCGCAGCTTCAAAACTGCTCACGGAAAAGATAAAAGAGCAAATTAGCGGGGAATTGCTTTAAAACGCAGGAGCGAATAGGAATTTGCGCCAAGGTTATGATGCGATTCCTGCAAGGCGAAGCCGCCTTTTTCAATGGCGTTTACAAGCTCTGCAAACCTGTACATTTTGCTGTTGCCATTTGCCATACAGGTGAAATACAGGGAAGTTGCCTGCAAAGAATAGGAACCGGCTTCAAACTTCTGCATATCATGTAGCGGTTCTAGAACAAAAAAATCTGCGTATGGCATAGCGGCTCTGGTATTTTTCATAATACCAGAAATTTCTTCTAGTGAAAAACAGTCTAGAAACTGGCTCATCCATACGGCATCTGCATCGGTTGGCAAATTAGGGTTCTCGCTTAAAATATCCGTTTCGCAAAATTGTACGCGTTTTGAATATCCTGCATTTTCTGCATTTCTTTTTGCAACGGAAATTTGCCCAGGCAAATCCGCTATGATAACTTGAACATCGGCGTTGTATTTGCAACAGGCTATTGCCCATTTAGCGGTATTTCCGCCAATATCCACTAATTTGCGCGGCGGGTTTCTGAACATAATTGGCAAGGCTTCGGGGAAGGCAATGTCGGAATAAAAATGGTCAAAGGCAAACCAGCTTTTTTGCACTTGCGGCGGCAGTTCAGACAACGCTTCGTAAATCGTATTCCATTTCCCGAAAACCTTTAAGCCTTCGGGTTTTTTATTTTTAATTGAGTCTTTCAGGAATTTTGCTCCATCATAGCACACATCCTGCATAAAATCCATATTCACTTTAGTCATTTCATCTTGCAGAATAAAAAAACCTATTTTGCCAAGCGAGTACTTGAGCGGTTCGTTTTCAGCAGCAAGTTTGAGAATCCCTGTACTAAGCCCGAATTCCGCAAGAACCTGTACGCCATATTCTGAAATTTTGCATTCCTTGGAAATTTCTGCAATGCTTGCGCCTGTTTTCCCTGCTTTGCTCACACATTCCAAAACACCTAGCTCCCTCATCGAGTACGCGCATTGAAATGCAAAAGGCGCAAAGGCAATGCGCTGTGCTTCAAACTTGGCATCAACGGCTCTCATTTTGAATCCCATTTTTTAAATATCAGCGAGGTGTTTATTCCACCAAAGGCAAAATTGTTAGACATTATATACTTTGCATCTATTTCCCTGCCATCACCTTGTATATAATCCAACGGGGCACATCCGTCATCTATGTTTTCCAGATTTATGTTAGGCGCAAACCAGCCTTCACGCATCATCATAATGGAGAGCCAGGCTTCTATGGCTCCGCAGGCACCGAGCGTGTGCCCTATGTAATTTTTCAAAGTACTTATCGGAGTGGATTTTTTCAGTGCGTTGTAGGTTGCATAACTTTCTGCAATATCGCCTCTGTCGGTTGCAGTTCCGTGCGCATTAACATAGCCAATTTCGTTTGGAGAAATATTTGCATCTTGAATTGCTAGTTCCAGGGCTATTTGCATAGTATCTCTGTTCGGCTGCGTTATGTGAGAACCGTCTGTATTTGTTCCAAAGCCTGCTACTTCCGCATAAATAGTTGCGTTACGCGCAATTGCGTGTTCATATTCTTCTAAAACCAAGGTTCCAGCACCTTCTCCTACAACCAAACCATCTCTGTTTTTGTCAAATGCGCGAGGCACCGTGTTTGGGGCATTGTTTTTTGTGCTTGTTGCAAATAGGGTATCAAATACGGCGGAGCTTGTGACGCTGAGTTCGTCTGCGCCGCCTGCGAGCATAATATCCTGAAAGCCGTATTTTATGGCTTCGTAAGCATTGCCTATAGACATACTGCCCGATGTGCAAGCCGTGTTGGTGGTTATTATGCGTCCGGTTAGCCCAAAGAATACTCCAATATTTACGGCGCAGGTTTGCGGCATTGAACGTATATAGGTTGTAGCGGTGATGCCATCGCATCTGTCTGACGAGAGCATAGAAAAAAATTCCAGCAGGGCATCCACGTTTCCCATGGAAGAGCCGTAAGCTACGCCAAAGCGACCGGAACTCAAAATTTTTTCCATGTCTGCTAGCCCTGAGCTTTTAAGAGCGCAATCCGCTGAATATGTTGCCATAAGAGCAACGCGCCCCATTCCTCGTATTTTCTGCCGTGGATAATCTGGACTTTCAAACTTTACAGGGGTGGCGAGTTTTGTATTCATCTGGGTATATTTTTCGTATGATTCCATGTGAACCGTGCAATTTTTCTTGCTTTTTAAATTCGCTAAAATTTCCTGCCAATCTTGCCCAAGCGCAGATATGCAGGAACCGCCTGTGACAACTACTCTTCTGCTCATATCAATCCTCCGTTCACCGAAATCACCTGCCTAGTTATGTAAGACGCTGATTCGGAAAGTAGAAATTCAACTACTGCGGCAACTTCATGCGGTTTGCCAATTCGCTGCATTGGAATAGTTGGCAACACAACATCCATAGGGACATTTTTAAGCATATCGGTTTCTATTAAGCCAGGGGCAACGCAATTCACGGTTATGGAACGGCTAGCTAATTCCACAGCCAGAGCTTTAACCGCCCCAATCAAACCAGCCTTAGAGGCACTGTAATTCACCTGACCTCGGTTTCCTACTATGCCTGCAACAGAGCTTATGGCAACTATGCGTCCTTTCTTTGCCCTGCACATAGGCATAATCGCAGGATGAACCATATTAAAAAATCCATTCAAATTTATATCTATCACCTTGTCCCAATCATCATCCGTTAACGCTGGGAATGCGCCATCCGAGCAAATTCCGGCACAGGTAACTATACCGTAATACGCTCCATTCTGTTCAATATCATTTTCAACGGCAGCTCGGCATTCCGCTCGGTTTCGCAAATCGCATTTTAATAAATTTACAATGCCCCCTTTTTCCAATACTGCGTTCGCAAGTGCTTCAACAGAAGCAGCGTTATTGTTATAGTGCGCGAGTACGCTATATCCGGCAAGCGCAAGGCTCTCTGCTATAGCTTTTCCTATGCCGCCGCTGGCTCCTGTTACCAAAACACGTTTTTTGGAATCATTCTTCATTTATCACCTCGGATATATCGTTTACCTTTAAGCAGCTTACCGAGGCTTTTGTCAATTCCATATCGCCTCGTTTTATTGAGCAATTGAACAAAAACATTTTATCCATCGTAAGAATTTCATTTATATAAATGGAAATAGTAGAATTCAATTCAAAGCAAGAGACGTTTGCAATAAAATTGCTGACGCTCAAAATAAATCCAAACCCAGGTGCAAGTCCTTTTGCCAAATCGCTTTTACCGCTCAATGCGGCAATTGCTTGAGCCATGTATTCAAAGCCAATCCATACGGGAACGCCCCCCAAGGCATTATCGTAAAAGAAGCTGTCTTGTGAAATATCAACTTCTGCCAGAAGGGAGTTATCACTTGCATCATAAGAGATTGTTCTGGAGAGCAAAAGCATTTTTCCCCTGTGCGGGAGCAGTTTTTCCATCGGTTCCACAAGCGATTCCATTACGTACCCTCCACAATAACGCTTGCATTATAGCCGCCAAATGCAAATGAATTGCTCATGCATCGCTTCAATTTGCCATATTTTGCGCCTTTTGAAACAAAATTCAAACGCGGTAATTCAGGGTCAAAAACACAGTCCCACACGTGAGGCGGCAAAAAATTTTCAGGGCCATTTTGAGCAAGCGCAAGGCAGCAAAAAGAGAGTTCCAGTGCGCCAGCCGCGCCCAATGTATGCCCGGTGAGCGGTTTTGTGGAACTCACAGGCAAGGTGTTCGGGAATATGGAAGAAACCGCTATGGATTCCATCGCATCATTGAGCTTTGTTCCCGTTCCGTGTAAATTTAAATAGTCAATATCATCAGGTTTAAAACCCGCATTTGCCAAAGCGAGTTTCATAGCCTTTATCGCACCTTCGCCATTTACGCTTGGAGCGGTCATGTGATTGGCATCAGCACTCTCGCCAATTCCCATTATTCTAAAATCAGAGGAAAATTCATCGCTGTTAGTAATCAAGAAAAAAGCGGCACCTTCGCCAAGCGTTATCCCTGAACGGTTGACGCTGAATGGGTTTGTGGGTTCCGGGCTTACCGCTTCCAAGGCAGAAAAACCCAGCATAATTGAATTGGAAACCACATCTTCTCCACCGACTATAGCTGCATCGCACAGACCAGCTTCCAATAAATTTTTTGCTGATATAATTGCGCTAATACTGGATGCGCAAGCTGTAGAATGGCTGAGAACAATCCCTTCTATTCCAAATTTTTTAGCTATAAATCTGGCAGGGTAGTCCGGTTGATGTATTTTCAGGTTGTAGTTCTCTGGGAATTTCCCTGTTTCTTTATAGACCTTGAGAGCATCGGTAACGGTGTTCGATCCCTGGTAGCAAGTTCCGTTAAGCACCGCTACTCTTGTTTTGCCAAATTTTGCGATAGCATCTTCAATTGCCGGAGCAATGGATTCCAAAGCCAAGCTGGAAATATGATTTATGTCGTTGAGTTTGCCGTTGACCAAAGCGATGTAATTCTCTGCATCGCAAAATTTTTTCCTTGTTATTCCAGATGTGTTGGCAGAAAGCAAACCGTTCCAAATATCTTGCTTGGAAGTTCCAAGAGAACACGCTATTCCAAAGTCAACTATGTTTAACGGGCTACTATTCACGTCTGAAAAGTAGAAAAAATGACAGTAAAAAACACAGGATTATTCCCACCGAAACGGAAATTCCCAACTGGGAAACGGGGGCAAAATTGCTAAACGAAAGCAAACCAAAAGAAAGCACGGTGGTAAGCATTGATAAAAAAACCGCAAAGAGCGTGATATCGCGATTTCCCTTTCCCAAGGAAAAAAACAACGAATAGTCTATGCCAATTGCGAGCGTTAAAACCGTGCCTGATATTGCAAAAAAACTTATAGAAAGCCCCATTGCAGACATAATGGATACCGCTAATGCGGATGCTAAAAGCGGAACAGCCAAATTTTTAACAGCCGATTTTAAATTGTAGATGAAGGAAAGGAAGAGCAACGAAATTGCGTAAGCCACAAGCATCATAATGATAATTTTTTTAGAAAGAACGTTAAGCTCCATTTCTATTTCTGTTTTTTTATCAATGAGAATTGCGTTGGGTATTTGCAAGTTTTTTATATACTCCCTGTCCTTTGTTTTAAGTATTAACACCGCGCTGTAGTATTTTCCGTCAATTTCTCCTATCCATAATTTATCAAAAGTCTGCTGAATTAGCGTTGGCAAGCGGTCGCTAAAATTTAGAGTTCTATCTCTGTCTTTCTGGAATTTTTCTGTTAATATAGTAGCTCTATTTTTTGCGGATATGGAATCAAAGCCAATTTGCATAAGCTGCTCTGCATAAAGCGGCAAAAGGTTTTTGTTTATTGAGTTATAAACTCTTGCTTGCGATTTTGCGGAAGGGACAAAAGTGCTCGCCGCGAGATAACTGCAAAGAGTATCCAAATGGGAGCGGAGATATTCTTCGTTTTCAAGAGTTTCTTCGGGAAAATTTCCTTTAACTATATAAAATAACCCTGTTCCCATATTCATTATTTTGGCTGCGAGCATTTCTGAATTTTGCAATTCTTTTGACATAGTGTAAAATTCCTGCAATTTATTCTCTATTTTTGGGTTTAGCAGCGCGAGTGCCGCAACAATCACAATCACAGCAGACGCGGCTATGCGGAGCGGCTTGCCGATTTTACAATGAGCAACAATTTTCTGAAAAAATGCCAGAGGCAAAACTCGCTTGTTTTGCGGCGGCAATTTAAAATAAGGGAACAAAACATTTACAGATAAAAATGCGCTTAACAAGCCAAAAATGGAAAATACTGCTATTTGCTTGAGCAGCGGAGCTTGCGTAGTTATAAGGGTTATGTAACCCAGTTGAGTTGTTAAAAAACCAAGTGCAAGGCACAGGATTATTTTAGAGCGAACATCAAAACCATTTTCATTTGCAGAAGCCATTTTCCAGTGCGAAAAAAAATGAATGGAATAATCCAGACTAAGCCCTATGATGCTGGTACCGAATACTAATGCGAATATGTGTATCTCTCCAAAAATAATGTGGACAGCCGATGCTGCAAATAATGCGGATAATATGGTGATGCCACTTGCGGCAATCACTGGAACAGCGGAGCGAAACACAAAGAACAGCAACAAAATCACTGAAGATATGGATATTGCGGTTATAATGGCAACTTCCTTCCCCGCGTTTTCCGAACTCTCATTAACGTGAAATGGAATGCCAGAAAGCGCAATGCGCAAATCATGCCCCTCCATCTCTTTTGCTTTTTTTCTAATTCTGCTCACAACATTTTTTTTATCAGCAATGGGAGAAACATTTTGAGCGAGTTTTCCGGTTATTAAAATGTAATTTATGCCATTGTAATTTGTAACTCGTAAATTATCCTCTATTTCCCAAGCTCCAAGCATTTGGCTGCTCATAATACGTTCCATGCCGTTTTCGCTTAAAAGAAAAGGGTCGTCATCCAAATTTTCCAGCGAAATTAAAGGATTTGCACCGTATATTTTAGACAAGCTGATGGAGCGAATTTTGCTTACATCTGTATCCAACGTTTGCACAAATTCCTCTGTTTGCAGTTTCATTCTATTTTTAAAAAAGAAATTTCTCAAATCTTGCACAGCGTTGCTATCGGTGAAAATCTCAAAGGTCTGCAAAGAGCTATCCTTTGCAAATTCATTGTATAACAAAAGTGTTGCATCCTTGGCTTTGTCAAAATTTTCGCTGCCTACCAAAATCATAAAATTAGCGGAATTGTTTTTACTCCATTTTTGCTCGGCTTTGCCGATATCCTTCAAGATATGTTCCTGTGGCAAAACGGAATACATATCCGCATCTATCTTCCAAGGTAAATCACTTACGGCAAAGCCTATAAATGATATATGCAGCAGCAGATAAAATCTAAGGAACCATAAATTCATAGAACGCATAATCACCGTTAGCCCATATAATTTTACAGTTTTGCAAATTATTTTCATTAACCAACATTGTCACAGAAGCAATCATTTTTTTTATGCTCTTTTCTTTTGGAATAAGAGTTAATTTATCCATTAGTCCATCGCGCTCCAGTTTTAAATCGAATTTTTTCGCGAGTTCATCGAAATTACCTGAAAAATATTCATTCAATTTATCCATAGTAAACACGTTTTTATCTGGAAATGGTTTTTCCGTTTCCCATATAACCCCGTCTTTTTGAGAAATGCTGAAATTTCCCTGCGAAATCAATTCCTTGGGTATCTTTGCTGCCTTTTTTGTCAGGCGAAAATCCCCCTTTATTCCTTGCTCCATTCTCTTTTGCAGTTTTTCCCAGATTTGCCGCTCTGTGGAAATCTCCTGCCCAAAAACAACAGGCGTAAAAAACATCAGCAAAAGCGCAATTATTCTATGAATTTGCATAAGCCTCTACCTTGTCTATAAATTCTTTTGGAGACACAAAGCTGGTTTCGCCAGTTGCCATATTTACGGCGATGTGTTCGGTTTCTGCCTTTGTCAATATTTTTCCAGTTTCTAAATCTGTGATATTATAAGATATCTTTAAGCGATTTTCCCATTCCAGCAAAGTTGCCTCAATACGTGCTTTTTGCAAAAAACGCAGAGGCGCTATATACTTGATTTTAACCTTGACAACAGGCCAGGCATATCCATTCGCTTCCATATTATTGTAATTGTACTGAATTTTGGAAAGTAGTTTGCAGCGGGCACGTTCCATATAATTCATATAGTTGCCATGCCAAACAACTTTCATGGAATCCACTTCGTAAAATTCCACCATAAAATCAACGCTTGCAGAAAGTTCCGCCATAAAGCCTCCTATAATTTCCAATGACGCTTGCGAATTAGGTTCACAGTTTTTGCCAATTCTTTGTCTAGAGCCCTATCTTCCTTTAAAGGAACAAAATCATAATCTGTCTGTATCCCTCGCAAGCGAAGTGCTTGGGCCGCTGCCATAAGTACAGCTGCAATTACCTGTTCCGTCAATTCCAAAACGCGAATGCAATCCCTTGCCGCTATTGTTCCCATGCTAACTTTGTCTTGATTGTGGCATTCCGTTGAGCGGGAAAAAACACTTGCAGGCATTGTATTTTTCAATGCTTCGGCTGCCCATGCAGAAACAGCAATCTGTACCGCTTTAAATCCGTGATTGATGGATATGTTCTTGCTGCCTGTTAAATTTGGCGGCAAACCCCTGTTGGATTTTACATCCACCAAAATTGCCAGCTGCCTGTCTAAAAGATCCGCGATATTGGCAAGTATATTTTTCATAGAATCCATAGCGAATGCTATATGCCCGCCATAAAAATGCCCTCCATGAAAAATAGATTCCGTTTCTGGGTCTATAATGGGATTATCATTTGCGCTGTTCATTTCCGTTTCTATCAGATGTTTGAATAGCGGGGCAGCATCAAAAAAAACTCCTATTATATGCGGAGCGCAACGTATTGAATATACATCTTGAATTTTATGAGGAATAATATGCTTGCTCGCTCTGTAATGCAAATATTTGCGAATTTTTTCCGCCGCCAAATTTTGCCCTAAATGCGGTTTAACGGAAAACAATCTTTCGTCAAAATGATAAGCATTGCCCTTTGTTGCAATGGAATTCATAGCGGTTATTTTGCACGCCATATTAGCTGCGTATTCCGCTCGCGTAAACGCGAGTGCAGCAATCGCATTCATAACAGCGGTTCCATTCATAATCGCAATAGCTTCTTTAGGTCTGAATTTGTATGGCTTAATCCCCAGTTCTTTCAAAACATCTTTGGCTTCCCGTTTTTTACCTTTGTACAAAACGTCTCTCTCTCCTATGAGAGTGCCCGCTAGATAAGAGAGCGGAGTTAAATCGCCGCTTGCGCCAACAGAACCTTCCTCTGGGATTAAAGGCAGAATGTCATATTTTAAAAGCATGGCGATGCGTTTTAGCAATTCGTAGCTCACGCCGGAAAATCCCTGTGCTAAAGTATTAAGGCGAACTGCAATTATGGCTCTTGTTGAACATTCATCAAAAAAACGCCCCATCCCGCAGCCGTGATAGCGTGTTAAGTGCAACGGTAAATCTTCGTAATGCTCCAGCGGAACCGTTTCCGTGCAGGAATCTCCATAACCCGTTGTAACCCCGTAAATACTGCCACGCTCCTGCAGTGCCTTGTCCAGAAAGTTTGCGCCAGCATCTATCTTCTTTTTAAAATTCACCGTACCGCATAATTCAACTTCAATTGCCTGGGTTGCTATTCCATGCAAAAGTTCCACATTTAAAAGTTCTTTGCCAATTATGATTTTATCCTTCATTTTTCCTCCTTGGGCATTGCCCAAAAATCGTAAAAATTATACCATTGTTCCGGATGTTTTAAACAATAACTTTCCAAATGCTTTACAAATTCCTCTGTTAAATTTGGAATTTGCCGCTTCCTTTCAAGATAACTTCCCTGCGTTATGTTATTAGCCTTGTGAACGTGTATTTTGCAAACAGGTGAAAAGCCTATATCTTTGTCTCGCAGGGCAAAAACAAAATACACAGGCACTTTCAATGCAACTGCAAGAGCAAAAGCTCCCATTGGGAAATATGCCTGTTCTCCGAGGAACTGTACGGGAATGGTCCTGTTTCTTGTGTTTGCAGAAACTCTATCGCCTGCGATAATGGCAATATTCCCAGCAGCAAGTTTTTCCGAGAGAAAATCTATTATTTCCGGGCCTATTGAATTTGCATCTATAACTCTGTCAAAAAAATTCTGGCTGTTTTTTGCCATAGCCTTATTTCGCTTTGGGGTTACAGAAATATCTGCAATTGGGTAAAATTCAAATTTGCGTTTTATATGAGTTTTGTTATAGGCAGCGCTAGACCACAAATATTCCATGTTCCCCAAATGCGAACAGATAATTAAACAGCCTTCGCCTTCTTCCAGCCTCTGGCCCAATTCTTTTACATCATCATTTTGCGTTTCAATTTGCGAGATTAAAGTTTTTCCGCCCCAGCAGTAAAATTTTTCCAAAAGGGAAAGCGAATAAGACAAAAAATGCTTGTACGAATCAAATAGAGAGGCTTTTCCCCTGCATCTCTTCAAAAAATTCAAGGATATTTGCCGCTCTTTTTTTAAAAACACAAAGTAAAATGCTGTTATTGTCATTGCTATTATATTTTTTAAAAAAACAGGAAAATAACAGGCTACAAAAGCGGTAAAACGCAATTGCCATGGAAAAACAGCAACTTCTTTTTTATCCGCCCAGTGAACCGAGTCACCATTTTCATTCACTTCCTGCAAATTTTTCTCCCGAGCAAAATTGGCAACCTGCGCAACATACCGAAAAACAAAAGAGTATGCAATTTTGAAATTTCAAAATTATCTCTGAATATCCTAAAATTTGATACATTGTCCTTAAAATAAAAAACATTTATAGGCAAAAATAGAAATGGTACGCCTGCCCAGTACAGACGAACAAATATTTCTATGTCAAAGCCCATGCGATAGGTCCAAAAACCGCTATTTATAAGATTGCAGCATTTATCAACAGGGTATATCCTGAACCCGCACATAGAATCTTTAATGGACATGGACAAAGTTTCTATAGCTACCCAGAAATTTGTTATACGCCTTCCAATAATGCGGCTTTTAAGCGCAGAACCATCGTATTTTGGAAACCCTGCAATCATATAAGCGGGGTTATTTTGCATTGCATTCAAAAATTCAGGGATGGCAGACAAATCGTGCTGGGCATCAGCATCTATTTGCAGGGCATGGGTATAGCTCAATTTTTTTGCTGTTTTTAATCCTTCAATAACAGCAGAGCCTTTGCCGCTATTGCTCTTTATTGTAACCAGTGTTGCTGTTTTAAATTTTTCGCACACAAGTTTTAAATGCTGTTTTGTCTCTGCATCGCTGCCATCATCTACAAGAATGCAGCTGAGTTCAGAAGTTTGCAGGGTTTCCAGGATTTTATGCAATGCTTTCCAGTGATTGTAAACGGGAATTAAAGCTACTAAACTTTCATTCATTGTTATTATCCGTAAAAAAGCGTTCCTGAACTGCATCTTTTATTCTGTTTGCTATAAAATTCAAAATTGAGTGTTTTTTCCTTTTCTCTATAACATATATGGAGGCAAACTTGAGCATCTGGGTAAATTGGTGAAGTAAATTTTGCTTTTGGAATTTTTTTCAAAATCATAGGCGAGTTCAGATATTTATTGGATATTCTAATAACGGTATCTACTTGCGCAACCCCTGGCAGCAGCGTGAGCAGCGGAAAATGCCCGTCAAAAAAATCGCTGTGCTTTGGAAAAAGCAAATCCACAATAATTTTTTTCTCGCTTTCTTCGGAATTTTCAAAAGAAATTGATAAAATCCGGTAGTTCTCCTTTGTTTTAGGCAGGAACAACGCCTCTATTTCCTTGCGCTTGATTTTTCCCTGATTATCCTGGGCAAAGGCTTTTACATAGCGCCATTTTTTTGGAATAACCACGCCTTCTAAAAAGCTAGATAGGTATTCTCTGAAAAAAGAATTTTTCTGAAATGCGCTTGCCTTTGAAAATTTTTCCTCGCCTTTTTGATTCAAAACAATTGCAGCAGCTAGATACTGCCTGTGACTGCTCAATGCAACCACGCAAACATCCTGCACCAAGCCGCAGGAGAGAATGCGCTTTTCCACTTCGGGCAGGGAAATTCTCTTTTCCTCTATTTTAACAATGGAATCTGCTCTGCCGTTCAGCGTAAATTTTCCGTTATCCAGAAATTCTGCCAAATCGCCTGTGACAAAGCCATTCTTTTCCGCAATATATGGAGATTTTACGCACAAGCAACCGTTATCCGCAAGCGAAAGAGAGCAGGCGGCGAAAGGTTGCCATTCAAGCCCATTTTTTGAAACCCTATACGCTATCCCGCCAGTTTCCGTGCTGCCATAAATCTCCACAGGCCATTGCCCAAAAGCACGTTCCGTATTTTTCGCGCTTTCAAAAAGCAAAACCCCGCCTGAACAGAACACTCTGGAAATAGGCAAATCGCTGAAATTATCGCTTTCCGAGATTCTCTTTAAAAATGCAGGGCTAGACACAAGGATTATGTTTCTATCTCTGAATTTTTCCAATGCTCCCGGTGCTTCTATTCTCTCTGCCACAAAAGGCGCATTTAAGCGTAAAGGCAGCAAGAAGGAAAGCAGAAGCCCGTAAATGTGATGGTGGCTTACAGTTTCGCAGAATAGGCAATTCTCCGCAGTTTTACCCCATAAGCGAGCGAGTTCTTCGCACTCGGCGTTCAAGTACTTAAATTTTTTGTGAATTTTTTTGGGCTTGCCAGTTGTGCCGCTTGTCCACAAAACAACGTCCGCTTGCAAATCTATGGGTAGCCACTCCGCAGAGGCAAAATTACCGCTATCGCAAATTTTTTTTATCTGCTCTTCGGATATAAAGGCAGTTTTTTCATCGCAAATTTCCTTTATAAAGCCTTGGCTTGCGTTAGAGCTGATTGCAAGAATTTTTTTTGCTCGCAAAACGCCTATGAAGGCTACGGCAAACCAATAAAGGTCTTCGCTGTGCAAAATGTAAGAGTCATGTTGGTTTTCAGCAGCGAATTTATGCAAAGCGTGGATGTCTTTTAAAAAATCATCTTGCGTTTTGGTACCTTCGTTGCTATAGCATACAATGTGATTCATATTAAGCCTTTCTGAACTTTTTTACGTGCCAACCATTCTATCGCAAAAATAATTCCTATAAGAATATAGGCAATAAAGCCATTATAAAGTGCCCAAAACCAGTCTGGCGAGTAGAGTAGGGTGGCGAGAGAAAACAGGCCGTTAAACACAAAAAATACGCACCAGACTTTGGTAACCTTGCAGCAGTAGCTCTCTATCTCAGGCCGATGCACAGAATCGCGAATGGAACTGTCGCGCAAAAGCGCTATGCGAAAAACACTGCTCGGCGGTTTAATAAGCGAAGTGGCAAAAGAAGCCAGCATTGCAAGGTTTATGAGCAATGGATATAATTTTAAGATGTTCCCTAGAGAATTTCCGCCTAAAAAACGCAACGCTATCAAAACCAAAACTGGATAAAACACAGACAGCACAGAAAAAACCGCCTTTATTCTTTGAGTATTGCTCTTAGCCATTTACCACAATTGTATTTATTGCTTCTACAACGTCCTGAATGGTGCGAACTTCCTTAAACACCGCTGGGTCAATATTTCTCGGCAAAATTGATTTTAATTCCACAATTAAATCCACGGCATCTATGCTGTCCAGTTTTAGGTCTTCGTATAACCGTGCTTCTGGTACTATCGTCTCGGGTTTCATGGCGAATTTTTCAATCATAATTTTTTTCAAAGTTTCAAAAATTTCCTGTTTATCCATTACTCCCTCCCTTTTTAGATGCTATGTATTCAGCCAAGGCATTGACGGAAGCGAATGCCTTGCGAGTTTCATCGCTGTTTTGGGCAAAAGATACCCCAAATTCCTCTTTAATGGCAACAACTAGCTCCAAGGCATCAATTGAATCCAAGCCAAGCCCACTGCCAAAAAGGGGAGCGGCATCGTCAATATCCGCAGGAGTAATGTCTTCTAATTCAAGAGCTTTGATTATCAGCTCTTTTAATCTCTCATTCAACTCCGGCATCTATTTTTTCTCCAGTTTTTCTACTTGCTTAACTACGTTGTTGATCCATTTTATCTTATCTCTGTCAAAATCCGTTTCTATTGCAACAATATATTGCGAATTGGCATCTACGAAAAAAATACACTTTATATTGTATTTGCCATATTTTGCGGTCATAATCAAACTCTTTTCATCTTTTGAAACGAATTGTGGAGAATATTTTTTAAAATATGCTTCAAATCCTTGTTTTGATAAATTAAAAAAGTCGTTTTTATTGGAAAAATTGCCTTTAATGGTTCTCCAAGTGTCATATTGTTTTTGCGTTTCTTGGTATTGAACCGCCGTTGGCTTGCTTTGTGCGAATATAGAGCAACACAAAACAAACACAAAAAATAGGGAGCTTTTAGTTGTCATTTTAAACCTCATAATTCATTTTGTAATAAATATAGATAATTTTTCTAATTTCCCTTTATGCCCAACACCACTCACACAGGCTTAATTTCAATTCGCGAGCGAATAGACAAGCTCCGGGGGTATCTTTGACCTAGACGTAAGGCGAGAAGAGCTTGCGGTGCTGGAAAAGCAAACCGGCGACCCTGAATTGTGGAACGATGCCGCAAACGCGCAAACGCTGCTGAAAAGAGCCGCTGCGATGCGGGAATTGATTGCGAACTGGGAAATGGTTTCAAAGCAATGCGATGATTTGGGGGAGCTTTACGAGCTTTCAAAAAACGAGAACGACAACGAGCTTTCCGCTTCTATAGAAAAAGACATCTCAGCTCTTGATGCGAAAATTTCCGAGATGGAACTGCGAAAAATGCTCAACGGCCCCGATGATGCAGCCCCAGCCTTGTTCTTTATAAACTCCGGCGCGGGTGGCACAGAATCCCAAGATTGGACCCAGATGCTGCTCAGAATGTACACCATGTATTTTGAGAACGAGGGTATTCCGTTCAAGGTTTTGGATATTCAGGAAGGCGATACCGCTGGCATAAAGGGTTGCACCTTGGAACTCCCAGAGCTATATAGCTACGGAATGCTCCGCTCGGAAATAGGCGTTCACCGCCTTGTGCGCATAAGCCCTTTTGATTCCAACGCCCGCCGCCACACCAGCTTTGCCGCCGTGTACATGACCCCTATTTACGAAGACGCAAAGGTGGAAATAAACCCAGCAGATTTGCGGGTTGACACATACCGCTCAAGCGGAGCGGGCGGCCAATACATAAACAAAACCGACTCCGCAGTTCGCATAACTCACAATCCCACAGGCATAGTAGTTAGCTGCCAAACGGAACGCAGCCAAATACAAAACCGCGAAACCGCGATGAAAATGCTCCGTGCAGAGCTTGTTCAATATTACAAAGAAGAGGAAGAGGCAAAGCGAAACGAGCGTGCCGCAGAGAAACGCAAAATAGAATGGGGCAGCCAAATCCGCTCCTATGTTTTAGACGACCGCCGCGTTAAAGACACGCGCACAGGCTACGAAACCTCAAACACAGAAGCGGTGCTAAACGGGGATATAAAGCCCTTTATAAAAGCATTTTTGTTGTCTCAATAGCCCCTTTGTCACAGCGGATTTTACTCTTTCTTTTTATAGTCTTTGAGGTCCATTCCTTTGAGGGTAACCGTTGTGAGAAAAACAGTGAGACATATCAGTGCCACGCAGATAACAATGGCTTCGGGTGTAGAGAGTGCAGTCATTTTATGAATATAGAAAATTGTCTGAACCAGTTCGCCTGCCCAAAAATGTGAAACGATTTGCATATAATTTCTATCTTTTCTACAAATGAGGGTTTATTTAGACAACTGTTGTTTTAATCGTCCGTTTGATGACCAACGGCAGATTAGGGTGTTTTTGGAGACACAGGCAAAGTTGCATATACAGGAACAGATTAAAAATGAGAAAATAGAATTGGCTATATCTTTTGTTTCTAGGTATGAGAATAGTGAAAATCCCGATGATGTTAGTGGCGGTTCTATTGTGGATTTTTTTCAAAGGGCTACAATTTATGTGGGTGCTGAGAATTATGATGAGATATTTGCCAAGGCAGGTGAATTTATGAAAGCTAATATAAAAATGAAAGATGCCGCGCATCTTGCTTGTGCTATAAAGGCAGGGTGTGATTATTTTTTGACGACTGATGATAAGTTGATAAAAAGATATAATGAAAAAGAAATTATTATTTGTAATCCAATAACATTTTTACAACTAGCAGGAGACCAATATGCGTAGCACTTCGGTTATTAAGAAAGAGGGTTTGGAGTGTTTGATTAAAACTCTTGGGGATTTGGAGACTGAAATTTTTATTTCAAGTTTGATTAGAGAGAGTTTTGATTATACAGAGTGGCAGAGAAGTCACTTTGAGAGATATTCTCTTAATGATTTTTTAGACAGAGCTGCGGAGTTAGATAAAACGCAGCCGTTCAAGAAATGATTTACAACCACAAACAAACGCACGACAACCGCATTCCTTTTGTCTGAACTCCGATACCCCTGATTTTAGATGCCCATGTGCTACTTACTCGCTGGAGAACAGCCGAAGGCTGGTCATTTTCCCAATTTCACATTCATTCTGTCATTTTTTTGTATATTTCTTATAAAACAAAGGAGAACACCACAATGAAAAAGCAACTATCAAAGTTCGCATTTATGGCAACCTTAATGCTTGCCATAACATTCACCCTATCCTGTTCTGGCGGTGATGACGGCGGCGATGTTTCCAGCTCCTCTGGCGGCAACAACGGCGGCGATGCTAATCACGACAGCAGGATCGTCAACGCCGCCAACGAGGCGTGGCTGCAAGGTGCCAGTTGCGCGTCGGCGACAAAAGGTTTTATCTTAATGTCAGACGGCGAGTACATAAAACTGTCTCTATCAAGCAGTGGCGACGGCACTTGGTCAACAGGTGACGCAAGAACGTGGCGGACGGAGGGTGACAAGTTTATAGTTACCAAAAATAGTGATGTAATAGCTACGTACGCTCTATCTAACGGCATTCTGACGGTGGATGGGGAACCATTCAGGAAATGCCCTGTGACACACATATAGTAGAAATTACGGCATAAGGCAGAGTAGCCACATTCCAAAAACAATTCCTGTGATTAAAACAGAAGCGTAAACGGCAAAAGAGCCGTTCTGAACCAAACGCACGCCTCTGCCAAGCCATTGCAAAACCCCAGCGATAAAATCACCAAGGGCATCTATTATATAGTGGTCAAAGGCTTTTAGAAAACCTGCCACGCACTTGATTAAAAAACCGCGGGTGAAAGCGTAATACATCTCGTCAAAGTAAAATTTGTTGTAAATGGTTTTGTACAACGGCGTACGAATATCCGTTTCCAGAGCAGCTTCTGCATTTGTGCCCTTGCGAGCGTATAAAAACCAAGCAGTAGCCAAACCTAAAATGCCCATAGCAGAAGCAGCTATCGGCAACCATTCCACGTGCGGTAGGGGAGTGTTGCCAATATTTCCAACCTCGGCGAGCGGCGGCACTTGCACAAAATCCGCAAAGAACTCATGCGAAACAAAACCGATAACCGCCGCAGGAATTGCCAGAACAACTATGGGGAAAGTCATCCAAGGGTCTTCGTGGGCGTGGGCAGCGGCGTGTTCGTTGCGGGCTTTGCCGTGAAAAGCCAAAAAGAACATTCTGAACATATAGAACGCGGTTAAGCCACCAGTTAAAAGCCCTGTGATGAATACCGTATAATTCCCAGCCGCATACGCGGAAAGCAGAATTTCGTCTTTGCTCCAAAAACCCGAAAACGGCGGAACGCCAGCTATTGCAAGGCAAGCGATTAAACACGAGAAATAGGCAAATGGCATTTTTTTGCGAAGCCCGCCCATCTCGTCTAAACTATTGCTATGCACAGAGTGTATAACAGAACCAGCTATCAAGAACAACATGCACTTGAAAAATGCGTGAGTAAAAACGTGGAACATAGAGGCCGTATAACCGCCAACGCCAAGCGCAAACATCATATAACCGAGCTGGCTAAGGGTTGAGTATGCCAAAATACGCTTTATGTCTTTTTGAGTGCAAGCTATAATAGCGGCGAACAAGGCTGTGAAAGCCCCTATAAATGCGGCAACCTCAAGCACCGTTCCAATGCTTGCAAAAAACGGGAAAAGCCTTGCGGTTAAATAAACGCCAGCTACTACCATTGTCGCGCTGTGTATTATTGAGCTGACAGGCGTTGGGCCTTCCATAGCGTTTGGCAACCATATATGCAGAGGGAACATCGCGCTCTTTCCCCACGCCCCTATGAACACAAAAACAGATGCCACCGCAAGCCACTTGTGCGAAACGGTCATATTCACAATGCTCAAAATCTGCGGGTTGTTCCACTTTGAAAAATCAAAAGAGTTTAGCAAAAAGCCGAGCAACAGAATTCCGAGCAAAAAGAAACTATCCGCAAAGCGTGTTAAAATAAACGCCTGCTTTGAGGCAGCCACCGCGCTTGGCTTGTAGTACCAAAAACCTATGAGAAGATAACTTGAAATTCCAACCAATTCCCAAAAGATGTAAATCTGAATTAAATTTGTGGCCACCACCAATCCTAGCATTGAAAAAGCGAACAAACTGAGCAAGGAGAAAAAACGCCCCGCACTATCATCTTCTTTCATATAGCCAACGCTGTATATGTTCACAAAAAAGGCTATAACGCTTATAACAACGAGCATCATCACGGAGATAGGGTCGCAGTAGAAAGATATTTTAAGGGATATTTCGCCAAAGGTTTCGCTAATCAAAGGCAACCACTCCCACTCCCAGGGCATAGCCACCCTTTCTGCTACGGGAACATTTGCAAAATGCTCAACAAATTTATAAGCAAGCCCAACGGCACAAACCATTGAGAGCGTGGCCATTAATATTGAAAAATAACCTGCGAGTTTTTTGTGTTTGCAGAGCAGGGTTCCATTGATTAAAAACGATAAAACTGGGAAAACCAAAATGAGCCAGCTATATGTGGCAAAACAGGACGAGTTAAAGGATTCCAAATTGCTCATGCCGTAGGTCTCTTGATTATATGTGAATTCTCAAAATCTTTGCGCAATGGCCAGCCTTCAAAATTTTCTTCCGTAAATATGCGGCGCAAGTCGGGATGCTCGCCAAAGGAAATTCCAAACATATCGTAAACCTCGCGTTCTTTCCACTCCGCTGCGGGGTAAATCGCTGTGAGGCTTGGAATAATAGGCAATTCTTCTTTATTTTCCGGTTTTGGCAAGCTGCATTTTGCAAAAATTTTGTGCCCCTCGTTCAAACTCATAGTTTGTAGAATAACGTCAAAATGTTCAACCCAGTCCACTGCCACCACATCTATTAGATAATCGCAATTCAATTCGCTTTGCAAAAATTTTGCAAATGCAATCCAGTTTTCCTTGTCAACCGCAAATTCCAAGGGAGCGTTTAAATTAGAGGGCTGTTGAATGTTCGGGAACGCAGCTTGAACAGCTTTGCAAATTTCCTCAGCGGATTTGCCAACCGCAGGCACAGGCGTCCTTTCCAAGCTGGGCAAATTTTCTTTTGCAACGGGCTTTGGCTTAAACGGGGATTTGTAATCCGGATTTTTTTCCTTGAATTCTTCCCTCGCGGTTTTCATCTCCTCGTCTTTAATTCTCTCAAGTTCTTCCCAAGCTTTTTTTGCCGCGCTCCAGCGGTCGCCGTCATCTTCTGTTCTTATTTTCCCTTCGTGCCAAGGGTTTCTGCTGGATTCCGTTGCGTGGATTTTTTCCCTTAGCTTTAAAATTCCGTGGAACAGAGCCTCTGGGCGAGGAGGGCAGCCAGGTATAAAAACATCTACGGGAATTAATTTGTCTGCGCCGCGAACCACGCTGTAATTATTATACACAAAGGGACCGCCGCTTATGGTGCAAGCTCCCATAGCTATAGCATATTTTGGGCCTGGGATTTGCTCCCACAGAGCCACCATTGCAGGGGCCATCTTTTTTGTAACCGTTCCTGCTAAAATGAACAAGTCCGCTTGCCGCGGGCTTGCCCTGAACACTTCGCTCCCAAAGCGGGCAATATCATAGCGAGCCATTGAACTGGACATCATCTCTATAGCGCAGCAACTTGTTCCGTAGGTGAGGGGCCACAGGGAATTGGCTCTAGCCCAATTTATAATCCAATCCATTACGTTTACGAGATACTTACCGCCCGGAATAGGGTCTAAGATTTTAGGTGCTATGTTCGTAATGCCCATATTGGTTATAAATATAGCAAACTCATTTGTAGATATCTACTTTTTACCTATGATAATTCTGATATTGTTTTTGATTTCCGTTTTGGGCGGGGCTTCCATTGCTATAGGTGGGACGGTTTTTATAAACATACCCGATGTTTTTACTGGCTCGTTCTTGTTTAGCCTTGGGTTGTTTTTGGTTTGCCACTTCACTTGGGGCTTATATACGGGGCGTGTGCAAAATTTGGTTGAGGTTTCCGTTAAAAGTGCTGTACCGGAGCTTATAGTGGTTTACTTGGGGAATCTGCTCGGGACCTTTTCCGTTGGGTATCTAATAAGGCTATGCAGCAAAGCCGACGTTGTTTCAAGAGTGGAAAGCCTTGTGCAGTATAAACTGTCTTTGCTCCCTTTAAATGCCTTTATCCTTTCGTTTTTCTGCGGGGTTATGATGTATGTGGCTGTGACGGGCTTCAAGAGAATTGAAGACCCTGTAGGCAAGCATCTGGCTGTTATATTGCCCGTTATGGTTTTTATCAACTGCGGGTTTGAACATTCCATAGCGGACCTGTTTTATATTTCGGCTGCCAATGCTTGGAGCATTGAAGCCGTAAAGTTCAGCGCTATAGCCGCTGTTGGTAATTTAATAGGCGGCTGCGCAATACCTATTATTGCGCTTTGTTGGTCACCCAAACGGAGACGGTAGCTTCCACGCTGGAAAACACTTTTACAGGAACCTTATAATTGCCTAGCTGCTTTATAGGTTCTTGCAAAACCACCTGCCTCTTAGCTATGTTAAAGCCAAGGCTCTTTAGAGCCGCTGCAATGTCGGTAGCAGAAACAGAGCCGTAAAGCCTTTCTTCTTCCACAACGCTGCGTTCTATGGTGAGCTGAGTTGCCGATATTTTTGTGGCAATATCTTCTGATGCGGCAAGTTCCTTGCGGAACAGGGCTTCCATAGCGGCACGGTTTTTTTCCAATTTGCGTTTTGCCTCTTTGGTTGCCATAATGGCAAGGCTGCGAGGAAATAGGTAATTACGGGCATAACCGCTTTTAACATTAACTACATCCAGTAGCTTTCCCAAATTCGGAACATCTGATTTAAGAATAATTTCCATAGTTCCTCCTTATCTCAAAGAATCCGCTACGAATGGCAATAATGCTACATGACGGGCGCGCTTGATGGCTTCCACCAATTCACGCTGGTGCTTTGCGCACGTCCCAGACAAACGGCGGGGCAAAATTTTGCCACGGTCGGAGAGGAAACGGCGAAGCATCGCTTCGTCTTTGTAATCTATAAAGCTGATTTTGTTTTCGGAGAACCAGCAATTTTTTTTGCGCGGAACGTTGTTGCGTTCGTTCTTTTTTTCTTCAAAGTTCATCAGTCTTCTCCATCGTCTATATCAAAAGCAGTGTATTCATTGCTGCTAACATGATCTTGGTTGTAAATTATTTCTGTTAATGGATAATCGGCAAGGGTTAAAAAACGCAAAACATTTGAATTTATGTTAAAGCCGCGTTCTAAATCCTGAACAATGCCGCTATCTGCCTTGTAGTAGAATATAGCGTAAAAACCGTGGGTTTGCTTGCGAATAACATAAGCTAGCTTGCGCTTGCCCCATTTATCGCACCTCTTGATTTCCCCAGAATGAGCCGCTATCTTTTTTTCGACAGCGGCAATTTCGGCTTCTATAGCCTCGTCAGAAATCATGGCGTCTATAACAACCATGGTTTCGTAGTCTTTTATACCCATAAATGTTCTCCTTTTGGACTTACGCCCACCCCCAACACGAGGGTGGGAAGGGACCCGTTTTTGACAGGCGAAGTAAATATAGCAATTTTTTTTGAATTTGTCAAATGTTTTAGTGGGGGGCTTCCCTTAGAGGCTCTATATGAACCGTGGTATGAAGCCCAAAGTCGCTATGTAGCTTTTTTTCTATGGCTGTGGCTATGCGATGCCCCTCTTCTATGCTCTTTTGCCCATCTAACCGTATGTGCATTGTAAGCTCCTGATGGTTCACATAATTGTGAATGTGAAAATGGTGCAGCTTTAGGTCGCCTAAATTCAGGCTGCCCACGGCAGAGCGTATCTTTTCAATGAATTCTGCGCTAGGAGATTCTCCCAGCAGCTTTGTCACGGTTTCTTTGGCAATTTCATAAACGGCGTAAAAGAGCATTAAAGATATTGTAAGGCCTAGAACGCTATCCATCCACCACGCTTGCGGATATTTTGATGCAAAGACAATGCCTATCAAAACCACAACGGAAGAAAGCGCATCCGAGCGATGGTGCCAGCCATCTGCTTTAAGGGTTAAATTGCCCGTTTTTCTGTACAGATAAAAAGCGTATTGCGCGAGCAACTCCTTTACAATAATGGACATAGCGGTCACTATTATGGCGAGCATTCCAAAATTCGCAGGCGCTTTATGGTTAAAACGGGATATGGAATCCTTGGCAAAATCGTAAGCTATCACCGCAAGGAGAAAGGCTATGAATAGGGCAGCTATCTGTTCCCAGCGTCCGTGCCCAAATGGATGCTCCGGGTCTGGCTTTTTGCTGGAAATTTTAACCGCGATTATAACTACCAGCGAGCTTAGGGAATCGGATAGTGTGTGCCATGCATCTGCAATCAGAGCTATTGAACCGGTTATAATTCCTGCGTATAATTTTGCAGCGAATAGAATCGTGTTCACTATTATTGAAATTATTCCCTCCAAATAGCCGTATTTTTTATGCTCTAGTTCCTCTTTAGAATCCATATCTGGAATTTACAAAGTTTCTTTTTAGTCGTTTATGAAAACCGTGGAAGTAGGTCCGTTCCAGACTATGTTCCACCTGCTCATTATGTCTCTGCCTAGCAGCAGCCCAAAGTTTGAGGGCGATGGCGGAGCGGAATAATCGTAGTTGAGATTGCAGGAATTTATTTTCAAGTCAACGAATGGCGAAAGGTTCGTGTTTGGGAAACCTATGTTCACTGTGAAAGTCGGCACAGGAAATACTCCAGCGGCAGTCGCTATCTTGCAAGTTCCGGTAGCTTCCAGCTCTAGCTTCTCCGCGAGGCTCAAATCTATGCTGGTGGACGATGCCCCCGTATCCAAATGAGCGAGTACAGTGACTGACTTGTATTTTTTGTCGGGGTTCGCAAGGAGGAATATGTTTGCCGCGTTTATCTCAACTGGTATGTTCAGCCCATCGCTGAATAAAAATTCCGGGCGAAAAAGAATGCTCGCTTCTGTGCCTTCCGCGAGAGGCGGAGCGAAGTGCAGTATGGGTTTGTGGGACGCTACGCTTCCCATTCAGAACCCTATGGCCGGGGACAGGAAGTTAACCCTTTCATCGTCTCTGATGAGTTCTTGGATTATGTAGTCCCCTGTTTTGTATTTGCCCACGGCATCCCTTATCGCGTTTTGGTAAGTGTCGAATATGCCGAGCAAGGTTTCGCCGCTTATCACCGCGAATTTGTGGCGGTAAAGAGGGTTGCTGTATAGTTCGTCAAATTTCTCGGTGAAATAGCTGTAACTTTCCTTTTGCTTGGGCGAAAGGAATTTGTCTATGTATTTATTGGGCGAACTCTGGGCTTCCATAAGAATAAATATACAAAAAACTCACCGCAAACTCAACGCCCAAGCACTCTCCCTAGCTCCCGCCAGCTCCGCCGCTTTCCTTTCTTGCTTTCACCTTCCATAATCAAGAATTCTATAAAACTATCTTGCTCTTTTATCTTTCTTTTCAATGCTGAGTTTTGCTTTATAAGCATATTGTTGGTTTTAACGATAGCGGCTATATTTTCTTGCATATCTTTTATCTTCGCTTTGCTTTTCGATGGTTCATTTACGCTTTTTCTCCCCATAAAAGCGTCCACAACTTCCACATCGTAGCCCTTCGGAATGTTTGCTTTATGCAGTTTTTCCCTCATTTCGTCAGTAGTTACGCCGTATCGGTGAGCTAGCGTGGTAAGGTTTAAAATCATGCCTTAGCCTCCTCGCCCGCCACAGCCTCACCCATTTCTTTGCACCTTTCTCTAATAATCTTTTCCCCTTCATAATCTTCTTTAATGTGCATTAACTCTGCAATAGCTTCTAATCTATGTAGTGCATGCCCTATGTAACCATCATTCACACGGAATTGAAATTTATTTTTTTGAGAGTAGCCATACCAGCCATATTCTTCATTGTTTCTAAACATCTCAAAATTCAATTTAACATTATTCTCTACTAACAATTCTGCCATTTCATATTGATAAGAATACAAACACCTTACAACCCAACATTCTCTTTCATCCACTTTCACTCCTTTTTTAAGTAAAATTTCTACCTTACGAATATCGTTCAATCTTATGAGGCTTCCTATAAAAGTATGGGAAAGAGAGATATATTCTTCTATATTGACATTAAAATAAGAGTTTGGTCTATAGCTTTCGTCATAATATTCTAAATTAAATCCTCGTTTTAACACCCTATCTACAAACCCATCAAATTCATCTCCATCATAATCAAATTTATACTCTGTCATTCCATATAAATCCTTACCTTCTGTGTCTATAACTATTCGCGGTCTGAATACTAATCCCGCTACGAAACCCGCTATACGTTTCACACAAAGCAAAGCTACTAATAAAAAGACGCTTATCATAGCAAAAAGAGCGCCTATTTTAGCACTAGCATCATCGTTATAACCTAATTTATCTTTACCATAAAGACATCCGAATGAAAATGCAACAATTAAAATAATAATCCAAAAAAAAGTCCCAAATTCCTTTAAAAGACCCAGCAACATTAAAAATATTATACTACACATAAAAGTCAATCCAAGCGCGTTTTCCCAAAGCAAAATATGCTTGCCCCATTTAGTTCCATCTGTAAAAAAAAAGAGAACGCAAGAGAAAAGAAACAGAAACAAAAAAAGTGTTAAGATATATCTACCGGGGAAATATTTGCTAATGGGAGTAAGCCTGAAATATTTATTATCATAATAAGTATCTCTATTATACGTAATATCATATACAAATTTCTCTGTCCAATTCAATTCAGGGCGAAAAAAGTCTCGCCAAAATGATTTAGAACAAAGCATATTAAAAAGTTTTTTCGCCTTACTCACTCTCTCCCCCTAGTGCCGCTATTGCTGACCTTGTTCAAAACAGCAAGAACCTTGCTCTCAAGTTCTTGTTCGGGAACCCCGTCTAACACATTATTCAATAGTTTTTTACCCACTTTCTCTCCAAATAACTCCTTTGGCGTTATGCTTTTTATTTTATATAAAAACTAGAAAAAACTACAAAAAAATAACATTTTGCCCGTTCACCCTGCATTTCCCCAGTATTTCCAACTCCGTAAGCATGGTTAGAACTTCATTCACGCTTTTTTCGCTCTGTTCGCAAATATCGTTGATTTGCAGAATGGTCCCTTCCGTTGCCCAGTTTGGCAATTCCGTTTTGGCGGCGGCGCGGGCTGTTGAATATGTGGAAAGAGGGAATAGGGAATTTAAGCCCAAGATTTCTGGCAATTCCCTTGCGCTCCAGACTATTTGCGCACGTTTTTTGTAGATGAGAAAATTGCAACCCTCTGATGTAGGGTTCATAGGGGAGCCAGGCATTGCGAGCAATGGTTTATTCTCCCTGATGCAGAAATTTGCCGTATGCATAGCCCCGCTTTTTAATCGGCTTTCCACAACTAAGGTTGCATTGGATATCCCAGATATTACGGTATTTCTTTTCACAAAACTGCTCAAATACGCTCTTGTCCCCGGTGCATAAGGAGTGATTATATTCCCGCCTAGTTTTAGGACTAACCCCAGCAATCTCCGCAAGCCCCAGCTTCACCAACACGACCGCTTGTCATTTTTTTGTATGTTACTCTAAATTTCAGAATATGGAGAAAATAATGAGAGCACAATTCTCTATCGTACGGGCAGGGTCAGCCTGCCCTTTGTTTAAACTGGCAGCCCTCGCGCTTGCTATGGCATTAACCCTTTCCTGCTCATCGGACAAAGACGATGATAAAACTCCTAGCGGCAACGGTGGTGGCGGAAACAACAGTGGCAACAGCGGCGTAGATGGCTCGTCCTCTTCTGTCGCAACAGGTAGCGGAAATGGCAGCAGCAGTTCCGCAACGAGTGGCGGCGGTTCTAGTTCGTCTGCCACAGCAAGCGGCGGTTCTAGCAGCTCCGCGACAGGTAGCGTTGGCTCGTCTTCGTCTGCTGGCGGGGGTTCAACCAACTGTGGAGAAAGGCAGCATTATTGCGGCTCGTCTTCGTCTGCTGGCGGGGGTGCGGCATCCGAGACTGTTGTCATTGGCGGCAAGACTTGGCAGGCTAAGAATTTGTCTGTCGATGTTCCGGGTAGCAAATGCTATGCGGAAGGCGTCAGCGGCGTTTCCGCAGATAGCGTTGCAAAGAACTGCGCAAAATACGGCAGACTTTACGACTGGGCAACAGCAATGGCACTGCCTTCCAAATGCAATAGCACTCTTTCCACAGATGATGCCGAATGTGCCATAAGAACCCCAAATCATCAAGGCATTTGCCCAAGCGGCTGGCATATTCCAAGCGATGCAGAGTGGACAGCGTTGACAACAGCAGTTGGCGGCGAGTCAACAGCTGGCAAGCATTTGAAGGCAAAAGAGGGTTGGACTGATTGCGGCCCTTCCGGCTCTGGCAAAGCCAACTTGTGCGAGGACACCTATAACTTTTCCGCTCTGCCGGGCGGCTTCGGCGATTCCAATGGCGGTTTCCTCAGTGTCGGTAACTACGGCCTCTGGTGGAGTGCCTCGGAGGACATTGCTTACGGCGCCTACCGCCGGGACATGTACTTCAACAACGAGAGTATCATCAGGGACTACCACGATAAGAGCTACTATTTGCTCAGTGTTCGTTGCCTCCAGGACTGAAGCGCGTTGTGAACGTCTGAACCCCACGCCCATGCGCTACTTACTCGCTGGCGAACATCCGCAGGATGGTCTTGGTGGGGTATCGTGGTTCTTACGTTTAGTTGTGGCGTAGTGGCGATTTTTTTGTATATTTATTTTATGATAAAAAATGCTATTAAAACTGTAGTTAAGGATCGTTCCAGTGATGGCGTGTATGTGGAATTTTCCAAAGTGGAAATACCATTGGACGTTAAAAAAGCCCTTTTTGACAAATATGATAAAATTCGTCCTAAAAATGTTGATATTTCCGATGAGGAAATTCAAAAAATGGCAAATGAGGTTAGATACGGAAATAAATACGGTAAGATAAGATAGTGAAAATAATTATCGATACCAATTTATGGATTTCGTATCTTATTAGCGAAAAGTTAAAAAGACTGAGAGATTTATGCCTTGATGAAAAGGTTTCCATATTTTATTGCGATGAGCTTATTGAAGAGTTCGTTAAAATCAGCAATAAGCCAAAAATAAGAAAATTCAATGTAGATGATGAAAAAGTTTCCTTTGTTTTGAACCTTATTAGAGTAGCTTGCATTAAATCCACATTTAAAAGCACGGATGGATATGTGGTGAGAGATCCAAAAGATGCTTATTTGTTAGCTTTAGCAGATGCCACAAATGCAAATTTCCTGCTCACTGGAGATAGTGATCTTTTGGTTTTGGAAAAGCATAATATAACGCAGATAGTTTCATATTCGGATTTTATGAGACTATATTACTAACGTTTTGAGAAGCAGCATATATGAAAACAGAAAACATACTCTCAATAGAAGAAAGCTGCGGGAATCGCATGAACTTTTTTACAAAAAAATAACATTTTGCCCGTTCACCCTGCATTTCCCCATTATTTCCAATTCCGTTAGCATGGTTAGAACTTCATTCACGCTTTTTTCGCTCTGTTCGCAGATATCGTTGATTTGCAGAATGGTCCCTTCCGTTGCCCAGTTTGGCAATTCCGTTTTGGCGGCGGTGCGGGATGTTGAATATGTGGAAAGTGGGAATAGGGAATTTAAGCCCAAGACTTCCGGCAATTCCCTTGCGCTCCAGACTATTTGCGCCTGTTTTTTGTGAATGAGAAAATTGCAACCCTCCGATGTGGGGTTCATAGGGGAGCCAGGCATTGCGAGCAGTGGTTTATTCTCCCTGATGCAGAAATTTGCCGTGTGCATAGCCCCGCCTTTTAATCGGCTTTCCACGACTAAAGTGGCGTTGGACATTCCGGATATTACGGTATTTCTTTTCACAAAACTGCTCAAATATGCTCTTGTCCCCGGTGCATAAGGAGTGATTATATTACCACCTAGTTTAAGGATTTTCTCCGCTAAAATTTTTTGGCTGCTTTGCATAGGCACATCTAATCCTTGGGCTATAACGGCGGTGGTGGGCAAGCCATTATCGATTGCCGCTGTGTGGCAAAGCGAGTCTATGCCCTGGGCAAGCCCGCTGACTATGCGAACATTATGGTTCTTTAAGGTTTTAACCAGGGATTTTACAGAACTTGCAGCCAACCCGCTGGGAGTTCTGGTACCCACCGTAGCGAGGCAAAATTCATCCCTGAAATTTTCGCCTGCAATCCAAAGCGGCACCGCATATTTAGACTTTTTGAGCAAAGCGGGGTATTCGGGGCTGTCAACTTTGAGTTCTCTTATTTCGTGATTTTTGAACATATTATTTCTGCTTTTGGTTTTAAATCGTTTAGTTTGCTGCAATAAACTTTTGCCGTTGTTATTTTAGGAGAAAACGCTAAAATTTTATTTGCAATTTCGGCGGTCAAGGTTTCTAAAAGGCTGAATTTGCTGTTGGAGACAAAGGCTTTTAATTCTTGTGTAAGTACTGCATAGTCCACGGCATTTTCTATGGAATCAGTTGTTATAGCTTGCTCGCAGTTGTATTCAAAAGAAAAGCCAAACTCCACCCCTTGCGGGGCAAGTAGCTCTTGTGGATATATCCCGATTATGGTTTCGCAGAAGATTTTATCTATCGAAATCCAAACCCTTACCATAGGAATAGAGTTATGCTTATAGCAGCGGAAAGCCCCGCAGCGCTAAACCATATTATACGGCTTGTGTTGTAAGAATCTTTAGCAGCTTTGTTGTCCTTCAGGTTCTTATCAAGGATACCGAGGCCTTTAAGCTCTTTATCATCATTTACTGCTTTGTTATACCATGTTTCAACGCACTGATCAAGAAGATCAGGACTATAATTTGCGGCTAGGCAGAATCCTCTAATTTGACTCTTGACATTGTCCACTTTGTCTCTAGCGAACTCCCAGGCTTCATTTGCGTCTTTCCATTTTGTGTTCTCTAAAAAGCCTACAACGCCAGAACCAACGGCCATAGCTGCGAATGCTACGCCTGACCAGAATAGGTATTCATCCGTATTTCCAAAGATATCGGTTGCGCTTCTCGAAGCTGAGGTTCTGGAATAATCTGATGCCCTTTGATCTTCCATCTCGTCTTCAAACTCATCATCATCATCAAATTCCTCATCATCGTCCTCGTCCTCGTCTCTTGCTGCTACTTGCGGAGCGGGTTTTGAAGCTGGGGCGGCAGCCGCGCCAGCGCGAAGCGCAGCAAGCGTGGCGGCAGAATCTCTTTTGTCCCATGCCGCTTTGCTAGGGAGCCTAGCTATGCGTGAGTTTAAATCCCTTTCCGTATTGCGCGATGCGTTTGTGGCATTCCCCATTGTAAAAGTACCTTTGGTTATGGTTTGCAATGGAGTTTCGTTATAGAAGAATGCTATGTCGTAAACGGATGCAAAATCTCCGTTTTCATTGGGGGTGTTCCAAAGTTTCAGCACACCGTGAACCTTGTTTATATTTTGCTCAATCTCGGTGCGAGGTATTGAACCATAAGCTAATTTCCCGTTGTTGTATTTAAATTTAACGCTATAGCTATCAACGCTTGCGTTTACGGTAAAATCCCTTATGCCTAGGTTCGTAGGTTGCAATGCGCGCGATGGAATATATTCGTATTTCAGCCCGAAATCCATCTCTTCGTTTTGAGAATCAATTCTCGCCAAAAGTTCTTTAAGCTCTTTAAAATAACTTTCAGCCTCTCTATTCAGGGCATCCCTTTCCCTGTTTTGCGCATTGGTCCAAAGATTTCTGCGGGCGTTAAAATCCTCTGGGGTTTCTTTTGCGGCTTTTGGCGGATTTTCTGGAAAGCGTCCCAGAGCAGCGGCTATGTTTTTTTGAGTCTCCGCGTTGTAAGTGCTCAATATTTGCATAACGCTAGTTCTTATGTTTCTTATGGCAGTTGCATCTTTCTTTTGAGCCGCTGCATCCAATTGTGTTTTAAATGCCGTTGCAGGATTGGTCAGCGGCGTTCTAGCTGTCAGTGTAAACTTTTCTTCAGTGACTCCTTTATCAGCGGGCGTAACTGGTTTAATAAGCGGGTAATGGCCCTCTCTAGATACAACAACGGCTATGGTTTTCGAGGCGGAAACGGTAAAGGTGGCAGGGGTTGTTCCTCTGCTGGCAGAGCCAACGCTCACGGCTGCTCCAGATGGATCGGAGGTTATCTTAATCTCGAATTCCTTGAAAGCCATAGGCTTCAATTCTTCCATTTTGCCGTTCAGGTTTATATAAACGGGGTCTTCGCCCTCAACAAAAATATCCTGCCCATCGTAATATACCCCTTCTAAATCGTCTTCGGGGTCGGAATTCCTCTTGTAAAAGAGCTTCATTTTAAGAAGGGTTTGGTATGGAATGCCAGCCAAACTGATTTTGCCTAAGCTTTTAGCGGCTGGCTTGGCCTTTCCTCTAAACATCTGGTAAGTTGACCTACCGGCGTCGTCCTCAAACTTTTGCCTGATGTATAGCACATCCTCTTGCCTAGTGACCTGCTCAGGCCTAACGGGGGTTAAACCTTTGCCAGATTCCGCAGCGATGTACTTATCTGGATCCCCTGGCTCAGGGGAATTGTCAAAAGCATCGATGGTCCATTTACCCGCCCAAACGGAAACGGCAAACAGAAAAAAAGAAACGCCAAAAAACTTATTAAAACTAATTTTCATGCATACTCCAGTCTTAAATATATAAAAAAAATGTAAAAAAAGACAATTTTCATATAAAAAAGTTAATTTTTAGGGTCTATTTAGGGTCTATCTATAATCCAAAATCTCAAATTGTATCACTTTTTTCGGAGTTCTGACGTCAACTTTATCACCTCTGGTCTTGCCTATCAGTGCCTTCCCTATAGGGCTAACTGAGCTTATTTTGCCGTTTGCAGGGTCTGAACCCTCTGGCGAAACCAGCTGATATTCGTATTCTTTACCCAAAGTCAGGTCTTTTACCTTTACGGTTGCCCCAAATAAAATGCGCTGTGCAGATGCGGTATCGTGCTCAATAACCTCTGCCCTGGCAACCCTGTCTTCCAAAAACTGTATTCTGGACTCAATCTTGCCCTGCTGGTCCTTTGCGGAGTGGTACTCAAAATTTTCGCTTAAATCGCCCTGCGCCCTAGCATCGGCTATTTCCTGCAAAATGCGCGGACGCTCAACTTTTTTTAAGTTTTCAAGCTCCTTTGACAATTGCTCGTAAGTTTCTTTTGTAACCGGAATAGTGTCCATCGTAACATAATATATATAAATTTTCGGTAAAGAGATTAATTTTTAAGCCAAGCCATTGGGTCTTGGGTTTGAGTGCCCTTATAGACTTGAAAAAACAATTTGTAACCGTTGGCAGATTCCGCATTGCCAACCGTGCCTATCTCTTGGCAGTTCTTCACGGTTTCGCCTTCTTTGACCTTTATGGTTGCCAAATGCCCATAAACGCTGTAATGCGAACCCCTGTGGCTCAGAATAACCGATGGGCCGTGCCCTGGTATGTTGCCTATCATAACAACCGTGCCTGCGGCTGCGGCTCTGATGCTTTCGCCTTTTTGCCCTCTTATCTCTGTGCCAAGGTGCATGGTCTTTATGTTCAGGACTTTGTTCACATGGTGGCCGTAGTCGCTTATTATTTGCCCGTTTAGCGGAGTGCACTTAGGCCCTACAGCTACTGGAGCTTGAACTTCTTGAGGAGTGGCTATATTGTCTTTTGGGCTGTCTTTTTGGTTGTTCTTTTGAGCTTGGGCTTGCTGTTCCTTTGCTCTTTTTTCATCTTCGGCTTTCTTTTTTGCTATAGCCTCTTGCTGCTTTTTTTCGATGGAGGCTATGAGCGCGGTTAAGGCTTGCTGGTTGCGCTTGTATTCTTCAATGGCTTTTTCCTGGGTTGATTTGTCTGTCTGCACCTTTGTGAGAACTTCGTTTTGGAATATGAGCTGGTTTTGGAGTTTTTTCTCCTCCTTGGTTTTGCTTTCGTGAAGAACAAGCATCTCTTTTTGCTTTAGCTCAAGTTGCTGTTTTTCTTCCCGTTCTCTGTTTATGGTTATTAAATAATTTTCAATGGTGGTGTTATCGCTTTCCAAAAGCCTTTGAACCCAGTAGAGCTTGCGCTCAGGGTTTTCGTCTTCTTTTAAAAGATTGTAAAACAATTCCCATTCCTCGCGCTTGCCATGCACGTATAAATTTTTTATCCTTATGGCTATGGCTTTTTTTTGTTCTTCTATGTTTTTTCGCAAAACTCCTACCTCTTTTTCAAGGCTGTCTATCATTTGCCTCAGCGAACTTTCTTTTTTTTGCAAATCGCTCAGATATTCCCGCGTTTGCGTTAAGCCGTTGTCTATTTGCGCAATGGTGTTTAAAACCCCGCTTTCCTTGCTTTCAAGCTCTTTCTTTTTTTCCTCTGCTCTTTTAATATCTTGCTGGATTTTTTTCAAGGCGTCTGTGTTGCTCTTTAGCTGCTTATCCATTGAAGGAGTATTTGCCTGAGTTATTTGAAGCAGAATAAACAACAGAAACAAGATTTTCAATTTTAAGTTCCCCTTACTAAAAATTTGCGAACGGTGAAATAGCTTACAACGGCTTCTGATAATGTTACGAACAGCAAAACGGATAGGCTTGCGTATAGGCTTTTTTGCGTGAACTCTGAGAATATCGGGAAGTATAGAATAATGGTTTTTTCAACGAAGCTGAACAGGGCAACTGCCAAACCAGCGCCTATAAGCCCCTGCAACAGGCCCTCCATCACAAACGGGAATTGTATAAAAAACGGTGTTCCTCCGGAATACTTTATGTTGTTCACCAATTCCCTTCTGGATATGAGCGTCAACCGCATGGCGTTCCACATTATCATCCATAAAATGCCGAGCATAATCGCAGACACGGCTGTAGGAATTGCAAAAAAATGCCATCTGAAATTTTCCCATCTCTTAATCCATTCAATAGGTGCTTGAACGGTGGAAATCTCAGGCATGGCTAGCAAATTCTCTGATATTTTCTGAATGGTTTCAACATTTTGCGAATCGGCTCTTACCTGAATGCGAAGCGATGCAGGCAGCGGGTTTCCCTCAACCATGTAGAGCATATCCTCTGGGAAGCTCTTTTTAAATTCCTCCATCGCCTGTTCTTCCGAAACGTAAATCAGCGAAGCCACGCTTTCGTAAGATGCAACTATTTGGGAAATGGCTTCAGCTCTTGTGGGTGTTGGAGTGCCAAGAAAAAACGCTTCTATTCTGTATAAGGAAGCTGAATGCGTGGAAAGCGAAGCCGCAAAATTCAGGGCGCTCATGCTTACGAGCAACAGAAATGAGCATAGAAATGTTGTGGCAAGCGAAGGGATTATAACAAAGCGATGCCGTAAAAGCCCCCTAAAAGCCTCTGCCATAAGATATGGTAACCTGAACATTTTTAGAATATAGTAAAGACGGTTTCCGACAAAAAGGAATGTAATTCAGCAATTGGGGGTATCGTGGTTCAGACAATTATTTCTAAATTACCTTCAAATGAATAAGACTGCGCCTAATTTAGTTTGGATAGACCTTGAAATGACTGGTTTGAATCCTGAGTCTTGTTTTATAATTGAAATTGCGACTATAATAACGGATTCACAGTTGAAAATTTTGGCGGAGGGTCCAGCTCTTGCGATTAGGCAAAGCGATGAGATTTTGAATACGATGGATAAATGGAATAAGAACCATCATTTCAAGAGCGGTTTGATAGAAAGGGTAAAAAATTCGCCGTATAATTTAACAACCTCAGAGGAGATGACTCTCAATTTTATAAAAGGCTACACAGAAAAATACAAAAACCTGATATGCGGCAATTCCATAGGGCAAGACCGCCGCTTCTTGGTTAAGTATATGCCAAAAATTGATGAATGGTTAAACTACAGAAGCATAGATGTAAGCTCCGTAAAAGAGCTTGCCTATAGGTGGTACCCAAAACTGCCTAAGTTCCAGAAAAAGGAAAACCACCGCGCTCTTGATGATATTAGAGAAAGCATTGAAGAATTAAAATATTACAGAAATAAAATTTTTGTCCCGGAATTGCTGAGTTGAGAATCGGCGCGATAATAACCGCAGGGGGCTTAGGAAAGCGGGCTTCTGGCGAAGTGCCCAAGCAGCTCGTTAAGCTAGGCGGCAAGGCTATGTGGCTGCACAGCGTGGAAACTTTTTTAAACAACAAAGAGATAAAAGCGGTTGTTTTAACCGTTCCGGAAAATTGGCAGAGCCACTTTGCGCAGGAGGCTAAAAATTTATCCGTTATAGTGGCTATAGGCGGCAAGGAGAGATGGCAATCGGTTAAAAACGGCATTGAGGCCTTGCCAGAAAATATAAGCCACGTGATGGTGCACGATGCTGCTCGCCCCTTTGTTAGCGATGATATAATAAATTCGGTTGCCGCATCCATAGAAACCGATTGCTGCATGGTGGCAAAGCCCGCGTTTGACACGGTGAAGATAGCGGAAAACGGATATGTGAAAAACACCCTAGACCGCAAAACCGTATGGCTTGCCCAAACCCCGCAGGCGGCTTCCGTTGCTCTGCTAAAGGAGCTATACAAAAAGATGGAAAGTTTCCCGGATTTTTGCCCCACGGACGAGGCTTCGATTTTTGAAAAATTTGGTATCCCAGTAAAAATTATAGAGGGAAACGCCAAGAACGATAAAATAACAACAACGGCTGATTTGGAGAAACATAGATGATTAAAAGACCGTTATCGCAAAAGGAAATTGATGAGCTTGTGGCTGCTGGCAACACTTGCGACAGTTGGAATAATATAAGGGTTGCGCAAAATTTCACAACCGCAAATATTAAAAATTCAAAATTCACAGGCAAAATAAAGCTGCTCGGATTTACCGGCAAACCGCTCATCTATAGGGGAGTTGAATTTAAAACCGGGATTTACAATTCTTGGATAAACGAAAGCGTTGTTGAAGACGCCTGTATATGCGAGGTTAAACTTTTTTCCAATTCCGTCGCTTGCGACAGCTCTTTGGTATTCAATGTAGGCTCGGTAACCTGCGATAAGGAAATGTCCCTGATAAAAATAGGCACGGAAATGGGGCATCGGGTTTTGAAAAGGCAGTTCAGCGAAAATGAGAGAACTGTAATAGGCAGGGATTCCAGGATTTGCAATATAAGTTCGCTCGAAAATTCGCACTTGGGGGATTCCGTTTGCTTGGAAAACGGAGCTTTGGTTAGAGATGCCATATTTGAAAGCAATAGCATCGCAACGGATAATGCCATTGTAAAATCCTCTTTCATAGGTTCTTTTTCCCATATTGGCGAAGCGGAGGTCAGCAATTCCCTCATTGGGCCTCTTGTGCAGATTCATCATCATTGCCTGCTGATTTCCGCGCTGTGGGCAGAGGGCAGAGGCAATGTGGGCTATGGGGCAAATGTTGGGAGCAACCATACCGGCAGAGCGCCCGACCAGGAAATTGTACCAGGGCTGGGGCAGTTTTTTGGGCTTGGATGCAGCGTAAAATTCCCTGCAAATTTTTGCGAGGCCCCTTTTACCCTGATAGCAACGGGAACCGTTTGCGAACCGCAGAGATTGAAATTCCCATTCAGTTTGCTAAAAAGCGCTCCTTCTGCGTACACTGGTTTGAATGAGATAATGCCAGGCTGGGTTTACAGCAAAAATATTTACGGAGTTTATAGGAGCATTTACAAGTGGGATAAAAGAAGCGGCACAAAGAATAATCTTGAATTGCTCTTTTCAAAGTTGGTGTTAAATTCGGTTGTTTATGCCTGCAATGTTTTAAAAGAGTTTTTGCATGGCAAAGATAAATTGCATCCCATAGCAATAGAAAAAGAACTATCGGGGCTTGGCAGCAACTATCTTAAAACAGAAAACATGGAAAAAATAATAGAAGCATACGAAATGTATATGGAAGATTGCAATTTCTACCAAAAAAACAAAAAACTAAATCCAACCATAATCGCTCGCATAGAAGAGAACTTAAAAAGAGACGAAATTCGCGGACAAAAAATCTTTGACGACTATATAGATTTTCATCCAAGAGATGAGGAATTCTTTGAGTGGTTGCAAACGATGGCGTAACTATTCAACTGCTTTTCAACAATAACATCCCACGAAAAATATCGTTTTACGTGCTCACTCGCTCCCAGAGCGAGTGATTTTTGCAGGTCTTTGTTTTGCGAGAGTTCCTTTATCGCGTTGGCTAGGGCTTGCGAATTTTTTTCCGGTACCAGCAAGCCCGTTTTTTTGTCTATCACAACATCGGGTATTCCGCCCACATCGCTTGCTATTATAGGTACACCGTATTCCACGGCTTCTATCAAAACTACGCCCAAACCCTCGGTGTCGCCTTTGGAATCCACAATGGCTGGCAAAACAAAGCAATTCGCATTCTTATATTCTTTTTCCAAATCCTCTTTGGAGAGTTTGCCCAAAAATATAACTTGTTCAGGAGCATCTTCTTCCGCTTGCTTTTTCAATTTTTCCGTTAAATCTCCGCCGCCTACTATGCGAATCTGGAATTTTTCGCTATCCAGCGTGGCGGCTGCTTTTATCAAATAATCTATTCCCTTGCGTTCAATATGGCGCCCAACAAATAGAACCCTGAATTTACCCTCTTGCTGCGGCTCCTTGCTGTTGCCCACCTCGCTGTTGAATGTGGTGCCGTAGGGCAGTATTTCTATATCCCTGTTGTAAATGTTTTTTACGGTATCTCTGGCAAAAGAACTTATAGCAATCACAGAGTCCGCCCGCTTTATAAAAGTTTTCAATATAGGTCTAATCCATTTTTTCTTTTTTGCGAGCAACAGCTCTGCGCTGTAAAATGTGAGCATCACCTTGGTTCGCCTGCAAAAAAACTTTGCAAAAAAAGCCATGAACGCATGGGGAAAGGGCCAATGGACGTGGATTATCTCAGGTTTAAGTTTACGGCACAGAGACAAAGTTTTGAGCGAGCCAAAAATAACATAAGGAATTGCGAGCAGTTGCAAAAACGGGTTCCTGGCAATTTTAGAAGGCGCACCCTCGTCGTGGGTTAAAAATTCCAACTTTGCAGGGGCGTATCTAAACCTATGCACCTTAACCCCGTCTATCTCGTGATTTTTAAGCCCTTTGTAAGAGGGAGCTATAATGGCAATGTCGCAGCCAGCATTTTTCAAATACGAAACAGAGGCACGTAGCCAAGGGACTTCCAAGTCGGTCTCAAAGCGAGGATAAACAGAAGCGATGAATAAAACTTTTAAATTAGGCATTGGCGGCCTGTTGGTTGGAGATGAAAAATTCCTTTGGCGGATATTCCGCGTATATTATTCCTTTCCATTTTTGCATATCAAAAGATGTCTTGATTTTTATTTCATCGCAAAATCTGTCCCAACCGGAGTTGCTATTCTTTGCGTTTAAAACGGAATCCAGAAATAAAAACGCTATTCCTTCGTCGTTCCTCAAAAAACCGCACAAATCGCTATGGCGTTTTTGCTTTGAAAGTATGTCAAAAAATGCTATCCAAAACTTGGAATAGATATCGCTTTCACGCAGTTCTTTTTGGATTACTTCAAAATCTATTTCTACATAAAAAAACGGAGATTCTTCAATAGCGGAACGGAGCAGCTCGTTATGTATGCGCCGCGTGAAATATTCCCAAGTGTATATGAAAATTTTGTCCTTGTGCTTGCGTAAAGCTAAACTCAATTCCTTTGGCAACATTGCAGGAATATACTTAAATTTTTTTTGGCTTGCTCAATTAAAAAATCTTTCTTTTTGCTCTTGCGCAAGTCTATAGGGCGCGGCAATAATCCAAAATTAAAATTCATAGGTTGAAAATTTTCGTTAGGAGCTGTTATGGCTTCCATCAATGTTCTTATGCAAGTTCCTTGCGGAAGCGGCTCTGACGCTTTGTCTTTCAAGGAGTTTGCTATGTTCCAAGCTGCATACCAGCCTGTGGCTATGGCTTCTGTGTAGCCTTCCGCACCAGTTATTTGCCCAGCGAACCAAATGTTCTTGACCTCAGGTCTTTTCTCGCTTATGTTTAATTTTAAAGTTGAATCCAAAAATTTTGGGCTTTCTATGAATGTGTTTCTGTGCATACAACCCAAGCGTGCAAACTCAGCGTTTTTCAATGCAGGCACAAGCCTAAAAATTTCCTTTTGAGTGTTCCATTTAAGCCTAGTCTGAAAACCCACCATATTGTAAAGCGTTTTTTGCGCATTTTCTGCCCTGAGTTGTATAACGGCGTAATGCTTGCCAAGCCCCACAGGGCGCATGGGGCCAAAGCGCAGGGTATCTTCCCCTCGGCGAGCCATCTCCTCAATAGGCAGGCAGCCTTCAAACAACTCCCTTTTCTCAAAAGGTTTTTCCTCCACGCAATCGGCTTCCTGCAATTTTTTCACAAATTCCAAATAAGTTTCTTTGTCAACAGGGCAGTTTAAAAAATCCGCGCTTTCCCCCTTCTCGTGGCGGTTCATGGCAAATGCCTGGGAATAGTCTATGGAATCGCTTTCTATAACAGGGGCTATTGCATCAAAAAAGCGCAAAAATTCGCCACCTGTCAACTCTTTTATCTTCTGTGCTAGAGCTTCGCTGCAAAGCGGCCCTGCGGCTATAAGCGTTGGGGTTTCGTAATTTATTTCGGTGCATTCCTCCGGGTGCAATGTTATTTTGCCGCTTGCCGCCACCGCGTTTTCTATCTCCTTGCTGAAAAGCTCTCTATCCACAGCCAGGGATTCCCCTGCGGCAACCTTTGCTTTTTCCGCCGCTTGCAAAAGAAAACTGCCTAGCACTTTGAGTTCATTTTTCAAAAGCCCGTGTGCGCTTGTAAGTTGCACCCCTTTAAAACTGTTGCTGCAAACCAGCTCTGCCAAATTGCTGGTTTTGTGCGCCGGAGTTTTGCCCGCCCCTTTGCGCATTTCGTATAAATCCACTTTAAAACCCCTGCACGCGAGCTGCAACGCAGCTTCGCAACCCGCCAAACCCCCGCCAATTACTGTTACCCTTAGTGTATCCACGGCTGCGGAATATCCTGCATGGAATCTTCCCAGAATTTTGCCAAGCAATTGTGCAAAAATTCCTTTGAAAAATGCAAACCGTTGTTATCTGCACCGCGAACTATTATGTCTTCTATAAAACGTTCAGGAACCATTCCGGCTTTGTAAGAGCGGAGCAAAAGGTGGTAAGCATCGGAATCAAAGGCGTTTCTTTCGTTGTCGTTTAAATAGGGTATTGAGCGTCCCGCTTGCGGGGGCCAGTTCTCTATTATCCAATTCAAAACCCTGTCCGACTTGTTTTTATCCAAAAAATTGAGATTATTCTTCAAATGTTTCCAAGGAACCGAGCCTATGGGGCTAGGCTTTTTTTTCATAGACTCGCTTTCTATAAAATCCATTGCAACATTATAGGCATTTTTTAAAGGTCGAAGGGCGTTATCCATATTGGGAATATAGTAAATATTTAATGAGCCAACCTGCTGTCCACGAACTCTTTTATAGTAGCCAAGTCATTGTTCATATCTACCCTTAAATCGTATATTTGCTTGTTTTCTCCGTTAGCCATAAGGTTCAAAACGCTATCCATACTGCCTTCTCCTTTGAAAACACAAAATCTACTATCCTTAGACGCTTGTCAAGGCAAAAAAAATTGGAGTGCCTCAGTGTTCGTTGCGTGAAGGATTAAGGAGCGTTGTGGGCGGATTTTTTTCTATATTTATCGTATGCAAATGCAAATTCTCAACTCTTCCGCTTTTTCGCCCGAAATGGAACGAAAAAGCATAACTTTGACGATTCCAAATAAGAAATACAAATTCTTTTTGGAATTGCTGAAAAGCTTTAATTTTATTCAAATAAAAGATATATCCGATGGCGATTCCAAAGAACAAGTGCTTGCAAATTTAAAACAAGGTTTTAAAGATATACAGGCTATTAAAAAAAATAAACTAAAAACATTTCCTGTAGAGGATTTGTTTGATGCCTAGCAAAGTTAGGATTACAGAGCATTTTAAAAGAGAATTTAAACGACTATCAAAGAAATATACGTCTTTATCTGACGATATGAAAGAATTAGTAGATTCGTTGAAAAAAAATCCTGTAATAGGAACTCCACTTGGAAGAGATGTATATAAAATTCGTTTGTCTATAAAATCAAAAAATAAAGGCAAAAGCAATGGAGCGAGAGTTATAACTTATTTGGTTGATAAAAATAAAATAGTGTATCTGATATCCATTTACGATAAAAGCGAAAAAGTTTCTATATCGGATATCGAAATAAAGTCAATAATAGCATCCACCTTCGGTTAATAGTTGTTGTGCCACATTGCCTTGTGTTCTATCCTGAACAAACAAGTGTTGACGTTTTTGACCAAAATTACCAGAACAGTAAAAACGCTTAGATACAAAACCTTTACCAAATGTCGGTTATACTCATTTAAACGTCTGAACTATCCTGTAAATCCTCCAAATCGGGGGTATCGGGTTCTGACAAAGGGTAAGAATTTTCTATATTTCCCTCAAAAGGAAGTGAGGATTTTTTTATGAAACCGGATTTGGGCAAAATTGACTTTAAGGCGGCTGGCTCCAGCAAAGACTTTGAAACCTGGAAAAAAGAGGTTGTGCAAACTGGCAAATTGCCCAGTTACGAAGCATTGCAAACACTCACCTACGAACAAATACCTGTGCTTCCAGTTTATAGCAAAGAAGTTTTGGACGGCATGGAACACCTGAACTACGCCGCAGGCAAAGCTCCTTTCTTGCGTGGGCCTTATTCAACCATGTATGTTATGAAACCCTGGACTATCCGCCAATATGCGGGTTTTTCCACCGCCGCGGAATCCAACGCTTTTTACCGCCGCAACTTGGCAAGCGGGCAAAAAGGGCTTTCCGTTGCTTTTGACCTAGCCACACATAGAGGCTATGACGCAGACAACCAGCGCGTGGTTGGCGATGTTGGAAAAGCAGGCGTAAGTATATGCTCCGTAGAAGACATGAAGGTTCTGTTTGACCAAATTCCCCTTGGCGAGATGTCCGTTTCCATGACCATGAACGGGGCCGTGCTTCCGGTGCTGGCTTTCTACATAGTGGCAGCCGAAGAGCAAGGCGTAGCCCAAGCCAAGCTGACTGGCACAATACAAAACGACATTCTAAAAGAATTTATGGTGCGCAACACCTATATCTACCCACCCAAGCCCTCCATGAAAATAATCGGCGACATATTCAGCTTCACAACGCAGAATATGCCCAAATTCAACAGCATTTCAATTTCTGGCTACCACATGCAAGAAGCAGGGGCCACCAACGACATTGAACTTGCCTACACACTCGCAGACGGCTGGGAGTACATTCGCACAGGCATAGAAGCTGGCATGAGCGTGGACGACTTTGCCCCTAGGCTCTCCTTCTTCTGGGCAATAGGCATGAACCACTTTATGGAAATCGCTAAGATGCGCGCTGGCCGCTTGCTGTGGTCAAAAATCGTTAAAACTTTTAATCCAAAAAAAGAAAAGTCAATGGCTTTGAGAACTCACAGCCAAACCAGCGGCTGGTCGCTAACCGAGCAAGACCCGTTCAACAACGTGGCGCGCACCTGCATAGAAGCTATGGCTGCAGGCTTGGGGCACACGCAGAGCTTGCACACCAACGCCTTGGACGAAGCTATCGCATTGCCAACGGATTTCTCCGCTCGCATAGCTCGCAACACCCAGCTCTACATTCAAGAGGAAACTGGAATAACAAAATCCGTTGACCCTTGGGCAGGTTCTTATTATGTTGAATACTTAACTAAGGAATTGGCAAGCCGCGCCTGGAGGCTCATCCAAGAAGTTGAAGCGGAAGGCGGCATGGCAAGCGCAATAGAAAAAGGCATTCCAAAAACCCGTATAGAAGAAGCGGCAGCCCGCAAGCAAGCGCATATAGACGGCGGAACGGATGCTATTATAGGCGTGAACAAATATCGCTTGGCTCAAGAAGATGCTTTGGATATTTTGGAAGTGGATAACACCACTGTCAGAAACAGCCAGGTAGCGCGTTTGGAAGAGCTTCGCAAAAAAAGAAATCAGGCTGATGTTGATAGCGCTTTGACTGCAATAACAAATTGCTTTACGGAGTGGAAAGAAGGCAAAAAGAGCAAAGAAAATTTATTGGATTTGGCTGTGAAAGCTGCCCGTGTTCGCGCTACCCTTGGCGAAATTTCAAGCGCGGTGGAAAAAGTTGTTGGTCGCTATAATGCGGTAATTCATAGGATAAGTGGTGTGTATAGTTCAGAGATAGGAAACAATGCGGAGTTCAAGGAAGTTCAGTCCATGACTGATGCTTTTGAAAAGAAAAAAGGCCGCCGTCCACGCATAATGGTGGCGAAGATGGGCCAAGATGGGCACGATAGGGGAGCCAAAGTGGTTTCCACCGGTTATGCCGATATGGGCTTTACGGTTGACATAGGGCCTCTTTTCCAAACACCGGAAGAAGCAGCTCGCATGGCGGTGGAAAACGATGATGATGTACTCGGAGTTAGCTCGCTTGCCGCAGGCCACAAAACTCTTGTGCCGCAGGTTATAGCGGAATTGAAAAAACTCGGTCGTGAAGATATTATGGTTGTTGCTGGCGGAGTTATTCCCGCTCAGGATTATGAGTACCTCTACAAAGCTGGAGTTATGGGTGTGTTTGGCCCAGGAACTCCAATAACCACTGCTGGCAAAAAGATGATGGAATTGCTGCTCGCGGAGTAAGATTGTGGGCAGCATAAAAATAGGTACTAAATTAGTCATAGCTTTTTTTAGTATTATTGTATTTACAGCCATTTTAGGGCTATATTCTTTATGGGAATTGAAAGCCTTAAATGAAAACGCTCATATAATATATGAGAAAACTACTATCCCTATGGGGCTTCTCGTAAAAACTACCGATCTAGAGCAGGAGATGCGGTTGCAGGTACGGGAATGGAAAATTGGAAAAACGGATGAGGCTCGCGAAGCTGCCGTTAAAATTCTAGATGAAGACTATGTAATTCTAAAGAAACTCATCGCCGAGCAGAAAGAGAGGTCTATACAGGAAGATGTGAAAAATCGTTTGGATAGCTTGATGGCCGTAGCTGGTAGATATGTGACGGAAGCGCATAATTATATAAACTCCAATCCCGTTCGCCTGTCATGTGGCATGACCGAGGCAGACATACCAAGAGCCTTGCTAGATGCCGGAAGGGAACTTAGAAAAGCGGTCATCGCAGTTATAGAGTTGGAAACTATCGCCGCCAATGATGTTTCGGAAAAAAATACGCGAATAGCTAGAAGAGCGATAAACATTACTCTCATAATTTTAATTTTAGCGGGAATTGTTTCCATAAGTCTAAGCGTTCGTTTAACGATATACATAACAAAATCTTTAAAAGCAGTTGTAAATACGGTTTCCAAAATAGAAGATGGTGATACAACAGCTCGCTCCAACTTTACACGCAAAGATGAATTTGGAACGCTCTCTAAAGCTGTGGATTCTTTAGCTTCTAAGTTGCAAAACATTATGAAAACTTTACGCATGGATTCGGATAGTTTGGCTAGTTCGGCAGAAGAACTTTCCGTTGTAAGCAATCAACTTGTGAACATTGCGCAAGAGAACTTGTCGCAGAGCCAGACCGTTACTAGCACTACCGATAGGGTGTTGACAAACATAAACTTGATGGCAAAAGATGCGGAAAAAGCCTCGGTAAATTCCGAGAGTGTGGCAATGGAGATGGAACTGGTATCAGCTAGCGTAAAAGATATGGCTAACGCTGTGAAGGAGTCATCTGCCAACGTAAATTCGGTAGCTGGTACCACCAGGCAAGTGTCTGCGAACATGAACTTCATTGTGAATTCGGTTAAAGATATGAAAACTAGCTTTGACCTGATGACAGGCAGAGCCCAAGATACCCGCAAAGTGATAGAAGATGTAGCAATCAAATCTCGTGAAGTGAAAAGAGCTTTGAGCAATCTAGAGGCTGTGGTTAAGGAGATAGAGAGCGCGGGTAACGCAAACAATGCAAACAACGCATCCTACCACATACAGGGCATCCAAGTTAACACTGGCGAGGCGGTGGCTGCCATGAACAAAGTTTCCAGTATAATCTTGAAAATAAATGAGGGCATGGAGTCTATGTTCAGCCTTGGGGGCCAGCAGGCTTTGGCAAGCAGCGAGATGGTGAAAAATGTTGAGCAAGCGGATGAGGGTACCAAGCGTGTAGCCGAGTATATGGGGCAAATAGCCAAGAACAGCAAAGATGTAACCAGCAATGTTTCGCAAATAGACATCAGCGTAGAGCGTATATCTAGATCCATATACGAAGTAGCCAATAGCAGCAAAAGCATAGCCAACAGCGCGGAAATAGCCTCCAAGGGGGCTAAACTTGTCAACTACAATGCAACCGATATGAATAGAGAAGCCAATAATAGCGTTCAAGGGGCAAAGCAGGTTAGCAAAAACGCCCATGAATTGGCAAGAATAGCGAGTGATTTGAAAAGCATGGTGGACCAATTCAGAGTGTAGTTTAAAAAAATCTATATTTGCAGAGCCTTCATATAGGAGTAAAACATGAAGAATATTAAAATAGGCCCAAAGCTAATCGCCTCTTTCCTATTCATAGCAGCGTTAGCGGCATTTATGGGGATATATGCCATAGATAGCCTGAAAACGGTTAGCCATGCAACCGACGTCATGTACGATAAAGGAGCTGTCCCGCTTGGAGTTTTTGTGGATATGTCAGACGATATACAAGAGCTGAGGGTCGAGGCTCAACATTGGCGTCTTGCCAAGACACAAGCAAAACGCGATGAGATTTTAAAAAAAGTGGACAACCTCAACAATGGGGTAAATAAGAACGTAGAAGAGCAGATGAAAACGGCACTTACAGACGCGGGAAAAGAGGCTCTGAAAAAAGTGATGGATTTGACGGACGTGTATATTGCTGAACTAAACAAGTTTGCTAAAACCACCAAATCTTTTGATTCAGAAGGCATCTGCACAGAAGAATTTCCAGAATCTATGGCCCAAGCCGCAGTTGCAATGTCTGATGCTATAAGCGCAGCCAAAGAATCTAGGGTCAAAGGTGTGAGCAAACTTTCTGACGATGCCTCGGCAAGTGCCGAGAGCACCATAAACACAGCAATTGTAATTTTAGTAGTGGTGCTCCTTTTTGCCATTGGCCTTGGCATATTCCTGACCACTTCCATAACAACCCCTATGAATGTAGTTGTAGGCGTTATCTCCAAGATGGAGAAAGGCGACATGACCGTCCGTTCCGATTTGGAACGCGGGGACGAGCTAGGCATTCTCTCCAAGGCATTGGACGGCCTAGGCTCCAAGCTTCAGAACATCTTCAGAAATCTCCACCAGAGTTCCAACACCCTTGCCAGCTCCGCCGAGGAGCTTTCCGCAATCAGCAGGCAGGTGGCCAGCGCAGCCGAGGAGAGCACAGCGCAGAGCGTAACTGTTGCCAGCACCACCGAAGAAGTCTCAACAAACATCAATGCTATGGCAAGCGGCTCGGAAGAAGCTTCTGTAAGTGCCAACGAGGTAGCAGGCGCAGTAGTAGAGGTTGCGACCAACATCAACGCGATGGCGAGCGGCGCGGAAGAAGCCTCCGCCAGCGCCAACGAGGTAGCCAGCGCGGCGGAGCAGATGTCCGCGAATATGAACACCATAGCTGCCGCAATAGAGCAGATGAGCGCGAGCATAAGCCAGATATCCAACAACGCCGGTGATGCCCGCAAGGTTGCCGGAGACGCTACTGTCAAGTCTCGCGAAGCTACCGAATCCATGAACAAGTTGGGTGCCGCAGCCAAAGAAGTAGGGCAGGTGACCAATGTAATCAAAAACATAGCGGACAAGACAAACCTCCTTGCATTGAACGCTACCATTGAAGCAGCGTCCGCAGGCGAGGCTGGCAAAGGCTTTGCCGTTGTAGCCGGGGAAATCAAGGAACTTGCAAACCAGAGCGCAAAGAGCGCAGACGACATAGCCCGCCGCATAGAGGGCATCCAGATGAGCACAGGCGAAGCGGTAACGGCTATAAACAATGTCTCTGGCATTATCGTTAAAGTGAACGAGAGCGTAGAGTCCATCTCCAACCACGCCGCCCAGCAGACCAAGGCTAGCAACGAGATAGCTAGCAATGTTGCGCAAGCCAACACGGGAGCCAAGCGCGTGGCCGAATCCATAGGCGAGGTGGCCAAAGGCAGCAAGGACATAGCCCGCAACGCAGGCGAAGCTAACAAGGGCGTAGAGCGCGTTTCCAAATCCATAAACGAGGTAGCCAAAGGTAGCAAAGACATAGCGCGCAACGCAGGCGAGGCTGCCAAGGGAGCCAATATGGTAAGCCAGAATATGTCCAGTATAGCCCAGGGCGCAAAAGACAGCGCTCAAGGCGCAAAGCAAATCAACCAGAGCGCGGACGAGCTTGCCAAAATTGCTGGTGATTTGAAAGGTGTCGTCAATCAGTTTAAAGTATAGACGGTTAGTCGATTACGCTCGTCGAGCGTAATCGAAATTTAGTCGTTTTTTCCCTTGACAAGTGCGAAAAGAATTTCTATCTTTTACCAAACTTTGTAATATGGGGTAAAAAATGAAAAATATCAAAGTAGGTCCCAAGTTAATCGCTTCTTTCCTGTTCGTAGCAGCATTAGCAGCATTTATGGGGATATATGCCATAGATAGCTTGAGCAAACTAGACGAAACTACCAACGTTATGTATGAAGTGGGAGCGGTCCCGTTAGGTGTTTTTGTGAGCATGTCCGAGCAAGTACAGGAACTTAGGGTTCAAGCTCGAGAATATCGTCTTGCCAAGACACAGGACAAGCGCGATGCGATTTTGAAGAACTTAGACAAAATCAACGGTGAAATAAACAAGACCTCAAGCGAACAGGCAAAAACAGCGTCTCCAGCGGGGGTAGAATCTTTGAAAAAAGTAGAGAGCATGACGGATAAATACATCGAGGAAATACGCAAGTATGCAAAAAATGCCAGAACTTTTAGCAATTCCGGTTTGAGCGAAGAAGATTTTCCCACATCCTTAACCAGTACAGGAGACTTAATGGTGGATGCCGTTGCTGCAGCTAAAGAAGCTAGGGTCAAAAAAACCAGCAAACTTTCAGATGATGGTTCAGCAAACGCTCATAGTGCCATAAATACAGCAATTGTAATTTTAATCGTGGTGATTCTCCTTTCCATTGCCCTTGGTATATTCCTAACCTCTTCCATGACAACTCCTCTAAATGCAGTTGTGGCTGCCATCTCCAAGATGGAGAAAGGCGACATGACCGTCCGTTCCGATTTGGAACGCGGGGACGAGCTAGGCACTCTCTCCAAGGCATTGGACAGTCTCGGCTCCAAGCTCCAGAGCATGTTCAGAAACCTCAACCAGAACGCCAACACCCTTGCCAGCTCCGCCGAGGAGCTTTCCGCAATCAGCAGGCAGGTGGCCAGCGCAGCGGAGCAGAGCACAGCCCAGAGCGTAACTGTTGCCAGCACCACCGAAGAGGTTTCAACCAACATCAACGCGATGGCGAGCGGCTCGGAAGAAGCTTCTGTAAGTGCCAACGAGGTAGCAGGCGCAGTAGTAGAGGTTGCGACCAACATCAACGCGATGGCGAGCGGCGCGGAAGAAGCCTCCGCCAGCGCCAACGAGGTAGCCAGCGCAGCGGAAGAGATGTCCGCGAATATGAACACCATAGCTGCCGCCATAGAGCAGATGAGCGCGAGCATAAGCCAGATATCCAACAACGCCGGTGATGCCCGCAAGATAGCCGGAGACGCCACTAACCGCTCCCGCGAAGCCAGCGAATCCATGAACAAGCTGGGCATTGCCGCCAAAGAGATAGGTCAGGTTACCGACGTGATTAAAAAGATAGCGGACAAGACAAACCTCCTTGCATTGAACGCCACCATTGAGGCGGCATCCGCAGGCGAGGCTGGCAAAGGCTTTGCCGTTGTTGCTAATGAAATCAAAGAACTTGCAAACCAGAGCGCACAGAGCGCAGACGACATAGCCCGCCGCATAGAGGGCATCCAGATGAGCACAGGCGAAGCAGTGACTGCCATAAGCAATGTCTCTGGCATTATCGTGAAGGTGAACGAGAGCGTTGAATCCATCTCCAACCACGCCGCCCAGCAGACCAAGGCTAGCAACGAGATAGCTAGCAATGTTGCGCAGGCAAATACAGGTGCCAAGCGCGTAGCCGAATCCATAGGCGAAGTAGCAAAGGGTAGCAAAGATATTGCTCGCAACGCAGGCGAAGCGAACAAGGGTGTGGATCGCGTTTCCAAATCCATAAACGAGGTAGCCAAAGGCAGCAAGGACATAGCGCGCAACGCAGGCGAGGCCGCCAAGGGAGCCAATATGGTTAGCCAGAATATGTCCAACATAGCCCAGGGCGCAAAAGACAGTGCTCTTGGCGCAAAGCAGATCAACCAGAGCGCAGACGAACTTGCTAAAATTGCAGGTGACTTGAAAAGCGCTCTGAACCAGTTCAAAGTATAAGGGATGGTCGGCTCACAGCCGACCACGTCCATCTATTTTTATCTCAGGAGATAAACAATGAAGAACATCAAAATAGGTCCAAAGTTAATCGCCTCTTTCTTATTTATAGCAGCATTATCAGCATTTATGGGGATATATTCCATAAATAGCTTGAAAGAGGTTAGCCATGCGACCGACGTTATGTATGATAAAGGTGCGGTTCCCCTGGGTGTTTTTGTGACCACCTCCGATCAAATACAGGAACTGCGGGTTGTTGCGCGTAACTGGCGTCTCGCAAAGACACAGGACAAGCGCGATGCGATTTTGAAAGATTTGGATGCCATCAACAGTGAAATAAACAAGACCGTTGAAGAGCAGATGAAAACGGTGCTGACGGATGCAGGAAAAGAAGCTCTGAAAAAAGTGGAATCTTTGACGGATGTCTATATCGATGAAATACGCAGGTTTGCGAAAGGCACCAAAGCTTTTGATTCGGAAGGCATCAGCACGGAAGATTTTCCGGAATCCATCAACAGTGCCGCAGATGCAATGGTGGAAGCTATGAAAGCGGCCAAAGAAGCAAGAGTCAGCGGAGTTAGCAAACTTTCAGACGATGCTTCAGCAAATGCCGACAGCACCATAAACGCAGCGATTGTAATTTTAATCGTGATGCTTCTCATTTCCATTATCCTCGGCATATTCCTAACCACTTCCATAACAACTCCTCTGAATGCGGTTGTGGCTGCCATCTCCAAGATGGAGAAAGGCGATATGACCGTCCGCTCCAATTTGGAACGCGGGGACGAGCTAGGCACTCTCTCCAAGGCATTGGACAGCCTCGGCTCCAAACTTCAGAGCATCTTCAGAAACCTCCACCAGAGTTCCAACACCCTTTCCATCTCTGCTGAGGAACTTTCCGCCGTCAGCAAGCAGGTGGCCAACGCAGCCGAGGAGAGCACAGCTCAAAGCGCAAACGTAGCCAGCACCACCGAAGAAGTATCATCCAATATCAACGCGATGGCGAGCGGCGCAGAGCAAGCCTCTGTGAGTGCCAACGAGGTAGCGGGCGCAGTTGAGCAGGTTGCGACCAACATCAACGCGATGGCGAGCGGCTCGGAAGAAGCCTCCGCCAGCGCCAACGAGGTAGCCAGCGCAGCGGAGCAGATGTCCGCGAACATGAACACCATAGCCGCCGCAATAGAGCAGATGAGCGCGAGCATCAGCCAGATATCCGGCAACGCCGGGGATGCCCGCAAAGTTGCCGGGGATGCCATGAACCGCTCCCATGAAGCTACCGAATCCATGAACAAGCTGGGCACTGCCGCCAAAGAAGTAGGGCAAGTGACCAATGTAATCAAAAACATAGCAGACAAGACAAACCTCCTCGCATTGAACGCTACCATTGAAGCAGCGTCCGCAGGCGAAGCTGGCAAAGGCTTTGCCGTTGTAGCCGGGGAAATCAAGGAACTTGCTAACCAGAGCGCGAAGAGCGCAGACGACATAGCTCGCCGCATAGAGGGCATCCAGAAGAGCACCAGCGATGCGGTGACGGCCATAAACAACGTCTCTGGCATAATTATGAAGGTGAACGAGAGCATTGGGTCCATCTCCAACCACGCCGCCCAGCAGACGAAGGCTAGCAACGAGATAGCTAGCAATGTTGCGCAGGCAAATACAGGTGCCAAGCGCGTAGCCGAATCCATAGGCGAGGTGGCCAAAGGCAGCAAGGACATAGCCCGCAACGCAGGCGAAGCGAACAAGGGCGTAGAGCGCGTATCCAAATCCATAGGCGAGGTGGCCAAAGGCAGCAGGGACATAGCGCACAACGCAGGCCAGGCAGCCAAGGGAGCAAACATGGTTAGCCAGAACATGTCCAGCATAGCCCAGGGTGCAAAAGACAGCGCTCAAGGCGCAAAGCAGATCAACGAGAGCGCGACTGAGCTTGCTAAAATCGCGGGAGACCTAAAAGGCGTAGTCAGCCAGTTCAAAGTGTAATGGGCATTTAAAAAAAATGAAATTGTTCCATTCCATGACTTTTAGGATAGTTATACTCTCTGTAACAGGAGTTTTGTTGACTGTAGTTGCCCTAATTGTTTCCGTGATTCTTTCGCAAAGCAAAACAGAGCAGATAATTTCGCGTAACAGAATTCAAATAGAAGGGCAAAACATAGCAAATATGAAACCCATTGCCTGGGGAATTTACAACTCCGTGCAGATTTACGACAAAGTGCTGCTGTCAAAGCTCAACGATGGCATGTCCAATATGCGCGACAGATTCCACCAGTCAAAAGCAAATCTCAGCCAGATAAGTGCGGCGATGAATTACGACCCTAAAAAACCGTCCGCCATAGTGGACGATGTTTCCAGGCTAAACGATGTTCACGCAACCATATTCCGCAAGCTGGGAGACGGCTCTATGGTTCGAGTTTCCACAAGCATCGTAAGAGACGGCAAAAGGTTCGTGAACACCAAAATCTCTCCCAATAATGACGATGGCTCCCCGAATGCGGTGCTGCAAGCCGTGCTAGGCGGAAAGACATACGTTGGCCGTGCCAATGTTGGCGGTGAGTGGGTAAATGCCATATACGAACCTATAATTGAAAAGGGCGAGGTAACGGGAATGCTCTTTGTAGGTTCCTTGGCGGAAGACACAAAGAGGCTAATAGAATCGATAAGGAAGCTGAAATACGGTGAGAAGGGGAGCGTTTTTGCCGTTGGCGGCAAAGGCGCTCAGAGAGGAGTTTTAACAATGTCTCTGGATGGAAAAACGGATTACCAGAATGTCTGGGATTTGGCAAATTCCAAAGG